>Ga0075163_10012661_pt1 | contig 10985 bp, 9 predicted proteins | sample JI1023141ADNA_FD_71478 | JGI IMG/M metagenome (GOLD analysis project Ga0075163, IMG submission 71478) | Wastewater effluent complex algal communities from Wisconsin, to seasonally profile nutrient transformation and Carbon sequestration -... | ecosystem: Engineered > WWTP > Effluent > Algae...
GATGAGGAGACACTTGCACGCCTGCGATCGCTTGGCTACCTGTCCGGGACGGATCTGGGTGCCGACCTTCGCGACCCCAAAGATGCGGTCGAACTGGTTGATGCCCACATGCGGGCAGCGGAAGCCGCGTCAGCGGGCCGAACGGAGGACGCCATCGCACACCTGAGTCGCGCGATAGGGCTGTTTCCGGATGCGCGTAGCGCGCTCTATCTGCGCGCTCGTCTTCTGGCGGCTTCCGGCAAGACGCTCGAAGCCGAAGAGGATGTGCAGAAAATCAATGAGACACAACCCAATGCGGACACCCTTTTGCTGCAAGCGCAACTCTGGATCAGTGAAAAGCGCTACGACGATGCGCGTGAACTGGTGAGGGAAGCCCGACGGCTGGACCCGCATCACGGTGGAACCTGGGTGGTTGAAGGAGATTTATCGATCGTCGCTGGCCAGATCGACGCCGCCCGCGCAGCCTATCAGCGCGCATTGTCGCTCGATCCAACCCGCGTCGGTCGCCAAGCACGCTCACGCCTTGATCGCCTACCTCGACGCAGCCCGAAGGGTCCGCAGCGTTAGCCGTCCAACGCGTTGCTTTACCGTGTACCCTCAGACGCGGCGGTACGGAAAGGCTTGCGACCGCACGCAAGCGAGCCGTCATGCCGATGAAAGTGAGAACCGCGACGCGGTGGACGTTGACTATTGCAGCTCGGCAAATTGCTTTGCCGCTAACGCAAACAACCGTGGGTTACGGCGTCTCAAGGACTCTCGACGATTCAACGCCGAGTCCGAATCCCCCAATCGCACAAACGCAACCGCTTCTGCCAACAGAACCAGGTCATAGTCCGAGGCTGATTGGGGCGCCCGGCTGGCGATGCCCAGTGCCTCGCGCTCGTTGCCAGCGCGAATCCAGAACAGGGCAGCTCGACCAAACTGATCGAATCGGGGATCCGCCACTGACAACCTGACCAAGTGATTCGCCGCCTGCTCCCATTGCCCGAGTTTCTCGGCAATTGCTGCCGCATTGTCCAGCGCAATCAGGTCGTCAGGCCGCCGCCTCAGCGCTTCAGAAATCGCGATCTCAGCGTCCTGCCAGTTGCCAAGCGCCGCTAGCGCAGCCGCCTCATTGATCCAGACCGCGATCCGGTCAGGATCACTCGTCTCAAGAACTTGCCAGTGCGCTAACGCTTGATCATGACGCGCCGACGCCATCAACGCTTCCGCCAATTTGAATCGGGTCTGGGTATTGTTTGGATCAAGGCTCAAGGACAAGTCCAACAAACGAATGGCCTCGTCGCGTCGACCGCGATCCAACCAGAGCACGCCCGCAACATACATCGCGAATGCGTTTTCCGGTTCGTCTGTGACCAACTCCTGGGCTTGCTTCAACGCCTCATCGACATGGCCTTCCGTCAACTGCTCCTGAAGCAAGACCAATCGCCGATGTGACTCGATGACCTCGGCAACCTCACCGCTGGGCGGACCTGCGGCCACCGAGGCCAGATAGCCCAGACCTTGCAGCTCTTTGGATATCGGTTGCGGCTGTTGGCTCGCATCGATCGGTTCGGGCCGTTGCCACGCGTCAAACTGCAACCGATCAAAACGCTGCGGGTGGCTCAATGCAAGGTCCTTCTCCTCACGGGGATCCGCCTGAACTTGATGCAAGGCGCCACCGGTCTCCGACCCGATGAACTTCCAGCCCTGCTCCCGCACGGATCGCAGGGGCATGCGCCGATAAGCAAACGTCGGGTAGTAGGTTTCCGCGTACGCAGCGGGCACTGTCTGCTTTTCGCCACGCAGTGAAGGCAGCAGGCTGACACCATCCAGGCCCAGCGCATCCGGCTCGGCATCCAGTAAATCCAGTAGGGTTGGGACAACATCGACCAAACGTGCTGTTTGGTCACTGATCCCGGGCGACCAACGGTCTGGTGCATACCACAGCATCGGCACCAGCAACGTCGAGTCGTACAACAGCAGGCCATGATCCAACTCGCCGTGATCACCAAGGCCCTCACCATGATCGGCCAGCAAGACCAGAACGAATGGCCGCTGCCTCGACTCGATCTGTTCAACCAATGGCTTCAACGCAGTCCCTGTAGCGCGAATCTCGGCTTCGTAGCGCGAACGACGAGATGGCTCCTCGGAATCCTCCGAAGCCGTATAAGGAGCATGTGCGTCGAACAAATGCACCCACAGAAATGTTGGTGATGCCTGCGTGTCAAACCAATCGATGGCACGCCGGATGGTGGCGGGCGCGGGTCGCTCCAGCGTGACGAATTCTGCGCGCGAGGCAGAGTCCGGTTCAGGCTGGTCGAAATGATCAAACCCACGCTGCAAACCGAACTGACGGTCCAGTGGGAATGCGCTGACGAAGGCGCCCGTTTGATACCCCTGCCGCTGCAGTACCTCAGCGATCAATGGCACGTCACTGCCGACCCTTTGGCCGTTGTTGCGCACACGATGTCGATTCGGGTTCCATCCCGACATAAGCGAGGTATGCGCGGGTAGCGTCAGCGGTGTTGGCGAAACGGCTGCAGCGAAACGCCGCGAACCTGCAAGCAGCTTTTGCAGGGTCGGCTCAGACTCGGCGACCGCAAGAAATGAATCCAGGCGCACCGTATCGAGCGAAATCATGACGATGTCGGGGCGCACGGGAGTTTCCGCACATGAAAACGTCATCACGATGACCGAAACCAGAATAACGGCGCGAAGACGGTAGTGAGACGATTCAACATTCATTTGTGAAGTATGACTTTCGTCGGATGTTCTGCCCACAATCGACCGGGCAACCGAGGACGTTTGTGAAGACATTGAGGAATCAGTAGACTGCCGGTTCGGAAGGGGATCCGTATCTACCGTCAGGATTGGCCACACACCACATGGGGAGTCATCAATGAAGACAAGCAGGATTGCGCTTGGCGTTGCGCTGTGTTTTGGCGCCATCGCCGCACTACCCGCCCAAACACCGGGCTGGGAACAGTATCTGGATCAGGTTCGAATCAAGAAAGTGATCGCTGACCAGCTGACTCCGGAGCAGTTGGAAGAGCGTCGCATCCGTCTGGCCCAATGGCTGGCCGAGCGAGCAGCAAACGCACAGACGCCGAACACCCCGACGGGTGGCCCGGCGCATGACACCTGCCCCACAACTCCGTACGCAACGGGAGCATTTCCGTTCAGCGTCAGCGACACCACCGTCGGACTGGTGGATGACTATGATTTGCCCGCTGACACCATCGACCCCACTTGCACGGCACCAACCACCTGCACTGGCGCGGGTCCCGCAGGTTCACTGCCACGCGGTGCGATCTACACCGGCACCGGCACCGGCGCGGACGCTGCGTACAAAATCCGGACCGACGCCAATTGCACGCTTCAAATCACGGTCGATCCAACCAGCACACAAGACTTGGCTGCGATCCTCTACCAGACACAATGCTCCAGCAGCCTGGCGGACTGCGGCTGTGTGGACGATACCGGCGCAGGTGGCACCGCCGAGGTCATTACTTTGAACGCCGTTGCCGGCACAGACTATTTCGTCAGTGCAGACGGCTACTCTTCAGGCGGTACACCACCAGGGCCCAGCGGTCCTTATACCGTGTCCGTGGCCGTAACCAGCGGTACGTGCAACCTGACGGGCGGTGCCTCGGCAGACCTCAGCATCACGAAGACGGATGGGGTGGCCAGCGTCACCGCAGGAACATCGACGACTTATACGATTGTCGCAAGCAATGCCGGTCCGTCCAGCGTCACAGGGGCGACGGTTGCGGATACTTTCCCTGCGAGTTGCACGAGTGTGTCATGGAGCTGCGTTGCTGCGGGTGGCGCAACCTGCACCGCCGCAGGGACGGGCAACATCAACGACACGGTCAACCTCCCAATGGGTGGCACTGCGACCTACAGCGCAACCTGCGCAGTGAGTGTTGCGGCATCGGGTACTCTCACCAATACAGCCACCATCACTGGCGTCGGAGGTGTTGCCGAGGTCAATCCTGCCAACAACACCGCAACGGATAGCGACACCATCGTTGCCCCGGCTCTTTCATCGACGCCAACCTCGGGAACAACAACCACCTTTGCGACAACAACGGTTGGTCAATCTGCACCTACGGCGACCATCACGTTCAATAATCCCGGACCTGCTCCGGTGGTCGTGTCCTGCTCCGCTCCGGCCCCCGCCGTGTTTTCTGCAAGTCCACTGAGCATCACCGTGCCAGCGACGGGCTCAAACTCCACGAGCGTAACTTTCAGCCCAACAGCCCCTGGGCCCGTCACCGGCAGCATGGTGTGCACCGCAGGAGCCCAGACCTTCAACTTCCCGCTGGAAGGCACGGGTCGCGCGGCAATCGTCGTTCCCGACACCATTCCCTCCATGGGAGAGGGTTCGCGCTGGGTAATGATCCTCAGCGTGTTGGCCTTGGGTCTGCTTGCCTTCGCAGGCTACTCGCGCCGCCAGTAATACCCCGGTGAGTTGCAACCACGAAGAGGGCACCCAATGGGTGCCCTCTTTCGTTCCAGGATAGCAACCAATCGCGTATCCACTCGTCTTGGCGCGCGAGTGTCGCGGCGCGTGGAGACTCAAGGTGCGTTGAATACCGTCGCGATCAATAAGACCAGCAGCCATGCGTACACGCCTGCCAAGGCATCATCCAGCATGCTACCGAAGCCACCATGCAGTTGGCGGTCCGCCCAGCTGACTGGCCATGGCTTGAGAATGTCGAACAGACGGAACGCGGCAAAACCGACCACGATCCAAGACCAGCCCGACGGCAACAAAAACAGGGTCAGCCACAGACCCACCCATTCGTCGGCGACCACGACACCCGGATCGTCGATCTCGATCTGATCAATCACCCACTGCGCGGCCCAGATCGATACCAGAAAGTAGGCAAGACACACGCCCAGATAAGCTGCAGGTGTCAACTCGCGCAGAAACCACCACGGCAGCAACGCGGCCAGACTGCCAACCGTACCGGGTGCCACCGGTGCCAGACCGGAACCGAAACCGGTGGCGATCCAACCTGCCGGATGGCGCAACAACTTGCACGGCGTGTTCATGATGCCGCACCAAAATGATCCCAACCGGTTCGGGTGGGTGGATCGACGGGATGCCCCGCCAAGGACAATCGAAGTCCTGTAGCCGCCTCGACTCGGCCAATGGCGGTGACCTGCCAGCCCTGTCGCTCTGCCTCTGGTTGCAGCGAAAGCCACTCCGCCTCGCTCAGGGTGAACAAGAGCTCGTAATCATCGCCACCCTCACATTGCAATGAATGCCGCTCAACGGCGTCCGGCACCGACTGACGCATTGCTTGCGAAGTAGGCAGCGCATCCAGTTGCAGGCTCGCACCGACTCGACTCGCCACCAGTACGTGTCCCAGGTCAGCCAAAAGACCATCCGAGACGTCAATGGCGGCATGTGCACGACCTGCCAGATGGCATGCCAAAGCAAGTCGTGGTGTCGGTCGGTCCAGTCGAACGCGCAGTCCCGGCCGTTGATGCGCTGCGCTGCTCTGCTGCAGCTCACGCAATCCTGCTGCCGCATCGCCCAGCGTGCCGGATACCGCGATGACATCACCCACACGTGCCGCATCACGACGCAGCGCGTGCTCGGGCAGAACGGCGCCGTGAATCGTCACCGTGATCGACATCGGACCACGCGTGGTATCGCCCCCCACCAAGGCCACCCCTTCGCGCTCGGCCAGCTCGAAAAAACCATCGAGAAAGCCTTCAAGCCAGCGCTCATCAGGCGTAGGCAAACTCAAGGCCAAGGTCGCCCACAGTGGCTTCGCACCCATCGCTGCCAGATCACTCAGATTGACAGCCAAGGCTTTCCAACCAACGTCTGAAGCCGCGGTCTCATACGGGAAGTGCACGCCCGCGATCAAGGTATCCATGCTTACGCAAAGCGCTTGGCCAGGCGGAACCTGCAGCAAGGCGGCATCGTCGCCGATGCCCAGCAGCACATCCCTGCGGGACGTACAGCGCTCGCGGATGCGGGCGATCAGATCGAACTCCCCCATCGCCGACAAATCTCGCGATCAGCGCGCAGGGCGCTGGCTTCTGGCCTCGGCAGCGCGCCACTCAAGCGCCGCGTGATCCAGCACGCCATTGACGTAGGTATGCCCATGATCAGCACCAAACCGCTTGGCGATTTCGATGGCCTCGTTGATCACCACGCGGTACGGCACATCGAGCCGATAGCGCATTTCATAGGTCGCCAAACGCAGCACAGCGCGTTCAATCGGATCGACCTGATCAACCGCGCGGTCCAGAAACGGCTGCAAAGCGGCGTCAATATCGGCGCAATGACTGTCGAGGCCACGCAACAGATCCTCGAAATACGCCAGATCGGCGATTTCCATGTCCTGCTCGTCGCGGAACTGGTCCAGCACCTTGTTCATGCTGCTGCCCGATAGCTGCCAGGCATAGACCGCCTGCAAGGCGCGCCGCCGCGCCCGCGAACGGGCTGCGGGATCGATGCCATCCTGACGTTGATACTTCATCACCCTCTCCTGCCTGCTGGCGTGCCGAATTTCGGCAACAGACTGGCCATTTCCAAGGCAGCCAGCGCGGCTTCTTCACCTTTGTTGCCATGACTGCCACCGGCACGCGCCTCGGCATCCTCATGGCGCTCCACTGCCAACACGCCATTGGCGACCGGCAGACCAAAATCCAGTGCAACGCGGGCAAGGCCCTGCGCGCAACCGTCGGCAACATGCTCGTAGTGCCGCGTATCGCCGCGCACCACACAGCCCAAGGCGATGACGGCAACATGTTGCCCTGCATGGGCCACGGCACGCGCGGCGAGTGGAATCTCCCACGCGCCCGGCACGCGCACCACATCGATGCACTCCGCTGCAACGCCATTGCCACGCAAGGCCACTCGCGCACCTTCCACCAGCGTGTCGGTGATACGCGGATTCCAGCGACTGGCGATGATCGCAAACCGCGCGCCCTCCGCCACCCGCAAATCGCCTTCCAGATGCGCCATTGACCCAACCTGCGAAAACCAAGGTCGCGCAGTTTATCAGGTCGGGCTGCTCACCCCGGCAGCGTCCACGTATTCGATGACTTCCAGGCCGAATCCGGCCAGGCCAACCTGACGTCGCGGCGTGCCGATCACCCGAAGCAACTTCACGCCGAGATCGGCCAGAATCTGCGCACCCGCGCCATTGCGACGCCATTGCGCCACGCTGCCCTTGCCGCTGGAGGCGGGCACGGCAGACTGCACCCGCGCCAGCAAGGCCTCGGCGGACTGCGGCTCGTTCAGCACCACCAGCACGCCACTGTCCGCCTCGGCGATCAACTCCAGCGCATCGGTCACGGCCACACCAAAATCGGCACGCTCCCAGTGCAACACGTCGGCCAGCGGATTCTGCACGTGCACGCGAACCAGCGTCGGCTGCTTCGGATCGGGTTGTCCCCGCAGCAGCGCGAAATGCAGTTCGCGCCCAATCCGGTCGCGATAGGTGATCAGTCGGAACGGTCCATACCGGGTTTCGATGGCTCGCTCATCAATCCGCTCGACCGTGTGTTCGTTCGCCAAACGGTAGGCCACCAGATCTTCGATGGAACCGATCTTCAGTCCATGCTCGCGAGCAAACTGCTCCAACTCTGGACGGCGCGCCATGCCACCGTCCGCGCTCAGCACCTCTACCAGCACGCCAGCCGGCTCGAACCCGGCCAGCAAGGCCAGATCCGCCGCCGCTTCGGTGTGCCCGGTGCGCGTCAGTACGCCGCCCGGCTGCGCCATCAGCGGAAAGATATGTCCCGGCTGGGTGAGATCAGCGGGCCTCGCATCCGGGCGCACCGCCGTGCGGATGGTGTGGGCGCGGTCGTAGGCCGAAATGCCCGTCGTGACGCCCTCGGCGGCCTCGATGGACACGGTGAAATTGGTCGCGAACGGCGAGGTGTTGTCGATCACCATGGGCGGCAGCGCCAGTTGGGCGCAGCGCTCGCGGGTCAGGCTGAGGCAGACAAGACCGCGTGCATGGGTAACCATGAAATTGATGTCGGCCGGACGCACCAGCTCGGCCACCATGATCAGATCGCCCTCGTTTTCGCGATCCTCGTCATCCACGATAACCACCATGCGCCCAGCGCGCAGCTCGTCCAGCAGTTCGGGAATAGAGGCAAAGGACACGGTCATCCAACGCGATCAGTCGAGGGCGCGTAGTTTACGGGATACACCCGCGCGCTTCGCCTGCAATGGCGAGCAAGGATGCGCTGAATGGGTCAGCGCATCCCGTTCGGTGGATGACGGCGCTACTTCGCGATCAGCACCAGTAGTGAGCGCGCTTCCATGCCGTACGTGGTCCATTCGCCACCGATGTAGCTTTCGCTGCCAGGTAGCACCACGGCGTTGGCGCCGTCATTCCAGGTCGCCGTGTCGGTGACGCGGTACCAATTCTTGCCCGCACCCGGCCAGGGCAGGCTGAAATTCACATTGCCCGACCAGCCGTTGTAGGCCACATAGATGGCGCTCGCACTGTCGCCGAACTCGCTGCCATCGATGCGCCAGGCGATGGCGTGGTTGCTGGGATTGGTGAAGTAGGCCGTGTCGGCCACGCCGCCATCTGGCTTGAACCAGCGCAGCTGCTCCATCACGTTGCCATTGGTGTCGACGGCCGAATAGAAGTTGCTGGGGCGCAGGGCGGGGTGCGCCTTGCGGAACGCGATCAGGCGCTGACTGAAGGTCTGGTGGTTGGTTTCGTAGCTGTCCCAGCTCCAGTCCAGCCAGTTGGCCGCCGAGTCGAGGTTGTAGGCGTTGTTATTGCCGAACTGCGTGCGCAGAACTTCGTCGCCACCCGTGATCATCGGCACGCCCGCACTCAGCATCATGAACGCCAAACCGGTGCGTGCTGCTTTGCGCTGATCGGCGCCGATGCCGCCCTGATCCCAACTGTGGTTGCTGTCCTCGCCGCCATCCGATGGGCCATATGGCCACGGCTGGGTGTTCTGCTTGCTGTTGTAGGCATACAGATCGCGCAGCGTGAAGCCGTCGTGCGCAACCATGAAGTTGACCGAATACCAAGGCTTGCGGCCATCGTCCTGATACAGATCCGACGAGCCCGCAAAGCGCGTGGCCAGCTCGGCAGTCAACACCGTTTCCACGCCCAACTGGTTCTGCTTCTTGCGCAATGCATCGCGGAATTTGCCGTTCCACTCGGCCCAGCCGCTCGGAAACCCGCCGACCTGATACGAATTGCCGCCAATGGCCCAGGGCTCGGCAATCAGATCGATGCCGCTGCCACCCGCTTCCGCACGCGGCGGCAACTCGTTGACGATGCGATTCAAGGCATTGCCTGCATCCATCTTGTCGAAGTTGAAGCAGCCGTGCTGACAGGTGTTGCCCAGCACCGAGGCCAGATCGAAACGGAAGCCGTCGACACCGAGTGCGTCGCGCCAGTAGGCCAGCGAATCGACGATCAGATTCTGCGCAATCGTGTTGCGCGTGTTGTAGTTGCCACCCACGCCGGTGTTGTCCCAGGGATATTGGTAGTCCGAGGTCAACGAGTAGTAAGTGGGATTGTCCAGCCCACGAAACGACTGGATGTTATAGACCGTGAGTCCATCGGTGCCGCCCCAGGCGCTGCCCTCGCCCGTGTGGTTGTAGACCACGTCGATGAACACCTTGATTCCCACATCATGGAAGGCCTTGACCATCGCCTTCCATTCGCGGGTTGGACCACCCGGCGTCTTGTCGGAGGCATAGCGCCGATCCGGAGCGAAGAAGTTCAGCGTCATGTAACCCCAGTAGTTGTCGCCACTGGTTGAAGTCGGATCGACATCATTGGTGTCATTCTGGGTTTCCTGCACGGGCAGGAACTCCACCGCGGTCACGCCAAGGCTCGCCAGATAGGCCGCCTTCTGCGCAGCACCGGCATACGTACCGCGCTGCGCAAGCGGAATGCTGGTGTCATTCATGGTCAGGCCGCGCACGTGGACCTCGTAGACCACGTCATCGCGCAAGGCCCGCGTTGGCTTGCTGCCAATCGACGTGGTGTCCGTCGCCAACACGATGCCTTTCGGTGCGCAAGCACCAGAGTCCTTGTTGCGATGTGTCGCGCCACTCGCGTAGATCGTGCCATCCAGACAGCTCGGCGTATTCGGGTCCTGGCTGATCTCGCGGGCATAGGGATCGAGCAGCAACTTGTTCGGATTGAAGCGATTGCCGTTCGGATCGACATCGCTGACAAAGCCGTTGCTCAGACCCTTTTTCCAGGTGCTGACATACGGCCAGTTCGGCCCCCATGCACGGTAGCCGTAATACACCGTTCCGGTGATGCCGTAGGTGTTGCGCAACGTCGACACCGCCACCGACTTCGATCAGACATTGGTCGTCGCGTTCTTGGTCAGCACATAGCGCACGACTTCCTGCGCGCCAGAGGGTGTCTTGTAGATGAACACCTCAATGCGCGTGGCACGCGACGAAAACACCTTGAAATCGATATTGCTGCCGTTGTAGCGCGCACCCAGCGCACTGGCATCAATGGCCGCCGAGACATTGGCGGAGAGAGCGAAAAGCAGACTCAGAAACAACACTGCCGTAGCGGACAGACGAGCGACAAGATGACGCATGATTCCCTCCCAGGAAGCTGCGAATGATGGTGTGCACGCTTCGCCCGCCCCGCCGCGTTCGCGGTCTGTGGCGGAGGAAATTCAGTGCACGGCCATTAGACACCCGTCGATCCAGCGCGCCCGATTGTTCAGCGGGCTTGCATTCGTATTCATGGCGATTCGTGCGGATTCGATCACAGAGCGCGGCCGCAGCAAGCAATCAATGCGTTGCATTCATCGGTCTGTTCCGCCGCACGCGCCAGCGACGCGCTCCCCTGCAGGAGAGCGCGCCAAGGCTGGAAACGACCAACCACCACGCTAGGAGCCTGTCGGACTTGAAGAATCGAAGCGAAAATTTGGCTGGGCGAGGACAGTTTTTGCCGGTTTCGCAGGGCAATAGTTGAACTATTGCCCAAGGAAGCGGCAAAAAATGGACCGTC
>Ga0075163_10012662_pt1 | contig 10985 bp, 7 predicted proteins | sample JI1023141ADNA_FD_71478 | JGI IMG/M metagenome (GOLD analysis project Ga0075163, IMG submission 71478) | Wastewater effluent complex algal communities from Wisconsin, to seasonally profile nutrient transformation and Carbon sequestration -... | ecosystem: Engineered > WWTP > Effluent > Algae...
CGGCGCCCAGCGTCGTGTAGGCGCCACCGTGGCAGGTCGAACACTTGCCGTTGGTGCCGGTGTGGTTCATCTGTGCCGGGGCGAAGGCCGTAAAGTTGGTGTGGCAGCTGTCGCACTGGGATGTCGTCGGTACGTGATTGGTCGATTTGCCCAGCGCATTGGTGCCGTTGTGACAGGTCGAACAGCGTCCGGCCACGGCCGGTACCGCGCTACCGTGATTGAAGCTGCCGGTCGCCCAGCTCGTCGTCGAGTTGTGGCAGGTCGAGCATTGCGCCGTGGTCGCAATGTGCGTCGTCGGCTTCATCTGGGCGTTCTGCGACAGGTAGGTGCCGCTATGGCAGGTCGAGCACTGGGTCAGACCCGCATGGCTCATCGAAGACGGCGACCAGGACACGAAACCGTTGGTGTGACAGGTGTCGCACTCGCTCGTCACCGGTATATGGGATACAGGCTTGGCCAGAGCATTCTGGGCGACATAAGTACCGTTGTGGCACGTCGAACATTGCCCCGACAAGCCGGCATGGTTCATTCGGGCCGGTTTGAAGGCAATGAAATTGTTGTGACAGGTATCGCACTGCGCAGTAGTCGGGATATGGCTGGCTGGTTTGGCAACAGCCGTCGATCCGTTGTGACAGGTCGAACAGGTGCCGAAGGCCGTTGGCGCATGAACGTAGGCAACCACCGTCCATGTAGACGTGGAGCCATGGCAGGTATCACATTGGGCCGTGGTGCTGACGTGCGTGCTTGGCTTGGCCTGCGCGTTAAGCGCGCGGTATGCGCCGCCGTGACAGCTGGCACATTGCCCGGCCGTCCCGCTGTGGTTCATCTGGGCCGGGGCAAAGGCGGTGAAATTGGTGTGACAGGTGTCGCACTGGGCCGTCGTCGGCACGTGGTTGGTCGATTTGCCCAGGGCATTCGTGCCGTTGTGGCAAGTCGAGCAACGCCCGGCCACGGCGGGAACTGCCGACGTATGGTTGAAGCTGCCGGTCGCCCAGGTCGTCGTCGAGTTGTGGCAAGTCGAGCATTGCGCCGTCGTGGCAATGTGGGTCGTCGGTTTGCTCTGGGCGTTCTGCGACAGGTAGGTGCCGCTGTGGCAGGACGAACAATTCGTCAGACCGGCATGATTCATCGCCGCCGGCGACCAGGCGGTGAAGCCGTTGGTGTGACAGGTGTCGCACTGGCTGGTGACCGGGATGTGGCTCGCCGGTTTGGCCAGCGCGTTCTGGGAAATATAGGCGCCGGCATGACAGGTCGAGCATTGCCCCGCTGTGCCGGCATGGCTCATCTGTGCCGGCTTGAAGGCAACATAGTTGTTGTGGCAGGTATCGCACGACGCCGTGGTCGGGATGTGGCTGGTCGGCTTGCCAAGGGCATTGGTCCCGTTGTGGCAGGTCGCGCAGGTTCCGGCCACCACGTTCTGGTGCGAGTAGCTGGCCGGCTTCCAGGCCGTCGTCGTATGGCAGGTATCGCACCCCGCAGTCGTCTGGATATGAAGTAATGGCTTGCCCAGCGCGTTGGCAAAATTGTAGCTGCCACTGTGGCAGGTGGCGCACTGCCCGGCCGTTCCTGCATGACTCATCTGCGCTGGCCGGAAGGACGCGAAATTGGTATGACAGCTATCGCACTGCGCACTGGTCGGAATGTGATTGACCGGCTTGCCGAGCGCCGTGCTGCTGTTGTGGCAGGTCGAACAATTCCCGGCCGCGCTGGCCTCGTGGGCATACTTCACCAGCGTCCAGCTGTTGGTCGAGGTGTGGCAGCTGTCGCACTGGGCCGTGGTGCTGACATGGGTAAGCGGCTTGGCCAATGCATTGCGGTCGATATAGGAGCCGCTATGGCAGACCGAACATTGGCCCTGCAGGCCGTTGTGATTCATCACCGCCGGCGACCATGACGAAAAGCCGTTGATGTGACAGGTATCGCACTGGAGCGTCGTCGGGATATGGATGGGCGGCTTGGTCAGCGCATTGGCAAACAGATAGGAGCCGTTATGGCAGGTCGAGCATTTGCCGGCTGTCGCCGTATGGTTCATGCCGGCCGAGGCGAATGCGGCAAACGTGGTGTGGCAGCTGTCGCACTGGGCCGTGGTCGGTACGTGGTTGGTCGGTTTGCCGAGGGCGCTGGTACCGTTGTGGCAGGTCGAGCAACGTCCGCCAACAGCCGGCGTCGCTGCAGCGTGGTTGAATGTAGCGGTTGCCCAGGTCGTGGTCGAGCTATGACAGCTGTCGCACTGGGCCGTGGTACTGATATGGGTCAGTGGCTTGGCCTGTGCATTCAGCGTCGCGAAGCCGCCGCTGTGGCAATTGGCGCACTGTCCGGCCATGCCGGCGTGAGTCATCCGGGCCGGCCGGAACGTAGTGAAGTTGGTATGGCAACTGTCGCACTGGGCGCTGGTTGGTACATGCCTGGCACCCTTGCTGATTGCACTGACACCATTGTGACAAGTCGTGCAGCGACCGTTTACGGACGGCACCGCCGTCGAGTGATCGAACGTTGCCGTCGCCCACGTCGTTGTCGACTGGTGACAGGTGTCACAGGATGCCGTCGTCGGGATGTGTGACGACGCCTTGCCAGGAGCCTTGACACCATTGTGGCAGGAAGCACAGCTTCCCGGCCTCACATCCACGTGTGAAAACGAAACAGGCAGCCATGCGGTCGTGCTGTGACAACTGGGTCCGCAATCCGCCGAGGACGACGGATGCACACCATTGACGGGCTTACCTTCGGCATTGACGCCATTGTGGCATGTCTTGCAAGACATCTGCGGAACCAGGCCATGGTTCATTCTGGCCGGGGACCACCGGGTCGTCGTATGGCAGCTATCGCATTTGAGGTTGTTGCTCGGTATGTGCGTTGCCGGCTTGCCGGGTGCGCGTGATCCGGGTCCTGCGTGGCATGTGGCGCAATCGCGGGGCGTGCCGCGGAAGGAACCCGCGGTATGACAGGACTCGCACTGAACCTGCTTGTGCGTCGAATCGAGGAGGAATCCCGTCGTATCGTGGTTGAAGGTCAGGGACTGGGCGCCTGCGGATTCGGTTTGCGCGAATGCATCGCCCCACTGCCCCAGCACAGCAGCCAGGGCGATGAAGAAGACAGCGAGGAAACTGCGCAAAAAGGTCAAAAAATAGTCATCCGCTTGAATTGATCAGCCATCCTGAGACTTGCCACGTCGCCAGCCCACCGAACGCGGCAAAACAACTTTTGTGGGAATTTATCACACAAGTTATTCATTTGGCTATCGGCGAACCTTTTTCCAGTTTTCCGTGATGTGGCAGCGTTCGCACTGGCCGCCGAACTCGCCGTTGTGCACGTCTTCCTTGATGTGACAGGCGACGCAGGTCCGCCCCAACCTGACCGGCCCGGCTTTAGATTCCTTGTGGCATTCCTTGCACTCGGTCTTGCGGTGAGCGCCATCGAGCGCGAAGCGCGTGGCCGAATGATCGAAATCCCACGCCTTCCAGGTGCCGGTGTAGTGGCAGGTTTCGCACTTCTTCCCGAAGCCGCCCTTGTGCTTGTCGTCTTTCTCGTGACAGCCGTTGCAGGTCAGCGGCGCATCCTTGAAGGCCGGCGTCAGGTGGCATTTCTTGCACTCTACCTTGGCATGGCTCCCGGTCAGCGGGTAGCGCGACTTGTTGTGATCGAAGGGAGCATCCTTCCATTTCTTCTCGTCGTGGCAACTCTCGCACTTGTTGCCGAGCTGACCCTTGTGCTTGTCGTCCTTCTTGTGACAGGCGATACAGGTGCTCTCCAGCTTCGTCTTGTAGACATTGCCTTTCTCTGGCAGGTGGCAGGCATCGCACTTGGTTTCAACGTGCTTGCCCTTGAGCAGATACTTGGTTTCCTTGTCGTGATTGAAGATGCTGGTCTTCCAGTCCTTGGCCGTGTGACAGGCCCCGCACTTGTCGCCGTAGCGTCCCTTGTGGCCTTTTTCGTCGTCATTCTTACGGTGACAGGCGACACATTCGGTTTCGACCTTCAGCTTCTTGGCATTCGGGCCGCTGACGCCGCCCTTGTGGCAGGTATCGCACTTGGCGTCCTTGTGCTTGTCACGCAGCGGGAACTTGGTGTCGTCGTGGTCGAAATTGGAGGTTTTCCAGCCGCGCTCGTTGTGGCAGCTCTCGCATTTCTCGCCCAGGTCGCCCCGGTGGCCCTTGTCCTGATCGTCCTTCTTGTGACATGAAATGCACTTGGTCGGCAGATTGGCCTGATAGATCGGGCCTTTTTCCGGCAGATGGCAGGTGTTGCACTTGGCCTGCCGGTGCTTGCCCTTGAGCGCATATTTAGTGTCGTGATCGTGGTCGAAGTCGATCTCCTTCCACCCCTTGTCGTTGTGGCAGGACTCGCACTTGGTGCCGTAGCGGCCCTTGTGACCTTTTTCCTGGTCGATCTTCTTGTGGCAGCCGTTACAGGTCAGCGGCGTCTTCTGATAAGTCTTGTCTTCGTGACAGTCCTTGCACTTGACGTCGGCGTGCTTGCCGCCGAGCAGCGAGAATTTTGTCTTCTCGTGGTCAAAGCGGGTTTCCGTCCACTTCTTTTCGTTGTGGCAGTTCTCGCACTTGCTGCCCAGGTGTCCCTTGTGGCCTTTTTCCTGATCGATCTTCTTGTGACAGTCGTTGCAGAGCTTGGGCGCCTGGCGGTATTTCTGCTTGGGCAGATGGCAGCTCTCGCACTTGGTCTCCTTGTGCGCGCCGAGCAACTTGAAATCGGTACGGGTGTGATCGAATTTCTTGGTGTCGATGGACGCGATTTGGGCACCGCGCCCTTTGTGTTCGGTGTGGCAACTGCGGCAGTTATTGTCGTCAAGCTTGCCGTGCAGCCGGGTCTTGCTGCGGATGTCGGCCGCAACGTCCTTGTGGCAGTCGAGGCACAGCCGGTTCTGCGCTTCCTTGTCGAAGCGGATATGGCACTGCTTGCAGTCCTGCTCGTACTTGGCGTGGCCGGCGATCACCTCGCCGGGCATCAGGACCTTTTCGATCGACTGCGCCTGTGCGCCGCCAACGCAGATCAGCGCAGCGAGCCCGACGAAAAGACCGCGCAGCCGGTCAATACATGTGGACAGCGACGACATGGACGATTCCACTGAAGACCAGCAAGTAGAGAAAAGGGATATGGACGATGTGCCAATAGGAAAAGAGCTTTTCCCAGACCGCCAGTTGGGAAGTCTTGGCCACTGCCTCCAGGTAATTGTCGATGCGCTCTTTGGCCGTTTGATATTTGAGCGCCAGTTCCTTGCGGTCACCGCCCTGCTGGCGCCACTGCCGGCGCAGTGCGCTCTTGGCATCGCGGCGCAGTTCGCCAGCCAGTCGCCTGCCCCGCCAGCGGAGAGTGACAAACTGCCAGATTCGAACCGGCAGCGAACCGCCACCAGTGAAGGCTTCGTCATGAAAGGCCTGCAGTCGCGGCTCGATATCCGGCCGCAACGTGAAGACCGAACCCATCGTTTCGGCACTGGCCTTCAGTTCGGCCGTGGCATCGGCCAGCGTAAGGGCCTTGCCGTACAGCCCCTGATGGATATGGCGGTAGATGAAACGGCCGACCACGCCGCTACAGGCGACCAGCAGCATGGCATAGAGGGCCATCGCGCCATTCAGCGACCCCGTCCGGAAGGTCGAATGAAAAAGCACTAGCAGCGGCCCGGTGATCCCGGCAATCATGTGGAACTTGAACCAGGATTCCATCTTCCCCAGGCGTCCCAGGGCGGGTATCCGCTTCCGCAACGGATAGAGGAGCAGACTGAGCATCAGCAGGCCGCCGACCAGGCCGAGGTTGTAACCGAAATCCGAGCCGGCATCGAAAAGCTTGCCGGCCCGCACCAGCCAGGCCAGAAAGAGTAGCAGCGCGACGAGAATGGCAATCGAAATCCGCCAGGCGCCTCGAAAAACCTTCTCGCTGGAGGACTTTGCTGGTCCATCCATCGAAATCACCGTCATTGGGCCTAATGCGCTTGCTCTCATAGTTCCTGAAGACATTCCGGCCCGTAGCGGACCACAACTCCCTCGCAGCCAAAATATCTACAGACTTTCTGAACAGACAAATAGCGAGGTAAAATTTCACACATGCCGAAGAATAGCAAAATATGACGCCATGGGGTGCACGCCCACAAGGAAAGAAGCTGACATGAGTGATGCGCCAAATCTGCCCGACCGCTCTGCCGGCACCGTAAATACGTCCGGATCGATGGCTGCCCTGCTCGGCCTCTTCGTCATCGCCGGTGCCGAATGCCAGCGGCTGTGGCCGTCCGGCACCAGCCTGATCTACCTGGCCATCTGCCTGCCGCTGCTGCTGATCTGGATTGCCCATCTGGCCGGCTGGCGGCTCGCCGAAAGCAACGCCGGCCTGGCCGTCGATCTCGCCATCTATGTGCTGATCGTGGCCAGCCTCGGTATCAGGTTCGGCAGCAGCCCGCAGAAAGGCTCCGAACTGGCGTCGACGCTGCTCTTCTGGTCGCCGCTGGTCGCCGCCTGGTGGGCCTGGCGTTACCGCGACTTTCCGCGCAAGCTGGGAATCCTGCTTGGCGGCTTCTTTGTCGTCCTGACCTGGCAACTGGCCGGCGCACACGAACAATTTCATCAACACCTGATCCTGTCGGTGCTGGTCGCCCTGGTGGTACGCTATGCCAGCCGCCAGGCAGCCACCAGCGGGCTGGCCATGACATTGCGCGATCCGCTGACCGGCCTGCCTTCGCCGGAATGCTTCGAAGCCGAACTGGCGCATGTCTCGGCAATTTCCGACCGCTACCGTTTCCCGCTCACCCTGATCGGCTGCCGGCTTGCGCCTGCCTTAACCGGTCCGCAATTGGATCGCCTGCTGTGCCAGTACGCTGAAGCCATCGCCGATCGCCTACGGACGTCGGACACCGCTTGTCACTGGAGCGCGACGACCTTCTTTCTGCTGCTGCCCAACACCGCAGAAAAGGACGCCTGGATCGTCGCCAACGGCATTTTGGAAAGCACCAGCAATTTCGAATTTGGGCAAAAAAATCGGCCGACCGTAGCATTCCGGGTCATCAGCCACCAGGCCGGTGAAGATCCGATGAGCACACTGAGTGCGCTGGAAAACCAACTGGCCGACGCCATCGAATGATGTACGACCTGATTTATTACCTCCCTCCGACGCTACTCATACTGATTCCAGCATTCCTCCACCTGCGGGCCAGGAAGAAGGTTTCGGACATTCATCATGCAGTCCTCAAGGAAGCGCAGGAGGCCGGCCTGACCGAGCCGCCATCGCTGCACCCGGTGGTCGATCTCTCGGTCTGCATGGGCTCCGGCGCCTGCGTCCGCGCCTGCCCGGAAAAGGCACTCGGCATCATCAAGGGCAAGGGGGTTCTGATCAACCCCACTCACTGCATCGGCCACGGCGCCTGCGCCCCGGCCTGCCCGGTCGGGGCGATCAAGCTGGTCTTCGGCACGGAAAAACGCGGCGTCGACATCCCGCAGGTCAGCCCGGATTTCGAGACCAACATCCCCGGCATTTTCATCGCCGGCGAACTCGGCGGCATGGGCCTGATCCGCAACGCCATCCGCCAGGGCACCCATGCGGTCAAGGCAATCACCACCCGTCCGCGCGGCAAGGCCGAACTCGACCTCATCATCATCGGTGCCGGCCCGGCCGGCATCTCTGCCTCGCTGGCCGCCAAGGAAGCCGGCCTCAAGTACGTCACCATCGAACAGGAAGACTCGCTGGGTGGAACGACCTACCACTACCCCCGCAATAAACTGGTCATGACGGCGCCGATGCGCCTGCCGCTGATCGGCGAAATCAAGGTCCGCGAAATCAGCAAGGAAGAGTTGATGGAAATCTGGACCGGCGTCCTCGACAAGGCGACGCCCAATATCCGCTTCAGCGAACGGATGGAAGAAATCACCCCGGTCGACGGCATGTTCACGGTGCGTACCAGCAAGGGCAGCTACTCGACGGCCAACGTCCTGCTCGCCATCGGCCGCCGAGGCACACCGAGAAAGCTCGGGGTCAGTGGCGAAGAGCATCCCAAGGTCGTCTATCGCCTGATCGAAGCCGGGCAGTACCAGGGCAAGCACGTGCTGGTCGTCGGCGGTGGCGACAGCGCGCTAGAAGCCGCGCTCGACATTGCCAACGAACCGGGTACCCATGTCACGCTCAGCTACCGCGGCAAGGCCTTCGACCGGGTCAAACCGAAAAACCGGGCGCGCCTTGCCGAGGCCATAGCCGCCCAGCGCATCGAACAATTACTCGAGAGCACCGTGCAACAAATCAGTGGCGACGGGGTCGTGATCAAGCATGCCAATGAACTGCTGGAGCGGCCTAACCAGGCCATCATCGTCTGTGCCGGGGGCGAGTTGCCGACGCCGATGCTGAAGAAGATGGGCATCCAGATCGACACCCGCCATGGCGAATAAGCGAACCGACCACCGTGTTTACGGTCTGAAAGCTGGCCGCTCGGTAACGAAACCGGCCACCCCGCGAATTCCCCCAATAAAAATGTGGGAAAAATTTACACAATTTGCACTACACTCTCTCTTTGATGTACATGCATACCAAAACATTCCGAAACAGCAGGGCAAGCCCATGAGTACACCGCAGAATCCGGGCGACGACTGGGCTCAGTCCTTGTTCCTCAAACGCCGCCAGGGCCGTAGAATGCTGGCCGACAACCTGCTGCCGCCGTATCTGACGGAAGAAGGTCTGGTCCTGGCCGACCGCCGCTCCCATAGCGATCGGCGCAAATCTCCCCCTCTGGAAATGTCCAACGCCGTGAGCCAGGTATAAAAATACGCATGGCTGCTCTCCCCGACCCCTCGCCGATGTCCGATTCGCCCATTCGCTCCGCCCTCCTTTCCGCAATCAATCGGGTCCTGTCGCCCGTGGTCCGCGTCATGCTCGCGCATGAGATCACGCTGCCGATGGCGGTTGAATTGCTGAAGCGGGTTTTCGTCGACGTTGCCGAACGCGACTTCCGGCTCGACAAAAAGGGCTCCACCGACAGCCGGATCAGCCTGATCACCGGCGTACATCGCAAGGACGTCAAGCGCCTGCGCGAACTGCCCGATGTCGAGACGAACCTGCCACCCAAGGTATCGCTCAGCGCGCAAATCGTTGCCACCTGGATCACCGGGCGTGAATGGCTGGCTGAAAACGGCTCGCCACGGCCCTTGGCCAGGCTTGCCAAACGGGGCAACGGTCCCTCCTTTGAAGCGCTGGTTGCCAGTATCAGCCAGGACATTCGGCCGCGTTCCGTCCTCGACGAATGGCTGCGGCTCGGTGTTGTCCAGATCAATGCCGATGACGAAGTGATCCTGACCAGCAACGCCTTTGTGCCCAAGGATGGCGTCGAAGAGAAACTGGCCTACTACGGCCACAACCTCGGCGACCACGCTGCCGCCGCGGCCGACAACGTTCTCGGGATACCGCGCCCGTGGTTCGAGCGCAGTGTTCACCATGTCTCGCTGAGCGAAGCACAGATCGAACAACTGAGGGTGCGGGCTGCCGAACTGGGCATGCAGCTGCTCACCGAACTGCACACCATGGCTGAGCAACCGGCCAACGAGGGCGACGCCACGCGGCGTTTCACCTGCGGCGTCTATTTTTACAGCGCCGACAATCAGGACACGCCCGCAGCGAAATGAAGTCTTACCTGCTTTCCCTGCTCCTCGCCGTCATTCCGCTGACGGCCTGGGCCGCCCCGGTCTGCGTCGACCCGGAGCAGCCTGGCAGAAGCCATCAGGCCCGCGGTGGCATCGGCGGCACGGGCAGTCCGGCCCCTGCAACCGCCGCCAGCGAGTCCGATCCCGGGGGCATCGGGGGCACTGGTGCGCCAGCTGCCAACGGCATCGGTGGAACCGGCGCTCCGGTGGCCAACGGAACGGGCGGCATTGGCGGCACCGGTAGTCCGGTCGCCGACGGAACCGTCGGCATAGTCGGCGTGGTCAGCGGCTTCGCCTCGGTATGCGTCAATGGCGTCGAAGTGCATTTCGACCGCGCCACGCCGGTCAGCGAAAACGGCGATCCTTCGTCGGCCGACAAGCTCGCCGTCGGTCAGGTCGTCTCCATTGAAGCCAGCAACTCGCCCAAGGGATTGCGGGCCCGGGACATTGCCATCCTCAACGTGCTTGAAGGGCCGATCACCGGCATGGATCACGGTGGCAAAACCATCCATGTCATGGGCCAGGCGATCGCGATCAGCCCCGACACCCGGATTGGCGGCAAGGGCCTGGCAGTCGGCCAGATGGTCAAGGTAAGCGGCCTGACGGGAGCCGATGGCGCCGTATTTGCCACCCGGATTCAGCCCGGCCACGACCTGAAACAGGCCAGCATCCTTGGCGCTGTCGACCACTCCGGCAAACAGTCAAAGATCAACGGCGTGTCGGTGGCCGGTGCGGTCAGCGGCGAATCGGCCATGATCAAGGGTCGCTGGAACGGCAGTGAACTGGTCGCCAAGAGCGTTGCCGCCGACCCGACCTATCGCTTCAAGGACAGTGCCAGCCGCATCCTGGTCGAAGGCCTGGTGCAGGCTTCCGATGGTCGCGGCCAGATCCGGACCGGCGGACTCTCCATGTCGATCCCCGATGCCAGCAAGGCGAAGACGCTGGTACCCAACCAACGCATATTTGTCGAGGCGAGAGCCAACCGCGCCGGCACGCTGGTGGTCGAACATCTTGAATTGGACACGACAACCGGGCGCCAGAAACTGCTGCCCCGGAAAACTCATTGGCGAAACGAATCGCTATTGAAGACTGAAACTGCCGAAAAGGCGGAAACAGCCGAGAAGGCTGAGAAGGCCGAGAAGGCTGAGAAGGCCGAGAAGGCCGAGAAGGCTGAGAAGGCCGAGAAGGCTGAGAAGGCCGAGAAGGCTGAGAAGGCCGAGAAGGTCGAGAAGGCCGAGAAGGCCGAGAAGGTCGAGAAGGTCGAGAAGGTCGAGAAGGTCGAGAAGGTCGAGAAGGTCGAGAAGGTCGAGAAGGTCGAGAAGGTCGAGAAGGTCGAGAAGGTCGAGAAGGTCGAGAAGGTCG
>Ga0075163_10012663_pt1 | contig 10983 bp, 9 predicted proteins | sample JI1023141ADNA_FD_71478 | JGI IMG/M metagenome (GOLD analysis project Ga0075163, IMG submission 71478) | Wastewater effluent complex algal communities from Wisconsin, to seasonally profile nutrient transformation and Carbon sequestration -... | ecosystem: Engineered > WWTP > Effluent > Algae...
ATTTCCTGCCCCAGGTGCAGGGTTGTATCGGGATCGAGCACCACCAGCAATTCTTCGGGCTCGAGCATGGCGAAGGTGGTGTCCCATTCGCAGCCGTTGGCGCCCTGAATCGTGAGCGTGTGGTCGCCGGGATCAATGAATCTTATTTCGGGGTCCAGGTTGAAGGACTTTCCGTCGAGCGAATAAACGTAGGGCCCAACGCCATTCAGTACGCTGTCCACCTTCAACTCGCCGTCCTGGTTGCCGTAACAGCTGATGTGCCGGATATCGATCAGGGCATTGTCAGGTATGCGCGGACCGGTGACCTCCACACTGTCGACCGAACTGCAACCGTTCCATACATTGGTGACGGTGAGTGTGTATAGGCCAATACTGTCCACTTCTACCCGCAACCGGTTTTCGTCGGATGCGATGTGCCCTGCCGAATCGGCTACCCAGACGTAGGAATAGGTGGCCGGCGGGTCCACGTCCACCAGGAGTTGGGCGGGGCCTTCGGTGCAGTTGAGCGCCTGGGGTTTTTCCATGGTCAGGACCGGGCGGTGCGAATCGTCGAGCACGTTCACAAACAGCGAGCCGGTGCAGGGCGGGTTTTGTTTGCAGGCATTGGCCGCCTGAACGCAAATGGGGCCGCTCTGATTGCCGATGGTAATGTCCACCACAGCGCCTTCCTGCCCCAGCACGACGGCCGGCACGGAATCGCCGTTGACCAGGGTGCCGGGCGGCCCGTCCCAGATGTAGGCGCCGGCGCCAAACACCGTCACGACCGAATACTGGAATACCGCCCCCGGGCAGGCTTCGGTAGGGCCGCTGATTTCGCCCACCACGCCCAGCGGCGGCTCGAACACGGCGTCGTCGGGCGTGATAGAGATGGAAAAATTGCAGTTGTCGCCCGCGTAGCCGTCTATCAGGAGGTAGTAACTGGAGCCGGGGTTGAGACCGTTGCCGGTGACCGAAACAGGCGTGTCGCCGCCGTCCTGTTTGCCGATGTTGCACATGATGGGCGCAGAGTGGCAATCGGCGTAGAGGGCCATTTGCACCCCGTTGCCGTCGTTGCAGAAGAAGGGCGTCGCGGTGAAAGTAATGGAACTGGTGTTGGCGATGAACCCGATCCACTGTGCGTTTTCGAGCGTGCCGCAAAAATCCACGGAGTCGCCGCCGTCGGAGTCGCCGAAAGCGGTGGAACTGGTAAAGCCGTTGAAATTGCAAAAGACGCAGGCGTTGTCGCAGGAACTGGCGGATTCGGAAGAGGTACCGCAGGGTGTTGGGAGCTGGGCATACAGGCTGACTGTGAGTCCCAGCACCAAAGGCAGGAGTAGTGCTGTTTTAGCCATGGAATCGGCGTTTAGAATTTGAAGAAAAGAGGATTAAAGCATTGAACAGGAACAATTTGCAGCAAGGGGGCTGAAAATCCGGAGCCGGAGCGCCGATGTTGTGTGCAAATGCGGCAAAGGTTGGCAGAAAGGGGTTTGTGCAAGGATGGCTCGCTTGGGTGCGGGCTGCATGGGGATGTTAACAGCCCCTAAACGCGAGGCGCGTCAGGGAATTGTGCGGCCGGAAAAAAAGTGCGGTAATTTAACGTTGGGAAGGTAGCAAAAGGATGAAGGACGCCTCGAAAGGTTGATTCCTGCTCTCGCTTCCTTTTCGGGTAGTTGCTCAGCATGACCTGCGCACCGGCGACGGGGATGCCGGTATTGGCTTGGGTGGTTACAACCGCCTGATCGTTCTGAAAACAAATGCAAGTATCATAAAAACCACAAAAAGAAAGGTAAAAACAAGGCCCGTCATCATGAAAAACTCAAAAACGGTGGTGGAGAAATGAGGAGGGCGGGGATCACTGTCCACCCAGAAGCCAAGAACCGTTAAACAGATGGATGCCGCCAGAATAATCAGCAGTGCAGGTTTGTATCGCATGATTTCATTTTTCAGGATGAACGCATCCGGTCAGTAAAGCGCTGCGCGCCAGGCCGAGAACTTGCTGTGGCTACGCCTTCTTTTTCTTCATCGCCACTTTCTCCAGAGTCTCTTTCACTCGGAATTCCACGAGTCGGGCGATCAGATCAAGCGGCATGGGATCTTTTAGGGGAAACTGGATCGAACCTTTGCCGGTCTTGTACCGGGAGAGTTCTTCCTGCAAGGCCGCCGTACCCGAAGGCAGGGCATAAAAACCGATGTGCTGCTCATAACCCGCAAAATACACCAGCACTTGCTTCTGCAGGCGGAAGGCCGGCATGGCGTAACTGATGGTCTCCTCTGCTTCCGGCGCGACTTTATGGATGGTCGCGCGCACCTGATCCAGAGCGGTCCGGATGTCGGGCGGGAAGCCTGCGATGTATTCGTCGATGTTGGATGCTTTGCTGAGCATGGCGTGACAGAGATGGGAACGCGGATGACGCGGATAAAACGGATTTACTCAAAAAACCGATACCACCGACGCATCTTATACTATGCAGGTCGGTGGTATTCGGTGTGTATCCTTTGCGCGCATCGCGCAACTCTTATTTTTTCAGCACCTCTGCCACGAGATCCGCCGCTTCCTGGAATTCCACAGCGCCCATGACCTTGAGGCCCGATTCGTCGATGATTTTTTTGGCGATATCGGCATTGGTGCCCTGGAGTCGCACGATCACCGGCACCGGGATGTCGCCGATTTTTTTGTAGGCATCCACCACACCTTGGGCCACGCGGTCGCAGCGCACGATACCGCCGAAAATATTGATCAGGATGGCCTTCACATTCGGGTCCTTGAGAATGAAGCGCATGGCATTTTCCACCCGCTCTGCGTCGGCGGTACCACCCACGTCGAGGAAGTTGGCGGGTTCGCCGCCCGAAAGTTTGATCAGGTCCATCGTGGCCATGGCCAGGCCGGCGCCGTTGACCATGCAGCCCACGTTGCCATCGAGTTTGACGTAGTTGAGGTCGTATTCCTGGGCTTCCACATCGGCAGGGTCCTCTTCGCCGGTGTCGCGCAGGGCTTCGAGGTCTTTGTGGCGGAACAGCGCGTTGTCGTCGAGCGTCACTTTGGCGTCCACGGCAATGATGCGGTCGTCAGAAGTTTTGAGGCAAGGGTTGATTTCGAAAAGGCTGGCATCGGAGCCGACAAAAGCCGCGTAGAGTTTCAGTACGAAATCCACCATTTCCTTGAATGCGCCGCCGCTGAGGCCGAGGTTGAAGGCTACTTTTTGGGCCTGGAAAGGGCGCAGCCCCAGCAGTGGGTCCACGGATTCGAAGAATACACGATCGGGGGTTTCGGCCGCCACTTTTTCAATGTCCATACCGCCGTCGGGCGAGTACATGATGACGTTGCCGCCGCGGCCGCGGTCGGTCAATATGCTGATGTAGAATTCTTTGGGTTCGCCGGGGCCCGGATAGAATACGTCCTGTGCCACCAGCACCTTGCGCACCAGTTTGCCTTCGGCCGAAGTCTGGGGCGTGATGAGCCGCATACCGATCATGTTGCCGGCGATTTCTCCGGCTTGTTCGGGATTTTTGGCCAGTTTGACGCCGCCACCTTTGCCGCGACCACCCGCGTGTACCTGGGCTTTGATGACACAAAAGTCGCTGTTGTACAGTTCTTTCAATTTTTTGGCGGCTTCCACTGCTTCAGCAGCATTGTAGGCGACGATGCCCTCCTGAATTTTTACGCCGTAGGACTTGAGCAATTCCTTTCCCTGGTATTCGTGCAGATTCATTTTGAAATGTGTGAATGAGTGAATGAGTGAATGTGCGAAGGGTTCAATGGGTGAATGAGTGAATTCGCACAATCAAATCAACCGAAGCCCAAAAGTAAGGCGATTTCGGAACTGGTAGGTTTTGGGGGAAGTTTTTTGATAGAAAACCATTGCCGGAGGGCACAAAAGTTAAATTCGTAAAATAAGCGACTTTCCAGAATTTTTAATTTGAAAAATGCCCGGTTTAGCAAAACTATGGAACAATATTTGTCGCTTGCCGATTTTCAAAAATATGATGCATCATGCACGCTAAACTGAATATTGACCGGCACTTTCTGTTTTTGCACGGCAACAAACTCGCGGTGTTTGCAGAACGAGTGCTGCGCGACACCCTCCATAATCCCTACCTGACCAAACCTGAAGGTCTTTGGACCAATTTACTGACCCATACGCGCCAACTGCGCACCGTACTGGAATCACCCGAACTCAAACGAAAGGAACGCACCGATGCCATCCGTGAACGCGAAGCCCTCGTGCTTGTCGCCCTGACCCGCATGGCAGACTACATCGAGCAGACGGCTACCTGCAAATCGGACATTTTCACCACGGGCTTCCGCGCCCAGACCGAACACCGCAAACCCTCCGAAACGGTACGCCGCCGCCGCATGTCGATCAAACTGGCCAAACTGGAGGAGGTTGCTTGAAGGGGTTGAAGGGGTTGAAGGTTGAAGGGGTTGAAGGTTGAAGGGTTGAAGGGGTTGAAAGGTTACAGGGTGGAGGTGATAGGGGAATGCGATTTTTTAGAGCAGGGGGTGTCTCAAAAGGTTGATAAAGTTGATCCGGGTTTATAAAAGTTGATAATTTGGTCCGAAAATGGCTTAATCCGTGCCCTTTTCGGATCAAATTATCAACCTGATAAACTTTTATAAACCCTCATCAACCTTTTGAGCCCCCCCTTGGCTTCAAACCATACCTTCAGGAGTAACTGTCGTTTTTTTCCCTTGAAACGATCCATACTGAAAAAATCTCAAGGCCCTCAACCAGCCCCATGATTGACGCTCCAACAACCCTTTCAACCTCTTTTCAACCCTTCAACATTCAACCTTTCAACATTCAACCCCTTCAACCCCTTCAACCCCTTCAACCTTTAACCCTTATTTCAACGAAACCCCCTCGTCATCGATCAATTTTCCGTGCTGGATACGGATGATGCGCGCCGGAAAATTCTGGAGGATGCGGTAGTCGTGGGTGGCGCACAGAACAGCGGTGTTGTTCTGCCGGGCAAGGTTGCGCATGAGCACCAGCACATCGTCGCTGGTTTCGGGGTCGAGGTTGCCGGTAGGTTCGTCAGCGATGAGCAGCACCGGTTTGTTGAGCAGTGCGCGCGCGATCACGACGCGCTGCTGTTCGCCGCCGGAAAGTTCGTACGGCATGGCGAACCGTTTGGGCATCAGGCCCGTCCCTTCCAATACTTCCGTCACCCGCTTCGCCATTTCTGCGGCGTCGGTCCAGCCGGTGGCACTCAGTACGAATTTCAGATTTTCATCCACATTCCGGTCGGTCAGCAGGTTAAAATCCTGGAACACGATGCCCAGTTTACGGCGCAGCAGGTGAATGTTGTCGCGGTTGATGCTGCGCAAATCGAATCCGGCCACTTCGCCAAATCCTTTTGACAGTGGCAGAGCGCCGTACAGTGTTTTGAGCAGACTGGTTTTGCCGCTGCCGGTTTTGCCGATCAGGTAGGTGAATTCTCCTGCCCCGATGTTCAGGTTGATATCGGACAACACTACCGAGCCGTCTTGCTGCACGATGTCGGTGTTGGAGAGTTTGACGATGTGGGACACGGGATGATTGATTTGATGAGCAGTGGATTTGTTGAGTGGGGATGTGGTTATTGGGTTGCGGGTTAGAGCGTCTGGATTCCGAGTGCATCTTTCATGCTGAAAAATCCCTGTCGCCCTTTCAGCCATTTGGCAGCCAAAATCGCGCCGCTTGCAAATCCGGTCCGCGAATGAGCCCTGTGTTCGATGCTGATTTCGTCCACCGGGCTTTTCCACTGAACGATGTGGGTGCCGGGTACTTCGCCTTCGCGCAGTGCCGTGACCGGAATTGCACCGGCGCCGGGTGATTCCGGAGACAGGGCCCAGCCGGTACTGCGGTCCACCCGGGCGATGATCTCGTTGGCCAGGGTAACGGCAGTTCCGCTCGGAGCGTCGAGTTTGTGGACGTGGTGTATTTCGGTCAGCGCCGGCTGGTATTCCGGCCGCTCGTTCATCATTTTGGCAAGTAAGGAATTGAGCGCAAAAAACAGGTTCACACCTACGCTGAAATTGGATGCCCAAAGCAGGGCGCCCCTGTTTTGTTCGCAAAAATCCCGGGCCGCGGGCAGTTGGTCCAGCCAGCCCGTAGTGCCGCTGACCACCGGTACGCCGGCTTTCAGGCACAACATCGTATTTTCAAATGCCGCTTCCGGGCGGGTGAACTCGATCACCACATCAGCTTGCTGCAACAATTCGGTGGTCAGTTCCGCGCGGTTTTCCCGCGTGATGCGCCAAACAATTTCCACGTCCTGCGCAGCAGCCAGGGCTTCTATGGCACGCCCCATTTTTCCATAGCCGAAAAGGCCGATCTTCAACATAGATTCAAAAGAGTGTTGATCTTATTTTGATTTCACCAGTCGGACCGTTTGGACCGGCTCGCCGTTGCGTTCGAGGCAGGCGAAATAAATCCCGGGCGCCCGCAGGTTGGCCAGCGTTGCACTGCCGGTTTTATCGGACAAAACAATGGTTTCCAGGATTTGCCCCGAGGCATTCACGACTTTGATCCGGAAACCCGAGGCTTCCGGCAATTCGTAATCCAGCATTGCCTGATCGCGGAACGGGTTGGTCCGGACTGCCAGAAAATCGCCATTTTTGGGTCCGCTTTTGTCGCGGCGATAGTCCTTGAATATCAGCAGCGTCAGCACCGAATCCGTGGTGAGTTTTTGTTCGTGGTGCATCACGGTGCCCACATCAATGGCGCCGGCAGTCACGTCGTAGGAGCCGGGCAACACACCGCTGATGCTGAATTGGCCGTTGGCGTCGGCCACCCCGGAATACACCAGTTCGCGGCCCAGCAGATACACCGAAGCGCCGTCCACCGGTGTCAGATCGGGCGAACGCAACACCTGCCCGCTGATCGTCAGGCTGCCGGTGGGGAACAACTCCACGTCGAGCAGGGTGACTTTGCCGTTTTCAAGCAGCACTTCCGTATCCACGGTCTGAAAACCCGCTTTGCTGACGCGGGCAGTGAAAAGCCCGCTTTGGGTCTGACCGGTTCTGAACTGGCCGTCGAGGGCGCTGAATTCCTGCAGGGTGGTGGCAAGCACCTCGATCTTGGCCCCATTGAGCGGGTCGCCGGTAGCGCCATTGGTGATGGTGCCTTCGAGGTAGCAGGCCCGGACATAGGTGGGCGTGACGACCCACAATTCACCGCTGTTGGTGCCGAATGCCGTGATGTTGGTGGCCACGATGGTGCCGGAAGGAAAAAGTGGATACACGCCCCAGCAGCCCTCGGAGCCGCCGCCCGAACCGGTATAGGTGTCGTGGTTGCCCACCTGCACCATATTGGCCGGCCGGGTCACGTCCACGATGGTAAATCCGTCCTTGTACCAGGAGGTAATGGCCCAATTGTCGCGGATGTGGGTGTTGTGCACCATCGAGTTGCTGCCGGGATTGCTCTGTATTTTATCGAGCAGGCGAATATCCGACAGGTCTGAAATGTCAAAGGATGCGAGGTAGGAGTTATTCACCTCGTCGGTGGTGAACAGGGTGCGGCGGTCTTTGGAAATCCAGTTGTTGTGCGTGAACAGGTTGGGTGTGGGCTGGGTGCTGATGAGCACCGGATTGCTTTTGTTGGTCATGTCCACAACGGAAAAAAAACCGCCATAGATGTGCCCGCCGTAGAGCGTATCGTTGTCCACGTAGCCATCGTGGATGTAATTGTGATTGCCTGAAAAACCCGAGAAAAACGTGCCCGCATAGGTCGGGTTGTAGGGATCGGGGTTCAGGTTAAAAACCCTTGCACGTCCTTCGTACATGTCGCCGCCGTAGGCATAAAGAAAACCTTTTGTGGTGTCGATGTGCAGGGCGTGAATCCGGTTCAATTTGAGGTTGGGGTCGGGGAATTGCCCCAATCCGTTGTAATAGTGGTAGTTCAAGGTCGCCGAAGGCAATGCGCTGAGGTCGACGATCTGGATGCCCTGCCCACCTTCGGATACGATATAGGCGTAGTGACCGTAGGTCTTTATTTCTTTCCAGAGGTTGTTGGGTCCCGGAATCTGGACGATTTGTTGCGGTACGTCGGGATTGGTGACGTCCACAATGATCAGGCCCTGGGCGCCGCCCAGCAGCGCGTATTCCTTGCCGCCGGCCGCATATCCCCACACATTGGCGAGGGTCTGACCCGGATAGGTGATTTTGGACCGAAAGGTCGTATTCAGGTTTTGACCAAAAGCAGCAGCACCCGAAAGCAGGATTACCAGAAAAGGCAGCAGTTTGTGTTTCATTATGACCGGTTTGAATTGAAATGAATAAAGGATTACGGGTAATGCAAATGTTGGAGGAATGAACAATCTCATTCGTTTTTTTCGACGCAAGGAAGGTTCTCCGTTCAAATGACCGGTTGCGCTTCTCGTCGTGCAAAACTACATCGGAAAAAACGCATCTTCTATGTGCCGTATCTCGCGCAACCTGTCGCCGGCAAGCAACACAGCCACAATGTCGAACCGGATCTCCCAATCATAGCCGATGTGCTCCATATATGCGCCGGCTGTGCGCGCCATGATATGTTGTTTGCGGGCATCCACCGCTTCTTCAGGCCCGCCGAAACCATCACCCGACCGGGTTTTCACTTCCACAAACACCAGTAAACGCTCGTGCGGCCAGGCGATCAGGTCAATCTCTCCCCTGCCCTGCCGCCAGTTGCGTTCGGCAATGCGCCAGCCCTTCCCTTCCAGGTAATCAGCAGCGAGCGATTCGCCGCGTTTGCCGGTGTCGAGGTGGCTGGGCATGGTTTGTTTTCAATCGGGATAGAGCAAATATTTCTTCCGGATTTCCCGGTAGGCGTCCAGATCGGCCTGCCAGGTAGCCCGGATTTCCGCTTCGTTGCAGCCCGCTTCCATCTGCAGACGCAGCGACGAAGTCCCCACATGCAGTTCAAAAGAGTTGTTGGGGGTAAAAAAAGCGGTTTTATCGGGAAAGTCCCTGTAAAAGTCGAGCAAGTAATTCAAATTCAGTTGCTTTTGCGCCCGTAAAGTGTCAATCGGAATTTGGTGCAGGTCGATTCCCTTGCAAACCCAGCCCTCCCAGGGCGGGCGTTTGGAGCCGAAATTGGGCCGTGGAACAAACCAGAAGGAATCCGAAGGGTACCGCGGATGCCCCACTATTTGAAACTGCATTTCCGTGCCACGGCCTACGCTCACCAGGGTGCCCTCGAACAGGCCGATGGACGGGTACAGTAAAATGGCGCGTGTGGTGGGCAGATTGGGCGATGGTTTTACCGGAAGATCATAGGCGGTCCGGTGGGTGTAATTTTCGCAGGCGATGACTTTCAATTTCAGTTGGGCGGCCTGATGCAGCCAGTATTCTCCGGCAAACATCCGCGCCAGTTCGCCCACCGTGCAGCCGTGCACAATCGGCAGCGGTGCAATGCCCAGAAACGAGGACAGCCGCATGTCCATCAGCGGGCCGTCGGTGTAGAATCCATTGGGGTTGGGCCGGTCGAGCACAATGACGGGTTTCCCCTGTTCGGCGCAGGCCTCCAGCACATAAAACAAGGTGCTGATGTAGGTATAAAAGCGCACCCCGACGTCCTGGATGTCAAAAACCACCACATCCAGCCCTTCAAAGTCCTCCGGATGGGGCTTCCTGCGCTTGCCGTACAATGAAATAATCGGCGCCCCGGTGGCGGCGTCCTGGTCGTCGGCAATCAGTTCGCCGGCATCGCCGGCGCCGCGAAAGCCGTGTTCCGGCGGAAAAATACGCGCCACACAAATGCCCTGGGCCCGCAGGGTATCCACCAAATGTACCTTGCCCACCAGCGACGACTGGTTCACCACCAACCCGACGTTTTTACCGGCCAGCAAGGGAAGCAGGACTTCCATTCTTTCCGCACCGACCCGAATCGGTTTTTTTTGATGCTGGACGGACGAGATACCCGATACCAAAATATTTGTTTGACCATAAACAGGCCCTGCAACGCACAGGAATTGCACCAAAAGAATTACTCTCAAAAAGCCTGCAAAAATTACCCTTTCCAAACAAATAGTGTTTTATGTTTGCAAAAGTAAAAACTCTCACCACACTTCACACCCTCTCACACCCTCTCACGCCTCTCACGCCTCTCACGTCTCTCACGCCTCTCTCACCCTCTCACGTCTCTCTCACGCCTCTCACACCCTCACACACATGTACGCCATCATCGACGTAGAAACTACCGGCGGCGTGGCGCGCTATGAGCGCATCACCGAAATAGCCATCGTGTTGCACGACGGACAGCAGGTGGTGGATACGTTTTCGACGCTCATCAACCCGGAGCAGAGCATTCCGTGGAACATCACGATGATCACCGGGATCACGGACGAAATGGTGGCGCAGGCGCCAAAGTTTTATGAAGTGGCCAAAAGGATTGTGGAAATGACGGAGGGCGCCGTTTTTGTGGCACACAACGTTTCGTTTGATTATTCTTTCATTCGGGAGGAATTTGCCCGGCTGGGTTTCACTTTTTCGCGCCAGCAGCTTTGTACAGTGCGCATGTCCCGCAAAGTATTCCCCGGATTGCCGAGTTACAGCCTCAGCAACCTCAAAAAACATTTCGGGATTGAGGCTGAGCGCAGCCACCGGGCTTTGGACGACACCCTGGCCACCGTACGTATTTTTGAAATGATACTGGCCGAACAGGGCGGCAACTCGGTCAAGTCCTTTCTGCGTTACGGCATCCGGGAGGCCAAACTGCCCGCCGCCATCACGCTCGAACGCCTCGACACCATCCCGGAAACCTGCGGAGTGTATTACCTGCACGACGAACGCGGTGAAGTGATTTATGTGGGCAAAAGCCTGAACATCCGCAAACGGCTGTTCGAACACTTTGCCGACCTGACCCCCAAAGGAGAAAAATTGCGCGCAGGCGTGGCCGACATCAGTTACGAGGTCACGGGAAGCGAACTGACCGCTCTGCTGCTCGAAAGCGCCGAGATCAAACGCCTGCTGCCGAGGGTGAACCGCGCGCTGCGCATCCGCACCTATTCCGGCTGCATTTTCACCTACACCGACCAGAA
>Ga0075163_10012665_pt1 | contig 10980 bp, 9 predicted proteins | sample JI1023141ADNA_FD_71478 | JGI IMG/M metagenome (GOLD analysis project Ga0075163, IMG submission 71478) | Wastewater effluent complex algal communities from Wisconsin, to seasonally profile nutrient transformation and Carbon sequestration -... | ecosystem: Engineered > WWTP > Effluent > Algae...
GTGCCATTCCCGAAGCCCGCGACGGGTGACGTCGGCTCGCCGACCTCGCCGGGTCCGACGTCGCCGACCACCGGCGATGCGCCGGGCACGGAGCCCACGCCGGCCGGCACGCCGGGCACCATGTCGCGCACCGACAACATGATCGGCGACACCCACTCCTGCGAGCGCATCTCGAGCGCGTTCGGTAGGTACTCGGTGACGCTCTCGTAGACCGGCTTGCCGTCGACGCAGACCGTGTCGTAGGTCAGCTCCTCGCCGGTGATGAACTCCTCGACGGAGACCTCCTCGACGTGGCGCAGCAGCGGCAAGATGCGCTCGAGCGCCGCCTGGTCGTCGATCCGATAGGTGTCCGCGCTCCCCGCACCGCTGATCGGCTTGACGATCGCCGGCAGGCCGACGATCCCGATCGCCTTGCGCACCTCCTCGATCGAATGCGCACGCGCCGACCGCGGCACGCGCACGCCCGCGGCCGCCACCCGCTCCTTCATCAGCTGCTTGTCGCGAAAGCCGGTCACGGTGTCGACCGACATCCCCGGGATGCCGAACAGCTCGCGCAGCTTCGCCGCCGTGATCACGAGCGGCTCCCAGTTCGCGAGCACGCGATCGATCGTCCGGCCCCGCACCCACGCATGAACGCGACGGATCACGTCCGCCTCGTCGAACAGCGACGGGACCTCGAGGTAGTCCGAGAGATACCTCTTCAACTCCGGGTCGGGCTGCCCATCACCGACGCCGAGCACGGTGGCTCCCACCTCCGCGAGCCCGCGCGTGAAGTGGCGCATCTCGCCCGGATAACGAGGCGACAGGAACACCACGCGCATTACGCGTGGTCCGTGAGCGAAGCCATGCCCGGTTGTACTACGCGCCGATCGCGTCGGGCGCGGTGGCTCGAGCGATCAGTGACCGCCACCCGCGGAGATGACGCTGGTGCCGCTCGTGCCGATCGTCTGGACGGGGGCGCCCGGGTTGATGACGCTCGGACCGCTCTGGCGACTGACCGGAGCGATCACGCTCGTCCCCGAGCTCCCGTAGCTACCGCCCTGGACCTGCGAGAGGTCGGTGGCCTGGAGCGGGCGAAGGGTGTGAGTGTCGAGGCTGAGGCGCTTTGCGAATTTCTTCATCGCAGGGATAGGCAGTGGATCCGGTGCGATGTGACAAAAAATCTTAGCGAGTGATCTCGCTCAGTTGGTGATCAGTGGCCGCCACCCGGCACGATGACGCTTCCCGCCCGCCGAGCTGAGTGATCAGTGGCCGCCACCCGGCACGATGACACTCGTGCCAGACGTACCGACCGATATCACGGTGGTGCCAACGCTAATGCTCGTCGTCGGGCGAATGATGCTGGTCCCGCCCGAGATGGTGCTGGTGCCACCCTGGACCTGCGAGAGGTCGTCTCCCTGGAGCACGCGGATGGTCTGGGTGGTGAGGGTGAGGCGCTTCGTGATCTTCTTCATTTGCCTGAGAGAGCGCGCACCCAGCGCCGTGTGACGAGAAATCTTCGCGTGTGATGTCGACGAGTTGTCAGGCGTACTCGACCTGGATCGACTCGATCACGATGTTCATCGCCTTCTTGACGACCTCGGTATCCGGGTCGCGAACGATCACGTAGCCGTCGCCTTCGTAGCTGTCGGACTTCGGCGTCCCCTTCACCGGGATCTTCGACTCGACGACGCAGCTCCCCATCCGCTCGTTCGCATGGTCCACACCGCGCACGTCGACGACACGACCCCGCCCATAGCCGCGCAGGAACGCGCAGCCGACGGCGTACTTGCGCTCGTACGGTCCGTCGAACGCGTCGTCGACGACGGCCCGCGCCCACGCGCGGTACATGTCGACGTCGTGCGCGAAGCTGTTCATCCGCACGATGTTCGCGCCCGGCGGCCGCGCCGCGATCTCGCCGATCGCCATCGAGCCGTCGTCGCGACGGAACCACTCCATGTGCGTCATCCCGGTCTCGAGCCCGAGGGCTTCGACCGTCTTCTCCGCCAGCACGCGCGCATCCTCGAACTCGGGCGTCGCGATCGTGCGCGGCAGCACCACGACCCACTTCACCCACGGCGTCTCCATCACCTCGAGCGGCGTCGGGAAGTAACGCGAGGCCGACTGGAACAGCACCTTGCCGCCCACGGTGATGCTCTCGAACGAGTACTCGCGACCTCGCAGGAACTCCTCCGCCAGCGCTGGTCGCTCCGGGCTCGCATGCAACGCCACGAGTGCCGCCTTCAATTCGTCGACGGTGTTGATCCGCCACGTCGACTTGCACCCCATGCCTGCCGGCGGCTTGAGCACCAGGGGCAGGCCGACCTCGCGAACGAACGCCTCGGCGTCACTCCACGCGCGGATCAGCTTGTGCCGCGCGCAGGGCAGGCCGTGCTTGCGGAGCTCGTCCTTCATCCGCGCCTTGTCGCGGAACAGCTCGGAGGTCTCGGGCGTGGTCCCGGGGATCCCCATCGCCTTGCGGACCTCGGCGAGCTGGGTCTGCAGCGGCTCGAGGATGCCGATCAACCGGTGGATCTTTCCGTGCTTCTTCTCGAGGATCCGCGTGGCCTCGAGGAGCTGCCGGGTCTCGAGCCCGTCGGCGACGGTCACCAGGTCGGCGAACAGGCCCCGGTCCTCGGCCCGGAACTCCTGGCCGACCCCGAGCAACCGCACGTTGGCCAGCCCGGCCACCGCACGCACGAAGCGCATCGTGGTCTCGAGCGGGAACGGCGCGACGAAGACGACATTTCGCATCGGGTCGCCAGTATCACGGACGCGGACGACCGGTGCGACAATCACGTGCCGAACAGGCTGCCCACGTTGGGCGCGCCCCCCGTATCAAGCAGATGCGCCCCGGTGCGAGAATGGTTCGCCGATGAATGTCGTGTTCCTGGCCTGCGCGTACCCGCCCGAGATGCAGCAGTACACGCGCGGGCTGGCCGAGGTCGGGGCGAACGTGTTCGGGGTCGGCGATCAGCCCCTCGCGAACCTCAGCCCGCAGCTGCGCGGCTACCTGACCGACTACCTCCAGGTCCCCAGGCTGCTCGACGAGAGCGACGTGGTCGAGCGGGTCTCCCAGTGGGTGCGCGGCAAGTCGATCGATCGGATCGAGGCGAACTGGGAGGTCATGGTGCTGACCGCCGCGCGGCTGCGCGAACGGCTCGGCGTGCCGGGCATGTCCCTCGATACCGTCCGCGGGTTTCGCGACAAGCAGCTGATGAAGGAGCGAGTCGCCGCCGCGGGGCTCCGCGTCCCTCGAGCCGCCCGCGTCCGCACCGCCCACGAAGCGCGCGCGGCCGCCGAGAAGTTCGGCTATCCGTTGGTGCTCAAACCGATCTCCGGAGCCGGGAGCGCCGATACCTATCGCGTCAACGACGACGACGAGCTCGCGCAGATCCTCGCTCGCACGCAACACGTGCAGGAGGCCAGCGTCGAGGAGTTCGTCGGCGGCGAGGAGTTCACGTTCGACAACGTCTGCATCGACGGCAAGCCCGCGTTCAGCAACGTCGCGCAGTACCTGCCGCGCCCGCTGATCGCCCGCAGCAACGAGTGGATCAGCCCGGTGATCACCACGGTGCGCCACCTCGAGCAACCCGCGCTCGCCCGCGGGATCGAGCTCGGTCGCAAGGTGCTCGGCGCTCTCGGCATGGGCAGCGGCTTCACCCACATGGAGTGGTTCAAGAAGCCCGACGGCGAGGTCGTGTTCGGCGAGATCGGGTGTCGCCCCGGCGGCGCGCACCTGGTCGATCAGATGAACTACACGTGCGATATCGATCTGTTCCGCGAGTGGGCGCGCGCCGTGTGCTGGAAGACGTTCGAGGCGCCGACCCAGCGCAAGTACAACGTCTCGATCATCTTCAAGCGCGCGCTGGGGCAGGGCCGGATCACCCGGATCGTCGGGCTCGTCGACTTCATGCGCGAGTACGGCGAGCACGTCGTCGAGGAGAAGCTGCTCCGCCCCGGTACGCCGCGCCGCAACTGGAAGCACACGCTGCTCAGCGACGGCTTCATCATCCTGCGTCACCCCGATTGGCGCGTCGCCAACGAGATGGCGAACATCGCGGCGACCGAGATCACTTTATACGCTGAGTGACGCCGGTATCTTCGAAGCCGAGCGGGAGCTGCTCCGAGCCCATCTGATCTTCGAGGAGCTTCGACGCGATCTCCATGAAGTCCTCCTCGGTGACGATGCCGACGAGGTTGTCGTCCTGGAGCACCGGCAAGCAGCCGATCCGGAGCCGGCGCATCGTGCGCAGCGCCTCGATCGTGGGCGTCTGCGGCGTCACCGTGACGGCGTCGCGCTTCATGATCTCGGCCACCGCCGTGCGGCGCGGCGAGCCACCGCCCATCACGAACTTCATGACGGCGCGGTGGGTGACCACGCCGACGAGCTTGTGGTCCTGATCCTCGACGGGGACGTGCCGCAGCCGCTCCCAGATCATGAGGTTCGCGACCATCTCGATCGGATCATCCGCATGCACGGTGAACAGATCCGTCGTCATGTAGTGCTCGACGCGGTTGTACTTCTTCGGGCTGACCTTGGTTTCATCCAAGCGGGCACGCTCCCACTCCGAGACCGGCCGTCCCGTGATCTGACGTTGCACCGTGGCGGCGACCACCGCCGTCGCGCGCTCCGGCAGCGTGGCGCGATCGCGCAGCGAGTTCCACGACGACAGCTGCCACCGCGCGCCGGTCCGCGCCGTCTTGACGCGCTCCTCGACGACGCCGAGGTACTTCTTGATGTGCTCGGGGTTCACCTTCTGGCGGTGAAGCCCGGCCTCCGCGATCGGCAGTAGCCGCTCGAGCACGAGGTCGCGTGCCGAGACATCCTCGCCGTCGAGCCACGTGAAGCTCGATCCCAGGCCCTCGCGCGCCGCGGTGTAGAAGTTCGAGCCCGCCTGATCGAAGTCGAGGCGATTGGTGACGTCGAGCTCGCGCGCGTTGAGCTCGACCATCAGGCCCGACCAGAACGCGCCGTTCGCGATCTCGTCGATCGTGCTCGGGCCCGCCGGCATCAATCGGTTCTCGATCCGCAGGTGCGGCTTGCCGTCGGTGACGCCGAAGCACGGGCGGTTCCACCGGTAGATCGTGCCGTTGTGGAGGCGCAGCGCCTTGAGCTGCGGCACGCCGCCGGCCTTGAGCACGGCCATCGGGTCTTCGCCCAGCTCGGTGCCGACCAGCGCCCGGAACCGCGCGATGTCTTCCTTGAAGATCTCGACGATCGACGACCGCACCCACCGCGTGCCGAAGCTGACGCGGGCCTCGGCCTGGCGCAGGCTGCTGTTCTGGCGCCGGGTATCCACCGCCTGGCGGAACAGCGCGATCCGCGTCTCCGCCCACAGTCGGCGGTTGAACACGATCGGCGAGTTCGCCGAGATCGCCATCAGCGGGGCGGACAGCAGCTGCGCGAGGTTGTACATCCGCGCGAACTCGTCGGGCCCGACCTGGATGTGCCACTGAAAGCTCGAGTTGCACGCCTCGACCATCACCGAGTCGTGATCGAGCGTCAGCTCGTCGAGGCCCTTGATCGAGACCTCGAACTTCCCGCCGCGCATCGCGGTGACGATCTTGTTGAGCTGCATGTAGCGCGCGCTCGGCACCATCGCGTCGAGGCCGAGGTCGCCCTTGGTCATCGTCGGCAGGATGCCCATCAGCACGACGCCGAGCCCGAGCTCCTTGGCCGCGCCACGCGCCTTGTCGACCAGCTTGTCGAGCTGCTCGTGCATCAGGCCGAAGCCGTCGCCGGTGAGCAGCTGCGGATCGCAGTTGGCCTCGAGCTGGAACTGGCCGAGCTCGGTGGTGAAGTGCGAGTCCTTCAGCCGCTCGAGCACCGCCATCACGCCGCGCGCGGGACGCCAGCCATCGTCGAGCAGGAACATCTCCTGCTCCGCGCCGATCCGCCGGACGTCCGACTCGAACAGCTTGTTCGCCAGCATGTACTCGAGCGCACGCACGTCATCGAGGAGCGCGGCCATGAACTCGCGCTGCTTCTCACCCTCCAGCCGCCCGTCGACGTCCTTGTGCTCTCGCGTGCTCACCGGGTCCACTCGCCAAGGATCTGCGGCATCATGGCCCGCCATGTCAACCAGTCGTGCGGGTACTGAGCGCCCCACGAGTCGACGCGGTTCGGGATGCCGGCCTTGCCGAGGGCGTTGCCCATCCAGAACGACTCCCACAGGGCCTCGGCCTTGCCCTCACCCGAGGCCAGGTGGATGTACCGGGTGCGCAGGACATCGAGGTGCCGGCCAGCGAGGAGATGGACGAAGTGCAGCGGCGATGACACCAGATAGTCATCCGAGAAGTCGTCGGTCTGGAAGAACCGCTTCATCTCGTAGGTGCCCGACATCGCGAGGGTCTTGCTGAACACGTCGGGCCAGCGGCACTGCACCGCGGTGGCGTGGAACGCGCCGAACGAGGCGCCCGACGCCCAGATCTCGATGTCTGGAGATTTGCAGTCCGCACGGATCGCGGGGACGACCTCGTGGCGAATCGTCTGCTGGAACATGTTCTGCAGCCACATCCGGTGGCGCGGCGAGCCCTCCTGCTCGACCAGCGCCTTGCCGGCGAGGGAGTCGACCGAATAGACCTTGATCTTGCCGGCCTCGAGCAGCGGGGTCAGCACCCGGATCATCTGCCAGCGCTCGATCTCCTCGGCGTCGCCACCCGCGGTGGGGAACACCAGGACCGGCTGACCGATCGTGCCCCAGCGGACGACCGTGATGTCGCGCTGCACGCGATCGCTGCGCCAGCGTTGGACGACCTTGTTCATGCCTTCTGCTCCGCGCGCCACGCCTGGACGCGCCGCCAGAACAGCTCGGTGAACTGCTCGACCTCGTGCTTGGGAAACAGCGCGGTGACCTTCTGACGAAACGCGTCCTTGGCCTGGGTCGTGCCGAAGAACTCCCACGCGACCTCGTCGAGGTTCGGCAGGTGCTTCGCGCAGAACTCCTCGAACCGGTCCTTGTCGAACCGCTGCTCGGCGAGCTTGCCGTACTGGCGCAGCTTCTCGGCGTACGGGCGGTCCTGCGCCGCGATCTCGTAGAACGGCTCCCACTCGAGGTTCTTCTTGAACTTGCGCTTGGTCACCGCGCAGAACACCGACCACCTTATGTTCGCCTTGACCAGCCACGGAAAATGGCGGTGCAGCGACGTCACCTGCGAGTCCGGGCACGGGTTCGCGAAGTCGATCGGGTGCCAGGTGCCGGCCTTGCGCAGCGACTCGCACGAGTTGAAGTCCCAGCCGAAGAACGCGTTGATCGTCAGGCAGGTGTCGCGCAGGATCTGCGCCTCCTCGTCGGTGACGAAGTCCTTCTCCTGGGTGTAGCGATCGTGCAGCGGCGCGTCGGGGTCGTACTTGACGAGGTGGGTCTGCGGCCCGAGGCCGATGCAGCGCACGAAGCTGTCGAACGGATGCACCGCTTGCTGCAGGTGCATGATCGATTTGCCGCTCTCCTCGTAGAGCTTGCGCAGCTGGGCCTCGTCCTTCGCCCGGCTCACCGCGCGCCAGCCGCCGCCGTCGTACGGCTTCATGAACAGGGGAAAGCCGATCTTGTTCCCGACCGCGCCGAGGTCGAACAGCTTCGCGTACGCCTTCAGCGTGGGCGACAGATCCGGCGTCGGCTCGTACGACTTCGGTGGCACCATCCAGGTCTCGGGGATGGGCATGCCGAGCGCCATCATCGCGCAGTACGTGGTGTGCTTCTCCATCGACTGCACGGCCCACGGATTGTTGAGGACGTAGAGCCCGTCCATCACGATCGACTTTTTGATCCACTCGCGGCTCGTGTGATACCAGTGCGTCAACCGGTCGAGCACCATGTCGTACGTGCACGGCTGCCGCAGATCGAACGGCTCGATCGAGACGCGTTCGACCTCGATCCCGACGGTGTCGCCGTTGTACGGGATCTTCAGATCGAGCTGACGGACGATCTGCTCGTAGCAGAGCGGCCAGCAGATATCCGCACCGAGGGAGAGACCGATCTTCCGCGTGACCTGTGCCATAGGTGCTCCTACTCGTACACGTGAAGGAATGGACCTGGAAGGAGCCAGGACAACCCATCCCGCAACCGGTCGCGCCAGTTCTCCCAGTTGTGACCGTCGCGCGCCTCGACGTAGCGCACGTCCATGCCGGTCGAGCTGAACACCGGCGCGAGCGACCGGTTCTCGTAGATCAGCGACTCGTACATGCCGACGCTCATGAAGATCTTCTCGGACACCACCGTCGGGTCGGCGCGGTAGCGATTGATCATCGAGACCACGGGATCGAACAGCGGACCGCGATGGTTGCGATCGCCGATGTCGGTGAACGCGAACGAGCCCGATTGCAGCAGCAGCCGGCCGTACATGCCGGGGTAGCGCATCGCCGTCGACAGCGAGGCCACGGCACCGAAGCTCGCGCCCATCAAGCAGCGGTTCTGCGGCTGGTCGCTGATCGGCAGCAGGCGCTGGACGTACGGGACGAGCTCCTCGGAGATGAACTTCGCGTGGCGCTCGTTGTCGGGATACTCGTGGATGCGATCCGGCGAGCTCGTCAGCACCGCGATCACGTCGGCGATCTCGAGGCGATCGATCAGGTTGTCGAGGATGTTCTTGAGCGACGCGTAGCGCATGTAGTCGTGGCCGTCGTGGACGACCAGCACCGGATACGTGCGGCTGCGCCGGAACCGCGCGGGGATGTAGAGCCCGAACCCGCGCCGGCCGAACGTCTTCGACTCGATCCAGATCTCGTCGATGTGGCCCTTCGCCGCCGACGGATCGGCGTGGATCCAGCTCGGCACCTGGTAGTCGACCGCGGCGACCGAGTTCGCGCCGAACGGGTCGCGCGCGAGGTGGCGGTTGAGCGGATCCTGGATCCACTCGCCGTGGCCGTTGCGGACCACCTCGAGCTTGTACTCGACGCGCGAGCCCTCGGGCAGCTTGAGCGTGAGGTGCCACAGATCGGTATCGGGGAGCCGCTGGAGCTGCTGCGACGACGGCAGCCCGAACACCCAGTGCTTGAGGTGGACGGCATCGGCCTGGCCGCGCCACACGAACGTGCACGACGAGCCCTCCACCATCGGGAACGAGTTGTCCGCGAGGAACGAATCGACGGCATCCTTGGTGCGCGGGCCGTTGATCAGATCCCCGATGTTCATACGTGCACGCCGTAGAGGTGAGGCGTCGAGAACCGGCTCGGCTCGCCCGTCCAGTCGGCCTCCGCGGCGCCGGTGGTGGTCAGCCGGATCGCCTTCGCGAACTTGAGGTCGTCGCCGTCGAAGATCAGCCGCGCGCCGTGATCCATCGCGACGCAGGTGGCGGGCGCCATCCGCCGCGCGAACTGCTGGATGCCGGTCTTCGCGTCGAGGTTGATCCGCCGGCGCGGATCCGGCAGCACGACGTAGCCCTTGACCAGGCTCGCGCCGGGCTCGAGCACCTGGGCGATGTCGGAGCCGTACGGCGGATAGTCGTGGAACAGCACGATGCGATCGGTGAGCACCATCGCGCCGGCGGACCACGCGACGATCGGCTTGTCACCGTTGGTCGCGAGGATGTCGAACATCTGCAGCCGGTTGTGCAGCGACGCGACGTGCCCGCCCGCGATCACCAGCGCCGACGTCCCGTCCATCACGACGCGGAGCTCGCGGCGGTGCTTCGCGAGCGACGCGACCTTGTCGGCGGGCCACGCCTTGTCGAACGCGGTGCGGACGGCCTGGCAGCGCTCGACGTGATCGTTGTCCATGTGCCGGAACACGTCGACGGAGACCTTCTCCTCCTGCGCGAGCAGCTCCGGCTCGACGTAGCGCACGCTGATCTTCTTGGCCGCGTCCTCGGTGCCGTCGAGGCGCGTGCGATAGAACGCCTGCATGTGGCGCAGGCGCTGCTGCCGCGTGTGATACGCCGTCGTGTACTCGGGCGCGTGCTTGAACACCTCGTTGCCGCGTGCGTGCAGCGTGAGGTTCTTGACCGGCACGCCGAGCGCTGCGATCAGCTCGCTGTCCTCGGTCTCGCGCTCCTGATAGCCCGCGCGCACGAGCGCGACGGGGCCCGTGATCCCGAGATCGCGGAGCACCTCGCCGACATCCGGCGTCGGCCCTTGCGGACCGAGCAAGGCGATCACGCGCGCCATCAGCTCGCGCGCACCTTCACGGTTTGACCGACGGTGTCGAGCATGTGCCGGAGGTGATCGTAGTTCGGGTGCTTGAGGCGGATCCAGGCGTTCGCCATGTACCCGGCCTCGACGCCCTGCGTGGGCGTCCCCGGCGACGGCGTGTGCCAGTCGATCAGCCACTCGCCGAACGCGTGGCGGATCTCGTCGAGGCCGTCGTAGTGCGTGATCCGACCATCGCGATCGGGGCGCAGCGCGATGATGCCGGCGGAGAACCTCCGGGACGGCCGCTGCGACGGGCGACCCGCGAGCAGGAGCATCCCCCACTCCTTGTAGAGGTCCATGTCGTTGGCGACGTTGTAGAGGTCCCACGCGCGCACGCCGGGAGGCCGGCAGCCGATCTCCGAGAACTTGAGACCCTTCGGCCCGGAGAACCACTCCATGTGCGTCGCGGAGGTCTCGATGCCGAGCACCTCGACGACCTTCTGCCCCATCGCCTTGACCTCGTCGTACCCCGGCTCGCCGATCCGGTTGGTGGCGATGAACTGCGGCGAGATCCAGCGCGTGCGCATCGCCTCGAGGACGTTCGGGTAGTAGTGGCAGGCGAACTCGTGGACGATCTGGCCCTTCAGCGTGAGCGAATCGAAGAAGCCCTCGTGGCCCTCGATGAACTCCTCGATCGCGACCGAGCGATCGCCCAGATGCAGCGCGCGAGCAGCAGCGACGAGCTCGGCGTCGCTATCGACCCGCGAGGCTCCCGACGCGCCGGCGCCATCGCGCGGCTTGAGGATCAGCGGATAGCCGACGCGCTCGGCGAACGCCCGGGCCTCGGCCAGCGTGCTCACGGCGTCCGAGGCCGCACACGGCACACCACCCTCGCGGAGCGCCTGCTTCATCGCGGGCTTGTCGCGACACAG
>Ga0075163_10012666_pt1 | contig 10980 bp, 9 predicted proteins | sample JI1023141ADNA_FD_71478 | JGI IMG/M metagenome (GOLD analysis project Ga0075163, IMG submission 71478) | Wastewater effluent complex algal communities from Wisconsin, to seasonally profile nutrient transformation and Carbon sequestration -... | ecosystem: Engineered > WWTP > Effluent > Algae...
GTGTATGCGCCGTGGCTGGCCGTGCTCAACGGCGCCATCGGCCTGACGCGCGGCACGGTGCTGGGCGTGGACGGCGAATCGGCGCCGGAGGCCAGCCGCTTCGTCACCGGCAAGCTGCAGTTGTCGATGTTCCCGCGCAGCCGGTTTCCGGCCGAGCTGCGCTACGAAGTGGCCGACAGCCGGGTCGATGCGTCCGGGGCCGGCGGGCTGGACTATCGCTCGCGCACCATCGGCGTGTCGCAACGCTACCGGCCGGCCGAGGGCGACTTCTCGGTGGCCGCGAGCTACGAGCGACGGGTGCAGGACAGCCCCGATTTCGGACAGGACTCGCAGGAGTCGCTGCTGGCCGACTTCAGCAGCCGCTGGAAGCGGCACCAGGTCTCGGTCAGCCTGTCGCGCAACCTCAACCGTCGCGGCAGCACCGGCGAGGAGTCGGATTTCATCTCGCTGATGGCGCGCCACTCGGCCACCTGGCTGCCGACGCTGTCGGTGGAAAGCTCGGCCAACTGGGTGCACACCGCCGACCAGCTGCTGTCGGGCGACCGGGCGCTGACGATGGCGCAGGCCTCCAGCCTGGCCGTCTGGCGGCCGCTGTCGATGCCGCTCACCTTGACGGGCAGCCTGCGCGCCTTGTCGGCCGAGGGCAGCGGGGCCGGCGCGGGCAGCAATCTCGCGGCGGGCGTGGGTGCGACCTACGAGTTCGACCGCAATTCGCGCGTCAACGCCTCGCTGACGGCCACCCGCTTCGACGGCCAGACCTCGATCAGTTCGGTCAGCGCGCTCAGCGGCTCGTACCAGGGCGACCAGCGGCAGTGGGGCGCCACGCAGTGGTCGTGGAACTCGAGCGCATCGCTGGGCGCGGCGCGCACCGGTGCGCGTTCCGAGACCGGCCTGTCCACGCAGATGGGCCATGTGCTCAGCCAGGTGTGGGTGACCGGCCCGTCGACATGGTCGGCCAGCGCCAGCCAGAGTGCCAGCGTGGCACTGGCCAATCGCACCCGGCTGCCCGGCGAGCCGACGCTGGACGACCGGCTGTCGCGCGCCCTCACGCAGACCCTGGCCCTGACCTGGACCATGCCCGGCACCAGCGGCAGCGCCTTCGGCCGGGCGTCGGTGGCCGATGCGCGGCAGTTCGACGCCGAGCAGGCGCACCTGCGGCTCTACAACTTCCAGCTGTCGGGCACGCACGAGCTCGACCGCCGGCGCAGCTGGAGCGGCGACATCACGCTGCAGCGGTCCTCGCAGCGCTCGCTGCCGGTGGCGCTGGCCGAAGGGCTGCCGCTGGCCGCGCTGCGGCAGTCCACCCGCAGCGCCAGCGGCGAGCTCACGTGGCGGCACCTGGCGATGTTCGACGTGCCGCGCCTGAACTTCACGTCGCGCCTGCGCGTGGCGCTCAACTCGCAGCGGCTGACCGACGAGATCGTGCCCTTGCCGCAGCGCGAAACCGGCTCGTGGGAGAACCGCCTGGACTACCAGGTGGGCCGGCTCGAGAGCTCGTGGTCGGTGCGCCTGTCGCGCGTCGACGCGCGCCAGTTCCTGCTGTTCATGTGGCGCCTGCAGCGCACGTTCGGCGGGTGAGCGGACGGGCACCCGTGCGCTCCGGACGTCGCGCCTTCTCAACGATCTTGCACCGACCGACACGATGAAACCTGAGCACCGCCCCATCCCGAGGTCCCGCTGGTGGAGCCTGGCTGCCCTCTGGTTCGCGCTGGCCCTGTGCCTGGGTGCGGCCCCGGCGCAGGCCGAGTACGGCGACGTCGTCATCAACAACCACTCCGACGCGGCTGGCATGCGGCCGGTGATCTTTCCGCACTGGTTCCACCGCATCCGCTACCGTTGCAAGGTGTGCCACGCCGACCTGGGCTTCAAGTTCAAGGCCGGCGGCAACGACATCAACATGGTCAAGGTGATCGACGGCCAGTTCTGCGGAGCCTGCCACAACGGTGACGTGGCCTGGTCGGTCGAGAACTGCAACATGTGCCACTCGGCCAAGCCCGGCACGCCGACCCAGGTGCACGAGAGCACCGCCAATGCCTTGGTGGCCCGCAATGCCGTGGCGGCCTCGGCACCCGGCGCCGCTGCGGCGCCGGCGCGCAAGTGAAGGGAATGGGCATGTCTCCCGCCGCTTTCCTCCTGCGTCGACCCGTGGCCGCCATCTGCGCCGGCCTGTTCCTGTTCATGCTGTCGGTCGGCACCGTGCTGGCGGCCGACGAACCCCTGGGCCAGCGCACCTACGAGGCCGCCTGCTCGCCCTGCCATGCCAGCGGCGTGCTGGGCGCGCCCAAGCTGGGCGATGCCGCCGCCTGGGCGCCGCGCCTGAAGACGGGGCTGGAGGCGCTGTACGCCAGTGCGCTGAAGGGCAAGGGCGTGATGCCGGCCAAGGGCGGGCAGGCGGCGCTGCCCGACGCCGCCGTGCAGGCTGCCGTTCGGCACATGGCGCAGTTGGGTGCCGCGCCCGCGGCGGGCGGGCCGGCCGGTGCCACGGCCGCCGCCGCGGCGGCTTCGGTGCCTGCAGCGGCATCCGCCGCCGCGGTGTCGGTGGCGGCGGCCAACACCTTCAACCGCCTGCTGCGCGCGCCGGGCCGCCGCAACCTGCCGCCGGCGGAGGACCAGATCCACGATCCGGGCAACGACGGCACGCTGCTGCTGCAACCGCCGCTCACGGCCTTCGAGGCCTTGCCGCGCAGCAACGCCGGCAACCGGGTGGATTGGGTCAAGGCGCTGGGTGGCACGCACATCACGCCGCGCGCAGACCGGCTCGATCCCAAGGCCGCGCCGATGGTGATGGACCTGAACATCGTGCGCGAGGTGAAGGGCTCCATGCCCGACGTGGTGTACCCGCACAAGCAGCACACCGAGTGGCTGGACTGCTCCAACTGCCACCCCGCGATCTTCGTGCCGCAGAAGGGCGCCAACCAGATCAGCATGGCCTCGATCCTGCTGGGCCAGCAGTGCGGTGTATGCCACGGCAAGGTGGCCTTTCCGGTCTCCGAGTGCCGCCTCTGTCATTCCAAGGCCAAGCCCGCGTCGGCCACCGCCGTCGGCGCCGCCGCGACAGCCTCGCGCGCGTCGCCCTGAGGAGCCCATCCATGTCACCCCGCAAGCGACACCCACACCATCGGCCCCTGGCCGCGCTGCTCCTGCAGTGCCTCGTGCTCGCCGCTCCGGCACGCGCCCAGGCCCCGGCCCCCGGCGACCCCGAGCGCCCGGCGGCCAGCCGCGTCCGCGCCGCCGAGGTCTCGGCGCGCACGGTGGAGCAGAAAGCACAGATGGTCGACAAGCTGCTGTTCAACTCGCCCGTGGCCGCTCGGGTGTCCAGCAGCCAGAACGAGGAGGCGCGGCGGCACCTGCTCAATGCGCGCGAGCTGTCCACCCACGGCCGGGCGCTGGCCGGCACGGGGCAGTTGCGTGGCGCCGATGCCCTGCTCAACGAGGCCATCTGGGAGATCGGTCGGGCCCAGCAGCTGGTGCCCGACCAGGCGGCGCGGCTGATCGACGAGCGCGCCCGCTACGACCAGCTGTCGGGCAGCGTGGCGGCGCTGCTGCGCACCTACCAGCTCGGCGTGTCCGGGCAGGGCGTCATCACCCTGCGGCCGGAGGCCACCGCGGAGCGCAACGTCACGCGCGCCATGGCCGCCGTCGACCAGGCCCGCGCACAGGCCGATGGCGGGCAACTGCCCGAGGCCAATCGCACGCTGGACCAGGCGCTGTCCCTGCTGCTGAAGGATGCGCTGCACCGGCTGGACGGCCAGACGCTGGTGTACGACCGCCGCTTTGCCAACAGCCGCGAGGAGTTTGCCTACGAGCTGGCCCGCCACCGCAGCCTGGACAGCCTGGTGCCGCTGGCGGTGCTGGAGTACCGCCCAGCGAAGGAGGCCCAGGTGCTGATCGATCGCTACGTGAAGCAGGCGCGCGGACACCGCGAGCGCGCCGAATCGCAGGCCGGCGCGGCCGACCATTCCAATGCGCTGCTGAGCCTGTCGGAAGGCACCGACAGCCTGCAGCGCGCATTGCAGGCGGCGGGGCTGTCGGTGCCGCAGACGATGGGCTCGCAATGAGCGCCGTGATCAGGCCAGCGTCGGCGCGGCGGCACTGGGGCAGGCTGGCGCTCGGGTTCGCCGTGGCGGTGGGCGTGGCGGCCCTGGCGGCGGCCCCGATGCCGGTACAGGCCCAGTCGCAGTCGGCCTCGGCACCCGGCACGCCGCCCGCGGCCGCGCCCAGCCGCGAGCAGGTCGAGCGACGGCTGACGAGCAACAACACGCTCATCGAGCAGAGTTCCGCGGCCCGGCAGATCGACGCCAGCGGCAACGCCGATGCCCTGGAGCAGCGCGACCGCGCCCGCACGCTGCACTCCCGCGCCCGCGCCGCGCTGGCCGAAGGCGACCTGGTGCAGGCCAACCGCCTCGCCGACGCCGCCGCGCGCACGATGATGGAGGCGGTGCGCTCGGCGGCCCCCGAGCAGCTCAATGACCGCAAGGACCGCAGCGACTTCGACAACCGCCTGAAGTCCACGCGGGCCCTGCTCGAGGCGCAGCAGCGCATCGCCGTCGAGAAGGGCTCGGGCGCGCGCAATGCCGAGCTGGTGCAGCGCATCGAGGCCATGGTGGGCGACGCCCAGCGGCAAGCCGACGCCGGCCGCATGCCCGACGCGCGGCGGCTGCTCGACCAGGCCTACGGCGCATCGCGCGCCGCCATCGGCGGGCTGCGTGGGGGCGACACGCTGGTGCGCTCGCTCAACTTCGCCAGCAAGCAGGAGGAGTACGCGTACGAGATCGACCGCAACGACACCCACCGCATGCTGGTGCAGGTGTTGCTGCAGGACCGCCGCAGCGCCGCCGCCGATGCCCTGGTCGACAAGGCACTGCAGGCCGCGGCCGGGTTGCGGCGCCAGGCCGAAGAGCAGGCCGCTCGTCGCGAGTTCGAGGCCGGGGTGCGCACGCTCGAGGAGTCCACGCGCGAGCTGGTGCGTGCGATCCGGGGTGCCGGAGTCTTCATTCCCGGCTGATGTGCATGCGCCGACCAGGTCTGTTGCTGGTGCTGCTCGCCCTGGTGGTCTCGGCGGCCGCGGCCGGGCGCTGGCTGCCGCTGGCCGGCGACGAGGTGCACGACCCCGCCGGCCCGGCCATCGGCCTGCTGCAGGAGCCGGCCGAGGCCCTGGCCGCGCTGCCGCCCGACAACGCCGGCAACCAGGTGCGCTGGATGCAGGCGCTGGACCAGGGCCACATCGATCCGCGCAGCCAGATCCTGCCGGGCACGCAGATCAACCTGCGGGCCACCGAGGTGCTGCTGAAGAACACCGGCGAGATGCCGATGGTGCGCTTTCCGCACCGCCAGCACACGGCCTGGCTCGATTGCAGCAACTGCCACGACAAGCTCTTCGAGCGCCAGGCCGGGGTCACCAAGATCAACATGTTCCTGATCCTGCAGGGCGAGAAATGCGGCCTGTGCCATGGCGCGGTGGCCTTCCCGCTCACCGAATGCACCCGCTGCCACAGCGTGCCGCGCGGCAGCCCCGAGGCGCTGGCCTTCGGTCGCGGGCTGGTGCTGGGGCCATGACGCGATGCGGCGGGCCGCTCCTGCCCCTGCTGCGGCTGCTGCCATGCCTGGCGGCGGCAGCGCTTTGCCTGGCAGCGGCCCCGGCGGGTGCGGAATACGGCGACGTGGTGCTCAACCGCCAGGCCGAGAAGGCCGGCGTGCGGCCGGTGGTCTTTCCGCACTGGTTCCATCGCATCCGTTTTCGCTGCAAGGTGTGCCACAGCGAGCTCGGCTTCCAGATGCGGGCCGGGTCCAACCTCGTGTCGATGGCCGACATCATCGACGGCCGCTTCTGCGGCATGTGCCACAACGCGCAGGTGGCCTGGGGTCCCGAGCGTTGCGAGCTGTGCCACTCGGGCAAGCGCGGTCTGGCCAGCGGCATCTACGGCGGCAGTGAGACGAAGGGACCCGGCAAATGGTGAACCTGCCCCGCCGCGCCGGCATCGGCGCGCTGCTGTCCTGGCTGGGTGCGTGCAGCGCGCCCGGCGAACTGACCCGTGCCGCCCCGGGTGCGCGGCCGCCTGCCGAGGCGGTGCTGACGCCCTGGCTCACGCTGACCGGCGGATGGCGCGGGCAGCCCCAGGCCGCGGTGTCGGACCCGCTGCAGCGGGCCGGCGGACTGGCGGGCGCTCTGGCTTCGGGCCTGCCCAGGCCGGCCTTGCCCGCCAATGGCCTGGGCGCCAGGCTGAACTTCGTCTGGCCGGTGGCGCTGGCCGCCCGCGACGACACCGTGCTGGTGGCCGATGCCGGCCTGCGGCAGTTGTTGCGGGTGGACCGCGGCCGCGACCAGGCCACGCCGATCGCCGCATTGCCGGCCGACCGTGGCCTGGCCCTGCAACTGGCAGCCGATGGCAGTGTCTGGCTCGCCGAACCGGCGTCGGGCCAGCTGCGCCAGATCGATCGCGATGGCCGAGCCCTGCGCGCCTGGCGCGACGATCGCCTGGCCGCGCGTCCGGTGGCGGTGGCCTGGTTGCCCGAGTCGGGCGGGCAGCTGCTGGTGGCCGACGCGCAATTGGCACAGGTGGTCGCCTTCGACGTGTTCGGCCGCGCGCTGCACCGCTTCGGCCAGGGCCGACTGCAGTCGGTGGTGGCCATGGCAGCCGGTCCGGCCGGGCTGTACGTGGTCGACCGGCAGGCCCAACAGGTGCACGTGTTCGACCGCGGCGGCGACTGGCGGGCCTCGATGGGCGCCGACAGCCTGGTCATGCCTGGGGCGATCGCCGTGGACCGCGGCGGCCGGGTGTTCGTGGCCGACGAGGCCGATGCGGCGATCCACGTGTTCGTCGGTGGCGAGCGGGTGGCGCGGCTGGGGGCGGCGGCGCTGCGGATGGCCCGAATCGATGCGCTGGCCGTCGACGGCAACCTGCTGTACGCGGCCGACAGCCTGGGCTCGCGGGTACAGATCCTGCTGATCACGCCCGAGTCACTGCGCCGACCCGAACCGAGTTGAACCCCGCGATGCGATCGATCGTCCTGTCCCTGCTGGCCGTCCTGATGGTGGTGTCGGCCGGGTGCGCCAGCCAGCCGTCGGTGATGCGCTGGGACGGTGCGCCCGCCGACCGCGCCTCGGACGGCCGGGTCTGGCCCGCGCCGCAGACCCAGGAGGTGCCTCGCTACCGCTACCTGGGGCAGCTCACCGGCGAGGCCAACTTTCGGGCCGACGACGCCCGGCGCGGCGCCTGGCGCGACGCCTGGGCATGGATCGCCGGCCTCGGCGAGCGGGCCGAGCGGCCCACTGAGCTGCAGCGTCCGCTGTGCGGCACCGTCGACGCGCGCGGCCGCGTGCTGGTGGGCGATGTCAGCCGCGGCGCGGTGTTCGTGTTCGACGAGGCCGGGGGCCGGATGGACGTGTGGGACGAGGCCGCGCCGGGGCTGCGCTTCATCTCGCCGGTGGGCATTGCCGCGTCGGCCGACGGCGAGGTGTGGGTGGCCGATGCGGAGCTGGGCCGCGTGTTTCGGCTCGACGCGGCCGGCCGGCCTGTCGGTGTGGTGGGCGCGGGCCAGTTGCAGCGGCCCACCGGGCTGGCGCACGACGCCCGGACGCACCGCTGGTTCGTCGCCGACGGGGCGGCCCACGACATCAAGGTCTTCGACGACGTCGGCCGGCTGATCGACCGCTGGGGCCGCCGCGGCGACGGACCGGGCGAGTTCAACCTGCCCACGCACCTGGCCTTCGCGCACGACCGCCTGTATGTGACCGACGGCCTGAACGCCCGGGTGCAAACCCTCGACGACCAGGGCCAGGCCATCGGCAGCATCGGCCGGCGCGGGCTGTACGTGGGCAACCTGGTGCGGCCCAAGGGCGTGGCCGCGGACGACGAAGGCAATGTCTACATCGTCGAATCGATGCACGACAACCTGCTGGTGTACGACGCACAGTCGCGCCTGCTGCTGGCGCTCGGCGGCACCGGCCAGGACATCGGCCGCTTCTACCTGCCGGCCGGCGTGTGGATCGATGGCCGCAACCGCGTCTTCGTGGCCGACATGTTCAACGGCCGTGTGGTGGTGTTCCAGTTCCTGGGGGGTGGCTGATGCGCGCGTTCGGCGTGCTGCTCGGCTGGTGCGTGCTGGTGGTGGGCATCGCGTTGACGCATGCCGGCGGTGTGGGCGCGGCGCGCGTGGCCGACATCGGCAACACGCTGCACAACCTGTCGGCCAGCGGCCCCGGCACGCTCAAGGCCACCAGCGAATCGCAGATCTGCGTGTTCTGCCACACGCCGCACGCGGCCGAGGCCATTCCGCAGGCGCCGCTGTGGAACCGCAAGCTCTCGGGCGCCACCTACACCCCCTACACGTCCAGCTCGATCGAGGCCAATGCGGCCGAGCTGGCGGCCGGGCCCGGCGGGGCGTCCAAGCTGTGCCTGAGCTGCCACGACGGCACCATGGCCATCGGCAACGTCAACGTGCTGGGCGGGCAACCCAATGCAGCCATTGCGCTGCAGGGCGCCGGCCCCGGCGGCACCATGGCCGCGGGGCAGGGCGCCGGCACCGGCTTCACCCGCAACCTGGGCGTCAACCTCACCAACGACCACCCGATCAGCTTCACCTACGACGCCGCGCTGGCCGCGGCCGATGGCGAACTGCGCACGCCCGACGGCAGCAGCGTGGGCACGAGACTGCCCGGGCAGCCCAAGCCGAGGCTGCCGCTGCAGAACGGCCAGGTGCAATGCACCACCTGCCACGACCCGCACCTGCGCGAGACCGACGCGGCCAAGGGCTCGGGCAAGTTCCTGCGCGCCAACCGGTTCCAGGAGCTGCCGCCCACCGGCGGCAGCTTTGCCGACAGCGCCGACATCATCTGCCTGGCCTGCCACGACAAGGCGGGACAGGCCTGGGCCTTCTCGGCCCATGCGCACCCGCAGGTGGCCGACGAGAACTACAACAGCGCGGCCAGCGCGCTGCGCGGCTTTCCGGCCAACCTGCCGGTGTGGAAGGCGGGTTGCCTCAACTGCCACGACACCCACACCGTGCAGGGTGCACGGCGCCTGCTGCGCGAGGGCACCGACAGCCTGGCCAGCCCCAAGTCGGCCGGCAATCCGGCGCTCGAGCAGGCCTGCTACAGCTGCCACAGCGGCCTGGGGCAGAGCGCGCTGACCAGCGTGGCCCAGGTGCCCGACATCCAGGCCGACTTCCAGCTGCCGCGGCGCATGCCCATCACCGACGCCGACCAGGGCGGCCCCGAGGTGCACGACATCGGCACCGGCAGCGGCACCCGGCGCGGCAAGGACTTCGTCGAGTCGACCGCGCTGCTGGGCAAGGGCGGCCTGCAGAACCGGCACGTCGAGTGCACCGATTGCCACAACCCGCACCGGGTGACCAAGAAGCGCCTGTTCAATGCCGACCCGGGCACACCCGACGCGGCGGGCACCCACGATCACGCGGCGGGTCACACGAACCTGGCCTCGGGCGTGCTGCGCGGTGGCACCGGCGTGGAGCCGGTGTACGGCAGCGCCAGCTTCGGCAGCGAGCCGATCGGCTTCGACTTCAAGCGCGGCGACGGCGGCGTGGCCGCCAGCACCGCGCCGGGCAGCGCCTGGGTGACGCGCGAATACCAGGTGTGCCTGAAGTGCCACTCCAACAACGCGTACGACACGCCACCCAACCTGGGCAACTCGGGCGGCGGCACGCCCGCGGGCACCAATGGCCTGCTGCGCTACACCAACCAGGCCATGGAATTCCAGGCGCCGGTGTCGCACCAGGGCGAGCTCGGCACCAGCAACAGCGGTGCCTTCGCAGGCACGCCGCCCGGGCGCACCTACAGCGTCAACTTCCAGGCCAACAACCACCGCGCCTGGCACCCGGTGGTCGGCGCCACCGGTCGCGGCAACGCCGTGCGCGGCACGGTGGTCAATTCCTGGCAGGTGCCCTGGGGCGCCAATGCCGACGTGGGCACGCAAACCATGTACTGCAGCGACTGCCACGGGTCGAGCACCAGCGGCAACACCGTGGTGCCCGACGGCGGCGAGAACGGCAACCCCTGGGGGCCGCACGGCTCGACCAACAACTTCATCCTCAAGGGCGAGTGGAGCGCCAACACCGGCACCAACGCCCGCGAAGCCGGCTTCACCGCCAACGCGCTGTGCTTCAAGTGCCACAACCCCAACAACTACGCCGATCGCAACGGCCTCGGCGGCATCAGTGCGCGCACCACCGGTTTCTACAACAGCAGCAAGGGCAACCTCCACGCACACCACACCGACAAGCTGCAGAAGCTGCGCTGCAGCTGGTGCCACGTGGCGGTGCCGCATGGCTGGAAGAACAAGGCCCTGCTGGTCAACCTCAACGACGTCGGGCCCGAGGTCGGCCTGCCCGCGGGCACGCAGGTGAAGAACAACACCAGCACGCCCTACACCAACCCGCCGTACTACCTGAACGCGGTGCTCAAGGTGCGCACCTTCGCCACCAGCGGCAACTGGTCGGACACCAACTGCGGCTCGGTGGGTGCGCCGGGCAACGGCGTCTCGGGCCGCAGCTGGATGCGCGACTCCAGCGAGAACTGCGCCAACCTGCCATGACGCCGACTCTCACCAACCGGATGGCGCGGCGCCTGGCCTCGCTGCGCCTGACGACGGCCGGCTTCGGACTGCTGGCCGTCGTGGCATTGGCCGCCCAGGCCGACACCCGCGTGCCGGGCTGGGCGGTGGTGCTGCCGCAGGCCTTGCTGGCCCTGAACCTGAGCGCCTCGCTGGCCACGCAGCCGCGCATCCGTCGCGGTGGGCTGGGCGTGTTCCACGGTGCCTTGCTGGGTTGCCTGCTGCTGCTGGCCTGGGGCCGGCTCACGCACTACGAAGGACGCGTCGAGGTGACGCAAGGCAGCAGCTTCGAGGCAGAGGCCGCCGAGCCACTGTCGGTGGGGCCCTGGCATGGCCAGCGGCTGCGGCAGGTGCGGTTCGAGCAGGGCCCGGTCGAGGTGCGCTATGCGCCCGGCCTGAAGCGCGCCCGTAC
>Ga0075163_10012667_pt1 | contig 10980 bp, 8 predicted proteins | sample JI1023141ADNA_FD_71478 | JGI IMG/M metagenome (GOLD analysis project Ga0075163, IMG submission 71478) | Wastewater effluent complex algal communities from Wisconsin, to seasonally profile nutrient transformation and Carbon sequestration -... | ecosystem: Engineered > WWTP > Effluent > Algae...
CCGGACTAAAAAATCTCCAAATTCCGATCCCGGAGAAGTGCAGGGTGTTGGCTGTTTCTGATGGTTCTTTGCCGGAATTTCTATACCCGGGAATTACCCACATCAGGCACGATGGTTTTGCGCTGGGCCAACGAGCCGCCCGGGAGTTGCTGGCCAGGATCAAAAGCGAGCTGCCCGAAAATGCGCCTTTCCCTACCTGCTATATCGAAACCGATTTGGTATCACTGGGGTCGCTCTAAAACACCATTCGCTTTCGCCCATTTATTCCACCTGCAGCGATTGGGTATGCAACCTGTTGCCAATCATCAATTTAACGAAATAAATGCCTGGGCTTAAAGCACTCACATCCACCAGAGTGGGCGAAGAACCCAGAACCATTGGCTCAAAATTAAACCCATGCACCTGCCGGCCTTGTGCATCCAAAAGTTCTGCATGGTCTGCTTGGGCCAGTCTGCTGAACGTCATTTGTACCCATTTTGAAGCCGGGTTAGGAAATATCCGCAGATTCATAGGCTCCTCCAAAGGTTGCGTAGCGGTGGTACTCCCGAAATAATGGAACGTGACCGTATTGCCAGATCCTGAATTGGGAACCGCAAGTGTATCTGTCAGCAGGTTGTAGCAAATATCTGCCGGGCTGCTGAGCCCGGTTGAAACCACAGTGGAGGATGAGGTAAAATTGGGGTTGAACCGGGTAATTTTACTACCTCCAGACCACGAGGAAATATAATAGTTGCCTGCCCCATCTTTGGCTATGCCGTCGCAGTTGCCCAGGGTGGTGGTTGCCAAAGTAGAGATGGTTCCTGTAGCAATATCTATGGCTTTAACCGGCGCCGCAGAACCCCAGTTTACAAACACACAACGGTTGTTGGGTAAATCGAAAATAATACCATTGGGCGTGCTTACAGTATTGGCTGCCAGGGTAGAAAAGGATCGGTTTTTTGCATTGAAACGGAAGATCTTTTTGGCACTAAAATCGGTTATATACAGGTTTTTACTGGTGTCTTTTGTAATTCCGTTTAGAAACGATGCGCCCAGGCTCTGGCTGAAAATCTGTTCGCCTGTATTGAGGTTAAAAGCCTTGAGGGTTCCACCGTCGCAGGCATACACGGTATCTTCAATAATTTCTAGTCCGTGCGGCCCGGAAGGAATGTTGGAGGCAAAAACAGTAAGTTCTCCACTGCTGCTATTTTTGCTCAGAATCTCTCCACTGCCATTGTTTGAGATAAGCCAACGATTTCTTGCATAATCAAATTCGACACTTTCGGGGCTATTAAACACTTGAGCATCTGCTATATTGCTCCAAGTTATAAGCATTGCTATACCCACCAGTTTGTGTATGTTCCTGCGGTTGATCATGTGGCAATACTACACAATTCATGGCTTTGGGCCCTACCTGCAACAAGGGCGGGTAAATTTGAATTTATCAGCACTCCTGCGAGGTGCACCTGTTACCCTGCTTACCTTTGCCGGGTTATGATGGATCCGATTCTACCATGGCTGGGTTACCTGGCCTCGATTTTTCTTGTGGCAGCGTTGCTGGTAAACAACGACTTAAAATTCAGATGGTTTAGTGCGGCCGGAAATCTCACTTTCATTACCTATGCGCTGTTTTTAGAGGCCTACCCGGTGCTGATTACCAATCTGATTCTGCTGGGGCTCAATGCGTGGTACCTCATCAAAGTGTACAGCAGGCAAGAGAATTTCGAGATGCTCGAATTTACCGGAGAAGAAAGGATGGCGAGGCAGTTTATGGCATTTTACAGCAAAGACATGGCCTTATACTTCCCTGATTTTGTGCCGGAAGACACCCGAAACAATTTCAATTTTGTGGTTTTGCGGGATTTGGTCATTGCCAATATGTTTTCTGCAAGGCTCGAAGCCAACGGAGATGCCGTGGTGTCGCTCAATTACACCCTGGAGCGGTACCGGGACTATAAAGTAGGCACCTACATTTTTGAAAAGGAGCGGGATTTCTTATTGGCAAAGGGCATAAAACGCATTGTATATCAGCAGGTTGAAAACAAGGGACATCTTCGGTTTTTAAAAAGGATGGGTTTTCGGGCAGACCAGGCCACCGGGCATGCGCTTGTTAAGACACTTGTTTAGCTTTTTCTGCTGCAAAGAATTGAACCACAAGGGGCGCCCACTCCTCTTTCGGAATTGAACTCCAGTGGGCTGCGGTTTCAAGTCGGCTCAGAATTTCGGCCTGGTGCTTTCCGGTTTGCAAAGCTTCGTGGTATGGCGTATCAGAAAAAGTGACCATAGTATACAATGGGCGCCATCCTGCCACCCCAAGCTTAATAATTTCTGCCTCCAGTTGCTTGCGGAGCATAAAGCCAGGATCGGTTACCAAATCCCTCATTTCCACAAAATTATCCAGCGCCAGTTCACTAATGGCATGGGCATCGGCTTTCCGGGTTTGGTAAAAAGCCTCCAGTAGTTCGTTCCAGGTGTTGTGGCCAGGTAGCATATTTACCAGCAGTCGGCAATCTTCAAACCCAGCATTCATTCCTTGTCCATAAAAGGGTACAATGGCGTGTGCGGCATCGCCAATCAGGCAAAAGTTATGGTTGTTCCACGGGGCACACCGGATGGTAACCAGCGAGGCAACCGGATGTTGGGCGTATTGAATCTGGTAATCCGGAATAAAAGGAATAAGATCTGGAAATTCAGTTTCGAACAGGGTTTTTACCTCCTGCGCTGTTTTTACGGTTTCAAACGATTTTTCTCCCTGAAATGGAAAAAACAAAGTGGCGGTAAAGGTTTTGTCCTGGTTAGGCAGGGCAATCATCATAAAAGATTTCCGAGGCCAGATATGGAGCCCATCGGCCCTTAAAGCCCAATCGCCAGCGCTATTTGGGGGAATGGTAAACTCTTTGTAGCCATGTTCTATATAATGCTGTTGGTAGTAAAACTGGTCTTCACGCATCATTTCATACCGCATGGCCGAGAATGCCCCATCTGAGCCAAAAAACACCTGGGCTTCCAGTCGGTGCCGTAGGCCCTCAATATCAGAAACATAGGCCAGAGACTTTTCGAAGGCAAACTTTTCTGCCTTGCTCTCAAAGTAAATGCGGATGCCGGGTCTTTTTTCGGCTTCATCGAGTAGAAAACAATTCAGCTTATGGCGTGATATGGAAAAGATTGCCTGATCGCTTTTGCCATAGGCCTGAAAGGTTTCATCGCCCAGAACCGGATGTACAACCCTGCCATACATAGGAATAACCTCTGAACGTAAGTTACTGGCCAGGCCGGCCTCTTCCAATGCCTGCCAACCCCGATGACTTAGTGCCAGGTTAATGGACCTGAGGTTGGCAAAAGATCTGTAGCGCATATCGGGCCGTTTTTCATGTATTTCTACCCGAAATCCTCTATCGGCCAGCATAATAGCCAACAAGGTGCCCACCAGGCCGGCACCGAAAATCACAACTTTATTCTCCTCTTTTATTTCTCTAACCACGGTCTGGATCTATAACGGATACGGATACCCCAACTTATTTAAGCTGGTAGGCCGTAATATTGTTTTTGAAAAAGGTAGGTACAAAAACGGTTTTTGTAGATCGATCGAAGCCAATATCTGCCGAATTGATATTTTTTTTACGGGTGTCCAGCATTTGGGTCACTTTTCCGGTCTCGGTCACATGGTATACAACTCCGGTCCAGCACGAGACCACAAACTCGCCTGGTTTAATCATTTCAATGCCATCGGTAGAGGCATCCATACCTTCGGCTAGTTTGGTGGTGATTCCTGCCTGGTGCTTATAGAGATTACCGGCAGCCAGAAAAAAGAGCGCATCGCCTACTGCCAGCACCCCATTCGGGCTACGCAGATCAGAAAGGTATACATCGGTTTTATCGTCTTTTAGGCGATGGATTTTTCCGGTATTCATATCAGATACATAAACGGTACCGTCTTCTGTTGCCGTTACATCGTTAAGGAAGGTAGCGCCTTCTATCGGTATTCTTTTTGTGATTTTGCGGTTGTAGATATCAATCACGATCAGTTCAGAAATATCCGACACATAAAGCGTCTTCCCAAAGCGGGCCATTCCTTTTGGTGCATGGAGACCAGTGACCCAGGCTTTGTCAATTATACGTCCGTCGGGTCGGAGCTGCCAGATGCTTCCATTGCCATCTTTTTCGAGGGGTTGGCCATTAATACAACTTACCCAAAGGCATTTATCCACAGGATCGAATAGTACCGATTCTGGCGTTTGCAGCGAGGTGTCTGAAACCCACAACCGGGAAAGACTATTTTGTGCATGGGAAATTCCGGTAGTAAGAGTTAGCCCTAAGGCGATGGTAAAATGCTTAATCATGGTTTTATTTTTGATGCCAAAAAAAAGCCGGATTTCTCCGGCCTATTGTTGAAAAACTGGTCTAAATATGAATCACGTTGTAGTCTCCTAGGCTTAAGTCGACACTATGACCTTTGACCTCGGCATGGTTACCTACCATAGAATTTTTAACATTAGCCTGGGTAATTTTCGCATTTTCCTGAATGATGGTTCCGGAAACGACAGAACTTGTGAGCACAGAATTTTTACCTACCGAAACGTAGGGGCCAACCACCGAATTCTCGATTTGGGCACCTTCGGCAATAAACACTGGCGGAATCAGTACCGAATTGGTAATTTTTGCGCCTCCATCTACCAATTCTGATCCGGGTAGGTATGTGAGGTACCGCTCGTTGGTCATTACTGTGGCATTTTTATTACCACAGTCCAGCCATTCGTCTACCTGGCCAGGCTCAAACACAACACCCTTGTTTTTCATGTTTTCCAGGGCGTTGGTGAGTTGGTATTCTCCTTTGTCTTTAATTTCGTTATCCAGCAGGTACTGAAGTTCGTTTTTGAGGTTTTCACCATCCTGGAAATAGTAAATTCCGATGATGGCCAGGTCAGAAACAAAGGTTTCCGGTTTTTCCACAAAATCTGTAATCCGCTTATTTCCATCCAGTTTAACCACACCAAATGGTTTTGGATCGTCTACCTTCTGTACCCAGATGGTATTCGGATTTCCTTTTGCGAGGCTAAAGTTGGCCTTGAACAAAGTATCGGCAAAAGCCACTACCAGGTTGCCCGATAAAGATTCTTTGGCGCAAAGAATGGCGTGTGCGGTTCCAAGCGGGGTGTCCTGATATGAAATCAGCCCTTTGGCGCCAACCGAGTCGGCTATTGCAATCAGTTTTTTTTCTACCTCTTTGCCAAAGGAGCTATGAATGATAAAGTTAACTTCTTCCACAGGTTCTCCACATACCTTGGCAATATCTTCCACCAATCGTTGCACAATGGGTTTGCCGGCAATCGGGATCAGTGGTTTGGGAACTGTAAGCGTATGGGGCCGCATTCGTTTGCCCAATCCGGCCATGGGTACAATAATTTTCATGCGTCTAAATTTGGTCTTTGTAACAGAGCGCAAAGAAGGAAATAAGCCACCATATTTTCACGGTGCACTATTTTTATTCCAGCTCTAGTTCAGAAGCATCTGGCTCGGTAGGGGCTAAAGAATCTACCGCTGTTTCCTTTTTGGGTATGTAGGTAGGGCAGTGCGGCAGGCGGTAGTTTTTCCGGGGAAAAAATCCAGGTCTGATTCCCAGTGATTTATCGCCATAAACCTTTTCCATAAAAATCCCGAAAATGGGCAGAGCTGTTTTTGAGCCTTCGCCGGTACGCAGGGTACGAAAATGAACGGCCCGTTCTTCTGCCCCAACCCAAACGCCTCCAACCAGGTCTTTGGTTAGCCCCATAAACCAGCCGTCGCTTTGGTTGCTCGAGGTACCTGTTTTGCCACCCATTTCGTTTCCTCTGAAGATATTGTAGGTAAAGAGTGCCTGGGCGGTTCCGCCGGGTTCCTGTAAAGTACCTTTCAGCATGTGTACCATGTTGTAGGCTGCTTCTTCGCTCATTACCTTCTGTATTTTAGGGGTAAAATTGCGGATCAGGTTGCTGTTGTGGTCTTCTATGCGGGCTACCAGCATAGGTCGCTCGTATCCCATTCCATTATTTAAAAAAACAGAATAGGCATTTACCATATCAAAAAGCGACACATCGTTGCTTCCAAGGCCAATGGAAGGAATGGGTTTTAAAGGGGTAGTAATGCCGCATTTGTGGGCAAAATCTGCGACTTTTTGCGCCCCCAGCATGTTGGTAAGTTGTGCTGCCACCGAGTTAATGGAGCGGCCCATGGCATACCGGAGTGTCATATTCATACCTGTAAAATAGCCGGTGGCGTTTCCGGGTGCCCATGTTTTATGAACCAAAGTACCCGCCGAGTCTTCGTTGTACTCATATTTTACATACCTGTCCTGTACCCGGCTGCAGGGGTTGTACCCGTTTTCCATGGCGGCACCATAAACAAAGGCTTTAAAAGTACTACCGGGTTGGCGCACAGATTGTTCTACATGGTCGTATTGAAAAAATTTATAATCAATTCCGCCTATCCAGGCCTTGATCTGGCCACGAAACGGATCCATTACCATAAACCCGGCATGGAGGAGTCTTTTGCAGTATTTGAGGGAGTCGAGGGTGCTCATGGAAACCGAATCGGCGCCATTCCACGAGAACAGTACCATCTTTTTTGGAAGGTTAAGATAGTGATTGATAGAATCCTGGTTAGAACCGAATTTCTTTTTCAGGCTTTTATAGGCATCTGTTCTGAGCACCATGTTTTCAATAAAGCCGGGTATTTCGTTCCCCCGTTCATCTATCCATGGGTTTTGGCCTCTCCAGTGTCCATCGAAACGCCGCTGTAGCGACTTCATGTGTTCGTGAACCGCCTCCTGGGCATGCTTTTGGAAACGGGTATCGATACTGAGGTAAATTTTGAGACCATCGCTGTAAATATCGTATTCGTTGCTGTCGGCCCAGGCCACAAGCTGTTTGGTCAGGTAGCCACCATAGTAATCGAGAACCCCGTCCGGATGGGGCTCCTGGGTAAAATTCAGGCGGATGGGGAGGGCCGAGAGCGAATCCAGCTGGCGCTGGGTGATGAAGTTCATTTTGGCCATGTTTGCCAGCACCGTGTTTCGCCTGTTCAGCGATTTCTGGTAGTTCCGTTTGGGGTTGTATGTGGTTGTGGCTTTTAGCATACCAATCAGCACAGCCGCTTCTTCAATTTTAAGTCTCCCGGGCGATGTTTTAAAAAAAGTTTGAGCTGCCGTTCTGATTCCATACGAGTTCGACCCAAAATCTACCGTGTTGAGGTACATACTCATAATCTCCTCTTTGGTATAGTTGCTTTCCAGTTTGGTGGCCGTAATCCACTCTTTGGTTTTGTCTATCAGGATTTTAACTCCGGGAATCCAGGTGAGAGGTCCGCTAAATCCTCTTTTTTTCCTCGTTTTATACAGGTTTTTGGCGAGTTGTTGGGTTATTGTACTGCCTCCTCTGTTGTCGCCTTTCAGCATATACCAGCCAATCGAGATCATGGCTTTGAGATCAATTCCGGTGTGCTCGGTAAATGTATTGTCTTCGGTGGCGATCAGGGCCTTCACCACATGCGGCGAAATAGATTTGTAATCTGTAGGCACCCGATTTTCCCGGTAGTATTTACCCAACAAAACGCCATCGGCAGAGTACACTTCGGAGGCCACCGATAGTTTGGGCTTTTCCAGGTCTGCCAGGCTTGGGCTTTTACCAAACAACCAGAAGAGATTCATATCTACTGCCTGAAAATAAAACCAGATAAAGAACAGAAAGAGCGCAAAATTTCTCCACAGCAACCGCACATAGTATCGGGGTGTTACCGGGTTTGGTTTAGGGATATAAAAAAAAGACAATAACCACTTTGTGGCTTCCCAAATCACAAGCCAGCCCATGAGTAACAGGCCATAAATGGTGAGTAAAAAGTTGATTAGCTTATTTCCCATAACCGGGCCGGGGCCCATTGTGTGTCGTGTCTGGTTTTCTGGCTAAGGTGCCTAAATATGGTGCAAGTTTACATAATCATGTTGTCAATCAACCGAACACCTTCTACCCAGGCCGCAATACAAATGGCAATTTCCGGGCTGTTGCCTCTTTCCCGGATGATCTGCATCGTTTCGGCATTTACCCAGCTGAGGTATTCCAACTCTATACCCGGCTGATTTGCAAGGTATTGCTCGGCCAAACGCAGCGCATTTCCTAAATCTCCGGAATGTGCCCCGGCTGTTGCTATTTTAAGGGCGATATGGAGGTGCGAGGCCGTTTCTAGTCCTTTTTGGCTAAGCCGGGCATTTCTGGAAGACATGGCCAGCCCGGATGCCTCCCGGAATGTATCGCACCGAACAATTCCAATTTCGAAGGCCAGGTCTTTTACCAATGCTTTGATCACGGCCAGCTGTTGCAGGTCTTTTGAGCCAAAGTAGGCCCGGTCTGGTTCGACCAGGTGGAAAAGGCGCCCCACAACAATGCCTACCCCAGAAAAGTGACCCGGCCTTTTTTCTCCTTCCAGAAATTGAGAGACAGAACCAAAATCGAATGAGGTTATTGGGGCAGCTTCATAAAAGTCGGCCACCTCCGGGGCATAGAGCAAATCTACGCCTCGTGTTTTTAGCATGGCTGCATCTTCGCTCAGGCTTCGTGGATATTTTTCCAGATCTGCAGTGTTATTAAACTGCAGCGGATTGACGAATACCGAAACCACCACCACATCGCATTCTGCCTTCGCTCTTTCTACCAACGAAAGATGCCCGGCATGTAATGCACCCATGGTAGGCACAAAACCAATGGTTTTACTGGTGTTTTGCCAGAACCTTACACAGGATTTCAAAAATTCTTTTTGACCGGTTTGTTCCACCTTATCTGTTGTCTTATTCAGTTAGTTAATGGCTCGGCACTGTTTTATCAAAACCTTGGAAAAGCCATATTTCGAAAGGCAATGCTATACTGTTTATTGAATTCTGCCTAAAATTTGTATAATTTTGCAACTCCGATTTACACCTTTAGATACCTCCAAAAGTCTCTGTATGTCAAAACTTAGAATCCTTTATGCTGCCAGCGAAATCAATCCTTTTCTCCAGACCTCAGAAGTTGCCGATTTTATTCGGCGCATTCCGCAGGTTATGCAGGAGAGCGGTATGGAAATCCGAATCCTAGTTCCCCGGTTCGGAACCATCAACGAAAGAAAAAACAGGTTGCATGAAGTGGTTAGGCTTTCCGGAATCAATATTTCTGTCGGTGATGAAGAGAAGCCTCTGGTTATCAAAGTAGCTTCCATCCCCAATGCCAAGTTGCAGGTTTATTTTATAGATAACGAAGACTATTTTCATCGGAAATCTGTTTTTGTAGACTCAGACAACAACTTCCATAGCGACAACGACGAGCGGGCTATTTTCTTTTGTAAAGGCGTTTTAGAAACAGTTCGGAAGCTCGGATGGGCTCCGGATATTGTGCATTGCAACGATTGGATGACCAGTCTCATCCCGATGTATATGAAAACGACCTACAAGAACGATCCGATGTTCAAAAATGCAAAGGCCATTTTCTCGGTATACAACAACCCGTTTGAACATAAATTCGACCATACCAGTATGCTTGAAAAAGTAAAAATGCTGGATATTGAAGATAGTATGCTGGCCCCGCTTAAAACGGCAGATTACGAAGGCCTGATGAAAATAGCGGTAGAATATGCAGATGTAGTGCTGACCCGCTCAGAACCTTATTCTGAAAAAATGCATCAGCTCCTGGCCGATTTCGAGAAACGTGACAATACCCGCCTTGCCGCCATAGACCATGAGAGCGAGAACTGGGAAGATAACTATATGTCTATTTATCAGGATCTTGTAGGCTGATTTTGACTTTGAAAACAACCATTCTGTGGCTGGCAATTTTATTGCCGGCCCTTTTTTTTGGCGGGTGTATTAAACCACAAACAGAGGCCTTTCCTGCCCCTCCCGATCTGGTGGCAACCGACACCCGCTACGAAGAATTTGCGGTAGACCTGGAAACCTACCGGGTAGATACCATCAACAGTACCAGTCGGGATTTTATGTTTGCCGGTTCTTATACCGATGCTATGCTGGGCAAGCTGAATGCTGAGAGTTATTTTCAGGTATTGCCCACCGAATACAAATCGTGCCCTGATACTTTACTTGGAATAGATTCTGCCAAAATAATTTTCAGAGTGGCAGAAGAATATGGCGGTTCCGGAAAGGATGCATTTGGTTTGCATAAGCTGCAGGCCCAACTAACCGGCGATGCCAGTTACTACACCATCAGCCCCTCCATTCCATACAGCACCGATGCCTACCTTACCACTACAAACGCAGTACGAAAGGGTAGTTTTATAACGCTCGACGCTACAAAATTTGCTACCGAAATATTTGATGCCTGGAAGGTAGACAAGAACTTTTCCAACGATAAGAACTTCCTGACCAAATGGCCTGGTTTTGCCCTCCGTTCTACTGGCCAGGTGCCTGTTATCAGCCGGATCAGCGTAGCAGACAGTGCGGGTTACCCCTCGGTTTTTATGCAGATTTATTATCGGTACATTTCCAAAGGAGATGTGTTGAACAGTACTTTCAACCTGAAGGTAAATGGCTCTACCGTTCGCTATTACAAAATTTCTGTAGATCCTGCCACTACGGTTTTTAGCCAGGCAAAATCGGGTAGTGGTATTTCTGCTGCATTAACCAATGGTAAATCTGCGGTTCAGGGTCTTACTTCTCTGGTTACAAAAATTACATTGCCGGGCCTGCCCGGATGGAAGGCGGCGCAAACTGAAAGAATTCGCATTTTCAAGGCAGAACTGGAAATTGTTCCCGACGATTATCCAACCACTCTGGTGCCGCCCGTTTATATTCGGCTTTCGCACAACACAGATTACTATGGCATTTCCGAATCCAATTCGAATGTGGTTTTTAACGATCCCGTAGTTCAGAGTTATGTGCAAAGGGGCCAGTACACCACAGCAGGTGCAAAAAGTTTGATTCTGAGTCAGCTTTTTCCATTCAACTCCACCACAAAGAAGTACAAGTGCAACATAACCAGCTATGTACAG
>Ga0075163_10012668_pt1 | contig 10980 bp, 6 predicted proteins | sample JI1023141ADNA_FD_71478 | JGI IMG/M metagenome (GOLD analysis project Ga0075163, IMG submission 71478) | Wastewater effluent complex algal communities from Wisconsin, to seasonally profile nutrient transformation and Carbon sequestration -... | ecosystem: Engineered > WWTP > Effluent > Algae...
GAGCGCCGCGTCCAGTACACCCTGTTCATGCAGGTGATCGAGGTCGAGACCAGCCTCGTGCGCTTCCAGAACAAGTCCGAGCGCTCCAAGGCGATCGTCCGCTAGCCTGACCTTTCGGACAGGTACCATGGCAACCCAGCGACATCGGCGCGCAGCGTGGCTCGCGGCCGCGACCCTCGCGGTGGTCGCCTGCGCCACCTACTCGGAGAAGACCCAGCTCGCCCGCGACGCCGCCCAGACCGGCGACCTCGCCGGCAGCGAGAAGGTCCTGAACCGCTTCCTCGGCACCAAGGACAGCGCCGACCTGCCCACCGAGTGGAAGAAGGAGACGATCGTCGCGCTGCTCGAGCGCGCCATGGTGCTGCACGCGAAGGGCCAGTGGAAGCTCAGCGCCCGCGACCTCGTCGCCGCCGACAAGCAGCTCGTGCTCCTCGACATCGCCCGCGACCCCGGCGAGGTCGGCAAGTGGATCTTCAGCGACAGCTCGGCCAAGTACCACGCGCCGCCGTCGGAGAAGCTCGCCCTCAACGCCTTCAACATGCTCAACTACATCCTCGCGGGCGACCTCTCCGGCGCCCGCGTGGAGGCCAAGCGCTTCACCATCACCCGCGAGTACCTCGGCCAGCTCGACGGCGGTCAGGCGGCCCACGGCGCGTTCGGCTCGTACCTCGCGGGCTTCGTGTTCGAGCGCCTCGGCGAGACCGACACCGCCCTGCGCTACTACGACGAGGCGCTGCAGGAGCAGGCGTTCCCCAGCCTCCAGGGCCCGATCGCCCGCCTCGCCGCGCGCAGCGGCTACCGCAGCCCGCGCATCGACGCGCTCCTCGGCGCTCCGACCACGGCCCGCGTCGACATGAACCGCGCCGCCGCGCCCGCGACGTCCGTGCTCGCCGCGCAGGCGCCCGCGACCGACGCGACCGCACCCGAGACAACTCCCGCCGCCCCCGTCGCCGCGCCGCCGCCCCCGCCCGGCGAGATCCTCGTCGTGATGAACGTCGGCCGCGTGCCCTACAAGGTCCCGGAGCGCATGCCGATCGGCCTGGCGATCGGCCTCGGCGCGACGTGGATCACCGGCAACACGGCGGTGCTCGAGCACTCGGCGCTGAAGTTCATCATCTACCCCGAGCTGGTGCCGTCGCGCGCGCTGTTCAACACCGGCTCGCTCGTCGTCGACGGCCGCGAGTGGCCGCTCGAGCTCGCGACCAACCTCGACGCGGAGATCGTGCGCGAGTACGAGGGCCTCAAGCCCAAGATCATCGGCGCCGCGATCACGCGCCTGATCGTCCGCGCCGCCGTCGCCGAGGGCGCGCGCGCGGCCGGCAAGCAGGCCAAGGACGGCGCCGGCGCGGTCGTCGGCCTGCTCGCGGCGCTCGCCGCCGAGGGCGCCATGGTCGCGGCCGACAAGCCCGACACCCGCAGCTGGACGCTGCTGCCCGCGTTCGTGTTCGTCGCGCGCGTCCCGGTCCAGCCCGGCGCGCACAAGGTCGCCGTGACCGCCATGGGCTCGGGCGGCCGCGAGCACCACGAGTTCTCCGTCGACGTGAAGGCCGGCGACTTCGCCGTCCTCGACGTCACCACCCTGCGCTGAAAAGGTCGCACCGAAGGAGTATCGCCATGTCCCTGTCCACCCCGGTCTCCCGCCGCGGCGCCGCGCTGCGCCCGCTCTCGCTGATCGTCGGCCTCCACGTCGGATCGCTGGCGCTCCCGGACACCGCGCAGGCCAGCGTGGTCGGCCGCCAGGGCATCGAGATCGAGGGCCCGCAGGACCGCCGCGGCTTCTACGTCGGCGCCGGCGTCGGCTTCGGCGCCAGCTTCTTCGCCAGCCCGCTGTTCGCCTCGACCTACAAGGACGCCAGCAACGTCATCCCCGCCGGCCGCCTCGAGCTGTCCCTCGGCGGCGGCGTCACCAAGCGCTTCACCCTCGGCGCCAACCTCTACCTCGGCACCTACGCCAGCGCCAAGCTCAGCCCCAAGGTCCTGTTCGGCGGCGACGTCGAGGGCTACGTGTTCATCGTCAAGGGCCTGTTCCTGCGCACCGGCCTCGGCGTCGCCGGCGTGCCCTCCGGCGACGGCCAGCACATCAAGCTCGGCGTCGGCGGCCTGCTCGGCCTCGGCTACGAGTTCTGGCTCAACCAGACCGCCGCCCTCGGCGTCAGTCTCAGCTACGACCTGCGCGCCGTCCCCGGCGACGGCCTGCGCCACACCCCGTACCTGGGCCTGCGCTTCGCCTGGTACTGACCTGTCCCCGGGGACAGGTCAGCCGCTCAGCCGTGATAGCCGGTGCCGTCCCAGCGGTGGGCGGGGTCGGGGTAGAAGAACGAGCCGCCGCAGTCGCGGTACTCCTGGGCGACCATCACGAGCCAGCCGCCGGGCACCTTGGTGCGGTAGGTCTCGATGTTGTTGCTCGAGCTGAGCCGCTCCCACACGAGCTGGGGCCGCTTCATGCCGCGCTCCGCCCAGTACGCCTCGCTGTTCGGATCCGCCTGGGGATCGAGCTCGGTGGGATCATCGTCTCGCATCATGTTGCTGATCGCCATGGCCGCGGCATCGTTGCACACCTCGCCGCGGCCCAGCAAGAACCCGGCTCCGGCCGCAGCGATCGCCGGCAGGTCCGTTGGCGGCCCGTAAGGTTTGGGGCATGCTCCCGCGCGCGTGCCCGCCGATGCCCCCGCGCCGCCCGAGAAGCCGTCCCGGGCGCCCTCCGGGGCGCCTGCCGGGGCCTCCCCCGAGGTCCCCGCCGACGCGCCCGCGACGCGCCCGGGGCCGTCCACAGCGCCCACAGCGTCCGCGGCGTCCGCAGCCTGGTCCGCAGCGCCCCCCGGGCCCGTGGAGTCCGTGGACCCCATGAGCTCGGCGGACCACGCCGATCCGCCGCGCGCCGACCCGCAGCGCGCCTCGGACGACGACGCCACCGACGAGCCCGCCAGCGACGAGCCCGGCGCCGCGCAGGACAGCCTCCACGCGCCGATCGCCCGGCAGCGCCCCGATCCCCACGCCCTCCCCGCCAGGACCAGCTACGCCGCGCTGCGCGGCAAGCTGTTCGGGCTCGCGACCCCGGCCTCGACGCTCGGCCGCTACACGCTCGGGCTCCAGCTCGGCGTCGGCGGCATGGGCGTCGTCCACGAGGCGTTCGGCCCCGCCGGCGAGCGCGTCGCGATCAAGACCCTGCGCACCTTCAGCGCCGCGAACCTCGAGCGCCTCAAACGCGAGATCCGCCGCGTCGCCGACCTCATCCACCCCAACCTCGTCGCGCTGCACGAGCTCGGCGAGGACCGCGGCGAGTGGTTCATCGTCATGGACCTCGTCCCCGGGCGCGGCTTCATCGACCACCTGCGCGGCGCCGACGAGCCGACCCTGCGCGCCGCGCTCGGCCAGCTCGTCCGCGGCCTGCACGCCCTGCACGGCGCCGGCCTGCTGCACCGCGACCTCAAGCCCGGCAACGTGCTCGTCACGCCCGCGGGCCGCGTCGTCATCCTCGACTTCGGCCTCGTGCGCGACGCCGACGCGGCCGCCGACGAGGCCCTCGCCGGCACGCCGATGTACATGGCGCCGGAGCAGGCCCGCGGCGAGCCGACCACCACCGCGAGCGACTGGTACAGCCTCGGCCTCATGCTGTTCGAGGCGCTCGTCGGCCGGCCGCTCGCCGCCCTGCCCGGCCTCGCCGAGGCCCGCCACCGCGGCCCGCCGCCGCCGCTCGCCGACCTCGCCCCGGCCGCCCCGCCGGCCCTCGCCGCGCTGTGCCGGGCGCTCCTCGACCCCGACCCCGCGCGCCGCCCCGACGGCCCCGCGGTCCTGGCCGCCCTCGGACTCGACGGCGACGCCGACGACCGCCACGACCCCCTCGACGCCGTCCCGCTGCTCGGCCGCGACCGCGAGCTCGCGGCCCTCGCCGCCGCCGCCGACGCCCGCGCCGCCGGCCCGGTCCTCGCCCGCGTGCACGGCCCGTCCGGCGTCGGCAAGTCGGCGCTCGTCGACGCCTTCCTGCGCACACGCGGCGCCGACGTCGTGGTCCTGCGCGGCCGCTGCTACGAGCGCGAGTCGGTGCCCTACAAGGCGCTCGACGAGCTCGTCGACGCCCTGACCCGTCACCTTCGAACCTGGCCTTCGGGACAGCTCGCCGCGGTCCTCCCCGCCGACCTCGCCGCGCTGACCCGCGTGTTCCCGGCGCTCGCGCGGCTGACCCCGCACGCCGGCCCGCGCGCGCCGCAGGGCGCCGACCCGCAGGAGACCCGGCGCCGGGCCTTCCACGCGCTCAAGCAATTGCTCGCGGCCGTCGCCGCGCGGGCCCCGTTGATCCTCGCGATCGACGACGTGCAGTGGGGCGACCTCGACTCGGCGCACCTCGTGCTCGAGCTGCTCGCCCCGCCGGACGCGCCCGCGTGCCTGCTGCTCGCCTGCTACCGCAGCGAGGACCTCGGCGCCTCGCCCTTCCTCGCCGAGCTCGCCCGCGCCGCGCCGGCCCCGGACGTAGCCGCGCCCGCGCTCCCCGCCGCGCCCCACGCCGCCCCGGCAGCCCCCGAGCGTCCCGTCCAGGTCCACGACATCGCCGTCGAGCCGCTCCCGCGCGCCGCCGCCGAGGCCCTGGCCCGCGCGCTGCTGACCGCCCGCGACGGCGCGGCCGACCCGGCGCTCGCCGCCGCGATCGCCGACGAGTCCGGCGGCAGCCCGCTGTTCGTCGAGGCCCTGATCCGCCAGCGCATCGCCGGCGACGCGGCCGTCGTCTCGCTCGATCAGGCGCTGCTCGCCGCGCTCGGCCGCGTCGGCCCGCTCGCGCAGGACCTGCTGCAGCTCGCCGCGGTGTCGGGCCAGCCGCTCGCGCGCCGCCTGCTGCGCGCCGCCGCCCTCACCCCCGAGGGCCAGCGCGACGCGCTGCAGCAGCTGCGCGCCCGTCGTCTGCTGCGCAGCCGCGGCGCCGGCGACGACGAGCCGGTCCTCCTCTACCACGACCGCATCCGCGAGGTCGTCGTCGGCAACCTCGCGCCCGCGGTCCTCCGTGACCTCCACCGCCGCCTCGCCGCCGCCCTCGAGCCCGAGCCCGAGCCCGACCACGAGCGCCTCGCCTTCCACTGCCACGGCGCCGGCGACCTGCCGCGCGCCGGTCACCACGCCGCCGCCGCCGCCGCGCGGGCCTTCGCCGCCCTCGCCTTCGAGCGCGCCGCGACGCTGTTCGCCCGGGCCCTCGCGTGGCAGCCCGCGCTCGCCCTCGCCGACACCCTCGCGCTGACCCTGCGCCGCGCCGACGCGCTCGCCCACGCCGGCCGCTGCGCCGACGCGGCCTGGCGCTACCTCGAGGCCGCCAACATCGCCGCGCGCGCCGACGCCGGCGCGCCGCTCCCGCTCGAGCTGCGCCGCCGCGCCGCCGAGCAGTACCTCGTCAGCGGCCACCTCGAGCGCGGCCTCGCGGTCCTGCGCCCGCTCGCCCGCGACCTCGGCCTCACCTACCCCGAGACCCCCGAGCGCGCCGTCCTCCACCTGCTGCTCGGCGTGCTCCGCATCCGCCTGCGCGGCCTCGCCTTCGCGCCGCGCGCGACGGCCGGGCCGTCGGCCGCGACCCTGCGGCTCGACACCTGCTGGTCCGCCGCCAAGGGCCTGGCCTTCATCGACCCGCTGCGCGCCGCCGGCTTCGCCGCGGAGAACCTGCGCCTGTGCCTGCGCCACGGCGACCCGGCGCGCGTCGCCCAGGCGCTCGCGCACTACGCCCTGCTCGACATCAACCAGGGCGGCCCCCGCCAGGCCGTCCGCGGCGCCGACCAGATCGCCCGCGCCCACGACCTGGCCCTTCGGACAGGTGATGCCCGCACGATCGGCGCGACCACCATCGTCGCCGGCGTCGCCGCGCTCAACTCCGGCCGCTGGCGCCGCGCCCTCGCCGACGTCGAGGCCGGCGTCGCCACGCTCGGCGACCGCTGCCTCGGCGTCACGTGGGAGCGCAGCATCGCCCGCGCCATGGGCATGCACGCCCTGACCATGCTCGGCGACCTCGCGGGCCTCGGGCAGCGCGCGGCCGTCTGGCAGCGCGAGGCCGACGAGCTCGGCGACCGCTTCGCCCGCGTCGTCGCCGGCCTCTACGTCGGCCACGCGCGCCTCGCCGCCGGCGACCTCGCGGCCGCGCGACGGGCCGTGGCCGACGCGCGCGCCGACTGGACCCGCGACGGCTTCACCTTCCAGCACTGGCTCGCGCTCGGCCTCGAGGTCGCCTGCGACCTCTACAGCCGTCGACCCGCCGCGGCCTGGCAGCGGGTCGCGCGGGCCTGGCCGACGATCGAGCGCTCCAACCTGCTGCGCATGCAGCTGCCCCGCATCGACACCCTGGCGATGCGCGCCGGCGCGGCGATCGCAGCGGCACCTGGCTCATGGGACAGGCGCTCATTGCTCCGCGCCGCGGCCCGCGACGCCCGCACGCTCGGCCGTGAGCGCCTCGCCCACGCCCACGCCCACGCCGCCCTGATCCACGCCGGCGTGGCCGCGCTGACCGGCGACCGCGCGGGCGCGCTGCGATGGCTCGAGCGCGCCGGCCACGGCTTCGTCGCCAGCGACATGCCCGTACACGCCGCGTGCGTGCGTCGGCGCCGGGCGCTGCTCTGCGGCGACACCACCGCCGTCGCCGAGGCCGAGCTGCGCGCCCGCGGCGTCGCCGACCCGCCGGCCTTCGCCGTGATCCACGCCGCCTGAGCGCGCCGATCAGCCCCGCGAAACTTTTCTTGATCGATCGGCACGGCCGGGCCGACATCAACCACTGTCACGGTGACCTTGCGCCGCGACACCCGCGGGCACTTGCCGCCCGCGGACAGGATGGTCATGCCCGATATCTGCGCTGATAACTCTGTTTACCCGCTCGAGCTGCACGAGGCCCCCGTCGCCGGCGGCGCGAACGACGGCCTCCGCCCGGTGCGCGTGCGGCTGGTCCGCGCGGGTCGGACGGTCGCCGGCGTCACCGTCGTGCCCGCCGAGCTCGAGCCCTTCGCCGGTCGCGGCCCGGCCCAGCTGGCGCGCAGCGTGCTGCTGCGCGATCGCGAGGGCGAGGATACCGGGCTCGCGCCGGTCCTCTATATGGCGCTGCGCCGCGGAAGGATCTGGGGCCGACATACCGTGGCCGCGTGCGGCGAGGGCCCGCAGGTCCAGGCGCTCGCGCTCGAGCCGATGGACCCCGCACCAGCCCCGAGATATCGCGCCCAGCGCGTCGACCTGGCGATCCACCGCGCCTATGCGGCCTGCGATCCCACCGGCCGGGCGCTGTGTCAGCGCCACATGCTGCCCGAGGCGGTCGAGACCCTCGCCGGCCACGCCCGCCGCTTCGGCGACACCGCGTGGGCGCGGGCGGTCCGGGCCCGCCGCCTGAGCCGCGCGCAGTACATGGCGACCCTCGCCAACACCCACCAATATGTCCGCTTCACCCCGCGCCTGCTCGCCCGGGCGATCGCCGTCAGCGACGACGAGGGCCTGCGCGAGCACTTCCTGCGCCACCTCGACGGCGAGCGCCGCCACGACCTCCTGCTCGAGGCCGACCTGCGGGAGCTCGGCGCCGACGTCGAGTTCGTCCGCGAGCGCATGACCCCCGCGCCCGCGACCCTGCAGTTCATGCTCGTCCAGGAGAGCATGATCGGGTTCCACCAGGACCCCGTCCTCTTCATGGCCGCGCCGTTCGTCGCCGAGGGCCTCGCCGGCGGCGTCGACCCCGGCCTGCTCGTCGACCTCGCCGAGAACATCCGCGCGTGGGGCGTCGAGCCGCGGCTCGTGACCCGCTTCCTCCGCTCGCACGTCCACCTCGACGGCGGCGCCGACGGCCACTGGGCCCTGACCTGCGCCCTGCTCGCCCGCCACCTCGCCGACGAGCGCGTGCACCAGCGCTTCCTCGGCGCGCTGCACCTCGCGGCCGAGGCGTTCCACCGCAGCTACGACGCCTACATCGACGACCTCTCGATCTTCAGCCCGCCCGCCCTGGAATTGTATTCTTAGCAGCTGTCCCACGGGACATCTGCTCGCATTGCGCGGGCGCCGGGAGGGTCATGTATGAATAGTATGTATGATGCTATCGAGTTGGTGCTGTTTCACGCCGGCGACGAGCCCGCGCTCGCGGATCGCTACCACGCCGGTCAGCTCGCCTCGTACGGCCGCCACGGCGCCGGCGCGGCGGCCGAGCGGACCCGCGAGCTCGCGGCCGACGGCGTCCACATGGTCGCGGCGATCGACGCCGCCGGCGGGGTCCAGGCCGGGATGCGCATCCATCACCGCCGACCCGGCCGGCCGCTGCCCGTCGAGCTCGCGCTCGCCGACCGGTGCCCGATCGGCGCGGCGCTCGACGCCCGCGAGCCCGCCCCCGTGGTCGAGATGAGCGGCCTGTGGGTCGCCGAGGCCCACCGCCAGGGGCCGCTCGCCGCGGCGGTCACGCGCACGGCGATCGCGGCGTGTCGCATGCTCGGGGCGCGCAGCATCGTCGGCTGCGCGCACCAGCACGTGCTCGCGTTCTATCAGCGCTACGGCGCGGTCGTCGATGCGGCGCTCGGCGCCCATCCGTACCCGAGCCCGCGCTACGCGACGCAGGTGGTGTTCAGCGACCTCGTCACGCTCGCTGGCGTCGCGCCGGCGGAGCAGGGGCCGCTCGAGCGGCTCACGCGTCACCTGCGCTCGGCGACGCACTTGCCGCTCGTGCAGGCGTGCGCGTGACGGCGGCCCGGTGGCGCGATCCCGCGGAGCGGGCCCTCAGCGCGGCGTCAGCGGGATCTTCATCGGCCCCTCGCCGCGCACGGGCGGCCTGTCGTCGCGCTTGCCCTCGGCCGCGAGGAACGCCCGCGCCGACGCGTTGTCGGGGTCCTCGTCGAGCAAGCGCTGATAGAGCTGCCCCGCGACGGTCCGGCGGTTGAGCGCCTCGTTGGCCTGGGCCGCGCCCAGCAGCGCCTTGGTGTGCCGCCGCGAGGCGACGAGCACCTTGTCGTAGAAGCTCAGCGCGCTCTCGTACTTGCCGAGCTTCATGTAGCCGTCGGCGAGGCACATCATCAGGCGGATGTTGCCCGGCTTCGAGTCGTGGGCCGCCGTCAACATCTCGACGCCGCGGCCCGCGTCGCCGAGGCGGACCTGAATGCAGCCCTCGTCGATCTGCTCCGCCGCCGAGGGCACGTGCCGCGGCGGATCGACGTCGCCCGCGTCCGCCTTCGTGGGGTCCTGGAGGTCGGGCGGGGCCGTCTCGCCGCTGCCCGCCGTCGGGTGCGCCGTCGGGTCCGTCGGCGGCGCACCGCTGGCGCTCGGTTTCACCGCTGTCACCGCGCCGGCCTCGCCCGCCGTCTGCGTCTCGTGGTGCCGCGGTCCGCCGCTGCCGTCGGTCGGGCCCGTCGTCGTCGCGTCCGCGTCGGGGATCGCGGGGGGCTGATGGGGCGACGGCAGCGGCGTCGGCGGCTCCGCGCCGGGCTCGACCTGCAGCGCGCGCTCGAGCGGATCGGGCTGCAGTAAGTTCTGGGCGACGAGCACGAGCAGCAGGCTGGCCGCGAGGCCCATCCAGAACACCGGGAGGCGGCGCGCGCTCGCCTGCGGCGGCGGGGCCGGCAGCGGGCCCGAGACCGTGCGCTCCTCGGGGGCCGCCTGCGCGTCACTGCCGGCGCTCACCGCCTGTCCCTCGGGCCAGGTCTTGTGCCCGCGCGGCCGCTCGATCGCCGTCGCCGACGCCGACGCCGATCGGGTCGACGGCGCCCTCGTCACCGGCTTCCCCAGCGACACCGTGTTGGCCACCGACATCGACCGCGACCGACGCTGCGCCGCCGCCGGCTCGCCGCGCTCGACCGCCGCGCGCAGCATCTTCGTGTCCGTCCGCTCGGGCACGAGGATCTCCTGGTTCCACGGGCCGGCCTCGCCGGCGGCCGCGACGTCCTCGTCGTCCGGCACCTCGCGCAGCGCCGCGTCGAGCTCGAGCGCACCCACGTCGCGCGGGGCCTCGTCGCGGGCCTTGCCCCCGCGCACCGCGTCACCCGCGATCCCCGGGTCACCGGCGATCTTCGCCGCCGACGTCGCCTTCGCTCCCTGCCCCGACGCTCCGCCCCCGCCCTGCGGCGTCGCCATCGCACCCGGGGCGATCGTCGGCACGCGCTGCGCCGGGGTCACAGCGGCCAGCGCCGGGGCCACCGCGGCCATCGCGGGGACAGCGGGCGCACGCTCCGCGCTCGCGGCTCGCGGCGCCGGGGCCGGCCGCGATGCGTTCGCCGGCGCCGCCGCCATCACCAGCGACTTGTGCCCGGTCGCGGGCTCCACCTCCGCGGCCCGCTCGAGCGCCGCGACGAGCTCGCCCGCCGTCGCGAACCTGTCGTTGAGGTCCCACGCGACCGCCTTCTTGAGCACGTCCTTGAGCACCGGGTTGCACGGCAGTCGGTCGATGAAGCGGTCGGCGTCGCGGATGACGTCCATCGCCAGGTCGCCGCCATACAGGGCGAACACGGCGGTCATGCCGAGGCCATAGACATCGGCGCGCGCGTCGGCGTCCTGCGGGCGCGCCATCACCTCGGGGGCCGCGTAGATGAAGGTCCCCATCGCGCCGGTGCGCGTGCCGCCGGTGATGTCGGCCTCGCGGACGAGGTCGAAGTCGGTGAGCTTGCCCTGCGGCTCCTGGCCCGGGCCGCCGAGGTCGATCATCACGTTGGACGGCTTGACGTCGCGGTGGACGAGCCCGCGCGAGTGGGCGAACTGCAGCGCCGTGCCGACCTGCTCGAGCAGCTTGAGCGCGCGCGGCCCCGCGATCTGGCCGTCCTGGACCGCGGTGTGCAGCGTCCCGCCGCGCAGGTACTCCATCACGAAGTAGTAGCGGCCGTTCTCGTCGCCGTAGGGCTCGAGGACCCGCACGATCGCCGGGTGCTGCAGCTCGGACATCTTCCACGCGCCGCGAAAGAAGCGGTCGCGGCGGCTCTTGTCCTCGGCGAACTGGCCGTGCAGCACCTTGAGCGCGACCTGCTTGCCGTCGCGGCTGTCGAGCGCGCGCCACACCGCCGCGAAGCCGCCCTG
>Ga0075163_10012670_pt1 | contig 10978 bp, 6 predicted proteins | sample JI1023141ADNA_FD_71478 | JGI IMG/M metagenome (GOLD analysis project Ga0075163, IMG submission 71478) | Wastewater effluent complex algal communities from Wisconsin, to seasonally profile nutrient transformation and Carbon sequestration -... | ecosystem: Engineered > WWTP > Effluent > Algae...
CGGGCGGCGCGGGTGGCGCGGGCGGCGCGGGTGGCGCGGGTGGCGTGGGCGGCGAAGGCGGCGCGGGTGGTGAAGGCGGCGCAGGCGGCGAAGGCGGCGCAGGTGGCGCAGGTGGCGCCGCTGGTGAAGGTGGCGCCGGCGGCGGCCCACCCCCCGTCGACTGCGGAGACGGCTGGACCGGCAACCCCGGCCGCTGGGCCCTGCCCTTCGACCTCGAGGACTCCAGCCTCGTGGCCAGCGCCTCGCACACCAGCCTCGATCTCGACGGCGACGGCCTGCTCGATTTCCTCTTGCACAACAACGCGTTGAACTACGCAGCCATCGACGAGCCCCTGCTCGGATCCGCCTTCTGGCTGCTCTGGCGGGGCACCCCCGATGGCTGGACCGAGCGCCCCCAGCGCTGGTCGATCCCCTTCGACCTGCGGCCCGTCGGCTCCCCCCTCAGCGGCCCCCTCTACGCCCTCGCCGACCTCACCGGCGACGGCCGCGCCGACTTCGTGGTGACCCGCCGGGGCGACGGCACCCCCAACGACCCCCTCATCGGCCGGGCCCACTGGCTGGTCTACGAGAACACCGGCGAGGGCTTCGCCAACGCCCCCATCCAGTGGCGCCTGCCATTCTCCCTGCAAGACGGCGGCGACCACGCCGACCTGGGCACCAACGCTCACACCCTGCTCGACCTCGATGGCGATGCACGCCCCGACTTCGTGGTCTTTCGCGACAGCGAGCTGCCCGAGCGCGACCCGCTGATCGGCAAGGCCTATTGGCGGGTCTACCCCAACACCGGCGAGGGCTTCGCCGCCGAGTCCGCGCGCTACACACTGCCCTATTCTCTCAATGAGAACACGGACTTCCGCGATCTGGCCACCAACGGCCACAGCGTGCTCGACCTCGATGGTGACCGCCGCCCCGACTTCGTGGTGCTCAGCGACGACGAGCTGCCCCGAGCCGATCCACTCATCGGCCAGGCCTACTGGCGCATCCACCGCGGGGGCGACCGGGGCTTCGACGCCGACGGCGCCCGCTGGGCCCTGCCCTACCCCCTCGATGCGCGCTCCCCGGTGGCCAACCGCTTCCACGGCCTGCTCGATCTCGATGCCAACGGAAAGGTCGACTTCGTGGTGTTCCAGAACGGCGAGGCCCCCGAAGCCGACCCCCTGGTGGCTCGCAACCACTGGCTGGTATTTGCCAATGAATCCGATGGGTTCGCCTCCGAGGGCACCCCCTGGCGCCTGCCCTTCGCCCTCGACAACCAGAGTGCCCCCGGCGGCCGCCAGCATGCGGTGCTCGCCCTCGACACCCCCTGCCCCCGCTTCGTGGTACTCCAGAATGGCCTGGCCCCCCAGGCCGATCCCCTGATCGGCAGCGCCTACTGGCACGCCTGGTAGCCACTCTTGCCGCGGCGGCCGGCCTCCGGTACGTCGTGGCCATGGAACGACCCAGAGCATTTGCCGGCGCGCGCCGGGTGGTGGTGAAGATCGGCAGCGCCGTCCTGCGCGACGGGCGCGAGTTCGATCGGGTGACCTTTGCCTCCCTGGCCCGCGACATCGTGGCCCTGCGCGAGGCGGGGCTCGAGGTGGTGGTGGTGTGCAGCGGCGCCGTGGCCCTGGGCATGGCGCGCCTTGGACGCACGCAACGTCCCGAAAGAATGGACGAATTGCAGGCCTGCGCCGCCATTGGCCAGGGCCGCCTCATGCAGCAGTGGAACGACGAGCTGGCCGCCTACGGGCACGCCGTCGCCCAGGTACTGCTCACCCGCGACGACCTCCACCACCGCCCACGCTTCCTGGCCGCGCGCCGCACGCTGCGCACCCTGCTGGGCTGGGGGGTGGTGCCGGTCATCAACGAGAACGACACCGTCGCCTTCGACGAGATCAAGCTGGGGGACAACGACATGCTCTCCAGCCTGGTGGTGAGCCTGGTCGAGGCCGCCGCCCTGGTCATCCTGTCGGATGTGGGCGGACTGTACGACCGGCCCCCCAGCGAGCCGGGGGCCACCCGGCTGTCGGTGGTGCCCAAGATCGACGCGGCCCTGCTGGGCCAGGCCGGCGGCTCCACCTCGGGCCTGGGCAGCGGCGGCATGCGCACCAAGGTGCAGGCAGTGCAGCAGGTCAACCACCTGGGCGTGCCCGCCCTCATCGCCCCCGGCAAGCACCCGCGCGTGCTGCGGGGCCTGTTTGAAGGCGAAGACATCGGCACCTGGTTTGCCCCCGAGCCCAGCTCGATGGGCAGCCGCAAGCACTGGATCGCCTTCGGGCAGCGGCCCGCCGGGGCCTTGAAGGTGGACGCCGGTGCGGTGAAAGCCCTCTTGGATCAAGGCCGTAGCCTGCTGCCCATCGGCATCGTGGCGGTGGAGGGCGACTTCGCCGAGGGCGACGCCGTGCGCATCCTGGGGCCCGACGGGGGCGAGATCGCACGCGGGCTGGTCAACCACAGCGCCGCCGAGATCAAGGCGGCGTTGGGCCAGAAGTCGAGCACCCTGGGCGGCACCTTCGCCCATGTGCCCGAGGTGGTGCACCGCGATGACCTGGTGCGCCTGCCGGGGTAGATTCCGGTGAGGGGGGAGCCCCTCTCCGCAATTGTTTCTCCAAGTGCCCGGAATCTAAGTATTTTCTCCCATTGCGCACCCTTCGGCAACCGCAACGGGGCCCGGAAACCCGCTCAGGGCAGGACCGTCACCCGATCCAGCGCCGGCACCGCCAGCGGGTTGCGAGCGGTGAGGTAGGCCTCCAGCACATCCACATCCACGGCGCCGGTGACGCGATTGGTGCCGCTGCGCAGCACCGTGAAGCCATCACCGCCATCGGCCAGGAAGGCGTTGACCGTGATGCGGTAGGTGCCGGCCGGGTCGACGGGCACCCCATCGAGGGTGATCGAGGCCGGATCGATGCGGCTGCCGATGGGGGCGCTGGCGCTCCAGGCGTAGCGGAAGCCCGCGGAAACACTCAGCAAGTTGATGCGGGCACCCCACTGCTGCTCGAGCATCGTGTCGAGCTGGGCGCCGGTGAGGTCCATCGTGACCAGCAGGTTGCTGAAGGGCTGCACGTTGAAGGCCTCGCCGTAGGTGATCTCGCCCAGGGCCTCGCCGCCCGAGCTCTGGGCCGCGAGGAGGTCGGCGCGCACGCCGCCCGGGTTCATGAAGGCTGCGCGGGCGCCTTGCTCCCCCGTGCCCACCAGCTGGGCGTCGGCGATGACGTTGCCCATGGTGGTCTCCCCCGCGGGGGAGGCCATGCGGGTGAGATCCCCCTCGGCCTTGCCGATGATGCGGTTGGCCAGGGGCGCCGACAGGGCGTCGTAGCGGGCGATGAGCGCGGTCTCTTCGGGGTCCTTGGGCACGTCGCGGGTGACGATGACGTTGTTGGCCACCATGCTGACCACGTCGCGGGTGACTTCGTTGATGACCAGGTCGATGTCGCTCACCACCCGGCCGGCGTGGGCGCCCGAGGTGACGATTTTCCCATTGATTACGCAGTTGTAGGCCTGGTGGGTGTGGCCTGAGATGACCACGTCCACCGCCGGATCGAGGCCGTTGACGATGTCGACGATGGCCCCCGAGACGCCGTCGCAGCCGTTGTAGAGGCCGGTGGGCAGGCCACCTTCGTGGATGAGCACCACGATGGCCTCGATGCCCTGGGCCTTGAGCAGGGCCACCTGGGCGTTGATGGTCTCCACCTCGTCGAGGAAGGTCAGCCCCTCGACCCCCGAGGCCACCGTCACCGCCGGGGTGCCTTCCAGGGTGAGGCCGATGAAGCCAATCCGCGCCGCCCCGAACCGCCGGATTTCGTAGGCGGGCAGCAGGGTTTCGCCGGTCTCGTCCACGATGACGTTGGCCGCCAGGTACTGGAAGTCGGCCCCGCCGAAGTCGTCGCCGTCGAGGCAGCCGTCCTCGGGGTGGCAGCCCCCCGACTGGAGGCGCAGCAGCTCGTCCCAGCCCTTGTCGAACTCGTGGTTGCCCACCGCCGCGATCTCGAGGCCCAGGATGTTCATGGCCTCGATGCTGGGCTCGTCGTGGAAGATGGCCGAGATGAGCGGGGTGGCGCCGATGATGTCGCCGGCCGCCACCACCACGGTGTTGGGGTTGGTGCCCGCCAGGTTCTGGATGTGGGTGGCCAGGTACTCCACCCCACCGGCCGCCACCGACACGGGCGCGGCGGGGGCCGGCGGACGGGCGGTGATCACGCTGCCCGACGAGCCCGTGGGGGGCTTCAGGTTGCCGTGAAAGTCATTGAATCCGAGGACTTGCACGCTCACATCGCCGCAAGCGAAGCCCGTCTGGGCGACGTAGTCCTTCAGGCGCTTGAAGGCGGCCGGGCCCACGTACTTGACCGCGTCGAGCTCGGCGAGGGTCTTGAACCACGCGTCGTCGCGTGACCCGAGCACCCCATCGGGGCCCTTGCGGTGGTTGATGATGCTGGTGGCGGCCTGCCGATTGAGGCCCACGTTGACGTCGAGGACCTCGAGAGAGAAGTCCCCGGCCACCTTCAGCACTGCGCAGGCGGTCGCGGCATCCAGGCCCCCGTTGGGGTTGTCGGCCTTGCCATCCGCCGCCAGGAACGAGTCGTCGGGGCCGTCCTCGGCGGACGCACCACCACCCGTCGTCTCGCCGCATCCGAAGAGAAAGAGACCCGCAACACCCAGAGACCAGCGCTTCATGAGATTCCCTCCATCCGACCCCGGCGCGGGATGTAGCAGGGCCGCTCTGTCGCGGGCATCCCCCGCAGGGGGGATGGCTCAGCGACCCGCCAGTCGCGTGACGGCACCGAGCAGCCCATGCTCCACCGCCACGAGGGCGGCCCCGGCGCGTGATCGGATGCCCAGCTTCTCATAGGCGTGGGCCACATGGTGCTGCACGGTCTTGGGCGAAATGCCCAGATCAGCAGCGATTTGCTTGTTGCTGTGCCCCCGGGCGACCCCCACCAGCACCTCGGCCTCGCGGTCGGTGAGGCCCCCGGGCAGGGGCGAGACGACGGCGCGCTCATCACCCCCGACCACCATCAGCACCGCCCGCACCGGCTCCGCGTCGAGGCGCCCGGCGGCCACCTCCTCGCTCAGGATCGCGGTGGCCTGGGCCAACGTATGTGCCGGCCGGTGGGGCCGATCGGCCAGCAGGGCGCAACACACATCCGCCGCCGCCAGCACCCGGGCGGGCAGGGAGAGCAGAGCGCCGGGCACGCTGCGGTGGTAGCCACTGCCGTCGAGTCGCTCGTGGGCGGCGCGGGCGATGGCCAGCACCGGCGCCAGGGCCGGGCTCAGCGCCAGGATGCGCTCGGTGGCATAGGTGTGTTGACGCACCCGGTCGCGCTCGATGGCGTTGAGGGGCCCGGGCTTGTCCCAGAGTGCGTTGGGGGCCACCAGCCGCCCCAGGTCGTGCAGCAGGGCGGCCCGGCGCAAAGTCGTGCGCTCCTCGGGTGAAATCCCCAGGAAGATCGCGGCCTTGTCGGCCAGGTGGGCCACACCGACCGAGTGGCCCAGCGTCCAGGTGGACTGCAGGTCGACGAAGTGGGCGAGGGCGCGACACACCCCATCGAGGCGATCATCTTTCACCACCAGGTGGGGCTCGGGCTCGTCATCGAGGAAGCGGGTCCAGACCGAGGACTCAGCCAGGGGGGCCAGGATCTCGTCCAGGTGGCTCAACAAGATCGCGCACATGGCTGGATCGAGCTGGTGCCCGCTGCGCCGCTCGATCAGGGTGCGCACCGCCGCCGGCCCACCTCGGTGCCAGGCCACCTCGGCCACATCGGCCAGCCGATACAGGCGAACGGCCGGCTCGATGGCCGTGCCGGCGCGCCCTTCAGGCAGCCCCTTGCCATCCCAGCGCTCGCAGATCTGGCCCAGGGGCAAGACGAAGGTGGGCTCGAAGCCCGCCAGCTCGGCCAGGCGCGCGGCCGCTTCACACTGGGCCGCCGCGTGGCGCTGCATGGACTGCCCGTCACCCAGGATGCGTGCGATGGCGCCCACCCGCTGGATCAGCGGCGCCCCCGGCGCCAGGCCCCGCAGCACGCGGCCGACGGTCTCCAGCGGCGCCCCCTCATCGGCCAGCACCATCGTATTGCGGGTGGCCCGATCGTCGCCTGCACCATAGCGGTGGGCCTCTTCGTGGGCGAAGCCGGTGCAGCCCAGGTAGCGCAGCATCGGCAGCCACCACCCCAGGCGCAGCGCCTCCCCGGTGGCGCCCATGGCCCGCGCCACCGCACCGGCGATGAGCACCGTGCGCAGGACCTTCTCCTGGGGAAATCCGTTGGCGGTGTCCGCCGCCAGGGTCAGGCAGCCCAGCCACTCGGCCAGGCGAATCGAAGCTGCACTCGACATAGGCCATCGTGCCTATATCGCCTCGCGCGGCCCCTCGCTAGTCTCTCTTCATCGGCCCGACCGATCACCCGACCCAGGGAGCCAAAGCCATGTCATCCGAACGCAACCTCGCGAATGTACAGTCGATTTACGCAGCCTTCGGGCGCGGCGATCTGCCCACCCTGCTCAGCCACCTCGCCCCCGATGTGGCGTGGGAGTATGGCTACGCCGCCAACGAGGTGCCCTGGCTCCAGCACCGGCAGGGCCATGCCGGGGTGGTCGCCTTCTTCGAGTCGCTGGCCGGCGGCCTGCAACTCACCCACTTCCAGCCCAAGGAGCTGCTGGCGGGCCAGGACAAGGTGGTGGTCCTGGTGGACGTCGCGGGGGTCTGTCCACGCACGGGGGCTCGGCTGGCGGAGACCGATGAGGTACAGATCTGGCACTTCAATGCCGAAGGCCAGGTGCAGCGGTTTCGGCATGTGCTCGACACCCTCCAGCACCACCGCGCCTGGCAGGGCACCTGATCACTCATCAGCGCCGCTGGATCCGATCCCGCTTGGGCACCGCCAGGGGGCTGTTCGCCTTCAGGTAGGCCTCGAGGGCGTCGACATCCACCCCGCCGGTCACCCGCTCGGTGCCCTCGGTCAACATGGTGAAGGCATCGCCCCCATCGGCCATGTAGCTGTTGACCGTCACCCGGTAGGTGCCCGCCGGATCGAGGGGCTTGCCCTCGAAGGTGATCGAGGTGGGATCCACGCGCTCGCCCATGGGCTTCGCCGCGTCCCAGGTGTATTGAAACCCGCTGGAAACACTCAGGATTCGCTCCTTGCCCTCGCGCCACTGGGCCTCGAGCAGCCCCTCGATCTGCGCCCCGGTGAGGGTCATGGTGACCAGCAAGTTGTTGAAGGGCTGCACGGTAAAGGCCTCGCCATAGGTCACCTCCCCCAGGCCCTCGCTGCCGCTCAGCTGGCCGGCCGACAGATCGGAGCGAATGCCACCGGGGTTCATGAAGGCGATCTGGGCGCCCACCGCGCGGGTGGCAGCCAGCTGGGCGTCGGCGATCACATTGCCCATGGCCGACTCGCCTGCCTCGTTGGGGATCTTGCTGAGATCCCCCATCACCTTGCCCACCACGCGGTTGGCCAGGGGCGCGGCCACCGCCCGGTAGCGCTGGATGAGGGCGGTCAGGTTGGCCGCCGGCACCACCGTGCGGGTCACCACGAGGTTCTCGGCCGTGGCAGCGAGCACCTCGCCCGAGGCGCGATCGATGGTGAGGTCGATGTCGGTGAGGATGCGCCCGGCGTGGGCCCCGGATGTGACGATTTTCCCATTGATCTTGCAGTTGTAGGCCTGGTGGGTGTGGCCCGAGACCACCACGTCCACCGCTGGATCCAGGCCCTGCACGATGTCGACCAGGGGCCCCGACGCCCCCACACACTCGTTGAAGCCCCCCGCCGTCTCGGCGCCCTCGTGGATGATCACCACGATGGCCTCGATGCCCTCGGCCTTGAGGGCCTTGACGCGCCCGTTGATGGTCTCGATCTCGTCGAGGAAGGTCAGCCCCTTCACCGCCGACGCCAGGGTCACGTCGGGCACCCCCTCGAGGGCGAGGCCGATGAAGGCCACGCGCACCCCATCAAACACCCGCACGATGTGGCCGGGCAGGAGGGTATTGCCCTCGCCGTCCACCACGTTGGCCGCCAGGTAGCGAAAGCGCGCCCCCTCGAAGGGGGTGCCATCGGCGCAGCCATCCTTGGGGTGGCAGCCGCCGTTCTGCAGGCGCAGCAGCTCCTCGAAGCCCTCGTCGAACTCGTGGTTGCCCACGGCGGCGATCTGCAGGCCCAGCAGATCGAGGGCCTCGATGGTGGGCTCATCGTGAAACAGCGCCGAGAGCAGGGGCGAGCCCCCCACCAGGTCGCCCGCGGCCACCACCGCCGTGTGGGGGTTGGTGGCGAGGCGCTCCAGCACATGGGTGGCCAGGTACTCGACGCCGCCCGCATCTACCTGATCTTTTTGAGGATTCGTCTCTCCCCGCTCTGGCTTCGCCAACTGCGGGGACCCCTGCGAATTCGGCCCCACCCGGATCTTGCCCGCCGAGCCCTGGGGCGGCTCGAGGTGGCCGTGGAAGTCGTTGAACGCCAGGATCTGCACCTGCACCTGGCCGGTGCGGGGCGGGGCCACGGGCGGCGCGCCGCAGCCGGTCGTCAGGCCCGCTCCCAGGCCGGCGAGGGCCCACACAAGTCGCTTCATCATCCACCTCCGGGCGGTGGCTTACCGCTGGGGGACCGCGTGGTCAACGGGGGGTGAGGTGGGGTGTTGGTGGGGCCAGGGTGAAGATAGCCGGCCCCGGGGGGCTTGATGCAAGGTCCCCCGGCGGGCGCAGACTGCCCACCTCCCGAGTCCCGGATCTGGCCGGGTGAACCACCGAAAGGGGGGTGTGATGGACGACGTGATCGTGGTCGGCGCGGGGCCGACGGGCCTGATGCTGGCGAGCGAGCTCTGCCTGCAGGGGGTGCAGGTGCGGGTGCTGGAGAAGCGCGAGGTGCCCACCGAGCAGTCGCGCGCGCTGGGGCTGCATGCGCGCAGCGTCGAGATCCTGGCCCAGCGGGGCCTGCTGGAGCGGTTCCTGGCGGTGGGCAAGCCCTTCAGCTTTGGCGGGCTGTTTGCGGGCATCCTCAAGCCGTGGCCCACGAGCCTCGACACCGGCCACCCCTATGGCCTCGCCATGCCCCAGACCGCCACCGAGCGCCTGCTGGGCGAGCGCGCCCGGGAGCTGGGTGCGGCGATCCAGCGGGGGGTGGAGCTGGTGGGCCTGAGCCAGGACGCCGACACGGTGACCGCCGAGCTGGCCGATGGCAGCCGCCTCCAGGCTCGCTACCTGGTGGGCTGTGATGGGGGCCGCAGCCGCGTACGCACCCGCCTGGGGGTCGGCTTTCCCGGCGAGCCCAGCCAGGTCGAGACCCTGCTGGGGGAGCTCGAAGTGACCGAGCCCCACGAGTCCATGATGGCCACGATCACCGAAATCCGTAAGAGCTCCCTGAGGTTCGGCGCGATCCCCCTGGGGGGCGGGGTGTATCGGGTGGTGGTGCCCGCCGAGGGGGTGGCCGGGCCCGAGCCCCCGCGGCCCACCCTGGAAGAATTCAAGCAGCGGCTGCGCGCGGTGGCGGGCACCGACTTCGGGGTCCACTCGCCACGCTGGCTCTCACGCTTCGGCGATGCCAGCCGGCAGGCCGAGTGCTACCGGGTCGGGCGGGTGTTCCTGGCGGGGGACGCGGCGCACATCCACCCGCCGCTCAGTGGCCAGGGCCTCAACCTGGGCCTGCAGGACGCCTTCAACCTGGGCTGGAAGCTGGCCGCCGCCGTCCAGGGGTGGGCCCCCCCGGAGCTGCTCGACACCTACCACACCGAGCGCCACCCGGCGGGGGCCCAGGTGCTGGCCATGACCCGCGCCAGCGGGGTGCTGCTGGAGCTCAATGCTGGCACCCGCGCTCTGGGCGCCCTGCTGTCGAAGCTCCTGGACATCGAAGAGGCCAACCGCGCGATGACCGAGCTCATCACCGCGGTCGGCATCCGCTACGACTTCGGCGATCCCACCCTGGGGCTGCGCATGGCCGACCGGGTGCTCACCGATGGGCGCCGCCTCTACGACCTCATGCACCGCGGCCGCGGGGTGCTCAATGACCCGACCCGACAAGGCGCCCTGCCTGGATTCTCCAATCGAATCGAGTACATCGCCGACGAGGGACTGCCTGCCATGCTGCTTCGACCCGATGGCCACGTGGCCTGGGCCGGGGGCGAGGGCCTGTCGGCCCAGGTGCAGCGGTGGTTCGGTGCGCCCAGCGATTGAGCGCGGCTCGGCCTGGGGGATGGACCCGGGGCCGGCTTTTGCGTAGCGTGTGCGCCGCACGGGCGCCCCCTTGCGCCCCCATGCTGGAGTGTCTCGATGAAGTGGATGACCCTGCCCGCCGCCCTCGCCCTGCTCGCCTGCAACCAGCCCCAGCCCGGAGAGACGGCCAAGGCGCCGACCTCGGCCGCGCCGGCCTCCATGGCCGCGGTCAGCGACGCCCCGACGGCCCCCGTGACGGCCGCCGCCCCCACCACGGCCGCTGCCCCCGCTGAGGCCGCCCCCGCGGGTGCCCTGGCCACCGACGAAGACAAGACCTTCTACGCCCTCGGCCTCGCCATGGCCGGCCAGGTCAAGGTGTTTGGCCTCGCCCCCAACGAGCTCGAGCACATGATCGCCGGCCTGCGCGACGGCGTGACGGGGGCCAAGCCCCAGATCGAGCTCTCCGAGTGGCAGGGCAAGATCGGTGAGCTGGCCCGCGGCCGCATGGCCAAGGCCTCCGAGAAGGAGAAGGAAGCCGGCAAGGCCTACCTCGACGAAGCCGCCAAGAAGCCGGGCGCCAAGCGCACCGAGTCGGGCCTGGTGTACATCGAGAAGCAGGCCGGCACGGGCGCCCAGCCCACCACCGCCAACACCGTCAAGGTGCACTACCACGGCACCCTCACCAACGGAGAGGTCTTCGACAGCTCGGTGGAGCGTGGCCAGCCCGCCGAGTTCCCCCTGGGTGGTGTCGTGAAGTGCTGGCAGGAAGGGGTCGCCCTCATGAAGGCCGGCGGCAAGGCCACCCTCGTCTGCCCGCCCGACATCGCCTACGGCGATCGCGGCGCGCCCCCCAAGATCGGCCCC
>Ga0075163_10012671_pt1 | contig 10978 bp, 10 predicted proteins | sample JI1023141ADNA_FD_71478 | JGI IMG/M metagenome (GOLD analysis project Ga0075163, IMG submission 71478) | Wastewater effluent complex algal communities from Wisconsin, to seasonally profile nutrient transformation and Carbon sequestration -... | ecosystem: Engineered > WWTP > Effluent > Algae...
AGCAACACCCCCTTCGACATCCCGGACCTGTGATGACCCAACGCTACCAGTTCGTCCTCTCTCGCCCGGTGGGTGCCTCGCTCGAGGCGTTCTCGCAGGCGCTGCTCGGTCCCACGGCGAAGGCCCTCGAGCGCTTTCGTCCGCAGGCGCTCACCATCGACGTGGCCCTGCCGCCCGACAGCGGCGCGGCGCTCAACGCGAAGCGCGAGGGGGATGGCGCCATCCTGAGCGGCCTGGTCAGCGCCACGCTCAGCGAACGCGGCGACGCGCTCGCGCTGATGAACGTGCTCGATCCCACGGGGAAGTACGTGGATGGCTACGCCGTGTCGCAGGACATCCCGCGCGACTACGAGCGCACGTGGGAGCTGGGCACGCCCTCGCCGGGGGTGCGGCAGATCACGTTCCTGCGGCCCAAGCCCGGCATGGCCCAGGCCGACTTCATGGAGCACTGGCACGGCAAGCACGGGCCGCTGGCCCTCGAGATCCACCCGATCTGGCGCTACGACCGGAACGCCGTGCTGAACGGCCTCACGGAGCAAACGCCGTCGCTGTCGGGCATCGTGGCGCTGCACTTCCGCGAGTTGGAGGACGCCACCGACCCGAAGCGCCTCTACGGCGGCGACGACGCGAACATGGCCCGCATCTTCGAAGACGTGAGCTCGTTCCTCGACATGCGCACGCTGCGCGTGATGCTCATGCGCGAGCACGTGCTGATCGCGGAGGGGTGATCCCGCTCAGGGAGGCGTGACCTCGGGCACCGGCCCGAACAGCGTCTCGAGCGGGTTGCGCGTGGGCTGTGCGCTGCCGTCGAGCGAGTTGATCTCGGCCTGCGACATGTCCACACGCGGCGCGAACACGTCCGCGTGGAAGGCATCCACCAAGCGCTGCGCGAGCGTGGTCACGCTGTCGGCGTCGTTGGTCACGCTGGCCTCGCCGCAACCGAAGACGCGCTCGGCGCCGCCCAACAGACACACCCGGCCGCCGGCCGCGCGCACGTCCACCGTGATGGTCAGCGGCGCGTCCGAGGTGATGTCGAAGCGCGGACTGCGGCGCAGGGCGTCGGCCACCTCTTCCGCGACGGCGTCTCCCTGCACGCGCAGGCGAGCCGGCACGCGCACCTCGAGGCGGCGGAACACCCCCGGGTCGGTGCCCAGCACTTGGTCGTAGCTGACGTCGAGGCCGGCCTGCGCCACCAGCGTCATCACGCGCGTGCGCAGCAGCGCGTCGCCCGTGCCGATGCCCGCGAGCGCGCGGGTCGCGTGCCGTTGGACCGCCTGCTCGTCCCCTTCGGCCAGCGCCACCTCGGCCCGCAGCGCGGCGTAGTACGGGTCGGCCGCAGCGCGGGAGTCCCCCGCGTCGGCACGCTCGATGGCCTCGTGCATGACGCCGGCGCCGAACAGCTCGATCAGGTCTCCCGTGAGCCACGGCGGCTGCACGGCGCCCGACGCGGTGCCGAGGCGCAAGAGGCCCACGAGCACCTCGTCGTCTTCAGTGAGGATGCGCGTCGCGGCGCGCCCGCTGAGGAACGCCTGCGCGCGCAGCGTCCACGCCTCGGCGTGCGCCAACAAGCGCTCGTGCCAGGGCTTGGCGGTGGCCCCCTCGATGCGGCTCTCGGCCGCCATGCGCCGCGCGCGGCGGTCCAGCAGCGCGGTCAGGCTGCGGTCCTGCGCCGGGTTGCGGCTGTTGTGCGCGCGCCGGTCGGGCGTGACCATGGCCTTGTCGGTGAGCCCGAGCGCCTGCTCGTGCATGCCCGTCACCAGCATGAACTCCGCGATCGCGCGGCGGCTCTCGTTGCGGTCGGAGTCGCGCGCATACGGCGGCCGACGGCCTCGCCACTCGGCGATCTTCTGCAGCGCCTGGCCCGCCTCGGCGAAGCGGCCCGCGCGCGTGTAGAGTTCCGCCAGCTCGAGCCACGGGTTGCCGTACAGCGACGACGCAGCCTCGGTAGCCTCGAGCAGCGCGCGCTCGGCCTCTGCCAGCTGCAGCATGGTGCGCGCGGACTCGGCGAAGTTGGTCAGGTCCACCACCGTGGCGCGGCCGTGCGCCCGGGAGTAGGCGAGCGCCTGGCCGCACGCGTCGTAGCTGGCGCCGTCGCGACCGGCCTCGAACTCGATGGCGCACAGCGCGTTGAGCGCCACCACCACCTGGTCGGGGCGATCCTCCGCGAGCCCTTGCCGGGCCGCCGCGCGCGCTTCGTCGTAGCGCCCGAGCTTCATGAGCGACCACGCGATCTCGGCGACCATCTGCGGCTGGTAGCTGCGGTTGAAGCGCTCGATCAGCGCGATGCGCTCGGCGTGGTGCCCGAGCTCGCCGTGCACGTTGCCCAGCTCTTGGATGATGCGCGCGTGCCACATCCACGGCGCCGGCGTCTGCGGCTCGGGCCCGAAGCGGGCCTCGAAGTGCGTGAGCGCCTGGTTCGCGTGGTACAGCGCGCGCGGGAAGTTGGCCTCGGCGAAGTGCTGCGCGTAGGCCAGCGTGAGGTGCCCGATGAACGACGTGGGGTCCTCGGCCACCACGGCCTCGCCCAGCTCGCGCGCGCGGATCATCTCGTTCTGCTCCACCGCCGCGAACGCCGCCTCTTCCGCCACGCTGGGCGCGCTCCACGGTGGCGGACCCGCCTGCGCACGCACGTGGGCCGCCAGCTCGCACACACCAAACACCGTGATCAGCGAGGCGAGCGCGAGGAAGAGGACACGGGTGCGGCGGCGGATCGTCATGTCAGCGGGTCACCCGCGCCAGGCGCTCGAGCTGCGGAGTCAGCGCGTCCCGCAAGATGGCGTCCACGTTGGCGCCGCCGGGGGCCACCACCAAGCGGTGCCCGAACACGTGCGGGGCGATGGCCGCGAGGTCGTCCGGCGAGACGTAGTCCCGGCCTTCCAGCAGCGCGCGCGCCTGCAACGCTGGCAGCATGAGCACCAGCGAGCGCGTGGACGCGCCTTGCAACGTGCGGGGATCCGCGCGCAGCGCACGGGCCAGGTCCACCAGGCAGTCGCGAAAGAGCGGGTGGATGGTGACCGCCGAGCGCATGGCCTCACGCGCCGCCAGCACGTCACTGCGCCGCACCTGCGCCGTGGCCGCCGCCCGGCTCAGCGTCGGGGTCGGGTACGAGGCCAGCACCTCGATCTCCGCGTCGCGCGCGATGTGCTTCATGACCAGCTTGAACAAGAAGCGGTCGAGCTGCGGCGTGGGCAGCGGGTACGTACCCGCGAGGTCGAGCGGGTTCTGCGTGGCGATCACGAAGAACAGCGCGTCGAGGGCGTGGCTCGTGTTGTCGGCCGTCACCTGCTTCTCGCCCATGGCCTCCAGCATGGCGGCCTGCACCTTCGGCGACGTGCGGTTGATCTCGTCGGCCAGCACCACGTGCGCGAACAGCGGCCCCGGCCGGAACACGAAGCGCTGCGACTCCATGTCGAAGATGTTGGTGCCCGTGATGTCGCTCGGCAGCAGGTCCGGCGTGAACTGGATGCGCCGGAAGGGCGCGATGCCCTCGGCCAGGTCGTCGTCCGCGATGCCCTCGCCCAGCGCGCGCGCGAGCGTGGTCTTGCCCGAGCCCGGGTAGTCCTCGAGCAGCACGTGGCCGTCGGCCAGCAGGGCCACCAGCACGAGGTCCACGATCTCGTCGCGGCCCTTCACGGCGGCCCGCAGGCGGTGACGCAGCGTGGTCACCACGGTGTGCGCGCGATCGAGATCCGCAGGGGTGGCGCCGGAGCCGGCGACGCCAGCGGGATGGGTTTCGGGGGAGGTGGTCATGAGTGGGTTCGTGGGCGCGAGAAGCGAGGAGAGGGTGAGACGTGCTCAGCGGGTGCGCAGGAAAGACCAGGGGACGAGCCAGCCGAGCAGCCGTCGGCCGAAGGGGAAGGCGCGCGCGTGCTCCTGGCGTGCACGCTGGGCCGCGCTCAGCAGCTCGGCGCGTGGCACCTGCTTGGCGCGGTCACTGCCGAGGGCGCGACCTTCGGTGACGGAGGCCAGGCGCGCGAGGCTCGGGACCTGGCCGGCCACGCGCAGCGCGAAGGCCTCGCGGGTCTCACCCGGCGCGCGCCGCACCGCCACGTCACTGAGCCGATCGAGCGCCGCGCGGTGCAAGAGCAGCGCGAGCCGCTGGTCGTCCGCGAAGCGCGGGGCGAGGCGACGCCAGAGCTTGGTGACGTACAGCCCCAGCAGCAGCGCGATGACGAGCCCGAGCGCACCCCAGCCGAGCTTGGGGAGCATCTCGCGCATCCAGGCCACCGCGTTCGCCACGTCGCTCTCGGCGTCGGGAGGCGCCACGCTCTGACCGCGCGCGAGCTCACCGAGCAGGCGCTGCAGATCCGGGTCGGGCGGCGGTGACGGCGGCTCCAGCGTCTGCTGCGGCGACACGTCCGTCACCACCCAGCCGAAGCCCTCGAAGTACACCTCGGGCCAGGCGTGCGAGCTCTGCCCCGTGACCAGCAGCGCCGAGCCGCCCTGGCGGTTGGACTCCGGGATGGCGTAGCCCGTGGCCACGCGCGCCGGCAGACCGATGGAACGGAAGAGGAACGCCGCCGCGTGCGAGAAGTGCACGCAGTAGCCCGTGCGGTCGCCGAACAGGAAGTGCGCGGTCGGGTCCTCGGCGCTCGAGTGCTGGTTGCGCAAGCTGTAGATGCCGTGCTCGCCCAGCCACTCGGTGATCGCGAACACCTTGGCCGCGTCCTGATCGCGCAGGTCGGCGGGCACGCGCTCGGCGATGATCTGCTCGGCCAGCTCGCGGTAGCGCGGGTCGGCAGGCGCCGTGGTGTACTCGGCGAGGGCCGCTTGGCTCCACGTGCGCGCGCCGGTGTCGGCTTCGAGCAGGGAGAAGTAGTCCGCGATCATGGCCGCGGACGTGACGTGGTAGGCCACGCGGAAGCGCGAGGGATCGGGGTTGGGCGCCGGCCGCAGGCGCACGGCCGACTCGAGCGCGAACGGCAGCGTGTGGTCCGCCAGCAGCGCCACCGTGGTCTCCACCTCGCGACGCGTGGCGTTCAGCGGCGGCGGCTCGCGCACGGCGGTGGACTCCACCGGGAAGCCCTGCACCAGGTCGCGGTCCACGTCGGGCAGCGTGCTCGCCACGAGGCGGCGCCCGTTCCACTGACTGAACGCGCCCTGCCGGAAGTAGTAGACCCCCGCCGGCGTCGTGTAGTCGTCGCGGAAGATGACCACGCCCACCGGCACGTCCGACTGGTCGCCCTCGTAGTTGTCGCGGAACTCCGGCGAGTCCTGGTGGCCGCCGCCGCCCTGGCCCCCTTCGCGGCCCTGCCCCTCGCGCTCCTCCTCGCCCTCGCGCAGCCCGAGGCCACCCGCCCCCTCCGGCGGAGCGGGCATGCCGACCATGCGCGTGGTCACCACCAGCAGCGCTAGGAGGACACCCACCACAGCGAGGTGCAGCACCATGCGGCCGGCGCGCTCCTCGGCCAGCAGCGTCAGGGCCACCACCAGCGCTGCGAGGACACCCACCCCAAGGAACACCACCGACGGGTCGCCGCCCGTGGCCAGGATGGGGTCCGCGATCTCGAACGGCCGGTTGATGGCCCCGTCGCGGTGGGCCACCACGAGGTGCGTGAAGGCGAAGACCGCCAGCAGCACCTCGAGCGCCGCGAACAGCGGCCGGCGGGCCGAGAGCACCCGCAGCCCGAAGCCGCCCCCTGCGAGGACACCCACCGCGAGCAGCGCGTCGGCCATGCGGTAGGCGGGCGCCGGCCCGAGCGCGGCGGCGAAACCCGAGGAACCGAGCAGGAGCGTGTGGATCACGGCCGTGACCAGGACCACCCCGAGGCCGAGGCCCAGCAGGGGGACGCTGCGGTACGGACCCCGAGCCGCCCGCGCGCCGAGCACCGCGCCGAGCGCCCCGCCGAGGGCCGCCGTGACGACCGCGGGGGTGTGCGCCAGCGGGAGAGCGAGCACGGCGCCGACCACCGCGTACATCAGCGCACGCAGCAGCGTGGGCAGATGAAGGCGCACCCGGGGACGCTCGGTCGTTTCGCTCATGCGGCCTCGCTCGCGGCGCGCAGGTGAGCGTCGGCCAGCACCTGACCCGAGCGGCGGTCCACCACCACGCTGTCCACCCCGGCGGCCTGCAGCGTGGCCCGCAGCGCCTCGAGGGCGGCCACGTCATCGTCCGCGGGAGGCGCGGCGCTGCGCAGCAACCGAACGGCCAGCGAGCGGGACGCGCGGCGGGACACCCCATCCACGCCGATGACCACGTGCACGCGGCCGGGCCGGGAAGCCGCCGCCGTGAGCAGGGACGCCAGCGAGGACACCCACCCGTGGGCGCTCGGGGGAACGAAGATCACGATGCGGGCCGGGCCGCGCTGCTCGGCTTCTTGAAGGAAGGGCTCGAGGCCGCTCGGATGGGTGTCCTCCGAGGCCGGGCTCGGGTGGGTGTCCCCGGAGGCCCCCCCCTCGCTCGGGTGGGTGTCCCCGGAGCGGACCACCGCGTCCAGCGCGGCCGCGAGGTCGCTCGCCGGGGTGGGTGTCCCATCGGCCCCGAACAGCCAGTCGTCGCCCAGCGCGCCCTGCTCGAGGGCCACGCGCGCCGCGGCGGCGCTGGCTTCGTCCCGCGGCCCCGCGATCAGGTAGGCCACCGTGCGCGTGGTCTGGGTGAGGGAGCGCTCGGGCTGCCGGACCAGCAGCTTCCCGGTGCGCGCGTAGATCTTCCAGTGGATGAAGCGCGCCGGGTCGCCCGGCTGGTAGCGTCGCAGCTCGATGCGGTCGCCGTCGGCCGCGCCCAGCGGGTGGGCCTGCTCGTCACCGGCCGCGAGCGACACCAGCACCGGCATGCGCTCGAGCGCTCCGGGGTGCGGCTGCACGGTCGCCGTCAGCTCTTGCCGCAGCCGGAACGCCAGCTGCGCGAGCCCCAGCACGTCGGACACCACCACGCGCCGCTCGATGAGCTTCACTTCGCCACGCCGCTCGAAGCGCACCCACTCGGCGTGCTCGGCCACGCTACCGTCGCCCAGCCCCGTCACGCGCCCCGCCCACGGCGAGGCCACTCGCGACGCATGGCCCGGCGCCAGCACCTCGTGCTGCACCCGCAGCAGCGGCACGAACGTCCAGCGCGGCGGCACGAAGCCGGTCAGGGTGGGCGTCTCGGTCTGCGTCTGCAGCACCTGGTCCACCGGCGCCCGCAGCCGCAGCTTCAGCACCACCGTCGCGACGACCACCAACAGCACGTCCAGCGCGAACAGCCCCAGCAGCGCATACGCCACCACCAGCCACACCAGGTCCAGCCGCGCAAAGGCGAACGCCCGCAGCCCCGCCGCCGCCCCGAGGCCCACGCACACGCCGAGGCCCGTGAACGGGATCACGTCCCGCACGCGGCGCACCCCCCGGCCCGCACGCGCGAAGCGCAAGGCCCAGGGCCGTTCGGAAGGAGCGCGCATCGGTCGGGACATTGACACGGGGGGCGGTCTCGGGAAACAACGAGAGCAACTCCATGATCAACCTCGAGCGCCGCTATTCCTTCCCCGATGACGAAGCCCAGGCGCGCCTCCACGCCCTCACCGACTACTGGCAGCGCAACTACGGCCTCACCGCCGAGTGGAGCGGCGCCGCCTGCCACGTGCACGGCAAGGTCAAGGGCGTGAAGTTCGACGCCCGCGTCACCGTGAGCGGCGGCAAGGTGAACGCCGACGTGGACGCCGGCTTCCTCGCCGAGAAGCTGGGCGGCCGCAAGTACGTGGACGGCAAGCTCGAGGACTACCTGAACCCGGCGCGCTCCATCGAAGAGCTGCGCGCCCGGTAGCGGGTGAGGCACGGGGCCACGGGCACCGCGCGCTCCCCACCGCCGGGTTTCCGTCAAGTCGACAGTAGGCGCATCCCGGCAGACTTCGCTGCGCCCTTGTCGAACGTCACGGTCTGCTCACAGCCCGCGTGCATGGCGATTCCCGCAATCAGACAGTCTGCGAGGTCCGCCGAAGAGGACTTGAACTGGCGCACGGCCCGCGAGACCACATCGGCGCGCTCGACGATGACCTCCTTGGTCTGGAGCACCTGCTCGAGCACCTGGGTGACCTCATCGCGGGACAGGTCGTACGCAGACGACAGCACCCAGACCAGCTCCACCAGTACGACGTGAGAAAGGAAGCCCGGCGCTGCTGAGGTCAACGATTCCATGAAGCGGGTGGCTTGCGCCGACTGTCGTGGGTCGTCCTGCATGATGTAGCGAACGACGACGTTGGTATCGATTCCGATCATCGGGCCGCTGCCGCACGTCGAGCGATGACTCGGTTCATCTCGTCGATGCTGACCGCCTTGCCTGCGCGCTTGCCGAACATCCCCTTGAGCTCCGTCACGGAGCGCGTAGCGGCGACGAACTCGTAGCGACCGGGAGCGACCTGCACGAACTCGACGCGGTCCCCAGCCTTCACCTCGAGCGCTTGCCGAACCTCGGCGGGGATGGTGATCTGCCCTTTGCTGGTAATGGTGGCGGTCGTCATGGGGCTCCGGGGGTACCTACCTTACTATGCTGTAAGGCATCTGAGCCCTTCACACAAGACCCCTGGCGCCGCCGAACCAGTTGCCGCAGCCCCGAAAACCACGGTACATCCTCTCCCCGAAGGAGCCCGGAACCGCTCATGACGAACTACGACCTACTCAAGGGCAGCGACGCGCGCTTGTGGGACCTGATCGAGCTCCGCACCAAGGCGGACGCCGACACGGACGCCATCGACCGGCGCATCTGGGACCTGTTCGGTGAGCGCTGGGCCATCATGTTCACGGACCTGAGCGGCTTCTCGCGCCACGCGGCCAAGTTCGGCATCACGCACTTCCTGCAGATCATCCACGAGAAGAAGAAGATGCTGCTGCCCATCGTGGCGGCGCACGACGGCATCCTGCTCAAGGTGGAGGCCGACAGCTTCCTGCTCATCTTCCGGAAGCCCGACCGCGCCCTGCAGTGCGCCATCGAGATGCAGCGCCGCTGCCAGCTCACCAACGAGCGGCGCCTGCCCGAGGAGCAGATCATCTTGTGCCTCGGCATCGGCTACGGCGACGTGCTACGCGTGGGGGACCACGATGTGTGGGGACGCGAGGTCAACGCCGCCAGCAAGCTGGGCGAGGACACCGCGGGTCCCAACGAGATCCTCGTCACGGGCGCCGCCCAGGCCGAGATGGGCGCCATCACCAGCGTCCGCTACGAGCTGATCGACGACAAGATCCCGGGCTCCGACGTCAACTACCGCTGCCTCTACCTCTGACCTCCACATGTCCATTCGCGACCTCGGATACCGCCCCTACGACGGCGAGCGCCACCCCGCAGAGCAGAACACGTGGGTCATCCTGCGGCACTCGCTCGGGCGCGCGTGGCGCTCGTGGATCATCAAGCTGACGCTGCTCTTCTCGTGGATCCCCGTGATGGGCTTCATCTTGGTCAGCCGCGCCGCCAGCCTCTTCAACAACGACCCGACGGCCGCGTTCGACCCGAACCCCTGGCACGACTGGCTGCTGCACGCGCAGTGGCTCAGCGCCGCGTTCGTCATCGCGCTGGCCAGCGGCGCTGGCGCCATCGCCTACGACTTGAACCACAACGCCTTCGCGTACTTCTTCTCGAAGCCCGTGACCGCGGTGCAGTACCTGGTGGGCCGCATGGGCGCCGTCGTCGTGCTGTGCTTGCTCGTGACGCTGCTCCCCGCCGGGCTCTTCGCCGCGGCCATGGTCGCGCTCGACTCGGGCACCATCGAGGACAACGCCATCTCGCTGGCTCGCGCCACGGCCGGCGCGCTCGTCATCTCCATCATGATGGGCGTCTGCTCGGTGGGCTTCTCGGCCTTGAACCGCAGCCGCGCCTTCACCTTCAGCGCGTGGGTGCTGCTCTTCTTCGTGCCGTGGGGCCTCGCCTCGCTGGTGCAGGCCGTGTCCGACTGGCCGTGGCTGCGCCTGGCCGCGTTCCCCATGCTGGTGAGTGACCTGGTGGACGCCATCTGCGACCAGACCACCGAAGAAGAGGTGGTGCGCTGGTACCACGTGGCGCCGGTGGCCATCGCGCTGACCGTGGGCTCGGTGGCCATCGCCTACCGCCGCATCCGCAACGTGGAGATCATCGCGTGACCGCCCAGAAGACCAGCGCCGCCAAGGCCGCCGAGGCCAGCTCCGTCGCTGCGGCCAGTGACGCCCCCAGCATCCGCGCCGTGCAGCTCACCAAGTGGTACGGCCAGGTCACCGCGCTCCAGGACGTGTCGCTGCACCTCGGGCCCGGCATCTGGGGCCTGCTCGGTCCCAACGGCTCCGGCAAGACCACCTTCCTGCGCCTCGCGGCGGGCCAGCTGCGCCCCAGCCTCGGCAGCGTGCGCGTGTGTGGCGCCGCTCCCTTCGCCAACCCCGAGGTCTTGCGCCGCGTGGGCCTGTGCCCCGAGGCCGACGCCATGTACGACGAGCTGACCGCGCTCGAGCAGGTCTCGGCCATGGCCGAGCTCAGCGGCTACACGCCGAAAGAAGCCCGCGACCGCGCCGCGCACGCGCTCGGGGTGTTCGGCCTGACCGACGCCATGGAGCGCCGCGTGGGGGGCTACAGCCGCGGCATGCGGCAGCGCACCAAGCTGGCCCAGTCCATCGTGCACGAGCCCGACGTGCTGATCCTGGACGAGCCGCTCACGGGCACGGACCCGCGCAGCCGTCAGGTCATCCTCGAGGCCCTGCGTGACCGCGCGGCCGCCGGCGCCGTGGTGCTCTTCTCCACGCACGTGCTCCACGAGGTGGAGTCGCTCACCGACAGCGTGATGCTCATCGCCCGCGGTCAGCTGGTGGCGCAGGGCGAGGTCGCCGAGATCCGCGACCTCCTGCACGAGCACCCGCACCACGTCCACGTGCGCTGCGAGCGGCCGCGCGAGTTCGCGAGCTTGGTGCTGCGGGCCGACGCCTCCATCGCCAGCGTGCAGATGCACTCGGACTCCGTGACCTTCCGCACCGCCACGCCCGACCACACCTACGCGAAGATCGCGGAGGTGGCCCTCGAGAACAAGCACCCCATCGAGAGCATCACCAGCCC
>Ga0075163_10012672_pt1 | contig 10978 bp, 6 predicted proteins | sample JI1023141ADNA_FD_71478 | JGI IMG/M metagenome (GOLD analysis project Ga0075163, IMG submission 71478) | Wastewater effluent complex algal communities from Wisconsin, to seasonally profile nutrient transformation and Carbon sequestration -... | ecosystem: Engineered > WWTP > Effluent > Algae...
GAATACCTCGCTCGGTTGTGGACCGAGGTGGAGCATGTCGAGGTCGAAAGTGCCTCGTTTGGAGAACTCCGCACGACGAGCCGGGCGCTCCGGGACCTCTATGTCCCCCTGTACTGCCACGCTCCAGAGAGAACACCTCTTGTCGAGCTCCTCCGGCAGCGTCGGCTATTGATCATAGGGCCGCCGGGCGCTGGAAAGACGACCTTCCTGAGGTCCGTAGCGAACGAACGAATCCAGCTCAGATCCGGAGCCTGGCAGACGAAGAAGGGAGACCGGCGGCCGTCGGCGCCGACGCGGATTCCGGTCCTGGTGAACCTGGGTGTACTCGGCGCGCGGCTGCCCGAGGTGGCGACGCCCGAGCTTCCCGACGATCATCGCTGGCTGCTCGAGATCCTCTGTTTCGATGAGGCGTCGGCATCGGACACAGGTCATCATCCCGACCGTGAGGCCCGACTCACCCGCTGGTATCCTCGCCTCGGTAGCGGTGAATTCGTACTGCTCCTCGACGGCTTCGACGAGGTCGAGGAGCCGCGAAGAGCTCGTGTGGCTGCGATCCTGGCCGACGCCCTGCGGGTCTGGAAGAATTGCCCGGTTGTGATCACGAGCCGGCCCGCTCAGGTCGCGGCACTTGAGCCGCTCGGTTGTGTTTCCGTGGCCATCGATCCTTTGACCTTCGTCGAGATCGAGGAGCTCGAACGGCGGTGGTTGCAGACGGGGCTGTTCAGCGGAACGGGACGCGGGGCGCCATCGCTGGTGACCCTGCTGAGGGACCAGCCCGATCTTTGGCGGTTAGCGGCGGCTCCGGGTGTGTTGATCCGCATGTATGCGGTGCACAGGTCTGGCCACGGCCTGCCCGGTGCGCTCGCGCGGGTGTATGGCGTCGTGATGCGATGGCTGCTCGCATCGCGCGAGCTCCAGCGCAGGCGCGCCGAGTTCCACCGTTTCGCCGAGTCGGCGCTCGTGCGACTCGCCTTTGCGATGACGAACAGGGCCGGCTCTCCGCGTACGTTCAGCCTCGCTGAGGCCGTACGCGCCGTCGACTGCGTGTTGGCCGACAGGATCGATGGACAGACGAGCCCGGCCCGGCGCGCGCTCGCCACTCGTTGGCTCAGATTCGAATGCGGGGCGTGCCATCTCCTCGAAGAGAAAGGGCCTGGCAAATTCCAGTTCCGTGATCCGACCATGCAGGCGTACTTGACCGCCGTGGGGCTCGCGCGCCGCGAGAGGGAGCACGCGCGGGGATGGTGGCGCGTCGTGAAAGGCAAGCTCGATGAGCTGGCGTGGTCCGAGGCGCTCGAGTTGTTTCCGGCATGCCTTCACGAGCACTCCGAGGAACATGTCGATCGCCTGTTTGACCAACTGCTCCGGCTTGGAGACGGTGCGTCGCTTCCGGACCAGGCTCGGATACTCGGTCATGTCGAGCGCCTCGTAGCGCCCATGGCGGCCCATGAATACAGCTTGCCCAGAGGGCTCCATGCCGCGTTCTATGCGTTGCAAGCGCGGGTCTTGCCGTTCCTGGCGAACGGTACCCCGTTGACGGTGAGGATCACCGCCCGGATGGCCTACAAGTGTGCCCGTCGTCCCAGACAGGCGGAGGAATTGTTGGAGCTCCCAGGTCTTGGGGTCCGGCTCGGGAAGTTCCCGGTGACCGTGGCTGAGTTCAGCCGATTCGTCGAGAGCGGTGGCTACAGCGACGATACGCTCTGGGATCCGGAAGGAATTGTCATCCGTGATCAAGAGAAGTGGACAGCGCCGGAGTCATGGGGCGAGCAGGTCTGGGAAGATCTTCCGGTCGGGGGAATTTCGTGGCATGAGGCGTATGCCTATTGCAACTGGTACGCGCGGATGACCGGGCGGCAGGTACGGCTCCCAACCCGACGAGAGTGGGAATTCGCCGCGTCGCCGGATGGCCGGATGTATCCGTGGGGCGATCAACCACCGACGGCCGAGCGGGCGAACTATGGCCGTTTGGTCGGGGCACCGACGCCAGTCGGCACCTATCCCTCCGGTGCTGGTGCCTTCGGCCACCTGGATCTGGCGGGAAACATATCGGAGTGGTGTCGTGATGCTGCGGAGACTCCCGAACGGCAGCTTTCGTGGGGGCAAAAACACGTCCTCAAGGGGGGCTCGTGGTGGCAGGAGAGCGTCGGGACGCTCGCCGCGGAGGACACTTGTTATGGGTACTCCAAGACTCGGTATGCCTATCGCGGGTTTCGAATCGCTGTGGTGGACGAGGACGACGGATAGCGTTCTCTTACTTGATTAGAGGTTTGGGCCCGGCCAAACCGGCCACGGCGAGGAGCTCGGTGACGAGGTTTGGATGGAGAGTAAGGCGCTCCTGCTCGAGCCAGATGCTGTCATGGACGAGCTCCTGGATCAGCGCCGGGGTGGCGGCGAAGTCCTGGTCCTCGGGCCAGATCCCGGGCTGGGCGTACTCTGGGAGGAGCTCCCGCCACAGGTCGAAGACGACCCAGCGCAGCGATGGGTCGTGTGACCGCAGGTGGGCCGCGATGGCGACACCAGCGGGGTCGAGGTCGCCGAACAGTAGAAGGGGGACGGTGGGGAGGCGGGTGAGCAGGAGCTGGGCGGTCCGTGTGTTCCAGCCGGGAACGTGGGCCACGAGCCAGTCGGACGGCGCGGGGATGTCGATGTAAGGGCCGACGTTCTCGACGAGCAGCACGAGCGCAGGGGCTGGCCCGTCGAGCTCGAGGCCGTCTTGCAGAGCGCGCTCGGGGAGCGCGACCTCGCCGAGCACCTCGCAACAAGCCGCGGCTGCGAGCGTGACGTTGTGGCGGCGCAGTTGGAGGTCGCGGTTCGGGCGCAGGCGGATGATGCCATCGCGGGTCAGGTCGACCTCACTGAGGGCCAAGCGGCGTTGCCCGGTGAGGATGGCCTTCGAGTGCGGGCCGACGGCGGCGATCGCGGTCCGATGGTTCAGCTGGGCGGGCAGCGGTGTGACGAGCGTGGCTTGGCGCTGGAGATCCTCGAGCCTTTCCAGGCCCCGCGATGTCGGCGGCAGGCCGTGAGCGGCGAGGTCGACGGCAACGCTGCGCCAGCCGGGCCACCTCTTGCCGAGCATGTTCTCGATCGTGGAGCGATGCGCGTTGACGAGGACACGCTCGTCCTCGGGACCGGCACGTCGGACCCAACCCATAGCGACGAGCTCGTGCCACGCCTCATCCTGCTCCCGGCGTCGCTTGAGTTTGCCGGTGACGGTCAGCTCAAGGAGGGCGAGGCGGTGATGGAGTCGGTCCCACATCACGCCCTCGAGAGAGGGATCCTCCGGCCGGTCACTAGCACCTCCTCATGGCCTCGGGCGTCGACCTGGCGGATGAGGCGGTAGGTCGTATTGCCCTCGGCGCGGGCGACCTCGGGGGCGGCGATCAAGAGCTGCAGCTCGAGGCTCTGGCACAGGTCGAAGAGGATCGCCAGGTTGTCTTGCGAGAGACGGTTGGCCTCGTCGAGAAAGAGGATCCGAAGGGTTCCGAGCGAACGAGTTGCGCGGAGGAGGTTGGCGTCGCGCTCCCAGGCGGTGAGTACGACCATCATCAGGGCGGCGCCAACGCCGATGGCCTCGCCAGTCGACATGCGGGTGGGGTTGGCGAGCTCCCACGTCGGGCTGGCCTGACGCTGGACCTCGACGGTCAGGCTGAGGTACTCGCGGTAGTCGAGCAGGCGGTGACCGCTGAGCTTGCCGCCGCCGACCTGACGGAACAGCTCGTCGAGGGCCTCCTCGATCGGGAGGCTCGGCTGCCACAGGAGTTCCTGCGCGGGGCCGTCCTTGAGCGCGCGCAGGGCCTGGTCCATACGGTCGACGCGGTCGACACGGATGCGGACGCCACGGATGCTGCCGAAGCGGACACGGGACAGCTCGGCGTTGAGCTTGTGGATCTGGTGGTGGGCCTTGCGGATCGCGGTCTCGATGTTGCGGGCGACGTCCCCGGCCTCGCCGCGCAAGGTCTCTTCCTGCCCAGCGAGGCGCTGCTCCAGTCGCTCAAGGTGCTCGCGCAGGCGAGCGAGGGCGGCGAGCGGGTCATCGACCTCGGCGATCTGGGCGGGGATTCTGCGGCGCAGCCAGTCGCGGACGTCGATCCAGATGTTGAGTGCGGCGGTCGAGGTGCGTCCCGAAGCACTCATGGTCTGCCGTACACCGTCGGCCAGTTCGGCGCCGTCGCGGATCTTTCGTAGGCGCTCGGCGAGCAGTGTGGCGTACTGGCTGGCCTTATTCCACAGGTTGACGCTGCCCTGCGCGAGCATCTCCTGGGCGATCGTCGGGTTTGCGGTCGCGGCGAGCAAGCCGTGACGTTCGGCTTCGCGCTGGAGCTCATCCCACCCGGCTTGCTCGGGCTGCCAGGTGCGGTTCTTGTCCTCGACGTCTTTGTTCGCGGCGGCAAGTTGAACCTCTGCGTGGCGCAGGCGTTCGGCCCAGGTGGCAGCCTTGTCGGAGAAGTCGCGTTCGTCCGCGGTGAGCTCGCGGACATGGTCGATCAGCTCGGAGACCTCGGCTGTGGCGGCGGCGAGGGCGGCATCGCTGGCATCGGCGACGGCGAGCTCGGCGAAGCGGCTGCGCTGTTCGTCGAGCGCCGCGACGATGGCCTGCAGGGACGCGTCGGTAGCGTTGAATCGCGTCCTCGCCGTCTGCAACGCAGTGTCCGTGGCGCGGACGGTCACCTCGGCCGATTCGAGCTGTTTGGCGGCGGTCTTGAACTGCTGCTCAAGCGCAGGTTTGAGGCGGACCTTGGCGGCGAGCGCGGCCTCGGCGTCGGTCCAAGAGAGGGCGGCGTGGTGATCCTGGACGAAGCGGAGCGCCGAGACGACGTGCTGCAGGGTGTCGCGGGCGATCATAGTGATGATCTCACGCTCACGCAGGGCGGCAAGCTCGATATCCGTGGGGGGGATAACGCGCAGGGATTCGAGTCCGCGGGTGAGCGTCGCGCGATCGGTGGCGAAGCGGCGAAGGTCCTGTTCGGCGGACTCGCACTCGCCCAGCTTCGCGGTCAGGCGGGCGGCCTCCTCGGCGAAGTCGGGTGGGTCGAGCAGGTGGGCGTCCGGGAGCAGCCGGACCAGCCTGGACCGCTGCTGCTCGGTGGCGGTGAGCATTGGCTTGATTTCAAGGACCTCTGCGGCGTGGCGGGACTGAGCGCCAGTAGCCTCGGCCAGCTCGTGGCGCAGCCGGCTCAGCTCGTGTTGCGGATCGGGACGCTCGAGGATCGCAACATCGGGCATTAGCGCAGCGACGTCGCGCAGCGAGGCGGTGAGTGCCTGTTCCTGGCTGGCGAGGCTCTCGCATGCGACGGTCAACGCGTCGGCGTCGCGGCGCAGGGCCTCGATCCGGCGCTGGCGGGCACGGCGGCCGAGGGTCGGCTGATCGGAGATCCGCGTGAGTCGGGCGCCCTCGGTGGCGATGACCAGTAGGTCGCGTCCGATACGCCGGGGAGTGACGCCCTCGAGGTCGAGCGGAGCGTCCTGTCCGATCAGCCAGATTGTCTCGGGGCGCTCGCGGAGGTCGGCGAGGCGGGTCGCGGCGGCCTCGACGTCGTCGACGATCAGCGCCGCATGGAGCGGACCGAGGCGCGCCTGCAACTCGCCGGCCTCGGTCAGCGACACATCGTCGAAGCGGCCGGCGAGCAGTTGACCGCCGACAACGTCGCGGGCTTTGAGTAGGGTCGGATCGAACTGACCTTCGTTCTGCTCGAGGAGGCGGGCCTCGGCGTTCGTGCGGTCGCGGAGCTCGGTCCGGGAGGTGTATTCGTGGTGGATGCGGTCGCGCTCGCTCTGAAGGTGGAGACGAAACACCTCGAGCTCCCCGCGGCTGTGGGCAGGGAGATCGTGGCGGGCACGGAGGTCGTCGGCGCGGCGCCGGAGGTCGTGCCAGCGCTGGTGGAGGCGTTCGAGCTCGGCGAGCTGCGTGGATGCAGCTTCAATCTGGCGCGCGGCGCTCTCGGCGGCGCGGTCGGCGGCTTGTAGTCTTTCGCTCAGGTGACGGGCTTGGTGGTCGGCGGCGGCATGGGCCTGACGCAGCATCTCGCTGGTCACGGTAGGGGCGCCGAGGAGGGCGCTCGTAGTTTCGCGGACGGCGTGTTGCTTCGCCTCGCGGGCGCGAGCCTCCGCGAGCTGCTGCTTCGTAATCTGCTTCTGATGTGCGAGGGCTTCGAGCTCGCGCATATCGGCGAGGCAGCGTTCACCCCAAGTGTGGGCTTGGGCGTGGCTGACTGGCTCGGGGTGGAGGATCTGCGTGAGCGCGAGAAACACCCGGCCGAATGCCTCGCGCTGTTGATTGGCGACGGCAAGTGTGCGAGCGAGCTCGGCGAGCTCAGCGTCGAAGTCGTGCAGGCGATCGTTACAACGGTGGATGACCGGTTTGAGGTCGTCCATCCGGATATCCTCGTGGGGGAGGCCGATGCGCGCTTGCTCGAGGCGGGTAACGACAACACGGTGCTCGGCGGCCCGGCGTTCGAGCTCTTCAAAGCCCTGCTTGAAGTCGGCGAGGCCCTCGGCGGCGCGGGTATGAGCGGCGCGAGCGGCCGCGAGGTCGCGCTGGGCGTCTCGCGCGGCCTGCTCGGTGAGGTCGCGGGCAGCGGTCGCGGAGGCGTGTTCGCTCCGCCGGGTGCGCTCACTGGCCTCATCGTCGTCGATGCGTCGGTGCAGTTTGTTGGCGGTACGGAGATGTTCGAGCGCTTGCTCGGAGGCGCGGACGCGGGAGGTCGTCTGTTCAAGCGTCGCACGGGCCTCGTCACGCAGGAGGATGGCGGCCTGGTGATCGTCGCGGACGCGGAGGTGGTCTCTCTGGAGGTCGGCGGCGATGTTTCGGGCCTCTAAAAGACGGGCGTGTAACTCCTCGGCGCGTTCGCGGGTTGCGTGGACGACGGCGGCGAACAACTTGAGGCCGGCCTCATAGACGTCGGCAATCTCCGACTCGATCTGTTGCGCTTCGGCGACCTCGGTTCGGGTGCGACGGCAGGTGTCGAGGTTCTGCCGCATCCGTTTGAGCGTGTCGGCGAGGCCGGATTCCTCCTTGAGGAGGAAGCCGCGGAGACCGTCCGCGAGGGTTCGCGAGATGCCTCCCATCATGCTGGTGCGCAGCATCTCGTTGTACTTCCGGCGCTCCTCGTCTGCGCCGAGGCGCAGCGGGGTGACGCCACGGTCGAACAGGTCGACGAAGTAATCCTTGGCCGAGGCGAAGACCTTGAGCTTGCCGCCGGCCTGAGCGGCGAGCTCGCGCAAGCGCTGGACGTCGGGGACGAGGTCTTTATCCTGACGATCGAGTAAGATCTCCTCGAGCAGAGCGTCGTCGGGTAGGCCGGTGATCACGAACGGAGAGAGGTCGACGCTGGGTTCGGCGCCGCGTCTGAGCAGGACTCCGGCGACGAGTCGCTCGTCGCCGACGCGGAGTTCGAGCACCGTGTAGGTCGGGCTGCCGGGGTCACCGAGCCTGCCGTGGAGGCCACGATCGCCGCCCGTCGCGCCGTGTTCACCGATATTGGTGAAGCGCAGGAGAGACAAGTCTGGGACCAGAACGACGTATGCGGCGATCATCACCGTCGTTTTGCCGGCGCCGTTGGAGCCCTCCAGGGCGGTGACCTGCTGGTCGAGGAGATAGCGCTGATAGAAGACGCCCTTCCAGTTGACGAGCACGAGGGTTTGAGCGGTGACGCGTTTCATCCGCTGTCTTCCTCCTCATGGGCGTCGCCGGCTTCAAGATCGGCGAGGACTGCGTCGCGCCGTTCGATCAGACGCTGCAGACCGGCAGCGGGGTCGCCGAGGCCGCGGACCGGGTCGGCAAATCGAAGGATCGACGGGCGCAGTCGCAGACGTTCGCCTTCCATGAGTTCGACGAATCCCAGGCGAGCCAGCGATCGTAGGGCCAGGTCGATCTCCCTGCGCACGAGCTCTTGGGCGATGCGTTCGGCCTTCTTGCCGCTACGCCGTCGGTTCAGCGCTGAGACGAGCTTATCCTTGCCGACGAGGTTGTCGAGCAGCTCGACGACCTGCCCGCGCAGGGCGCCTCCGCCAGACTGGACAGTGGCTGGGTCGAGGTAGAGCAGTGCGAGGGCCTGTCCGACCAGCATCTCGCCGGCGCTGAGATGGCGACGGCCGAGACGATCGCCGGTCGGTCGTAGGTAGAAGTAGCCGTCGTTGACCTGGACGAGCTCACAGCCATAGCGACGATAGAACTGTTCAAGGAGGGGCTGCGCTTCGCGGATAAAGGCGTACTCGGCCAGCTCATCGCTGGCGATGTGTCGGCCCTCGCGCAGCGCGAGATCGACGGTCGGGAATAGGTCGTCCTGGACGACGGCCTCAAGGGTCCTATAGAGAGCCTCGGTCATACGGACTCTTTCGGCTCGAGGTTCCAGTCCTGGATCTCAAGGTTGTGCGGGACGGCGGTCCAAGGAGGCACGAGTTCCTGCGTGACATGGGCACCCTGAGCGACCAGAGCCGCGATACGACCGATGGCCTTGAAGCGTTCGGGTTCGGGGATGTCTGGGAGCAACGCACGGATGACCTCGGACAGGCTGGTCGTCCTGTCGTCGAGGAACTCACGGACACGGGCTTCGAGCGCGACCGGCGTCGCATCGGGGGGTTCGACGGACAGCGTGTCGTCGAGGGAGCGACGCGGGCGTTCGACGGGTGCCCGCTCGACCCGGGCCTCGAGCTCACGCAGGAGACGGATCGACGGGACCTCGGCGACGCACAGCGCGAAGGGAAGATCGAGCCAGCCAGCCAGCTGGTCACGCAGGCGCTGACTGAGAGCTCGTTGGGGATCGAGGCGCACAACCGTGCGCAAATAACGTTGGACGTATTGATAGTAGTCCGACCAGGCCCGCTGACGTTCGCCGCCCCAGGCGGCGACGCGTTCGACCTGCTCGGCGACGGTGTGGGACGCGGCTTCGGCGGCGTGAGCGGCCGCTGTTGCCGCAGTCTGTTCGATCTCCTGCAGGAGTGCGAGCATCAGGCCGGTGTCCCGCATGAGCACCTGGTTAAGCTCCTGCAGGGTGGCGGCTGTATCCTCTAACAGTTCCTCGCACGCCGCGATCGCGCTGAACCAGTCGTGGCGCAGAAGTTCGCCGATGCGAGCTTGCACCTCTTCTTGCTGAGCATCCATGCCTCGTTGACGGCGCTCGATGCCCCCGACGAGGTCACCGACCGTGACGCGCAATGGCTCGATCACCCTCGTCTGCCAGGCGTCTGGCGAGTCACAACCGCGGGCGGCGGCACGAACTTCGGCAAGCTGGGACAGCAAGATATTGGAGAGGAGAGAGAGGCTCTCGCGGGTCAGCTTCTCGTCAGCCGCATAGAAGTCGACGATCGCGGCTCCGAGGCGGGTCATCGCGTACTCACCGGCGCGCATGAGGCCGGCACCGTCGACGCGGGCCAGCAGGCGTTGCTCGCGGAGCCGCTCGATCGCATGAGTGGCCCGCTTTCGCTTGTTCGGAGCGGCAGGGTCGGTCAGATCGCAGACCTGCTCGAACACGTCGACCAGCATCTCGTCCTCGAAGGACGCGACGGCCGATACCTCGCCGCGAGCGCGTAGTGCGACGAGAAAACATAGATCAGTGGTATCGAGCTGCAACCGAGTGTTGCCGCGATGAAGCGCGCCGAGCGTGCGGTGAACGTCCTCCATGGCTGGGCCCTAGTGTGCCCGGGGCGATACCGCGCCGCAAGCCGTAATGAACCAGAAAACGGGCTCTCGCAGTCCAGTAGGGTCGATCTTGGCCGACATACGACAGCGACGCGTGTGCCGGGTCACCTTATCCACGTGATCTCGGGTCCGATCCAAGCGGGGTTTGGGCAGGGGCATGACGACGGGCCTGGCCGCCTCGAGGTGTACAGGCTGCCCATCATCAGGACCATGTTGTTCGCCGCGCCGGGTCGGTCCTTCATGGCCGCGTGCAGATCTTGGACGCTCTGGTTCCGCCTGTCTCAGTCGAGCGCGTGTGCTCGCTACCGGCTGGCTGGACGCATCTTCGGCGCTCACACCGACCGCTGCGTTGGCGAGCATGAGAGCCACGCAAGGTCGAGTTGTGGCCTGTCCGAAAAGGCACAATCTGTCGCTCGCGGCCGCGCAGGGCGGTTCCATGACATGCGTACCATATTGGTGATGTGGTGTACGTATTGGTTGCCAACCATACAAGCGAGCGGCGAGCGGTGAGCAACCCCTGAGACCAAGACCCGGGGGCGAGGGCCATAGTTATTCGGGCGGGGGCGGAAGCAGCATGGATCTCGGTATACGTGTCAAACGGCGATTCGGGCCGCCTACACCACTTAGGGAACGGTTTTCGGGGGGACAGGTTTATTTTCCCGGCGCTTCTCCTGGTTTGGCGAGCGAGCTACTGCGCCGCCTGCAACATTGCGCGGCTTTATGAACCGGGTGGTGCCGCTCATAAGCCACCCCTTCGCCCGTTCTGACTGGCGGGACCCCTCGAGCCTCGGGCGGCACGGGGCGCTTCCTGCCCGCGTCACCACCAGCGGGAGGGCAGTGTCAAGGCACAGGTAGCCGTTGGCGGCGCGGACGAGTTTCGTGAGGATTTCCGGGAGCATCGAGCAGTCGACCCTGATGGGCGGTGTCCCGCTCGCCGTCGTCGACACGGCCCCGTCGCTGCGGGCCTGCGTACGCTGCCGCGCCGCCGGTGACTGCCTCGCCTTAGCCGTGCTCGGCCAGCTCGCCCAACCACGCCGACGCGCGGCCTGCCAGGCCGCCGTGTCCTTAGTGGTTGTGCCCCGGTGCCGAGTGCGTTAGCTCGTGCTGGCCGCCGCGCTGGCGCTCGAGCCCGAGGACCTCACGCAGTCGGCGCGACCTCGGCCTCCGCCCGCTGCGCCACGACGAGCCGATCGACCTCTACGAGATCATCCGCCAGCACTACGAGCACGGCTCGACGATCATCACCTCCAACCGGGCCATCGAGGAGTGGCCGCCCCTCTTCGGTGATCCACTGATGGCCAGCGCCGCCATGGACCGCCTCCTCCATCACTGCCAGGT
>Ga0075163_10012673_pt1 | contig 10978 bp, 9 predicted proteins | sample JI1023141ADNA_FD_71478 | JGI IMG/M metagenome (GOLD analysis project Ga0075163, IMG submission 71478) | Wastewater effluent complex algal communities from Wisconsin, to seasonally profile nutrient transformation and Carbon sequestration -... | ecosystem: Engineered > WWTP > Effluent > Algae...
GCAGCGGCCCGAGAGGCCATCGGTAAGCCGTGTGCGGGAAATCCGCATGCACGGTTTGAACGGGGGTCCTGTCTGGCCTTGTGTGGGAAGCCAACCTTGACTAGACAGGATCTACCAATGCCCGAACCGGTGTACATCCTCGGCGGCGCGCAGAGCGACTTCGCCAGGAGCCTGACGAAGGACGGCCGCGGCTTGAAAGAGCTGACCGCCGAGACCGTGCTCGCGTGCCTGCAGCAGGCCCGCGTCGACGTCGGCGAGGTCGAGACGATCCACGTCGGCAACGCGTTCGGCGAGCTGTTCACCGGCCAGGCGCAGCTCGGCGCGATGCCGGCGACCGCGGTGCCCGGGCTGTGGGGCGCGCCCGCGATGCGCCACGAGGCGGCGTGCGCGTCGGGCAGCGTCGCGCTGCTCGCCGCGACCGCCGAGATCGAGGCCGGCCGCTACGACTGCGCGCTGGTCCTCGGCGTCGAGCAGGAGCGCAACGTGCCCGGCGACGTCGCGGCGCGGCACATGGGCGCGGCGGCCCACGCCGGCCACGAGGGGGCCGATGACCGGTTCCTGTGGCCGGCGATGTTCGCCCGCATCGCCGACGCGTACGCCGAGCGCTACGGCCTGCGCGATGAGCACCTCGCCGCGATCGCCCGGAAGAACTTCGCCAACGCCCGGCGCAACCCGCAGGCGCAGGCGCGCGGCTGGCAGTTCGGCGCGGCGAGCTTCACGGCCGACGACGCGGCGAACCCAATTGTAGAGGGCCGGCTGCGGCGCCAGGACTGCAGCCAGGTGACCGACGGCGCGGCCGCGGTGATCGTCGCGTCGTCGCGCTTCGCAGCGGCGCACGCCCGTCGCACCGGCCGCACGCTCGCCGCGTTCGGGCGCGTCGCCGGCTGGGGTCACCGCACGGTCGGGCTCGGTCTCGCGGACAAGCTGCTGCGCGGGCGCGACGAGGCGTATCTGTTCCCGCACCTGCGCGCGGCCGCATACGATGCATATCGTCGGGCGAACATTTTGGGGCACGAGGCGCTCTCGGGGGTCGAGACGCACGACTGCTTCACCATTTCGGAGTATCTGGCGATCGATCACCTCGGCGTGACGGCCCCGGGCGAGAGCTGGAGGGCGATCGAGTCGGGGGCGCTCGAGCTCGGCGGCGCGCTGCCGGTGAACGCGTCGGGAGGGCTGATCGGCGGCGGACACCCGGTCGGGGCCACCGGCGTGCGCATGGTGCTCGACGCGTATCGCCAGGTCACGGACAGCGCGGGCGACTACCAGATCGCCGGGGCCCGCCGCGTGCTGACGCTCAACCTCGGCGGCAGCACGACCACCTGCGTGTGCACGATCGTCGAGACCGGCTGATCACTCGCAGACCACGCCGTCCCCGTCGGCGTCGCGATAATAGTGGTACTCCGGATCGCTGTCGCGGCGGTAGGGGCCGGCCCCGTGGGCCTTCGCCTGCTTGCATGTGCCGTAATTCGGGTCGGTGCCGGGGGTCGGCTTCGCGGGCGTCGCGGGCGTCGCGGGCGTCGCGGGTTTGGTGGGCGCGGCCGGCTCGTGACGCGGCGCGTGCGTCGCGACCGGCGCGTGGGTGCTGACGGGCGCCAGGATCGGCGCGTCGCCGGTGGGCGCGGGGTGACCCGGGCAGGCGCCGAGGACCCGCTCCATCGCGTCGCGCTCGCCGGCGGAGACCCACAGGCCATACTTCGCCTTCACGGCGATCTGCCTGGCGACATAGTCGCAGCGGGCGGCCGGGTTCGGCGGCAGCCACGAGGCCGCGTCGGCGTCGCGCTTGGCCCGGTTGGCGGACGCGTCGACTGCGAGCAGGTTGAGCGGATCGTTGGCGAGGGCGGCGCGCTTGCGCGGCTCCCATGTGCTCGCGCCGGTCGCCCACGCGTCGCCGAGCGCGACCACGTGGTCGATGTCGATCGAGGTCGCGCGGCCCTTTTCAAACACGATCGTCGTGCCGGTGTACGGGTCGGCGAGTCGTCCGGAGACGATCACGCAGTCGCGGGTGCCGGGCTCGACGCGCGTGTCGGTCAGGTCGCGGCGCAGGATGTCGTTGCGCGTGTCGCAGCCGTTGCGGTCGACGTCGGCCCAGGACGGGCCGAAATCGTCGCGCGCGTAGCCGGTCCGCGGCCCGCGATCCCGGACCGGGAGCGTCGTCAGCAGCCGCAGCGCGCCCGACTCCGCAGCGTCCGCGCGTCCGGCCGGGTCCGCGATGTCGGGCGAGGGCTCGACGGTCGGCGCGCTCTGCTCGCCAGGGATGCACGCCGCGAGCAGGCTCGCCAGCAGAGCGGCGACGAGCGCGGTGTTTCGATGGCGACGGTGAGACCTCATCGGCACGCATCCTCGCGCGCGGCCGGCCGGGCGTCCAGCGGCAGCGATCGAGGCGTGCGTGTGCACGCGGGAGCACGGCGCCGTGGCACTTGTGACACGCGGCGGATCGGGCGATCCTCCGCGCCGGCATGCGCCTCTGGAAGCTCCTGGTCGTCGCGCTCGCGCTGGTGCTCGCGTGGCTGCTGTGGCCGCGGTCGAGCGGCGCGCCGGCGGGGTCGACGGGCGCGAACGCGAGCGCGTCGCGATCTGCGTCGCCACAGCCTTCGACGGTGCGGCCGCGGCCGGCGCTCGACGTCCGGCTCGCCGGGCGCGCCGCGATCGCCGGCGTCGTGTCCGACCCGCGCGGGGCTCCGGTCGCGGGCGCCGAGGTCTGTGCCCGCCCCGGCGAGTCGCAGCTGCGCGGCCCCGACGCGCTGCTGCGCCGCTGCGCGACCAGCGAGCGCGACGGCCACTACCGCATCGAAGGATTATTCGGCGTGGCCCACGCCGTCCACGCGGCGGCGCCCGGCTTCGTGCCGGTGATGTTCACGCGCGGCGCGGGGCCTCGCAACCACCGCGTCGAGCTGCGCCCCGGGCTCGAGCTACGCGACATCGACCTCACGCTCGAGGCCGGCGGCGTCGAGGTCCACGGCGTCGTCGAGGACCTGAGCGGCGGGCCGATCGAGGGCGCGGAGGTCACCTATGGCGGTATGTTCGCGGGCACCGGCATGGCCACCGCGACCTCGGGCGTCGAGGGTGCATTCTCGATGTGGGTCCGGCCGGGGCGGGTCTCGCTGCGCGCCGAGGCCGAGGGCTACGCGCCGGGCGGCGACGGCGGGCCGGCGCCGGGGCACCGCTTCGAGGTGTTCCTGACGCCCGAGGCCGCGCTGATCGGCAAGGTCGTGCGCGCGAGCGACGGCTCGCCGGTCGAGGGCGCCGAGGTCCGCGCCGAGTCCGGTGATATGTTCGGTGGCAGCAGGGGCACGATATATACGGACTCCGCCGGCAACTTCCGCGTCGGCGGCCTGCTGCCGGGCGCGTACAAGCCGCGCGCGCAGTCCGATGAGGTCTACGGCCTCGCCGCGGAGCAGGTGTTGCTGGGCCTCGGCGAGACGTCCGCGCCGATCACGATCGAGGCCCACCCGGCGTTCTTCGTGGAGGGCAAGATCGTCGGCGACGACGGGCGCGCCTGCGAGGAGGGCACGCTGACGCTGACGTCGCCCGGCCTCGACCGCAACCTCTCCGCCGAGACCGAGGCCGACGGCCTCGTGCACCTGCGCGGGGTGCTGCCGGGCGAGTATACGGCGCGCATCCGCTGCACCGGCTTCGTCGCCGCGGAGCAGTACCCGCCGGTGCGCGTGGTCGACGGCGGCGTGTCCGGGCTGCGCTGGCAGGTCGCGCGCGGCCGGGCGATCCGCGGCGTCGTCGTCGATCCGCGCGGGGCGACCGTGCAGCGCATCAGCGTCAACGCCCGCCCGCAGCTCCGCGCCGACGAGACCCGCGCGCGCAGCACCGCCGGCCACAGCGGCCGCTCCGACCCGCAGGGCCGCTTCGAGGTCGCCGGCCTGCTCCCCGGCGACTACGAGCTGTCGATATATACGTACCCCGAGTCGCGCGCGCGACCCGAGCAGCCGCTGCGCGTCACCGTCCCCGCGGACCGCGACCTCGAGGGCGTGCGCATCGAGCTGCCCGCGGTCGGCGAGCTGCGCGGCCGCGTGCGCGACACGCAGGGCCGCGGCATCGCCCGCGCGACGATCGAGGTCAAGGGCGCGCAGAGCCGCCAGGGCGCGACCGCGGACGACGGCACCTATCACATCGACGGCATCGGCGCGGGCAGCTATCGCGTGCTGGTGCGCCGCGGCTCGGCGCCGCTGCGCCCGCCGGGCCGCGGCGACGACGACGTCCAGGGCGAGCCGGTCGAGGTCGCCGCGAACGCGGTCACCAACCTCGACCTCGTCGTGGCCGACGCCTCCGGGGTCATCGCCGGGGTCGTGCGCGACGAGGACGGCGCGCCGGTGCAGGACGCCCACGTCGAGGCCACCCGCGAGTCCGAGAGCGCCGCGGCGAGCGGGGGCGCGCTGCAGAGCAGCCGCATGCGCACGGGGGAGCGCCCGCTGTTGACCGACGACGACGGCCGCTTCCGCGTCGAGGGCCTGTCGCCGGGCAAGTACACGCTGCGCGCGCAGCGGGTCGGCGGCGGCGAGGCGGTGATCGAGCACCTCGAGCTCGGCGGCGACATCGTCTTGACGATCGCGCCGACCGGCCGGCTCTCGGGGATCGTCGCGCTGCCCGGCGGCGGCGCCCCCGACGAGTTCACCGTCAAGCTGCGCAATCGCAGCACCAGCTTCGACCGCAGCGACCGGTTCTTCCGCAGCGACGGCGTGTGGACCTTCAACGCGGTCCCGCCCGGCGTGTTCGAGGTCGATGTCAGCGCCGCCGAGGGCACGCGAAAGCTCGAGCTGAGCCTCGGCCCCGGCGAGGTCAAGTCCGGCGTGCGCGTCGACCTCGCGGGCAAGATCACCGTGCGCGGCACCGTCGTCGACGTCGACGGCGCGCCCGTGCGCGGCGCCGAGGTCCGCATCAGCGAGTCCGGCAGCTTTTATATCGACGTCAACGAACCCACCGGCAAGCACATCAGCGACGAGGCCGGCCGCTTCGAGGTCGCGCGCGCGCCGACCGGCCGCGTGACGGTGCTGGTCGGCAGCCACGACGGCCGCGGCCTGCCGACGACCTACCTGACGATCGACATCCCCGGCGGGCAGCCCGTGGTCGAGATCCCGCCGCTGCGCGTCAGCCGCTCGCGCACGGCCCCGGGCGAGGCGATCGGCGACCTCGGCTATGTGATCAAGCAGGCGCCGCCCGGGACGACCTCCGACGAGCTGCAGCATATCGTCGCGCTGGTCCGCCCCGGCAGCCCCGCGGCCGCGGCGGGCCTGCAGGTCGGCGACGAGATCGTCGCGGTCGACGGGCACGCCGTCACCGGCGCGGACGCATATCTCTACCGCTCGTTGATCAACGTCCCCGCGGGCACGGCGGTCCGCCTCGGCCTCGCCCGCGGCGTCACTGTCACGATCACCGCGGCGAAGCGGTGACGCCCGCGGGGAACAATCTTTTAAAGACTCCGGGGGCGGCGGCGCGGTAGATCGTGCTGTGCGCGAGGTCGGGGCGCGGCTCGAAGTACCACCTCAGGCCCGCCGGCGCGTCTGCCCGCAGCACCGCGGCAAACCCCGCGATCGCGCCGTCGACGTCGTCGTCGCCGGCGCTGGCGATATACAAGGTCCCGGTCCGCCCGGGGTCCGCCCGCAGCCGCTCGCCCGCGCCGCGCACGAGGCCCTGATCGTTCCACCACAGGCTCGGGCTCAGCGCGATATGGACGTCGAACAGCCCGGGCTCCGCGAAGAACGTCTCGACGACGAACAGCCCCGCCAGCGACTCGCCGACGATCGCCGTGCGCCCGCCGCCGGGCACGCGCCGACGGACCTCCGGCATCAGCTCGTCGCGGATGAACGCGCGAAACTCCGCCGAGCCGCCCACGCGCGGCGCGATCTCGCGGTCCTTCGCGACCTCCGTGGGCCCGGTCATGTCGCGCCGCCGCTCGGTGTTCTCGATGCCGACGACGACCACCGGCTCGACCTCGCCGGCGCGCACGGCCGCGTCGAGGGCGCTCGTGACGTGCGGGAAGTCCTCCTGCAGCCCGCCGTCGGGCATGTACAGCACCAGCGCGCCGGCGGCCCCGTCGTGACCCGGCGAGCGATAGATGTTGATGCGTCGCAGCTCGCCCAGCGCCCGCGACGCGAGCGTGAAGCTCTCGTGCGCCACGACCGACCCGGCCGGCGCCGGAGATGGCGTCGTCGGAGGTGTCGTGGTCGCCGACGGCGATGCGGCGCGACAGCCAGCCGCTGCGACGAGCGCGACGAGGATCGCCCGGGCGCTCACGACGGGCTCACCCAGCGCAGCACCGCCTCGAGCGTGCTCGGCGGCGAACTATTGAAACACAGGCGGGCGTCCGGCGCGGCCTCGTGGACGAGGTTGACGATGCGCTCGAACAGCAGGAAGTGGGCCGGGGCGGTGCGAACGCCGGCGCCGATCATCACGGCGACCGGCGCGTGCGCGGCCAGGGCCGCCGCGATCTTCTCGCGGGCGGTGTCCCACACGGCGTCGACCAGGCACCACTGCGCGTCGAAGCCGGCGCCGTTCACCGCGTCGAGCGCGGATTGCAGGCCGGCGACGAGCACGCGCTCGTTCATGCCGGGGAAGTCGGAGAAGTCGACGGCGCCGGGCTCGAGGCCGATGAGGAGGACGGGTTTGCGCGGGGCGGCGTGCATCCCGCGATGGTATCAGAGACCGGGCTCCGCGGCCTCTCGCCGGCGCCGAGCAGCTGGCCCACCTGCCTGGCGGGCGCCTGCGGCCGGTCATTGCTCGGATCCCACGATATCCCCTCTCACGCTGTCATGGGGCCCGCGCGCTGTGGATCCCGCCGCCACGCGGTCGCGTGACCCTCGCTCGCCGCACGCGGCGAGCGGGCGCGGACCCGCCAACCGAGATTGCCGTGATCGCGGTGCGATCGGGCGGCGCACACCAAGCGTGCTTGGTCTTGCGCGGGCTTTCGCCGGTCCTATAATGGCGTCTGGCTGCACATGAGTATACTTGCAATGCTCCGCGCAATGCTGGGTGACCAGCCTCTGTTCACGCTCGACGTCGGCGGTGTGCCGCTGCGGGTGGTCCGATTCTTCGGACGCGAGGGGGTGTCGAGCCTGTTCGACTTTCGCCTCGAGCTGGCCGGGCCCGAGGTCGATCTCGGGTCGCTGGTGGACCGGCCGGCGCTGCTGCAGATCGGCGGGATCGAGGCGCCGCGGCACGTCCACGGGGTGCTCGCGGAGGTCGAGTACGTCGGCGAGTCGCGCAGCTTTCATCTCTACGAGGCCGAGCTCGTGCCGTGGATCTGGCGGCTGCAGCACCGTCAGGACTGCCGCATCTTCCAGGACAAGGCGACCCCGAAGATCCTCGAGGACGTGCTCGTGGGCGCGGGGCTGGCCAAGGACTGGCTGCGCTTCGACCTGACGGCCGACTATGCGCCGCGCAATTACTGCGTACAGTATCGCGAGAGCGACCTGGCGTTCATATCGCGGCTGATGGAGGAGGACGGCATCTTCTACTTCTTCGAGCACGCCGCCGACAAGCACGTGCTGGTGATCGCGGACCACCCCGGGGCGCACCGGCCGATCGTCGGCGCGCCGGCGCTGTGGTTCACGCCGGCGAGCGGCGACATGGTCGCGGACCGCGAGCACGTCCAGCAGTTTCGCTTCGGCGAGCGCATCCGGCCGGGCAAGGTGTCGCTGCGCGACTTCAACCTGCACAAGCCGGACCTCGCGCTGGAGGCGAAGGATGGGGCCAAGCTGCACACGGAGCTCGAGGTATACGCGTACCCGGGGCGCTATCAGGACCCGGCGCTCGGGGCCCCGCACCAGGGCCAGACGATCGCCAAGACCCGGCTCGAGGCGTTGCAGTCGCACCGCCGCTCGGGCGCGGGCGCGAGCGACTGCCCGCGGCTGTGCGCCGGGCACACCTTCGAGCTCATCGGCCATTCACGCCACGAGCTGGACGGCAGCTATCGCATCGTTCAGGTCACGCACGCGGGGAGTCAGCCGCAGGTGCTCGACCAGGACGCCTCGGGCGACTTCAGCTACAGCAACGAGTTTCAGGTCACGGAGACGAAGCAGCCGTTTCGCGCGCCGGTGCAGACGCCGCGGCCGCGGATGGGCGGGTTGCAGACCGCGACGGTGGTCGGGCCGGAGGGCGAGGAGGTCTATCCGGACGAGCACGGGCGGGTCAAGGTGCAGTTTCACTGGGACCGCGAGGACCTGTTCGACGAGACGAGCTCGTGCTGGGTCCGGGTCAGCCAGCAGTGGGCGGGCAACGGCTGGGGCACGATGTTCATCCCGCGCATCGGGCACGAGGTGCTGGTCGACTTCATCGAGGGCGACCCGGACCGGCCGGTGATCGTGGGGAGGATCTACACGGGGATCAACAAGCCGCCGTATCCGCTGCCGGCGCAGAAGACGAAGAGCACGATCAAGTCGGAGAGCTCGCTCGGCGGCGGCGGCTTCAACGAGCTGCGCTTCGAGGACCTCAAGAATCAGGAGGAGGTGTTCTTGCACGCGCAAAAGGACTGGAACACCGTCATCCTCAACAACTTGACCGAGTCGGTCGGCGCGAACCGCACGTCGACGATCGGCTCGAACGAGACCATCACCGTCGGGTCCAACCGCACGGTCAACGTCGGCAGCAACGACGCGACCACCGTCGGCTCGGTCCACTCGATCACGATGACCCAGCCGTCGAACCCGCCGCCGGTCATCCCGCCGACGGGCGTCAAGATGCAGGACCAGTTTCATCAGTTGACCACGGGCCTGGCGACCGTGACCGTGACGGGCGGCGATGTCATCGTCAGCGCGACCGGGAACATCGCGCTCGCGGCGGGCGGATCGATCTCCATCACGGCGGCGGGCGGCGTCAGCATCTCGGGCGCCCCGGTGGACGTGACGTCGACCAAGGGCGACCTCACGCTCAAGGGCGGCGAGATGGTGAAGATCAACTGCTAGCAGCGAGGGCGAGAGAAGGAGGGTTGCGATGATTGCACAGGAGTACCTTGTCAACGCGGGGGAGGGCTTGCGGCTGGCCGTTCCGCCGGATTGGAAGCGGAGCGCCGTCGTGGTGTTCTCGAACGGACATGACGGTGAAGAGGGCGCCTCGGTGGTCGCGAGGCGTGAGTCCCTGGATCCGAGGATCGGGCTCCAGCAATACATGGACGGGCTGTTGGTCGAGCTCGCGCGGACCTTGCCCGCCTTCTCGCTGCTCGAGCGCCGGCAGCGGACGATCAGCGGCGCGTCTGCCGGGGAGTTCATCTATATACTCACGGCGAAGGGGATGGAGTATCAACAGCGCCAGATCTGCGTCATCGACGCCCCCGGGTCAGTGTTGTCGCTCGTGCTGTCCTCTGGGCGGAAGCGAGCCCCGGATTTCAGCGATTTGTGGGAGCAGATACTCGACAGCGCGACCCTGGTTCCAATCGGGCCGGCAGCCGGCCACGTCGGGGAGTGAGTCGTCGTGCCGACATCCGCCGCTGCCCGGTACGACGACATCATCAAGCATTCTTCGGCGCTGCTCGGCTTCTTCGCCGGAGCGGTGGCTGGAGTGGTGATCGCGCTGGTTGTCGGCGCGACCGGCGGCCTCGCCCTCGCTGCCGTCGTTGCCATCGGAGGGGCGCTCGGGGGCGCAGCCGGGGCGGGCGCGGGTGTACTCGTCGACTCCTTCCTGGACACCCCGGGGATCACGACCGGTAAGCTCCAGGAGGGGAGCACGACGATCCTGATCAATGGTCGCAGGGCGATAGCGATCCTCGACGCCTCGTTCTGCTACGTCCCGATCGTCTACAACCATGGCATGAAGCACGTCGTCGAGGGTAGCGAGACCGTGTTCTTTCACTGCCGGCCGGCCTCCCGCAAGGGCGACGCGTTGCTGTGCGACGGGAAGATCAGCAGTGGCTCGCCGAACGTGCTGATCGGCGGTCCGACGGTCCGCGTCAAGGGGACCAAGCGAAGCTGGTTCGACGACGTCCTCGACTATGCGAGCCTGTATTTCACCGCGCTCTCTCTGAGCACTCCCGCCGGGGTCATCGCGCTTTTCGTCGGGGAGGGGGTTTCCTACGGTCTTCACATGCTTCAGGCCTCGACCCTGGAAAACGCCGCCGCGGTGCAAACCGTCAATCTCGGCAAGGAAGGCCTCGTCGAGGCGGGCAAGATGCAGACGGCGAATCTGGCGATAGAGGCCGCGAACCGCCAGGCGGAGCGGATCGCGCTCGAAGAGCTCGCGCAGAAGACGGCGGCCGTCGAGAACGCCCTGTACACCAAGTACGCGCTCAAGAAGATCGCGGCGAACGAGACAGTGCAATCGAGGGCCTACTGGTTGAGCCGCTATTTCGTCCAGCAGAGCCTCATGAAGAACGCCCCGAAGTTCGTGCCGCCGAAGCTGGTACCGCCCAAGGCGTTCAACTGGAAGGGCTTCGCCAAGAACGCTGGACCGGGGCTCCTCGTGGACATCGTGCGGGTCGGGCGTGAGATCGGGCGTGAGATGGAGGTGCCCAACAAGTTCGCCGTACACTGCGACGACACTTCCTGGTTGGAGCCGGCATGATCAGCTGCGGTCGGAGCGACATGAACGAACCAGAGGATGACGACGAGCTGGAGGCGTTCATCATCGAAGCGAGCCGCGCATGGGAGGATCTCCAGTGCGCGGTCTGGGGTTCGCGCTGGGATTATTCTCGTCCGAGCCTCGACTTCTCACGGGGCTCGCTGCACACGTTGTCGGAGTGGCTGGTGCGGGCCCCGGCCGAATGCGCTGCCGCGGAGTTGCTGCGGAGTGCGGCGCAGTACTTCGGAGAGACAGTTCAGGAGCACGTGCTCGCGGCGTGGGAGCGGCGTGACGATGATACGATCGGGCTTCGGGTACGGTGTGTCGATGGGTCCGCGCGCCATATCTCTCTGCTGGACGTCCTCAGGGAGTGGCTGGCGCTGCAGTGTGACGATCCATCGGCGACGGACGTTTTTATTCGTCACTTCGACGCGGTCGTTACCGACGCAATGCCTGTGCGCGCAGGGCGCACCACGTGAAT
>Ga0075163_10012674_pt1 | contig 10978 bp, 5 predicted proteins | sample JI1023141ADNA_FD_71478 | JGI IMG/M metagenome (GOLD analysis project Ga0075163, IMG submission 71478) | Wastewater effluent complex algal communities from Wisconsin, to seasonally profile nutrient transformation and Carbon sequestration -... | ecosystem: Engineered > WWTP > Effluent > Algae...
GAAAAACAAGCCCGCGCAGGTGCAGGTAAGCAGGTTCGGTCAGTTGGATGGCATTGGTGCCGCCTTCAAAAACGACCGTCGCACCGGGGGCGTTACGGATGGTAATCCATTGATTTTCATCACCCTTCAGGTCGGCAAAAAACAAGCCGCCGGGATAGGTGCCCGCATGAATCAAAACAGTATCGCCAGGCACAACGACGGCAACAGCAGCCGAAAGGGTAGTGTAAGTTTGCCCGGTTCCCACATGCAGGGTTGAAGCGTTCAAAAAACCGGAAAGCAACAGAAAAACAGGAAACGGATATAGTCGCATCGCATTTTTAGGGCAAAATACGACAAATGGCCATACCCATAAAAGTGGCTGTCTCAAAAGGTTGATTAAGTTTATCAGGTTGATAAGGTTGATCCGAAAGTGGCTTAATCTGTGTCCTTTTCGGATCAACCTTATCAACCTGATAAACTTTTATAAACCCTTATCAACTATTGGCGCGCACCGGTTACTGGCGCAGGCGAATCGTAAATGTATTGCCGTTGGCGGTGGTCAGTTTGGCAAAGCGGTCGCAGCTGCCGTCACCGAAATCCAGCGTGGAAACATTGCCGTCGCGGGTAAATTCAATCACACCTTCCGACACCCAGCGGCAGACTGCTTTTTTGATAAGCGGCTCCGTGATGGTCGAACTGACGGCCACACCGTTGCGGTTGAACCCGTTGGTGCTGCCGGTGGTGCTCCATACATTGTCCCAGTGGGTCAGGGTGTTACCGCCTTCGATGAGCGTGCTGGTGTGCGTGTGGTTCCAGGTGCTGCTGGTGCCATCCGGATAGGACAGTTTCATGTCAGTCGCCGTTTTGGTGTACGACCAGAGGCCGCCGGCGTCCTGCCCGTTGTTGGTCCAGGATTTGGTTCCTTCCACCTGCACGTCGTCCACAAAGAAATTTTCGAAAGTTTTGGTGCGCACGGCGCCGGCAGTAAACATGTCGGCGCTTTGGCTGATGATGATTTTGCCTTTCAGGGTGTGGTTGCCATTGGGGCCGTCGCAGCCCACGGTGCCATAGTCGATAGTAATGGTATTGGGCCATGTGCCCCAGGGTTGAGCCAGGGTCACGACCGGGCAGGCAGAAGGTCCGCCGCGCTCTTCGATGGCCACATCGGCAGCGAAGTCAATTTCCTCGGAGAAATCCTCGGCGGTGGCAACATCCTCGGAAGTCGCCACCTCGATGTCGTTGGCGTCGTCGGATTTTTTGCAGGAATCAAACAGCAGGATTCCGAAGAGCAGGGCAGAGAGCAATAAAATGGACTTTTTCATTTTCTAAATCAATTTTTGTGTTGATGAAAGAGTGTTTGCAGCAGGATGAAGCCTCGGATTGTTTGGCGATGTGCTCCAACCGAAATGATGACCGGTCATAAAAACGAAACCATAGACCCGGGCCGGTACAAGTGGTTTAACCGGGCCTGTTTTAAAGGTTTGTTAAAAAAAGTACTCAGCCACAAATTCCGCAGCCAGGCTGTAATTCCTTTGCATCAGAACAACTTCGAGTACATCTTTACTCCTGTATTGAACGCAATGATTTTTAGTACATCTCCTTGAAAAAACCGGATTTCTTCGTCTCTTTGCAGCGTCATGTCAATCGGAAAAACGCTTCTTACCCGCGAACACTTCGCACTGACCCTCGAACGGCTGTGTCATCAACTGCTCGAAGACTGGGGCGATTTTTCAAATTCCTGCATTATTGGCATTCAGCCACGCGGTACTTTGCTGGCCAACCGGATTTGCGAGCGGCTGAAAGTCCTCACGGGCAACCAGAGCATTGAATACGGCAAACTGGACATCACGTTCTACCGCGATGATTTCAGGATGCCCCAGGGACCGCTCACCCCGCATCCCAACGAGATCGATTTCATCGTTACCGGAAAAAAGGTGTTGCTGGTAGACGATGTATTGTACACCGGTCGCACCATATCTGCGGCACTGGCGGCCTTGCAGCACTATGGTCGCCCCGATGCAGTGGAATTGCTGGTGCTGGTGGACCGGCGCTTCAACCGGCACCTGCCCATCCAGCCCGATTATTTCGGCATTGCGGTGGATGCCGTGGACGAAGCCTACGTCAAAGTGCGCTGGCAGGAAATTCACGGAGAAGACGAGATATTGTTGTTTGATAAAAAGCCATAAAACAGTCGGAACCCGGCGGGATATGTTTGAACCTTCCGGCATCAACCCTCTACCATCAACCGCCTACCGATACATAATGAAAGGACTTTCGACCCGTCACCTCATCGGCATAAAAAACATCACCGAAGACGACATCCGGCTCATCTTCGAAACGGCGGACAATTTCAAGGAGGTCATCAATCGACCCATCAAAAAAGTGCCGAGCCTGCGCGATATCACGGTGGCCAATCTTTTTTTCGAAAGCAGCACCCGCACCCGCGTTTCCTTCGAACTGGCCGAGCGCCGTCTCAGCGCCGACATCGTCAATTTTACGGCTTCCAGTTCCAGCGTGAGCAAGGGTGAGACCCTGCTCGATACCGTGAACAATATCCTTTCCATGAAAGTGGACATGGTGGTGATGCGGCACCCGGCGCCCGGCGCCTGCGTGTACCTCAGCACACGCATCCCGGCCAACATCATCAATGCCGGCGACGGCACCCACGAACATCCCACCCAGGCCCTGCTCGACGCCTTTTCCATCCGCGAAAAACTGGGCGATGTGGCCGGTAAGAAAATCGCCATCATTGGCGACATCCTGCACAGCCGGGTAGCCTTGAGCAACGTCTTTTGCCTGCTCAAACTCGGCGCCAAAGTCCGGGTGTGCGGCCCGCCGACCCTCATTCCCAAATACTACGGCGAACTGGGCGTGGAGATCAGTCACGACGTGCGCGACACCCTGCGCTGGTGCGACGTGGCCAACGTATTGCGCATCCAGTTGGAACGACAGGACATCAAATATTTTCCCAGCCTGCGCGAATATCACCAGTACTTCGGCATCAACCGCAAGATGCTGGATGAACTGGACAAGGAAATCATCGTGATGCACCCAGGCCCCATCAACCGCGGGGTGGAACTCACCTCCGACGTGGCCGACAGCCCGCACAGCATCATCCTCCAGCAGGTGGAGAACGGGGTGGCGGTGCGCATGGCAGTTCTGTACCTGTTGGCCGGGCAGGCCTGAGCCTGTATGGTCCATCGTGAAGGGCTGAAAATTTCTGATTGTATTGATTTGATAATCAAAACAATCAGAAATGGTTGGCATCTCCGTCGCTGAAATTTACTTTTGCAGCAGGTCCGTCTGCCGCTTGAATGCAGGCGACATTTTCCCATGAAAACAATCCTGTTGAAAGGTGTAAAAATTGTCGGAATCGCCCTCGGAAGCGTCTTGTTGTTGCTTTTGTTGTTTCCCGTTATTTTCCCGGGCACCATCGAGGAACAGATAAAGAAGTGGACCAACCAGAGCATTGAAGGCCAGTTGAATTTTTCGGAAGTCGGGCTTTCATTTTTTCGTCAATTCCCCTCGCTCACCCTCACACTTTATGATTTTTCTCTGACCGGTTCCGCACCGTTTGCTGCCGATACCCTGATCGCCGGCAAGGCACTGAGTTTCGGCATCGACTTGTCTTCCGTTTTTGGCGATACCGTGCGGGTCAGCCGCTTTTATCTCGACGACGCCCTCATCAATATTCAGGCAGACGAAAAGGGCAATGCCAATTACAACATTTACAAAGGTTCGGAAAGCACAAGTAGCGACAGCAGCAATACCCGCCTGAAAATTGAAGGCATTTTTATCAACAATTGCCGGCTGGTGTACAACGATCGCTCCATCCCCATGCGCATCGATGCCAAAGGATTTCGATACGAAGGCCGCGGCAACATGGACAACAGTCAGTTTGATTTGCTGTCAAAATTGGAGGCTGAAAGTTTTGATTTTGAATTTGGCGGCTCCACTTACCTGCGCCGGCGCAACGTAAAAGCGGAATTGCTTACGGGCATCAATACGACCTCACTCGTGTTCAAGTTTGCCAAAAACAACCTGTTGATCAACAAGTTACCCGTTGATTTTTCGGGCGACATGACCATTCTCAAAGACGGTTACGACATAGATTTGAAGGTCGTGTCCGGCACAACGGAATTCGGTAATATTTTTTCTGCTTTGCCGCCTGACTATGACGACTGGCTGGCCGGCACCCGGTTCAGCGGCACCTCGCAAATCCGCGTGGAAATGAAAGGTGGCTACCGGGCAGCCACAGGCCAGGCGCCCGATTTGTCCGTTTCGCTTTGGGTACACGACGGTCTGATCCATTCCAGGCAGGCGCCTGCTCCCTTCCAACATTTCCGGATCAACACGACTGTGATGCTTCCGGGCCTCAATCCGGACAGCCTCGTTTTCAGGCTGGATACACTCGGATTTGACCTAAACGGTGCAACCACCCATGCCGAGATGTATGTGAAAGGCATTCAGGAGCCTTATATCAGGGCAAATCTCAACAGCAACCTCGACTTGGCCATGCTCGACCAGGCGCTGGGGCTTTCCATTGCCGAATTGCGCGGTCAACTCAAACTGAAGGGAGAGGTGGACGGATTTTACCGGACCGGACAAAATCCGGAACGCTTTCGGCCGGATACCATAATAACCGCCATTCCAAAGTTCAACCTTGACGCCGGTATTGAAAACGGCTACCTCAAATACAGCGATTTACCACTGGCGCTCGAAAACATCGGACTGAAATTGCTTTCGTCCAGCAAAACAGGCAAACCGGATGACATCAGCGTTGCCTTGCAGCATCTTCAGGCAAGCGTAGGCGAGGGGAATTTGAGCGGTGACCTGGAGGTAAGCGGCCTGAACAACAAGCTGGTGAAAGCAGGCCTGAAGGCCGATCTGCAACTGGAAGACTTGTCTAAAGCCGTACCGATGTCGGGCTTTGTACTCGGCGGCAAACTGACGGCCGATGTCCGGACGGAAGGATTACTGGATGCCGGCAAAAACAGGTTCCCGGCCACCCGTGGAAATATAGTGTTGCAAAACGGCCGAATTCAAACACCTTATTATCCGCATCCCATCGAACAACTGGAAATAAAAACCGATGTACAATGCCGGAGCGGCAGGCTGGAAGACCTGAATATCCGGATCAGTCCATTCTCTTTTGTATTTGAACAACAGCCGTTTGTGGTCGAAGCAGTGGTGAAAGACCTGGTGGATATACAGTACAACATTGCAGCCAAAGGCACGCTTGATCTCGGTAAAATTTATCAGGTTTTTGCAGTCAAAGGTTATGGAATTGCCGGATTGCTCGAAACCAATCTGAATTTACGCGGCACGCAGGCCGATGCTTTGGCAGGGCGTTATGAGCGTTTGAACAACAGCGGAGTGCTCAAATTGCGGAATTTCGAGATGCGCAGCGACGACTATCCTTTGCCTTTTTTTATTCCTGCCGCTACTTTGCGTTTTGAGCAGGAAAAGGCCTGGCTCCAGGACGCTCTGCTGCGCTACGGGCGCAATGATCTGACATTCAATGGTTACGCGCAGAATTTCATTGGATATATTTTGCAGGGCAGTTTGCTTCAGGGTAAACTTTCCGTTGCCAGTCCACGCCTCATGGTGGATGATTTCACAGCACTTTCCAGCCCTCCTGTTGCCAGCACTGCTCCGACAACAGCCTCCGGCATTGTGCTGCTTCCAGCCAACATGGACCTTGCCTTGGAGGCTCAGGTAAAAGAGATAGTTTACGGTCAGACAAAACTGCAAGATTTTAGAGGCGAATTGGCCCTGCAAAACGGGCAGTTGCGTTTGAAAGATACTCGTTTCAACATCGCCGGCGCAACGGTCAGTACGGGAGGCAGCTACGGTCCGGTCAACCTTCGAAAGGCAAATTTTGACTTTACTTTCAAGGCAGATTCATTCGATGTCAAACGCGCTTACAACGAAGTTCCCTTGTTCCGCGAAATGGCGACATCGGCAGAAAATGCAGAAGGCATTGTTTCGGTAGATTATGCGTTGCAAGGCCGGTTGAACGACAAAATGGAACCTGTATATCCCAGCATAAAAGGGAAAGGTGTCGTGAAAATGGAACAGGTGAAAGTCAATGGGCTGAAACTTTTTGGAGCCGTCAGCAAAGCCACCGGGAAGGACAGCATCGACAATCCCGGACTGAAAGCAGTAGTGATGAAATCATCCATTGCCAACAACATCATCACCATCGAACGCACCAAAATGAAAGTGATGGGTTTCCGGATGCGCATCGAAGGGCAGACCTCCATGGATGGCCGCCTGAATCTTCGCTTCCGGCTGGGCTTGCCGCCGTTCGGCATTTTGGGAATCCCGATGACCATCACTGGCACATCCGACAATCCGATAGTTAATATTCGCAAAGGCAAGGAAGCCGATGAACTGGAAGAAGAACCCGACGAAGCAGAAGACCAATGATAAAAAATTGCAAATCAAGCAATTAAAACGAAATTTCTATTTCTTTTTCATAGGCAGTCCGCAACCACCCGGCAGTTCGCCGCTGAAACGACCACTGGAATAGGGGGTTGGTGGCCAGCCAGTTCAGGCCAAAATCATATATCCCGGGCGACACCGCCATCATCAGTTTGTACAACCGGATTTCCGAGTTCAGGCGCCGGTAAATTTCGCGGTCGTAATTGCTGAATTGCGCCGCATCAAAAGAATTGCCGGCCAGGGCTTTTTGCGCAAAATGTGCAGCGATGTAGCCGGAAATCATGCCTGTCCCGATACCCTCACCGCTGGTAGGGCAAACCAGAGAGGCTGCATCGCCCACCAGCAGATAGCCATCACCAAATGCTTGCCGCCGCCGCGAAGCCAAAGGAATGCCCCAGCCAACCGGCTCTTCCAGGGGTGTGGCATTTTGGAAGCGTGGCGCCATCAGCGGGTCTTCAGCGATCAGGCGTTTGAAAATATCCCGAAGTTTGAATCCTCCTTTGGCGGCCACCTCGCTTACCATGCCGTAGCCGACATTGGCTTCGCCATTGGCCAGGGGAAACACATAAAAGTAAGACATCGGCAAGCCCGGCGGAAAATACACTTCAATCAGATTGCGGGCATCTAGCCCTTCCACGTTGGACCAGTACTGCCGGAGGGTGCCGGCATAATGCCGGCGATCAATCTTTCGTTCTCCCAGGTATCGCAGCAGGACGGAGTGATCCCCGTCGGCGCCGATGATCAGGGGAGTGATGATTTCGATATCCTTGTCCGTCGAAATCACCTTTGCCTGCACACGCCAGCCATTTCCTTCCCTGAATATCTTTGTCACCTTTGTTCCCTGACGAAAATCAGTATAACGCCGATCAAACTTTTGCACCAAAAAGTTGTCAAAGTGGAGGCGTTTGGCCGTAAAAAATAAAGGATGGGGTGGGGTAGTGCCGGTCCCGGGCTGATTGACAAAATCGGCTTTATTGCCCTTTTGAGTAAAGAAACGAGTGCCAAATGACGGCGTAAAAAATTCGTTTCCAATCAGTTCATTTTCAACAATGCAAGGGTCCAGATGCCGCAACACCCGTATCACCTTCAGGTCGAGGCAGTCGCCGCAAATTTTGTCCCGGGGAAAAACTGCAGCATCCACGACCAGATGGGAAACACCAAGTTTTGCCAAAGTCAGTGCCGTGGTTGCCCCGGCAGGTCCGGCGCCAATGACAAGAATGTCTGTTTTTACTAATTCGGCAGGCATATAGGGGGGCGAAAATAGCGGTGATATTAATGATAATTGAAAATCAGTTTTTTGAATCACATTTCGGGCGAATTCGACGTTTCTTTGCCTGAGTTTTTTTAACAAAGAAATGGCCGAACAGCCTCATATACAGGATTCATCATTGCAAAAACCGCTGCTGCGACTTTGGTCGCTGGCTCGGGCTGTATGGCGTCGCATAGAGAATGTTGTGTTCGGCATTGTATTGTTGTTTCTGCTCCTGTACCTCATACTTCAGATGCCGGCGGTTCAGAACTGGTTGATCCGAAAAATAACCACCTACCTGTCTGAAGAACTACACACCAAAGTCGAGATTCGAAATGTCAACATCAGTTTCTTTGACAACCTGGTGCTGGAGGGCTTTTATGTGGAGGATTTGAAAGGAGATACCTTGTTGTATGCCGGCGAACTGACCGCGGGTCTCAATTCCAATATTTTTACACTGTTCAATAACAAACTGGAATTTAATGAGATCAGTCTTTCCAAGGCACGTTTCAATATCCGGCGGCATGAGGGCGAGTACGACAACAATCTTCAGTTTATTCTGGATTATTTTGATTCAGGCCCAACACGCCCCCCCAAAAAGCCGACTCCATTTCGCATCCGGGTTCAGAACCTGCGCCTGGTTGATGTGGAGTTCTTAAGCGACGACAAGGTGCGCGGTCAGCGCATGATTTTTCGGGTACCCTCCGCTGCGATCAAGGTCAACAACCTCGATATTCCTTCCAAAATTGTTGACATTCGGTCAGCGGATATTCATGGTTTTTCTTTTACGCTGGAAGACAGCCCTTCCCGGCCTTTGCCCGAACGTGCGGTACCTGTTGCAAGAGCCATTTCATCCTCGGTGGATTCCATCAACAAAACCCTTCCTGTAAAACCCATGCAATTTTTCATCGGTCGTTTTTCGCTGGACGACGGACGGTTTCGGATGGATAAATACAGCGAAGTTACCAATTATATACTCCGCCCTGACGTGATGGATTACGAGCATTTAAACGTTCGTGATATTGATATTCAGGCAGACAGCGTCATTTTCAACGATGAGCTCGTGTTTCGGGGCATCCTGAAAAACCTGTCGGCGCGCGAAAAATCCGGTTTCGTATTGAGTCATGCCGAGGCGAGCAGGGTAGTGGTGTGCGACACACTTGTAGGGTTGTATGGGGCAAAATTACAAACTCCGGGTACGGTACTTGGTGACACCATTGCCTTGCACTACAACCGCTATCAGGATTTCAACAGATTCAATGATCGGGTGCGCATGGAAATCCGGCTCGACAAGGGCTCCAAACTGCGCATCGGCGATATCAATTATTTCAGCGAGGACGTGGCCAATAACCCGTTTTTTGAAAAAAACACGGAAGAGGTGGCTGAAATTTCCGGGGTAATCAGCGGCAAAGTCAACAACCTGAAAGGGCGCGACCTCGACATCAAACTGGACGAAAATACCTATATGAAAGGTACTTTCGACGGAAACAACCTTGCCGGGAGCGACGAAGGGCCACAAACCATCGGTTTTAAGTTCGAACCGCTGCGCTCGGATTTTACCACCATCACCCGCATCATCCCGGGATTCACGGCCCCTGATTATTTTTACCGGCTTGGAAAAATTGGCTTTACCGGCCACTATGACAACATATACGGCTACGACCACATTCTGGAAGGCAAGATTATAACCGACCTGGGTGGGGGCGATGTGGACTTAAAACTGGATCTTTCAGAAGGCAGGGACAATGCGATTTACTCCGGCCACATGGACATGTCCAATTTTGACCTGGCTACCTGGACTGGCAACCCGGACTTCGGCCCCACCAGTTTTAACATCCGCATCAAGGAGCCTTCCCGGGGACTTACCCTGAAAACACTGGATGCCAGCGTCGTGGGCAGGGTAGATACCTTTACTTTTCGGAACTACGATTATCAGAACATCAGCCTTAATGGCGATTTCAAGGACTTCATTTTCCACGGCGACCTGGGCATCGACGACGAGAACATCAAGTTTGACCTGAGTGGAGATATCAACTTGAAGGATTCCATTCCTCAATTTGATTTTGGCGCCAAACTCACTCGCCTTGACCTGGGCGCGCTCAACCTGCTGGAAGAGGACTGGATTCTTTCCGCCGACATCCAGCACATCCGGCTCAAAGCCCGGCGTATGGAAGACCTGGCAGGTGAAATTGAATTGCGTGATTTTATGGTGTTGCAGGATCACGAACAAACCCACCGGATCGACAAACTCAGTTTTGCATCGGGCAGGCGGCCGGATGGTACCCGCTTTTTCAATATTCGGTCCGACCTGGCTGACGGGGAGATGACTGGCACGTTCGACCTGGCGACGGCCCCCAAAACACTGGCACAAATGTTTGCCCGCCAGCATCCGGCTTTTGCTGCCCACATGGGAATGCCCGCACCGGATACCACGGTGTTGAAGGACGACTATACCATGTGGCTCCGGATCAAAAATACAGAAGGTTTTACCCAACTTTTCGCGCCCGATCTGGACACATTGCGCGACATCTATGCCAATGCCAGGGTGAGCGCCAGAAGAGGTTATTCACAACTGTTGCTGATTGCGCCTTACCTGAAATATGGTGGTCTTGAAGTGCAGGATGTGAACCTTGCGTGGAATGGAGAGCCCGATACATCCTATTACAACCTGAGGATTCCCGCCGCTACCTTGTCGGGCAAGTATTCGCTACCTCCGTTGCGGCTCGACGGGTTTCTGACTTCGGAAGATATGACCTTCAATCTGGAGGCAAAAGATACTACATCCATCGTCGAAAGCATCAACCTCGATGGAGTACTGAGCACTGTGGATTCCCTCTGGCAAGTCAAATTCAATGCTTCTGAAATTGCCCTGTTCAAAACAGAATGGTACATGGATGAAGACAATTACATCCGATTTGGGAAGAATTATTTCGAACCGCGCAATTTCGACCTGATGAGCGGGAATCTGCGCCTCAATGTGGACAAACACAACGAAGGGAGAGGTTTGCGGCTCAGTTTGGCCAACTTTGACATTGGCTTCCTCAACAATTTTGTGGAGGATACGACGCTGAATTTCAGAGGTCGTATTTCAGCCATTGATGTCACTGCCGAAAATTTGTACCTGCTTCAAAACATTGAAGCCAACATCGATATTGAGGAGGTTTTTGTCCGGGAAAAATCCTATAACAGTTTTTACGGTTACCTCAAGATGGCCCACCTGCAAGCGCCGCTGGAATGGCGTTTTGTGGCTCAAAAAGGTATCGAGACGCCCACCCTTCGTTTTACCGGCGCATGGCTGCCTCC
>Ga0075163_10012676_pt1 | contig 10978 bp, 8 predicted proteins | sample JI1023141ADNA_FD_71478 | JGI IMG/M metagenome (GOLD analysis project Ga0075163, IMG submission 71478) | Wastewater effluent complex algal communities from Wisconsin, to seasonally profile nutrient transformation and Carbon sequestration -... | ecosystem: Engineered > WWTP > Effluent > Algae...
GGCTTTTATTGTGGTTGGGGTTTGAAAAACCGTCGTTTCTTGGGTTTGTAAAAGGGGCTTTGGTTTTTCGGTTTGCAATACTTCTAATAAAGTAAACTGACTCTTCCTAATTTTAATTTGGTTGGATTGAATATCTGCCCAATCCAACAGCGGTTTATATTGAGAAAACCATTCGTCTGGAATTAGAAAAAAAGTGGCATTGGGTAATTCGTAAAATCGGTTTCCGGTTTTTAAATTTGAAACAATCTGCGTAAACGGAAATTCAAAAGTCCCTGTTTTGATCGTCGTCTCAATATCAAACCAATCCATTTTATCGGAGATTTGATGGGTTAAACCACCTTGACACGCATAGACTAGATTTCTGTCAATTTCGAAATCTGGAACTCTAAAACCAGCTTCTATCAACGTTTCCTTTTGTGTTATTAAATCATAAACGAAATCGTATTTACCTATATGTTTTAAATCAAAGGATTTGGTAAAAAAACCATCTTCAAAAGGCTGCCAATCAAATGTGCCAAGTTTTTCAAGGTATATGGATTCCATTTCAAAATCTCTTTTCGTCTCCAATATGGAAATGGAATCTTGATTATAAACCTCTAGACTGACATGTTTTTTCCGTTTATCGGTGGAGACAAATTCAATTCCATCGTAAATAAAACGCAGTTGCACGAGATATTTCCCTAAAAAAAGATGGTAAATGGGTTCAATTACACAATTTTGAAGTTTGTTTTGTGTGTTGATTTGAAAACCATCGGCTTCAATATCCACTTTTTTAACCACATCTTTGATAAAAGTTTCAAAATAGGTTTTTACCGTTTTTTGGGGAATAACGAGATCTTTCTTGGTTAAGAATGGCGAGAGTTTTTTTGAGTTGATATGTTCCAACGCATAGAGTACTTTTTCCAAAACAATCCAACCCGGTTGATTTAAAAGCAATACAATCTTTACATCAGATGGATAAATTATTTCGGATGAAACTTCCAACCGAAGCGCATAGGTCATCCCAAGATCGGTTTTTGAAAAATACAACTTGGGTTTGATGGTTTCCTTTGAAATTGAAATCTGATGTTGCTCAAAATAGCCGGTTCTACCCATTTCAATACTCATCGGGAGAGGTGTTTCCTTTATTTTGTCGTAAAACTTGGCCAATTGACGTTGTACAAAAGGTAAAATAACCGATTTATGATCGTCTGTTTTTAAGAGATCTTGTAATGATTTTTTATTCTTTTTGGTAACATTAAACCGATGGTTCAAATTTTCAACCTGTAAGAGTTGTATGAGGTCAAAAATTTCCTTTTCAGTATCGCTGAGCGTAATATCATAGCCGGGTAAAGTTTCAACAGTAGCTTTTTTTTGAATGTAAGCCAAGTGCGAATCTTTGACATCTACAATATAAGCAGTAGGAAGATAGTTTTGTAGGGTTTCATCATAAGCCAAATCAACACATAGAGCATAAAGTTTATTCGCCATGGTAATTATTTCTTGGCGCGTTTGATACTATCATAAACTCTAAACTCGGCATCTTTTTCTGTTTTCATTTTTTTGATATTTTCCGATACTTTAACATGCATTTTTTCATATTCATCTATACGCGACATGTAGTAGAGGTTGCTTCTGTTGTAACGGGCGCTATCTACTCCGTACTTTTCATACACAAGGCTCATATAGTTTCTTTGTCTTTCCTGATGTTTATTACGTACATTATAAGATGCATTTGCCAAATAAATATCAGTCATAATGGCTATCATTTCATTTTTGGGAATCAAATCATCCGGTTTTTTCATAATAGTATTACTGGTACAACTCGAAAGGAAAATGACCAAAACAAATATTAGGGAAAAGATTCTCAATTGAAAGCGATTTAATGTAAACATGGTGCAAATATAGCCTGAAATCTATTAAAATTTTAATAAAAAAAATTAAAATATTGAATTGAAACCATATTATCGTATTAAAAAACCAAATGAGATTGAATCATAAAAGAACTTTTAAATGAAATAAACCAAAATATAGATTTTTTTATTCCATTGAATATAAATGCATTCGATTTTACTTAAAGAATTTATTCTTAAATGGTGGTTGTAATATGAATATTTGCAAGGAAGAATGTTTAGTGTAATATTATAAAATCCTTTATTTAGCCCAATAAATAATACAATTTATTAAGTTGTCTATAGTTTAATTTAGGTTCCCATTAGGGTCTAAAATTTAAGGGATTAGTAATCTTTCATTACATTCAATCTAATTCCTAAAACACATTAACATCTTTGAAATATAAAATTACTCAAATGTCAAAGTTTGACTTTCATTTTTTTACACTATTTTTACGAAACAAACGTTTCAATTGAGTGCGAAATCTAATCCAAATCATATTGCTATTTTCCATTTGGAATGTATTTTCCCAAAATGATTCGATTGTACAGAATGAAAACATTCTTGTTGCAAAATGGGCTGTTGCAGATACTATTTATTTTCATGATGTCAGCACAAATCCCGATTTCTTTATCCTTTACTCTATTTCAAATCATAATACCGTTGAATCAGAAATCCAACTGGATGATTCTCTCTTTGAAGTAGATTTTCCTGAATCCAAATTGGTTTTACTTCCAGATTTTTACCAAAAATATCCCCAAACTGATTCTTTGAAAATTCAGTTTAAAACCTTTCCCAAATTTCTAACTCAAGTTTATAAAGATCAAGATGCATCCAAGATTTTTCCCAATGTCCATTCGCGCGAAGTTGTAACATTTGAAAATGAAAAAGCGACATTAAAAGGCAAACCTTTTGAAGGCTTGGATACGCAAGGGAGCTTGATTAGGGGAATTACGGTTGGGAATAATCAGGATGCCGTTTTAAATTCTGCATTGGATTTGAAAATTGAAGGGAAACTATCTTCCAAAATACAACTTAACGCTCGCATCAACGATACCAGTTTACCCATTCAAGAAGACGGATATTCCCAAGAACTCAAAGACATCGATCGCATATACATGGAACTCCTCGGTCCCAAATGGGAAATCAAAGCCGGTGATATCATTCTACAGGATACTACGCATTACTTTATGGCCTTTACTAAAAAGGTACAAGGTGTTTCATTGGATGTGCATACCGAGCAAATGGATGTGTTCAGTTCGGGTGCATTGGTTAAAGGTCGCTATGTTTTTTATCAGTTTCAGGGTCAGGAAGCCAATCAGGGACCATACAAACTACAAGGTGACAATGGAGAATTGTATATTTTTATCATTCAGGATAGTGAACGGGTCTATATTGATGGGGTTATACAAACGCGTGGAGAAAATCAAGATTACATCATGGATTACAACACCGGCGAAATTACCTTTACTCCACAAAACCCTATCACTTCCGATATGCGCATTACGTTGGAATATCAATTCTCCGATAGAAATTACTCCCGATTTGTCACGCAAAATGCCGCTTCTTTCCATACGGATACCTTTAACATCGGAGCTGCCTTTTATAAAGAAAGCGACATGAAAAATCAAACTGTTGAAATGGATTTGACTGCCGAACAAATTGAACTTTTGGCCAATGCTGATGGTGATTCGAGTATGGTTTATACGGTCCATGCCGTAGAAACCGAATATGAAGAAGATAAAATTCTGTATAGGAAGTTGGTCATGGGAAGCTCAGAAATATATGAATACAGTCAAGATGCCAATGAAACGTTGTATCAGGTTGGGTTTACCTATTTTGGGGAAGGATTGGGTGATTATATCGTGCAGGAATATCTTGGCATCGGTAAAAAAATGCAATATGTTGGAGAAAATTTAGGAGATTATCAAGCGGTAATTCCCTTAATGGCTCCCAATTCCGTGCAATTGATGGTATTGCAATCCAATTACGAACCCAATGACAAAACCAGTGTTGATTTGGAATGTGCTTACAGCGTAAATGATGTCAATCTTTTCTCCAATTCCAGCGCCTCCGAAGTCAAAGCACCAGCCGTAAAAGCAACGTGGGAACAAACCCTTTGGGAACAAAAATGGAAAACTTCTTCTCTACTCCAATTTGATTATGTACATCAAAACTTCAACAATCTAGAAGGGACTTATAATGTAGAATTTGACCGAGATTGGAATCTACTTGAAACAGCAGGTAATCAATCCTTATTCAACGGAACCCTAACTTTTGAAAATGAAGAAAAGGGAAGTTTTTATTACCAATTTGAAAATCTCAAACTTTCTGATTTATACAATGGAACGAGACATCATCTTGGGGCTACTTTGGATTTTGGCAAATGGGAATGGAATCAATGGTCGAGTATGTTGAACAGTAAAGACGAACTTTTTCAAACCCAATTTATAAGAAATGAATCTCAAATAAAATTTGCACATGAAAAATGGTGGTCGCAAGCGGAATTAAAAATTGAAAGTAACAAACTCAAAACTTCGGACAGCAACGCATATTACGAAAATTCATTTCAAAATTTTCATGAAAAATGGAGTTTTGGCATAGGTGATTCGACTCAAGTTTACGTCAAAACGGGCTTACATCTCACCCAAAATGACAGTGTGAGAAGCCAAACTTTTAGGCAAGTCAATCAATCCCAAACCTGGTTTTTACAATCCCAATTGATAGAAAATAAAAACACAAACCTTCAGTTTTTTTCGAGTTATCGCAGGGTACAATATGAAAGTGGCTCCAAAATCAACGCTTTGAATACAAGAGCTTCATTCAGACATCAAGTGTGGGATGGATTGGTTTCATGGCAAACGAATTATCAAAACACTTCGGGACAAGTAGCCCAGCAAGATTACACGTATATTGAAACAGAACCCGGACAAGGTTTTTACACTTGGATAGATTACAATGCCAATGGTTTGAAAGAATTGGACGAATTTGAAATCGCACAATATGCCGACCAAGCTCAATATCTGCGCATTACTTTACCACATATCAATTACCTGCCTACACAAGAATCCAAACTTACCCAAAGTTTAGTTTGGAATGCTTCGCAATGGAGCCAAGAAAAAGGTTTTAAAAAGTTTTTATCGCATTGGCATAACCAATTGAACATAACCGCTCAAAACAACAAACAGCGGATTGACGACCAACTCCATTTCAATCCATTTGATTTTGAAAATCCATCGGTGTTGAGTCATCAGTTGGGTATTCAAAATCAGTTGTATTTCAATAGAGGAAAATCACATTACACCACAGGGTATCAATGGGGTGATTCCAAACAAAAATTATGGCAAAGTTTTGGGTCGATTCAACAACATCTCACCGTACATCAATTGAATTTTCAACATTTGATTGAAGGGCAATGGCAAATCAATCTAGTGGCTGAAAAAGTTAACAATCAAAACATTAATGAAACTTTTTTCAACAGAGACTTCAAGTTGAATGAGATGAGTGTAAAACCCGGATTAACGTACTTTTTCTCCAAGAAACATTGGATTAAAAGCAGTTACGAATACACCCAAAAGATTAATAAAATCAACGATCAAGAACATTTAACGCAACAAAAATTGCAATTTAATTATCAATTTACTTCAGAAAAAGACACCCGTTTTTCGGTTGATTTTAATTTACTGAGAAATACATTTGAAGGCAATGCCAATTCGGCTGTAGGTTACCAAATGTTGGAAGGTTTACAACCCGGTAATAATATGACTTGGACGCTGTTGTGGAATAAAAAACTCAATTCGTTCCTTTACCTCAACATCAATTACAACGGTAGGGCGCATGAAAATTCAAGGACTATTCACAATGGAAATGTACAGTTGCGGGCGCAGTTTTAAAAATTGTGTTAAAAATATTGGCTACTACAATTTGCATATAGAAAATACGTTTCTTTGTAAACGACTACTACTAAAAAAAACTATGTTAAACCTTAAATTTTAATTATGAAAAAATTATTTTTTACGTTTGTTATTTTGGCTTCAATTTACGGTAATGCACAAGAAAAAACAGAAGAAAATCTTCTAAAAAACGAACTTCATTTTAATGCGCTTTTACCGATTGCTTTAAAAACTTTTGAAATATCTTATGAGCGAAATCTCAATGAAAGTTCATCATTGGGCGTTTCAGCACTTATTGCCGATGAAGACTATTACTTTACAAAATACGCTTTAACACCTTATTACCGAAAGTATTTTTCAAATGGGTATGCCAAAGGCTTTTTTATCGAAGGATTTGCGATGTTGAATGGCGGTGAAAACCAATATGGATATGATTATGAAGATTCTCATTATACAGATGTGGCTTTTGGAATTGGATTAGGAGGCAAGTTTATTACGAAAGATCATTTTGTGGCAACTGTTAATTTGGGAGTTGGACGCAACATGGGAAATGAGATGCATGAAGAGTTTGTACTCAAAGGTGGAATCAGTTTAGGATATAGATTTTAATTCTAAAAATTATGAAAAACTTTATCATCACTTTATCGGTGATATTTACATCATTAGGTGTTTTCAGTCAAGGACTTGTAGAACAACAACAACGTCAAAATGAAATCCAATTGAATGTTTTATATCCTATTGCATTCAAATCGGTAGAAGTTTCCTATGAACGCATTTTGAATGAAGATAATGCCGTTGGGATCAGTGGTTTGTACGCCAATTATGAAAACTTAAAGGAACATTATATGATTTCTCCTTTCTTCAGAAAGTATTTTAGTAAGGGTTATGCCAAGGGGTTTTTTCTCGATGTATTTATCAGTGCCAATGGCGGTAATTATCATGAATATCAAAGTGGTTACTATTACGACTATGAAACAGAAGATTGGATATTTGAAGAGTATTCGGAAAATCACAAATACAATGATGTAGCTTTTGGAATTGGAGCAGGGGTCAAATTTATAACTACTGATCATTTTGTTGGGATCATTCACGGAGGATTAGCTCGCAACATTTTAACCAAAGATTATCCAGTTGAACTCATTGGAAAAGGTGGTATTTCTATAGGTTATCGTTTCTAAAAAAATCAATTCATTTCTATAATCCGGCTATTATTAGTCGGATTTTTTCATGTTTGCAGTCTAACCAAGAAGCACATGCAACACAAAAACACACTTCTACCCTTGTACGGTATCTTGATTTTCTTTGTATTATATATCCTTTCCGCCTCTTTTTACCCGGGTGGTAACGTAGCCGATAAAATGCAAACCGGATTTGATTGGTTTCACAATTATTGGTGTGATCTCTTGGAAACAAAAGCGATGAACGGACAAAACAATGCGGCAAAACCTTTGGCAGTTGTTGCCTTAATTTTATTGTTGGTGAGTTTGGGGTATTTGTTTTTCCTCTTTCCAAAGCACTTCCCTATCAATTCCAACAAAGCTAGAATTTGGAATAAAATCATCACTTATGCCGGAGCAAGCAGTGTTTTTCTCACCTATTTCATCACGACTTCCTTTCATGATTACACCATAGGTATTTCAAGTTTTTTGGGACTTCTAGCCATGTTGGGGATATTTATTTCCTTAAAGTATCACTCGAAGAGATTATACCTCATAGCTGGTTGGATGGCACTTAGTATACTTTTATTAAACAACTTGATGTACTACACCCGAATGGGAGAATTTTATTTGCCCTTGATGCAAAAAGTTGGGTTTGCAGCCGTATTGACCTGGTTTGCTTCTTTATCGGTTATTATGCACCGTAAGAAAAAATCCCTTTCATCGAAAGGTGTTTAGTGAAACCTTTTTACACCGGCTTTGATGAAGACATTCAAATCATTCTCTATAGGTGGAATGGGACAAGAGTATTTGTAGTTATACGCACAATAGGGATTATACGCCTTGTTAAAATCTAAAAGCACCTCTTCCTCTAAAGGCAATTCCAAATCCAAATACCTTCCTCCCCCATACGTTTCAGTACTATTGGTTAAATCGGTGAAGGGAATGAAAAGATAATTTTTGTACTCCTCTTTTTTCATCAAATCCAAATTTTGATAGATGGTCAAACGAAAAGGTGTGTTTTCAATTTCAAAATCCAAAGTGCCATAGACTCTGTACATAGGTTTTCTATCGGTAGTTGTGGTCATTTCAAAGGGTTCGGCATTATCTATGGGTGTGAAACGGGCCATGACCCGATATTTCAAATCGGCTGGGAAAAACTCTAGGGATTTAAAGTTTTCAAAATCCTGATCTAGAAGCGGTGATTCTTCTTTGTTGGCAAATTCTGTATTGAGTTTTGCTTGAGATGTGTGAATATCGGCATAAGCCAAAGAATCTGCTTGTGTTTCTTGGGCTTGTTGAGGCCAAGAGTAAATCATCACAAAAATCAAAGTAGCCAAAATGGTAATACGATTGTAATGCAAAGTCATTTTATAGTATTTAAGGTGGGTTCTAGCTTACACATTAAAGTAATTCTCCAACTCTTTTAAAGTAGCTTCGGAGGTTTCCAAATCTTTGACAATATTGCCTTTTTCCAATACCACAATTCTATCGCATACTTCGGTGACATGACCTAAATCATGACTGGAAATCAAGAAAGTAGTTTGGGTAGTTTCGACCAAGTGTTGAATGGTTTTTTTCAATCTAATTTGAGTGGTTGGATCGAGATTAGCAAAAGGTTCGTCCAAAATTACAACTTCCGGATTACCCATTAAGGCCGCCACAATTCCAACTTTTTTCTGATTTCCTTTGGATAAATCCCGTAGGTATTTCTTTTTACCAATGATTTCGTCATTGAATAGTTCTGCAAACTGTGCTATGAAAATTTTCAAATCTTCTTTGTGAATACCTTTCAGGTCGGCGATAAAGGTAAAGTATTCTTCGGCCGTAAGGTAACCTATCAAGAAACTTTCGTCGATAAATGCTGAAGTAAAGTATTTCCAATCTTCGCTGGTATTGACCTGTATCTCTTTATTGGTTATAAAACCAGTTGTGGGTTCGATTAAATCTAAAAGCAAATTGAAGAAAGTAGTTTTTCCGGCGCCGTTATTTCCCACCAATCCGAAAGATTGACCTTTGGGGATTTGAAGTGATTCGAGGTTTAAAACGACCGTATCGGCGTATTTTTTGGTTAAATGAGTGACTTGGATCATGGAGATTTGGGTTTAAAGTTTAAAGTTATTGAGATGTTTTTTGGCCCTTCTACGACAAGGCAAGTTATTGGAATTTGATTTTTTATGTAGCTTGTTCAAAAGCAGCTATCATCTTGTGTTTGGATTTGAGGTATAATCGGGTGATGTATTGCATGAGTTTTTGGTGTAATACAATGCCTAATAATCCCAAAATGATCAATGTGGCAACACCGGCTTCAAAACTGATGAGTTTGTAGGGAACGTAAAAAAATAATATTGGCACTACTAAAATTGGAAAACCAACCAACCATTGTACGGCACCTGTTCCTTGATAATTGAAAGCTGCTCGCTGACTGAGATCGATTTTTTTGCGGTTGAACGAACCGGCAAACAATAAGACATAGGTATTGACCCCAACATTGTACATCATGGCGGCAAAATGCAACAGTAGAATATTCCATCCGAAGTACACATAGGGGATACTCAAAACAAAAAGAATGATAGCACTCCATTGCATCAAGGTAAATTTGGCTTTTAAATAATCTTTGTATTTGACATTTTGACTCATCAACATTTTGTAGTAAGCACTATCCCAAGCCGGAATAAATTGGCCAAAGCTGATGAGAAAAACGCCGGTGATGAATATGGCAACAAATACCATAAATGGAGTCATTTTCATATACATGGGATTAGTGTAGAAAATCAATCCGTAAAACAAACCCATCACGATGATGAATACAGAAGATCGGGGTCTTTTGTTGCGCCACAAGAGTTTTAAATCCAATTGTAAAAAAGGAGCCACACTACCAAATCGGTTTAACCAAGTCATTTCAGTTGATTGTACTTCAGCCGATTTTACTTTTAGGGAAGCATCAATATAGAGTTTTTGTATGAGTAATTTGAAATTGATTCCATACAAAATTACCCAAATCAGAATGGGGATCAAGATTAAAATGGGGTGTAATAGAATGCTCGTTATACCTTTAGAAAACACACTGTATAAAGGGAGTAGGTCATAGTGATTGAGGGCAAACAAACCAGATACGATGACAATGATGGGTAAAAATGCCCAATCACTTTCGGAGGTGGTACTTTCGATGATGAAATTTAAAAAATTTACTATTAGGGTAATAATTAACATGAGGAACATCCACACCCCTACTTGCAACCCGTTTTCGTTTTCCATCAAAGCAAATATACCAAATGGGACGATGGCAAATAAGGGTAGAAAGTTGAAAAAGGACAACATCGATTTACCCAATATATAATTGACGATTTTGGACTTGCGAATCGGCAAAGTCAGGAAGGGTTTTACTGACATTACGGGAAGTTTTTGCATGAAAAATCGCAGAAACAGATCGGCTAGAACCCAATAAAAGAGGAAGTCGTTTATTTTGAATAGAGGACTTTGCGTAGGGAATTGTTCCTTTAAAATAGGGTATAGAGCGATTCCTAAAAATAAAAAGCTCGTGAGCATGTAGATGCCAAAAATGGCTAAAATGACGTTGAGCGCCACACTTTTTTGCCAATAAGATGAACGGAAGAACTGCTTCCATTCAAAATCTAAAAATTGTTTGATCATAGTTTTTCGTTGAAATGAGATAATAATTGGGTATTTGGTTTTAATTGGTAGCTATTCAAAGTCATACGTTACAGTTTTCAATTATCTTTGCGAATTCAAAAACTACTTATGCTGACCAAATTAACGAATCCATACAAAGGGCTTTCCCGTGAAATATGGTATTTATCGGCTATCACGCTTGTGAATAGAGCCGGTGCCATGGTGATTCCTTTTCTTTCTTTGTATTTGAACAAACATTTGCATTTTACTTTGGAGGATATCGGTTGGGTCATGACTGCCTTCGGTTTTGGGTCGGCGCTAGGTTCTTTTACCGGTGGCAAACTCACCGATCGGTTTGGGTATTTGAAAGTGATGGTGTCGAGTTTGGTTCTTACCGGAGTAATGTTTTTTGTATTACAATTT
>Ga0075163_10012677_pt1 | contig 10978 bp, 4 predicted proteins | sample JI1023141ADNA_FD_71478 | JGI IMG/M metagenome (GOLD analysis project Ga0075163, IMG submission 71478) | Wastewater effluent complex algal communities from Wisconsin, to seasonally profile nutrient transformation and Carbon sequestration -... | ecosystem: Engineered > WWTP > Effluent > Algae...
CCCCAGCTTCCTTGATAAACTATCGATCGAAGTTCTCCGATCAGCATCGTGATAAAGGGGATCTGGCTCATCGCATGTACGATTTGCTGGTCGCCTCTCGGATTCACGGAGTTCCTCCCAAGATCTTGCATCGTCCTGCTAGAGTCACCAAACGCTTGAGTGATTATCTGGCGACACTTGAGTTAACAGCAGAGCAGGGGATACGCGATATCTATTTTGGGCATACGCATCAACCGTTGCCTGGTGTGATGTACCAACACCAATCTTTCCATAACCCGGGGTCGGGGATCAAGCACCTTCCTTTCTTACCTTGTCCATTCACGGTTAATGTGGACCTTGATCAAGTCGTGGCTAAGCTTACGGCCCATCCCAAGGAACCGTTGAGGTTTCAGCCATGATTGTGGGTACCGCTTGGTGGTCTGACCTGCTATTTGTTTTCGAGATCTTGTTGCTAATTGGTATCTTCGTTTTTCAAGTTTACACAGCCATTCATATAGCGATCCACAAGCGAGATTCGCGTTCCGCCGTTGCCTGGATCGTATCGGCCTGGTTTCTTCCCGTACTTGGTTCCGTGCTGTATTTTTGGTTTGGTGTCAATCGCTTGGAACGAAAGGCGCGTAAGCTTCGCGCCCATTCACATCATCCACGTTATAACCTCCCCATCATCGCCAACGAGATACTCCCCGAGAATCTATCTGAACAGTACAACGATTTAGTCGGTATTGCGAAGGCGATAGGTTCGATTAGTGGTTTCCCTTTGGTGGGAGGAAATCACTTTGAACCATTGGACCGGCAACACGCCTATCCTGTAATGTTGAAAGCGATTCATGAAGCCCAGACGTCCATTACTTTATTGACGTATTTGTTCGACGACGATCCAACCGGCGAGAGTTTTGCGGAAGCACTTGCGGCCGCCATCAAACGTGGAGTCGAAGTGCGAGTGTTGGTGGACGATGTGGGATCGAAGTATTCGAACCCTACGATATTTGGGCGACTGCAACGACTTGGAATTCCACACGCTCCCTTTCTTCCAAAGTTCTTGCCAATTCCCTTAGCCTATTCACAACTTCGCAATCACCGCAAGATCCTGGTAGTTGATGGGCGTGTCGGGTTCACCGGTGGCATGAACATTCGCCACAACCAAGCGTATGATTCGGGCGTAAGTCATCCCGTCAATGATCTGCATTTTCGAGTATCGGGTCCTATTGTTTCGCAATTGCAAACAACATTTGCCGAAGATTGGTGGTTCACGACCGAAGAGTTTCTTGAAGGCGAAAAGTGGTATCCGCGAGATGTCCCAGCGGCTGGTTCTTCGACAGCTCGCGGCATTCCGGACGGTCCCGACGAAGATCTCGACAATTTGCGATTGACGATATTGTCTGCAATTACATCCGCCAAGAAATCTCTAAAGATTGTCACGCCTTATTTCTTACCCGATCACGACATTACAACGGCGTTGAAACTGGCAGCGTTGCGTGGAGTAGTCGTCGACATTGTGTTGCCAGAAAAAAGCAATTTGCTCTTGGTGCAATGGGCTACCACACCGTTTTGGGAACCATTGCTGCGGAGAGATTGTCGCATTTGGCTAACACCGCCACCGTTCGATCACACCAAGCTCTTATTGGTCGACGGCCATTGGTGTATGTTCGGTTCAGCCAATTGGGATCCGCGTAGCCTGCGTCTTAACTTCGAATTCAATATTGAATGTTACGATGCCGTATTAACCTATCAGCTCGAGCGACTTGTGGACGAGAAAATATCATTAGCTCGGCCTGCATCAATTGATGAGCTCAATGCGCGGCCATTCTTAATACGCCTGCGCGATGGATTTGCTCGTCTGTTCTCTCCGTTTCTATAGCGCACCAGCGGTAGGTTAAGTTGCACAATACCGGGAAACGGACACGCATTTTTCGTTCGAATTCATGCGTGTTGGAGGGGGGAAAACCAAAGATGGTGAGTCCACAGGAATCGCCCCCCCCTAGAACCTACTATTAAGACCCCCAAAAGTTAGTATTGATGATTGAAAACTAATTCCTTCTCTTGGTAAACTACCGCCCCACTAAGTTTGTTGAAGGAGAAGGTAATGACCATTCGTTTCCAGTGTCCAAGTTGTGGTGCCCCTAAAGAGGCCAAAGATGAATGGGCTGGAAAAACGGCTCGCTGTAAGTGTGGGGCTACATTCGCTATCCCTGTACCTGCGGTGGAAGATTACGCAGATGTGCCGATGGCGGAGCCGCTCCCCGAAGACGACATGGTCTCCTTCGATACGTTTGAAGCCAACGATCCAGCGCCATCCAATAGTGTGTTTGCGGACCTAGGCGATTTTGGGGCACCTGCGCAACCGCAAGCTTACAGCAATTATGTGCCATACCAAATGCCCGCTCCTGCGGCCTCGCAACCTGCGCCGGGCAAGAAAGGGGCCCAATCGCAACCACAATCACAACCACAAAATGCGCCTCCTAGGCGGCCTATGAGCAAAGAGGATAAACTCCTGGCTGAACACATGGAGAATCGCTCGGCGCTTGAGTATCTAGTTCAAGACTCGCGCCCGCCGATGGAAGCTTGGCGAGCCGGGTTGATGGTCTCGTTGGTTCTGACTGGCTTCGCCATGCTTGTCATGGGAAGCCTTCTCCATTCGCGGCTTATCAATCGCTTTGCCGTATTCGTCATAGTAACTGGAATTGGTGTTGGTTCGTTTTATTATGATGGCTGGAAAGGCTTAGCAGCCCGCCCTATCCCGAAGGGAGAAAGGGTTTCTTGGTGGCTTGAAGCGATCTTGTCCGGTGGCTCATTGATGGGCTTGTTCTTGGTAGTCTCATGGGGGCTCTTTGCTTCCTTACAGCAAGCGGAAGAGATGGGAGAAAAGAACGCCAAGAAGATCATTGATGAGTTTAAGCCCAAGAAAAACACCAATAGCTCGTCAGCAGCATTACCTTCCTTTGAGCTATCAACATCAGATCTCAATAAGATCGCTGTTGAATCACTGAAGCAGCTTTCTGTTCCGGGCAAGGGAGAAGAGGCTAATTCCGAAGGTAGTGCCAAGCTCGTTTCGCAAGAGTGGAATGAAGCGTTTGATCCGAGCCCTGAAAATTTCGCTGACGTGTTCAGTGAGAGCATTTCCGCGCAAGTCAACAATTTGGCGACAGTTCCCGGCTATCGATATGTTTTGATCAACGAAGATCTATTCGATTTGAAATCGAAAACCGTCAAGAAGTTGAAAGATAGACGGTATCGGTTCCCTCGCGTGAAAGAAGGTGAGGCAGAACGAAACCTCGCGGTTTCAAGTGATGGTGAATATATCCTAGCCCAAGTATGGATGAACCAAGGCAGATCCGAAACAGCTTGGATTGTTCGTCGTTTCGATGGGCAGTTTATTGATGTCCTTCCAGAACATAGCGAAGCTTACTTTTTGCCAGATAACCGAATTCTAATAAAGACGAATCTTGCTAAATGGCTGGTTTATGACTTCTCTCAAAAGCAGTCCAGAGATCTCGAATTTCCACACTCAGGATTTCTGAGCTTAAGTCCAAATCGTAAATTTGTTCTTACACAAAGAATCACCAACCAGCAGGCGATCGACGCGGCAGCTGCGGCCGAACCGCCAGAGAAAATCCCCCCCATCCTTGAAATAACTCTGTGGAGAACTAGCGATTTTAGCATTCATGCTAAAGCTACCTACGAAGGTATCCCTTGGATAAGGTCATGCAGTATTTCCAGTGATGGCACCCAGCTTTTGCTGTTTACTCCTGCGAACATTTTTAATGTGTCGCTGAAAGATGGAAGCCTGACATCCAAAATTAGCCTGAAAAAAAACGAGTCCTGCGTGGGCTGGATTGGTACCTCGAATCAATGGATAGGAACTCAAGAACCAACGGTTAACCGGAAAAATCTTATCCAAGTTCACGATAGCCTGACTGGACGACGACTGGCTACGATGTCTACCAGTGACACGGAAGTGCAATTTCGTTCTCCAGCATGCACGTCCTTATCTTATTTCGCAGGTAATGGCATAGGAATTGTCCCCCGTCGGAAACTACCTCTTGAGCAAATAGCCGCAGCCGCTAACGCGAATGGCGATGGTAACAATCCTCTGCCGAAACTTGCGAAGATGAAGCTGCAAGTACAAGACAATGAAATATACTCTGAAGTCTTTTCCAGTATGTCGAACAGCGTTTTGACCAATCTATTTGGCTTCGAGGTTATCGACGACTCCGATAACCGAAAACACTGCACGTTCACATTTGAATACGCCCGCAAAGACAGCTTTATTACTGTCAAGGTTACCGCTGCCACACCTGATGGAGAAGTATTTTGGAGCGAAGAATCGCAAGGAAAAACGCATTCCGATTTGGGAAATGGCAAATCGGCCTTTACCCCTGCGCAAATGGTTTACGGCATTACTGCCGCATTCAATGCAATCATCAACAGTAGGACTTTTCCTGTAAATGGAGACTTTTCCACACTGGGTGTAGGTGGCTCCGAGATTATTGAGTTACCCACGCTGGAGAATGTTCCAGCAGGAGTACTTGCGAATTACCAAATCAGTGAATTGGTTAGCGCTAACAACAGCTGGTATGGCCCTAACCCGACTTTCCCAACAACCCGGCTTCCCATAATGGATTACAAGATTGACCCAACTTCTGGCACTGACGGCCAAATAAAAATCTTGGGAGACATCGTCGGCGATAGTTCCGCCAAGCTTCTCCTGATCCATCCTGAACTCGGTCTCTCCACACTCGCGATTGAAAAGAACGCTCAACCCGAAAAATATGGAGACTATGGCGAGTTCGATTTGGCCATCTACATTCCGGGGACCAAAGAACTCGTATTGGCCAAGGAACAGGAAATTACCTTCCACGATTTGGCTGCCTCAGCTAAACCAAGAACCATCAAAGTGGAAGATGAACTTCTGGGTATAGTCGCGTCGAAGGACGGCTCCAAACTGGCGACTATCCATCCGAAAAGAACGTTGATCCATGATCTGTCCAAATTTAGATCGAAAACTCGCAAAGTTGTTCCAGAGACGGTCGAAATTCGTACTTCAGCAGATCCAGCCACCGCCACTTTATCGGACAATGGCGGATGGCTGGCAGGTCTGGTGCGCGGCACCGATGACCAGGCATTCATTTTCGATACCGCTTTGAGAACGAGCAGTGAATTCCAAGTAGCTACTTCCCGCAAGAGCGTTGGCATCACCAATGATGGTGAATTCCGATGCGAACTTGAATCGGGACAAGTCTATGTTTGGAAGGAAAAAGAGGGCTCTTCCAACAAGGTCCCGGAACCGCAAAAACTTGAAGGAGAGTCGGCTCTTCAACAACAATTTTCACCATCTGGAAAGCAGCTTGTTCGCATTACCAAATCGCAAATTCTCAACCAGATTAGTTTCGAGAATGGAAAAATCATCAATTCGTTTTGGGACCCAGGCCAAAGACCCGAAGATCATTTTGAAATCTCGACCTTGTCATGGAGCAGTGACGAGAAGTATGTCGTTTGGAACCAAGGAAATCGGCTGCTAATATGGGAATTTGAATCATCGAAAACTGAATAGTCGCTTTTCGATGATTCAAGTTGTCACCGAGCTATTGGAAATTGTTCCAATCAGGCTCCGCCGTCAATTCGATACGTTGCTTGGTCTCGGGATGCGTAAAAGTTAAACGCCATGCATGCAAACACATAGGCTGATCTACAACGGAAATCGTTTGTTGTTCGCCGAGTTTGCCACCAGCAAGATAGAGCGGATCACCTACGATCGGAAAGCCAAGATGCCAAGCATGAATTCGTATCTGATTGGTGCGTCCCTGTAGAGGTCTTACTTCGACAATCGTCGTCCCATCAGCACATCGCTTTACGACATCAAACACCGTGCAGCTCGCCTGCCCCTCTTCATCCACTTGGCGCGAGCCTAGAGCCCCTGGTTCTCGGGAGATAGGCTCATCGCATTGGAAATGATCTTTGTCAGGCGTTCCCTGCAGACGTGCCAAGTAAACTTTTTCTACAGTGCCGTTCTGGAACTGCGGTTGTAATGCAGAAGCGGCTTGAAATGTGCGTGCTAAAACCACCAACCCCGTTGTGTTGGCATCAAGACGATGAGTGACTCGCAATTTCTGAGGACGGTACACAGGTTCCAGCATCGCGCTCAATGTATTGCGATTGAATCGACCGCTCGGATGTGTCGGCAATGGAGCGGGTTTGTTGACAACCACAAAATACTGGTCTTCATAGACAAACTTGACGTCCGAACTTACATCTGGCTCAGCAGCTTCGTCCACCGCGTGAATAAAGCGTTCACCTTCGCGAACCAATTGATCGACAGTGACGACTTTGCCAAATTCTGTTGTGATACGTCCATTAGCAATCGCTTCACGCCATGCAGGCTCACCGTAGGGTGGATACCATTGCGTCAAAAACTCCATCATCGGCAACCCAGCTAGCCGGCCAGGGACATGGATGAAGCGGCGATTCACGTACGGCTGCGAACCTGGTAGAGGGGTAACGCCCTTTAGAAATTCAACTTCTCGTTCTCGGAGCACCGCCAGATTGCGTTCTTCTTGTGTCAAATAACAATGCGGGCACGACTTGCCGTATTGATATTGCTCGCTCTGCAAATCGTCTGCCGATAAGACAGCTTGGCAAGCAAAACATTGCACGTTGCCAGTCGGTTGCAAATCGGGATCCAGGGCGACGCGTTGGTCGAAGACAAAACAACCTCCGTCGTAGTGGGCTGAACCACATTCTTCGAAATACTTGAGGATGCCACCGTCCAACTGGTAAACATCTTTGAAACCGACTTGTTCTAAAAACGGCGCCGCTTTTTCGCACCGAATTCCACCGGTACAAAATGAAACGATCGTTTTGTCTCGGTTCGCTTCCGCAAACTCGCGAGCCTTATCGGGAAACTCCTTGAAGTGACTGATACCAAAGTCCACCGCATTGTGGAACGTACCTAGCTGAACTTCATAAACATTGCGAGTATCCAACATGACCACTTCTTTACCGCTGTTCAACCACTCTTTGAGCTCTTTGGGAGTGACGCGTTTCGAAGTGTAATTGGCAGGCTCGATTCCAGGTTGCTCAAAGGCGATGATCTCACGCTTAAGTTTGACCAACATCCGATGAAAAGGTTGGCTATCGGAGTAACTGAACTTCACTTCGAGTTCGGTAAAACAAGGATCGGCCCGCAGAGTGGTGAGATACTCGTCCATCGCTTCCGGGGCACCGGCCAAAAACATATTGATCCCCTCGGGACTCAACAAGATGGTCCCGCGGAGCTTCAATCGCCGACAGAGTTGCTTGAGTTGCTCGCGTCGCTGTGGAAGTTGATCCAGGGTAACAAACTTATAAGAAGCAATATTTACATACGGTGCTGCCTGAACAGCACCGTTTGCCTGCAACGCTTCGGACACGAGAGAATCTCCTGGACGACTAGCCGTTTAAGCCCGACAAAACGCCGGTGCTATCTCCCAACTTATCAATACGGCATTCAATTCGTTCCAGAAGAGCTAACCAGAGATTGTTCAATGGCGTTTCTTTTGGATAGCGGATATGCCGACCTGTGGCAATCGTACCACAACCGGAACCAGCCAGCAAAATCGGAAGATCGTCATGGTTATGGCGATTTCCATCGGAGTTACCACTGCCATAAACAACCATCGAATGATCCAGCAAGGTGCCTTCACCTTCAGGAATCGCGTTGAGGCGTTCCAGGAGATAGGCAAGTTGCTGAACGTGGAAGGTATTGATTTGGCGTATCTTATCCTTTTTGGCTTGATCGTTGCCATGGTGCGACAAATCGTGATGGCCCTCGGGTACACCAATCGCGCCGTAACCACGATTGCTACCCTCATTGGCCAATACATACGTGCACACTCGGGTCACGTCAGCTTGGAAGGCGAGCACCATCAAGTCAGCCATGAGCTTCAAATGTTCAGCATAATCCTTGGGAACGCCCGTGGGGACAGCGTACTCGGGACGTTTCACAGGGGGCATCTTTTCAGCACGCTCAATCCGCAACTCGATATCGCGAACGCTCGAAAAATATTCATCCAACTTGCGAACGTCGTTGCTACCCAACTTGCCACTCAACGATTTCGAATCCTCGCGCACGAAGTCGAGGATACTTCGGCGTTTGCGGTCGCGTTGCACACGCACTGCATCGGGCTCGCTGGAGAACATGCGTTCGAAAACAACCTTCGGATCAACTTCCTTAGGAAGCGGCTGTGTGGCCGAACGCCAAGCCATCGTCGAAGAGTAGACGCAACTGTAACCCGAGTCGCAGTTCCCAGCCATCGAACCTTGTTCACAGCCGATTTCCAAGGAAGGCAAGCGAGTTCGATCGGCCAACTGAGCCGCCGCCACCTGATCCACCGAAACACCAGCTCGAATGTTCGTACCGTCCGTCTTACGAGCCTGGCAGCCGGTCAAGAAGGATGCCAATGCGCGGGCATGGTCACCACCACCGTCGCCATTGGCTCGCGCCTTGTCCGCCGTCAATCCCGTCAGGATATTGAACTTTGATTTATGGGCTTCCAACGGTTTCAAAATGGGTGAGCACTCGAAGTTTGGACCATCTCCAGTGGGAGTCCAATCGTCCATGTTGATGCCGTTTGGAACATACAAAAACGCCATACGATTCGGCGTCATCTTGATGTCGTTTGGTGCCGACTCGTTTTCGGTCCAAGCACGCAATGGCCCCATCGCTTCCAAATAAGGAAGCGCCACCGCGATACCGAGACCTCGCAACAATGTACGTCGGGATAATGCAGGCTTTGGAATCATAATCCACCTCTATCGCTATTATACTTGATCATTCCATTTCTCGACGCATGCGAAACGGTTCGCTGGCGACAATCGCTTTAACCAGAGATGAGAAACGATAGCCGTTGGCTTCCGTTGACTCAACTATTTTGTTGACCGTAGGCCGGTCATAAAACTCTAAACCCCGTCCAATCGCAAAAATCAGCATCTTTTCCGCCATACAGCGGGCGACATCCCGCGAACGAGTCTTCAGGATTTGCTTCAACTCGGCCAAGTTGTTGAACTTACTTCCATCCGGCAAAACCCCCGAAGTATCGATATCAAATGCACCATCTTTGGTTCGATAGCGACCTACGGCATCAAAATTCTCCATCGCAAAACCGATAGGATCCATTTTGTCGTGACAATTAGCACAACTTGGATTGGCACGATGCATCTCCAAACGTTGCCGCAATGAGCCCGAAGCAATCGCTTGGGCATCCGCAGGTAGCTCGGGCGCATCCGGTGGTGGCGGTGGAGGTGGAGCCCCTAAAACTTGCTCCAACACCCAACGACCACGTTTCACGGGCGACGTTCGAGTCGGGTTACTGGTTACCGTCAAGATACTGGCATGCGTTAACAAGCCACCGCGCGACGAACCCACTGGCAACTGTACCAAACGAAATTCTCTGCCACGAATCGGCTCACCTTTCTTATCGCTGGTCACCCGATCTTCGTTTCCTTGGTCATCGCGGATACCGTAAAAGCGAGCCAAACGTTCATTCAAAAAGGTATAGTTCGCATCGACCACTTCGAGAATGTTGCGATCCTCTTTGAGAATGTGCAGGAATAGCAAGCGAGTTTCTTCCTTCATCGAGCGACGCAAGTCGTCGTTGAATTCGGGAAACATATCACGATCCGGTTGAATCTGATCTAAACGTTGTAGCTGCAGCCATTGCAACGCAAATTGATCTACCAAACTTGTGGCCCGCTCATCCTTCAACATTCGCTCGATCTCCTCGTCGAGCTTCGCTTCTAATTCACCTTTCTCTGCCAACTCAAAGAGCCGGTCATCTGGCATCGTGCTCCACAAGAAATAGGAAAGCCGATTGGCCAAGGCGAACGAATCGATCGAACGTGTCTCGCGGCTTTGCGGTTGATCATCGAGTTCAACTCGAAACAAGAACTTCGGCGAACTTAGGGCGGCCTGCAAAGCGAATTGCATCGAGCCTTCCCAAGATACTCCTGCTTGCTCTTCGGCCAGTGCTAATGTTGCCAACGCTTCGATCTCTGGTTCCGTCGGTGGACGACGATAAATTTTCTTGAGCCAGCGAGCCACGATATGTCGATTGCGTTCGATCCCTTGCAGTTCGGTGGGATGTGCCAACCATAGCTTGTGGGTCGCAGGCCGAGAATCCATCGGCCCCTTAAGCGATAAGTATTCCACCAACAACTCAGCTGGCTTGACTTCGGCACTTGCTGCAGCCGCCGCAGTGGCCGAATCCTGTGGTGTCGCGGATGGCTTTACCAAACCGACCATAATTCGTTCCCGACCAGCAAGTGCGGGCAATTTTACTTCGATTACCTCTGATTTTTCGGGGGTTCGTCCTGTAATAACTGCTCGATGCAAAATCTTGGCTGGCTTGCGCAATTCGCCCGCCACGATCGATAAAGCTTCGTCGCTATCGGGATTCGAAATCTTGTCACCCTGCAACAAGATGACCATCTCGACCGTCTGACCTTCAGGTGCCCGTGCAAAAACACGTGCCCGAAATTCATATTCCCCATCGTCTTCAAACTTGTATCCCGTAAAGATCGGGCCAGCCTGCAAACCATTTTCACCGTCGCTCTTTAGCACGCGAAACGAACCATCCATTGGAATCTCTTTGGCGGCAGGCTCCGTAAAACGCGCTTGCAAATGATTGCGATTAATCGGCGGTGGCTTTTCTACAATGACGCGCGTCGCAATGCTTTCGGACGCTTTCAGATAACGCTCCATCAACAGCGGCGAAATCGTTAACACATCGCCAATGTTATCGAAACCATGTCCGATATCGTCGCTTGGAAACTCTTCGGTTGGATCAAAATCAAGCCCGAACAAATCACGCACCGTGTTGCGATACTCAACACGATTCAACCGCCGCATGGTAACCCGACCTGGATCAGGTTTCGCGGTTCGATCGATGAACTGATAATACTGAGTGAGGGCATTGCAAACTGCCACAACTTCTTCGTTGGCGGG
>Ga0075163_10012678_pt1 | contig 10977 bp, 7 predicted proteins | sample JI1023141ADNA_FD_71478 | JGI IMG/M metagenome (GOLD analysis project Ga0075163, IMG submission 71478) | Wastewater effluent complex algal communities from Wisconsin, to seasonally profile nutrient transformation and Carbon sequestration -... | ecosystem: Engineered > WWTP > Effluent > Algae...
ATGGCCGGCGACCGCATCGTGGTGACGTACTTGAAGGACGCCGCGAACGTGCTGCGCGTGTTCCAGCCCAACGGCGCGGCATGGGACGAAGTGCGGTTGCCGCCGCTCGGCTCCGTGTCGTTGTTCCACGGCGAGATGGACGACGACGAGGCCTTCTTGGCGTTCACGTCGTTCACCACGCCCACCGAGATCTGGCGCTACGAGGTGAGCACGCGCCGCAGTCGCGTGTGGCGGGCGCCCAAGGTCGCCTTCGATCCGCGCGACTACGTCACCGAGCAGGTCTTCTTCGCCAGCAAGGACGGGACCAAGGTGCCCATGTTCGTGACGCGGCGGGCCGACGTGGTTCTCTCGCCGTCGACGCCGGTGTTCCTCTACGGCTACGGCGGGTTCAACGTCGCGATCAAGCCGGGCTTCTCGCCGGCGAACCTCGTGTGGATGGAGCGCGGCGGCGCGTACGTGTCGGTCAACCTGCGCGGTGGATCCGAATACGGTCGCGAGTGGCACGAGAGCGGCACGAAGGAACGCAAGCAGAACGTGTTCGACGATTTCGTGAGCGCGGCCGAGTACTTGATCGCGAAGGGCTGGACGAGCCCGGCCAAGCTCGCGATCCACGGCCGCAGCAACGGCGGATTGCTGGTGGGCGCCTGCATGACGCAACGTCCCGAGTTGTTCGGCGCGGCGTTGCCGGGCGTCGGCGTGCTCGACATGCTGCGCTACCACAAGTTCACGATCGGCTGGGCCTGGGCCAGCGACTACGGACGCAGCGACGATCCCGAGGCCCTCCCCTACTTGCTGCGCTACTCGCCGGTGCACAACGTGAAGCCCGGCGTCCGCTATCCCGCCACCTTGATCACGACGGGAGACCACGACGATCGCGTGGTCCCGGCGCACAGCTTCAAGTTCGCGGCCACGCTGCAGGACGCCCAAGGGCGCCTCGCGGGCGCTCCGCCCGTGCTGATCCGAGTCGAGACGCGCGGCGGTCACGGCGCGGGCAAGCCCACGTCGATGCAGATCGAGGAGCTGGCCGACCAGATGGCGTTCCTGACGCGAGCGCTGTCGATCACGGCCCTCGCGCCGCCGGGTCGCTGACGCGGCCCGACACGCGGCTCACTTCCAGGCGAGGACGTCGAAGACGAACTCGCCTCCGTCGCCCGTCCGCGCGTAGCACGACACGATCTCCGCGCGACCGTCGCCGTCGACGTCCGCCGCTTGCAGGCTCGCGAGGCGCCACTCGGCCGGATCGCGCAGCTCGAAACGGCTCTCGGCCGCGCGTCCGCCCGTCACGAGCGCGACGCGACGCTCGCCGAACGACGAGAGCCACTGGATGAGCCGATCCACGTCCCAATCCTTGTTCTCGTCCTGGAACAACACGCGACGGAACACGTCGTCGGACGACTCGCGTTCGGCGAGCTTCGAGTTCGCGTCGCCGCGCCAGACCTCGATGGCGCGGCCGTCCTCGGAGACGAGCGCGACGTCCACGGCCGCGTCGCCGTCGAAGTCGGCCTCGACGGGCGAGCGGAACTTCTTGCCCACGTCCTCGAAGCGCGAGAGCAGCTTCTCGGGATCCTTGACGATCGTGAGGATCGCCGGGACCTCGAATCGGATCGTCGACCGCCACGCCGGCGTCGTGTCGAACTTGCGGTCGCCGCTGTTGCGGTACCCGACCGCGTCCAGCTCGACTTCCCACGACGACACGAGACCGCGCAAGAGCGTCGCCAAGCTCGGCACCTGCACCTTGACGAGCAGGAGATCGGGCTTGCCGTCGTCGTCGAGGTTCAACACCTGCGCCGCCGTCACGTCGTCGGCCGCCTTGAGCACCGTCGAAGGCTCGGTGAACTGCGGTCCGGCCTGGGAACCGTGGAACACCCACACCTTGCGACCTTGCGCGATGACGGCGTCGGGGATCGTGTCGCCGTCGAGGTCGCGCGACACGTACACGGCCTTGTCCGAACCGGCCAACACTCGTCCCGGAGCGAGCTCGCCGCGCGGCGTCGTGTCGCGGAAGATCGACAGGTCGACGGCCACGTCCGGCGTCGGCGGGATCGCACCGTCGGCGCGCACCAGGTGGAACGCGCGCTTCTCGCCGTCCTCGACCAACAGATCCTTGCGACCGTCGCCGTTGACGTCGGTCATGCGCAGGCCCGGGATCATCAACGAGCTCTCGAGATCGTCCGACAAATCCGCGGCGTCCGTCGATTCGCTCGACGACACGCGCACCTGCACGGTGGCGGCCTTCGTGAACGAACGTCCGCGCGCCTCACCGGTCGTCACCGTCTGGATCCAGACCTCGAGGGCGTTGCCGTTCGGCACGACGAGGTCGGTGCGGCCGTCTCCGTTGACGTCTTGAGCCAGCGGAGCGAACACGGGGCGACCGGTGCGCACGCGTTGACGGGCGCGCGTCGAGAGCGATTCGAGGTTGCCGGTGAAACCGCCCTGCGCGTCGGGGACCCAGTGTTCGACGCCGCGCGCCGACGCCACCAGGAGTTCGACGCGTCCGTCCGCTTCGAGGGGCTCGAGCGCGATGGCGCAATGCGTGGGATCGGGCAGGCGCCCGGGCGCGGCCCGCTTGGGTTCGGTCGCGTCGGCGGCGAAGGCGAACACTTCGAGCACGCCGGACTTCGTCGCGACGAAGAGCTCGACGCCACCCGCCGGCGCCCAGTCGACCATGCGCCAGTCCGAGACGTCGATCAAGGTCGGCGTCGTGCCGCGCACGGAGAACCCGGCGGCTTCCAGCGCGGGCGGCGCGCTCTCGGACGCGTGCGGTTCGCTCGTCGGATACGACGTCGCGCGTGCGACCGTCGCGACGCATCCGAACGCGAGGACGACCGCGGCGCGGGTCATAACCCACCGCGTCGCGCGTCGGCGCGATCCACCGTCCACCACAAGCTGGCGCATCCCACCGTCCAGCAAGAGATGGCGCATGTCACCGTCCAGCAAGAGATGGCGCATGTCACCCTTCAGCGGAAGCTGGCGCATCGCACGGCCTCCTTCTCGAGCACGAACACGTCCCACGTCCCCTTGCCCAACTTGCCCGGCAACAGCAGCCGCGCGTCGTCGGCCAGCGGCAACTCGTAGATCGGTGCCTCGATCACGGTCAGCCCGTCGCGAGTCTTGCGCACCAGGTGCACCTTGAGCGCGTTCTTGTCCGAACGCTCGAACAACTCCGCGACGCCGTCGTTCGTCACGTCCCCCAGGAAACGCGCCGTCAGATCGAGACCACCGGCCTGGATCGAGAGCTTGTGCGACAGGTCGGGTTTCTTCGAGAACCCCAGGCCCGTGTTGCGGTAGACGTACAGCTCGGCGTCGATGCGCTCGGAGGCCGCGGCGCGCAAACCGTCGATCAAGTCGGGCCGGACCGCGCCCGCGACGAAGTCCGGTTTGCCGTCGCCGTCGACGTCCTCGAGCCCCAAGGGCCGCGCGAATCCGTCCAACACGAGGAGTTGCACGGGCACGCCGTCCTTGCCGAAGAGCGGACTCTCGCCGCTCTTGACGGTCTTCTGAAGGAACACGAGCACCTGCGTGCGCACGTCGCTCGAACGCTTGTCTCCGGCCGTCACGATGCAGTCCGCGCGCTTGTCGCCGTCGATGTCGAGGCTCTTCGCGTCGTACGACACGTCGAGCTCGCGCGCGCGGTCCACCGGCACGGGGTTCACGAGCTGCAGCGGCACCTTCGCGAACGCGCCGCGCGGCTCCTGCAGGAACACCTGCAACTCGTCGTTCGTGAGGAACAAGACGTCGCGGTCACCGTCGCCGTCGAAATCGACGAGGCGCGGCGCCGGCACGCTCTCCTTGACCCACAGGTAAGGTCCCGGTCCGGCGGCGTCGCCGTCGAACTGGACGCTGCTGCCCGTGATCTGCACGTTCATGCGACGACGACCGCCGGCTTGACGCACTTCGGCTCCGCGCTCCACGTCGACGCGTCGCGACAGTTGTCGTTCCCCGCCGGGGCTCAGCGACGTGACCGCGTCGAAGCGTCGCGCGTCGTTCTCGCCGCGACGTTGGAAGACGACGGTCGCGCTCCACGGCGCGGGCACGACCAGGTCCTCGAGTCCGTCGCCGTCGAGGTCGAGGATCCCCTCCTGCCACACGAACGCGCGTTTGCGATCGGGCCACTGCCACAACAACTCGCACGCGAAGAGCTTCTGCAAGCGCTGACTCTCGGACGTGGCGCGCCAACGCCACGCGAAGGCACCGCCGGCGTTGAAGAGCACGATCTCGCGTCCCAGGTCGGTGTGCACGTCGCCCGCGCCGAAGCACACGACGTCGGGGGGCAGGTCCAACACGGCGTCGGGCGCAGCCACGAACGCCGAGCCGTCCTTGCGTCGCAGGTGCAAGCTCAACCGCCGCGTCTGCGGACCGCTCGACTGGATGACGAGGTCGGCCACGTCGTCGCCGTCCACGTCGGTCGTCAGCGCTTCCTCCACGCGGAAGCCCTCGGCGACGGGGATCGACGACATGCGGGCCAACGGAGGGGCGCCGCCTTGCATCGCTTCGCTCGCCGCCGACGCCGCGTCGGGAATGGCCCCCACGGTCGCGGCCCACGCCGCGACGCGGAGGATCGTCGCGCAGAGGTTCTTCGCGCAGAGGTTCTTCACGCCGAGGTTCACGAACCTTCCTCTTCCAGTCGATCGGCTTCGCCGCCGCCGAATTCGATCAGCCACAGGAGGCGCGTGCGCCACGCGGCGCGGGTCGACGTGTGCTTGTAGAGCCCGAGGAGGATCGAGGTCTCGCTGCGTCCGCGGTCGTAGCTGTAGTCGAACACGAACGGCACGGAGAACTCGCGCAGCTCCCCCGCGCGCCGCGCCAGACCGACCGTCACGTCGCGCGTCGCGCCGTCGCGCGCCAGCGTGAGGACGAGCCGCGCGTCGTCCTTCGCGTCCCGGATCGCGTCGACCAGCACGACCGGATGTCGCACCGGAGCGCCGTCGACGGCCGTCACGAGATCGCCGAACACGATGCCCGCCTTCCGCCATGGACTGCCGCGTGCGAGCCCCACGATCACCGCGCCGGCTCCAGGGCCGAGCCCCGCCGCGCGCGCTTCCACTTCCGTCGCGGTGCGCACGACGACGCCCACCTTGGACTCCTCGCGGAACCGCTCGACGGCCACACGGTCGGGCGGATGCACGCGCCGAACGGTGACGAGGTCCACGTTGCGCTCGACGCCCGCCCGATCGACGACCAGCGAGATCGTGGATCCCGGTGGCGCGGCCAACTCCAACGCGCGCCAGTCGCTGGGCCAGTGCAAGGCGTGCGGCACGCCGCCCGTGCGGGCTTCGAGGATCACGTCGTCCTCGGCGAGTCCCGCCATGTCGGCCGGCGAGTTCTCCACGATCCCCGCGACGCGCACGCCGTCGCCGGCTTCCAACATCGCGTCGAGCGAGGCCGCGCGGTCCGCGGCGCGCACGCCGGTGAACGAACCGGTCGCCAAGCCGACCCGTTGCGCTTCGTCGTCGGGTTCCGCGCGACGTTCCAGCGGCTCCTCCATGTCGACGAGCGGCGGCGGTTCGGTCGGCAGGTCGCGCCGTCCGATCGAACACGAGGAGACGAGGATCACGAGCGCGAGGAACGCGAATCGATTCACGGGATGGCCCTCTTCTGCAGGATGCGCGCGGCGAGCGCGAAGGAGAGCAGCGTCCACGCCAACGGCACGACCAACGATTTCCCCTCGTAGGCCCACGCGGCGTTGCTGACGCCTTGCGAGACGTCGACGTAGTACGCCAGGAACGACGTGTCCGACAACGGCGACGGCAAGTGGTCCGACGGCAGGAGCCCGCCGCTGCCGAGTTCGCGCGCGAAGGCTCGCGCCAGGTCGAGTACCGCGCCGAGTCCCAACGCGAGGCCGAGCGCTCCGGCGCCCGTGCGCGCGATCGCTCCCGAGAGGAAACCGATGCCCAGGTACGCGCACAGCGGCAAGAGCGGCGCGACGAGCGCCGTGTGCATCTGAGGCCACAGATCCGAAGCCGGCGTGAGCAGGAACTTCTGACCGTTGGGCAGGATCTCCGCCACGTCACCGAAATCGAAGAGCCACGCGGACAGCCCGAGCGACACCGCGACCAATGCGGCGTAGCCCACGGCGGCCGCCGCCACGAGCGCGAGCCCTTTGCCCAAGACGCATTCGACGCGGCGCATGGGACGCAAGAGCACGTTGCGCAACGTGCCGCGCGCGTACTCGGCCGCGATCGACTGACTGGCGAGCCCCAGGACGAGGAAACCCAGGACGGGCAATCCCGCTTGGAGGGCCACCCCCAACGCTTCGAAGCCGTTGACGGCGGTGGCGCTGAAGAGCGTCTCGTCGGCGATCGAACCCTGGTCGGCGCGCGCTTGATGCGCGCGGCGCAGCAAAGCGATCGCTCCGACGATCGCGGGCGTCGCGAACAGGATCGCCAGTCCCGCCGAGCCCGCGTGGCGACGCAAGTCGAAGCTCGCCATGCGCCAGATCGGTCGCGGCGCGGCCAATCGCTCGGTTGGCTCCGTCGGCTCCGTCGTCGTCGGCGGCTGCGTGGACGGAGGCACGGGAACGGCGGCGACCGGCGCCGGGCGCGCGGCCGCGTTCGTCGACCCGTCGGCGCGCGCGAAACGCAGGTAGATCTCCTCGAGCGTGGGCTGACTCGGCGCGAACGACACGACGCCCACGCCGGACTCGACGAGTCGACGCGTGACGTCGGCGCTCGCGCGCGTGCCGATGTCGATCCACAAGCCGCGTTCGTCGTTGGGGACGCCCGCGCGGCGCTCGAGGCCCAACGCCTGCAACGCGCGCTCGGCGGCGTCGCGATCGGTGGCTTCCAGACGCCAGCGCGCGCCGGCCGTCTCGAGGAGGTCCGCGGTCTCGGCCTCGCGCAGCAGACGACCGCCGCGCAGCACGCCGATCCGGTTGCAGATCGTCGAGAGCTCGTGCAGCTGGTGCGAGGACACCAGGAACGTGAAGCCCTCGTCGCGACGCAGCGCGTGGACGAGCTCGCGCATCTCGGCGATGCCCTCGGGATCGAGCCCGTTCGTGGGTTCGTCGAGCAGCACGTAGCGCGGTGAGCCGAGGAGCGCCTGTGCGATGCCCAGACGTTGGCGCATCCCTTGGCTGTAGTGCTGCACGGGCTTCGCGCCGGCGTGCGACAGACCGACGCGTTCGATCCAACGCGCCGCCTCGCGTCGCGCGTCGAGTCGGGACAACCCTTGGAGTCTCCCGAGTTCCGTGAGGTTGCGAGCGCCGCTCCAACCGCCTTGGAAGCCGGGCGTCTCGATCAAGGCGCCCATGCGCGCGCGGGCTTCCCGCGGATACGCCGTCGCGTCGAAGCCGTCGACGAGCACCCGGCCCGCGTCGGCGCGGTCGAGCCCCAGCGCGATGCGCATCGTGGTGGTCTTGCCCGCGCCGTTGTGGCCGATGAAGCCGTAGCAGTCGCCGTGCTGCACGCGCATCGAGACGTCGTCGAGCGCGAGTTGCGCGCCGAACCGCTTCGTGACGCCGCGCAGCTCGAGGCATCGAACCGCGCCGGAGGTGTGCGAGGAGACGCTCACCGCGACAGGATCCGATCCATGCGCCGTCGGACGTCGAGCAGTTCCTCGCGACCACCGCCTTGCACTTCGGCCGTGATCCAACCGTGGTAGCCGACCGCGTCGAGGGCGCGCAGAACCGCCGGCCAGTCCTCGTCACCTTCGCCGATCGCCACCCAGCCGCGCTCGCGACTGTAGCCCTTGAAGTCGACCTTCAAGAGCCTCGGACCCAGCGCCTCGATCCAGCGCGCGGGCGGCACGCCGTACTTGATCATGTTGCTGCAATCGAAGTACGCGCCCACGACCGGATCGTGGAACTCGTCCACGTAGCGCACGAGTTGTTCGGGCGTGGTCAAGAAGTCGTTCCACACGACCTCGATCGCGATCCGCACTCCCCGCTCGCGCGCCAGCGGCAGGACCTTGGCGATCTCCTCGTGCGAACGCGACCAGACCTGGTCGAAGTTCTCGCGCGCCGGATCGCGCACGGCGCCCGGCACCACGAGCACCGTGTCGGCCCCCACCGCGTGCGCGTCCTCGATCGCGCCGCGCAGCGCGGCCACGGCCTCGGCGCGCACGGCCGGATCGGGATCGGAGAAACGCTTCGACCAGTGAATCGAGTCGATGACTCCGTGGACGGCGACGCCGGTCGCCTTCGAGGCGGCGACCACCTCGGGGATGGACAGGTTCGAGGGACTGTCGATCTCGACCCCTTCGAATCCCAGCGAGCGCGCCAGCTCGAAGCGAGCCCGGACGTCCCCGGGGGCGTCGATCATGTCGTACTTGATCGCCGTGCGCAGCCGTGCCGGCGCCGCGGCGCGCGCGTCCGAAGCCGCGCGACACGACCACGCGCCCAGCGACGAACCGGCCGCGAGCAGGGCGAGGATCCCGAGCGTGCGTCGCGACGAGAGACGAGGAACGTGGTTCGACATGCGCGCCCCTCCGACGGGCGCGCGCATGATCGAGGTCCGCACCGGGCGATGTCAATCGCCGGGCGACCGCCGTTTCGAGTTCACCGAGTCCTTGCGGGACCCGAGGCGAGCTCGGTGACGGCGGCGCCGAGGTCCTCGTGCTTGACCGGCAAGAGGAGATAGCGCTGCGCACCCGCGGCGCTGGCCTCGTCGCGGTAGATGCGCGAGCGGTAGATGTGCGAGCACAAGATGATCGGCACTTCGGCCGCGTTCACGCGTTCGCGGATCGCGCGACAGGCTTGGAACCCGTTCTGCCCCTCGAGGAGGACGTCCATCAGGATCAGCGCGGGCTTGCGCTGCGCCAACGCCTTGAGGCACTCCTCGGTGTTGCGGACCAGGGTGACCTGGAACCCGAGCATCTCGAGGTAGTTCTTGCGCGTGACCGGCGACTCCTGCAGGTCGTGGACGAAGAGGATTTCCTGGCTCATGGTGGGGATCTCGGGGCTCAAGAGTCGCGGACCGTCGCCGCGTAGACTTCGTCCAGGGTCGTGTGACCGGCGATGCACTTGCGCAGGCCGTCGGCGCGCAGCGTGGCCATGCCGCCCGCGACGGCCGCGTTGCGGATCGCTTCGACGCCCGCGTTCTTGCGGATCAGGCTCGAGAGCGTCGGGTCGATGCGCAGCACTTCGTAGATCGCGATGCGACCCTTGTAGCCGGAGCCGTTGCACTTGTCGCAGCCCGCGCCCTCGTAGAACTTGTGCTCGCCCGGCGTGAGCCCCAAGCGCTCGATCATGCCTTGCTTGGGCGTCATCTCGCGCTTGCAGCCGCCGCAGATGCGACGCACGAGGCGCTGAGCGACGAGACCGCGCAATGCGTCGGCCAAGAGGTACGACTCGACCTTCATGTCGGCCAGACGCGTGATCGACTCGGCCGCGCCGTTCGCGTGGAGGGTCGAGAGCACGATGTGACCGGTCATGGCGGCCTGCACGGCGATCTGAGCCGTCTCCTCGTCGCGGATTTCGCCGACGAGCACGACGTCGGGGTCCTGGCGCAGGATCGAGCGCAAACCGCGCGCGAAGTTCAAACCGATCTTCGCGTTCATGTTGATCTGCGTCGCGCCGTCGAGTTGGTTCTCGACCGGGTCCTCGACCGTGATGATCTTGGTCTCCGGAGAGTTCAAGTGCTGCAAGAGCGCGTAGAGCGTCGTCGTCTTGCCCGAACCCGTCGGACCGGTGGCGAGCACGATGCCCTCGCCGCCCTCGACCATGCGCTTGATGTCCTCGAGCTGGCGGTCGTCGAGCGCCAAGGCCGAGAGGTCGAGCAGCTTGCGACCCCCGTCGAGGATACGGATGACGGCACCCTCTCCGTGGAGGCACGGCGTCGTCGCGATGCGCAGGTCGACGCGGTAGCCGCGGATCTCGGCTTGCGCGCGACCGTCCTGCGGCAGGCGTCGTTCGGCGATGTCGAGGTTGCCCAGGATCTTGAGACGCGCGAGGCACGGACGCGCCCAGGCCTTGGGCAGCTTGATGCGCTCCTGCAAGACGCCGTCGACGCGGAAGCGCACGACGAGCGCCGCCTGGCGCGGCTCCAAGTGGATGTCCGAGGCCCCCATCGTGAAGGCTTCCTCGATGACCGCGCGCACCATGTTGATGACGGGTTGGTCGAGGTCCTCGGCCGCGTCCTCTTCCTGCTCGGTCGCGACCTCCAGGTTGACGTTGCCCTCGGCCAGAGCGGAACGCGAGAGGATCTCGTCGACGTTCGACGACTTGACCGAGTCGTCGGCCTTCTTCCACAGCGTCCGCATGCACTGTTCGATGTGCTCGGGCTCGGCGTGGACCGCGAACACCGGCGATCCCACGTGCATGCTGATCGCGTCGACGTTGTAGAGCTCGCTCGGGTCCTCCATCGCGACGGTGACGACGCCGGCGATGCGGTTGACGGCGATCGCTTGCAGCTTCTGCGAGCGCTCCTCGCCCAACAGGTTCGCCACTTCGAGGTCGACGATGGCGGGCGTCAAGTGCATGCAGTGCACCTTGCCCTGCGTGCGCAAGGCGCGCGCGATGTCGGCCTGCGTCGCCAAGTGGAGCGCGACGAGCGCTTGCCCCAGCTTGACGCCCTTCTCCTGACGGTACACGAGCGCCGCGTCGAGTTCCGCGGGCTTGATGAGCCCTTCCGCGACGAGGATCTCGCCGAGCGGGACGCGCCGACCGTTGGTGTTCTGCGCGGCGGGGCGCGCCGTTTCGTTCATGGGCTCGTGGGACATCGTGGGCGGTCGGTCACGGGGGGACGATCGGGGTGGAACGCACGGCGCCGGCGTGGGGACGCCGACGACACGACTCGGTCCCTATCGGTCCGTGGACATCGGCCGATTGAGTCCGAGGCCACGTTGCCCGCGCCACGCGCGCTCGCTATCCTCCGAACCCGAACGAAGTGGAAGAGATTTCCAGCTCCCGCGCCGCCTCACGCCCCTCGCGATGACCACACCGACGACCGAAGGCGCGGGACACGCCAGCGAGCCGCGCAGTCCCCGCGCGGCCCCGATGTCGGAAGGCGGGTCGGCGAGCGTGTCGGAGAGCACGTCGAG
>Ga0075163_10012679_pt1 | contig 10977 bp, 13 predicted proteins | sample JI1023141ADNA_FD_71478 | JGI IMG/M metagenome (GOLD analysis project Ga0075163, IMG submission 71478) | Wastewater effluent complex algal communities from Wisconsin, to seasonally profile nutrient transformation and Carbon sequestration -... | ecosystem: Engineered > WWTP > Effluent > Algae...
TAAACGTCCGCGCGCTCGCACCAGATGCCGCGATCGGTGAATGACAGCAAACTCGTCATGGGCTGTCCGACAAGGTAGATCCACAGGCCCGGTAAAGGCCGTCGGTCCCTAGGGGAATTTTCTTATCGAACGCACTACGCGTGACCTTTTTCGGATCCCGACGACTTTCGGCCGCATTGGTCAACGTCTTTACTTTCGTGTCGATGCGCCAATTGGAGAGCAAGGTCTGTTTGGAATGCGGCGAGGTGGTGAAAGGACGCACGGACAAAAAGTTCTGTTCGGACGCCTGCCGCAACATCTACCACTACAGGAGCAATAACGCCCCCATCAACTACGTGCGTAACGTGGTGAACGCGTTGAAACGCAACCGCCGCATCCTGATGGAGCTGAACGACGGGCCGGAGGGCACCAAGAAGGTGCATCGGGACAAGCTCGTGCAGAAGGGGTACAACTTCATGTACCACACGAACATTTACCGTACGATGAAAGGGAACACCTATGTGTTCTGCTTCGAGCACGGGTATTTGGAGATCAGCGAGAACTGGTACGCACTCGTTCGGCGCGACGAATACCTGGAACGGGCGGGCGGTGTATGAGCGATCAGCTCATGGCCCAGATGAGCAGCACGAGGCTGCCCAAGATGCCCAAAGCGACCAAGACCGGCCCGCCGATCTCGTTCTGTTCAGCTTCTTCCGGGAAATGGCCTTCGTGGTGATGGTCGCTCATCGCAGTAGGTTGACGGGGCGAATATAAAAGGCTCCCCGCACGGCCGATAAACGGAATGGCCGGAGCAAAGAGAGCTTTTCAACAGCGGTGCCGACGGGGAGAAGTCCGGGGTCAGTTCAGGCTGAACGTGGGCTGGCGCAGGGTCATCCGAGCGATGATCCCGCTTTCATTGGCCCGCATGCGGCGCACGATGGCGCGCACTTGGTCATCCAGCTCCACGTCGCTGAGCTTCGCAAGGTCCTTGTACACCGGCAGGCTGTTCCTGCTCTTCAGGATAAGCGATATTTTGAAAGCGCGAGACATGGTTCCGGGAAGTAGACGAGGGTGCCCCCGGAAGGGATGCCTGTGGATTTCGACGAAACTGTGAAAGGGGGTGAACGAACAGGGAACGGTCGGTTAAGTTGAACTAGCGAGCAACTGACCAACAGCCGGTTACGATATTCATGATAAGGCGAATATTCAGGTCGTCCAGGACATCCAAGCAGAACCTCCCAGGCGGCATTTATCCCCGGAAGGGTCGATCCATCCCATACCTGGTCGGTCTGCTCGCCCGCCGCACCGGCGCAGCATACCTCACTCAGCATCTGCCATAGAAGTGAAAAAGCCCTTGCGATGGATTCACGAGGGCTTGATCTGGTCGGGGTGAGAGGATTCGAACCTCCGACCTCGTCGTCCCGAACGACGCACGCTAACCGGGCTGCGCTACACCCCGAAGTGATAGCGGCTTCAAATGTAGAATTCTGTCGGCCGATACTCCGATCACGACTCGAACTTGTAGCCGATGCCCTTCACCGTGCCGATACGGTCATCGCCGATCTTCTCACGGAGCTTGCGGATATGCACGTCGATCGTGCGGTCCCCCACAAAAAGACCATCGCCCCAGATGTGCGCGTAGATCTCGTCCCGCTTGAAGACCTTGCCCGGCTTGCTCATCAACAAGGCAAGCAGCTCGAATTCCTTCTTGGGGAGTTTGAGGTCTTGGCCTTCGTTGCGCACCATGACCTTTTCGAGGTCCAACGTTACGCCATTGGATTCGATGGTCTTCTCGTCGCTCTTGGTACTGCCGGAGCGCTTGAGAAGGGCCTTCACCTTGCTCACGAAAACCTTCGGGCGCACGGGCTTGGTGATGTAGTCATCCGCACCGGCATCGAAGCCCGCGATCTGGGAGTAGTCCTCGCCGCGCGCGGTCAGGAACGTGATCAGGGTCTGCTTGAACTCCGGCAAAGCCCGGAGCTGGTTGCACACTTCCACGCCGTCCATGCCGGGCATCATGATGTCCAGCACGATCAGGTCCGGTCGCTCGGTCTTGGCGATCTTCAGTGCCTCACGTCCGTTCGCCGCCGTGAAGACCTTGAGACCCTCGCGCTCGAGATTGTACCGCAACAATTCGAGGATATCCTGCTCATCGTCAACCAACAACACCTTCTGGGAGATCGCACCGGCCATTTGCGGTTCTTGCTTTTCGGGTGCGAAGTGAGCCATCAGCGATGTGGTCAGGGTTAGCTGGTTGTCAAAAGTAGGTTAAGCCCGAGGCGGCCCGGCGCGATGGTCGGATGCGCCCCCACGCCTACTTTCGCGGCCATCAGCGGGAGTAGCTCAGTTGGTAGAGCATCAGCTTCCCAAGCTGAGGGTCGCGGGTTCGAATCCCGTTTCCCGCTCGAAGGGAAGGCGGTCATTAATGGCCGCTTTTCGTCGTTAATGGCGTTCCGGCAGGGGCGAAAGCACCGCGCTATCTTGGCCGCCTTTCTTTCCCGGGCACCGCACCACAGCACATGGCGTTGAAGAAGAAGACCACGGCCTCCAAGAAGTCTCCGGGAGGTGCGTTGCGCGTGGTGGAACTGTTCGCAGGCGTCGGTGGATTCCGGATCGGACTGCAAGAAGCGGGCGGTTTCCGGGTGGTCTGGAGCAATCAGTGGGAGCCAGGCAAAAAGAAGCAGCACGCCAGCGATGTGTATTCCGCCCGGTTCGGCGCGGAGAACCATGTGTGCGCTGATATCGCTTCGGTCCACAGTGAGGAGATCCCGGACCACGACCTTTTGGTGGGCGGTTTCCCTTGTCAGGACTATTCGGTGGCCAGTACGCTGAAGAACGCCAAGGGTCTGGTGGGCAAGAAGGGCATCCTGTGGTGGCAGATCCACCGCATCCTTACCCAGCGTAAGCACAAACCGCGGTACCTGTTGCTGGAGAACGTGGACCGGTTGCTCGGATCACCCGCGAGCCAGCGCGGACGGGATTTCGCCGTAATGCTGTCTTCTTTGAACGCGCTCGGCTACACGGTGGAATGGAGGGTGATCAACGCTGCGGAGCATGGGATGCCGCAACGCCGGAAACGGGTGTTCATTTTCGGTGAGCACAATGGCCCGGCGCTCAAGAAAGGCTTCGATGCGGAAGAGCAGCTCCTGGGCAAGGGATTGTTCGCCGCGGCCTTTCCCCGTGCGGAAGCCGTGAGCGCGTGTATGCGTTTCGAACTCGACAAGGACCTGGCACGACTGACCCGGAACTTCAACAGCAAGATGGGGCGCTCTCCCTTCCAGAACACGGGCTATATGTACCGGGGCACGGTCTGGACGATGAAGGTGAAAGCCGCGAACATGCGCGGCACAGTGCTCGGAGATGTGCTGCTGCCGACGGATGACGTGCCCCGTGAGTACTTCATCGCCAAGCGCGACCTGCCCAAGTGGAAGCACTTGAAAGGAGCGAAGAAAGAGCAGCGGACGTCGGCCAGCGGGCACAAGTACCACTATGCCGAAGGTGCGATGACCTTCCCTGACGCGCTGGACAGCCCATCGCGCACCATCGTTACCGGTGAAGGCGGGCCCGGCCCGTCGCGCTTCAAGCATGTTGTGCTCACCCCGGAAGGGAAGTACCGCCGCCTTACACCGGTGGAACTGGAGCGGCTCAACATGTTCCCGGATCAGCATACCGCCGGGGTGCCGGATGGGTGGCGAGCCTTCTTCATGGGTAACGCACTGGTGACCGGGGTGGTCGAACGGATCGGCAAGGCCTTATTGCGCAAGCATAGGGGCTGATCCGATCGTCGCGCCGAAGACGGATCCGCGTTCTCCGTGGAACGAACGCACCATTCGCATGGCTTGGACGTTACCAACACACCATGAATTACCCAACACTGCCCATGCGCTCGGGATGGATCGCCTTGAGCGCCACCTTCGCGCTGCTTTCCTGCGCACAGCATGCCCCCCCTGAGATGAGCCAAGAACCGACCAAGACCGACGAGATGACGAATTCCGCAGGAACCGACACGATCGTGCTCGGAGCAGGCTGCTTCTGGTGCGTGGAGGCGGTCTTCGTAGAGCTGAAAGGCGTGAAGTCCGTGATGCCGGGGTACACGGGAGGCAGCATGAAGGATCCCGACTACAAGTCCATTTGCACGGGTGAGACCGGACACGCGGAGGTGGCCGAAGTGGTCTTCGATCCGGCCGTGATCTCCCTGGACGAGGTGTTGGAGGTCTTCTGGCAAACGCACGACCCCACCACGCTCAATCGTCAGGGCGCAGACGTCGGAACGCAGTACCGTTCAGCGATCTTCTACCGGAACGCGGACCAGAAGGCCAAAGCCGACCACTACAAGGCGGAACTGTCGAAGTCCGGAGCGTTCGATCGACCCATCACCACGGAGATCACGGCGCTCACGAAGTTCTACCCTGCGGAGAATTACCATCGGGACTACTACGCCAACAACCCTGAACAAGGCTATTGCCAGATGGTGATCCGGCCGAAGGTGGAGAAGTTCCGGAAGGCCTTCGCGAACAAGCTGAAGTAGCCACAAGGGCTTGGCACCTAATTTGGCAGCGGGCGCGGCATTCAAGTCCCCGCCCCACGCCATGATCGTCCGTACGCTCTTCATCTTCTCCGCTTTCACCGCTCTCACGGGTTCAGCCCAACAGCCTGAGCTTGTCGAGCACGTCCGCAATGGTGGTTTCGAGTTCGTGGAAGGCGAGCCCGATACCTACGACAAGGTGAAGAACGCCATAGGCTGGAGCAACGTGACGATCGGCTACTCCGAGCTTTTCAGCAAGTCAGCGCCGGGTAAGACCGTTGGTATTCCGCAGAACGACTATGGCAAAATGGACCCGCAGGAGGGCGACCATTACGCCGGTTTTTTCGCATGGAAGGATGACGAGGTGCGGAACTATGCTGAGGGCGAGGATCCTTTCGTTGCCGGGTGGAACTCCTACTCCGAGTACATCATCACTGACCTGCTCAAGCCTTTGGAGGAGGGACGCGAATACGAGGTGACGTTCTGGATCGCGCTTTCGGACAATAGCGACCGGGCGGTTTCGGGCATCGGTGCCTACTGTTCCTTGGAGAAGCTGAACGAGCAGCACCGCAGGTTCCTTCGCCAGAAGCCCCAGGTGTCCGTGGATGCGATCATGGCCGAAAAGGGCAAGTGGGTGGAGGTGAAGGGGACCTTCGAAGCGGATGGCGGAGAGCGATACATCATCCTCGGCACTTTCCCGGCGGCTGATTTCAACTCCAAGCGGTTGGTCGAAGGTCTCGACAACAAATACGCGTACTACTACATCGACGGCATCAGCGTGAAGCTGTTGCCGAAAGAGGCACCGAAGGAGATCCCGAAAGCAGTGATGCCGGTGGCTCCAGTGGAGATGCCGAAGCCGTAGCTCCTTCTGTTCTTTTTTTGAGCGGGGGCGTGACCTCTCGGACGGTTCGCGTCTGAAGTCCCGGAGAAGCCAATACTCCCGTTCCATGAAGAAGAGAGATAGCCTACTGATGGCCACCGCAGTGGTCAGCCTTACTGCCCTGGCACAAGGGCCCAACCTGGTGAAGAACCCCGGGTTCGAAGAACTTTCAAGACCGGTTCATACTTGGGACCAGTTGAGCCGGGCTACCGGCTGGTCCAACGCCAACATCGGGACCTGCGACGTCTTCGAGAAGACCGCGTGCTACACCAGTATCCCGGACAATGATCTGGGTACCGGCACTCCAGCATATGAGGGCGAGCACTACGCCGGATTCGTCGCGTACAAGGAAGACATGCGCCAGAATTGGAAGAGCATGTTCTGGAAGGACGAGGACTTCCGCAATCCCGGCTACCAGAAATATGCCGAGTACATGCAGACGGAACTCAGCGCACCGCTCACCGCGGGTCAACAGTACGACATCAGCTTCCGGGTGAAACTCAGCAACGGTAGCGACCGCGCTGTGAGCGGATTGGGAGGCTATTGCTCGCCCGTGGCACTGGCATACAAGCACCCGCATTACGTTAACGAGAAGCCGCAGGTGAGTACGGCCAAGCTGGTGAACGACAAACAGAACTGGACCGAAGTAAAGGGCACGTTCACGGCCGACGGCACGGAGAAGTTCCTGGTCATCGGGGCGTTCCCGTCGGCAGGTATGGACAATAGCAAGGCGGTAGAGGGTGCTGACAGCCAGCGCGCGTACTACTACATCGATGGGGTCAACGTGAGCATCCATCCCGAGCCGGACACGGACGGGGATGGTATCGCCGACAAGGACGACAATTGCCCGCAGGAAAAAGGTCTCGCGAACCTCGGTGGCTGCCCGGATCGGGACGGAGATGGCATCGCGGACGCGCTGGACGCCTGCCCTGACAAGAGCGGCACCGCTGAGTTCAAAGGTTGCCCGGACAGCGACGGTGACGGCATCGCGGACAATGTGGACCGCTGCCCGAACGAGAAGGGCGTGAAAACCATGAACGGCTGCCCGGAGATCAACGAGAAGACCAAGAACCTGTTCGAGCGCGCGCTCAACGGCATCAAGTTCGAAACAGGAAAGAGCGTGATCAAGAAGGAGAGCTACACCATCCTGAACGATGTGGTGGCGGTGATGGGGGAGAACCCCACGTACAACCTGGAGATCCATGGCCACACGGACGACCAAGGCGATGACGGGAAGAACCAGAAGCTGAGCGATGACAGGGCTGCGGCCGTGAAGAAATACCTCACGGACAAGGGCGTAGCCGACGGACGCACGAAGAGCATGGGCCATGGCGAATCACAACCCGTGGCCGACAACAAGACCGCCGCCGGCCGCGCGACCAACCGCCGCGTCGAGTTCAAAGTGACGTTCTGGGAGTGATCCCGGACTGTTGTGGATGGGAGAGGGCTGCCTGGTGGGGCGGCCCTTTCCTGTTCACGCATTGCCGATCGTGAACCGAGCGCTCAGCTCCGAATGCTCAGACAGTTCACCCCAAGTACCGCGTGGAAGGGCGCCTTGAACAGCTGTCACAAGGCCACCCTGACCCGCAACGTGGGTATAGCGGAGCGTTGAAATGGGGATCCTGTCCCATCAAGCGCTCCAACAGGGGTGGTCCTATTGCGGTTGCCCTCCCTCCTGCATCATGGCCTCCACCTCGCCCGCTTCACCGGAGAACATCAGGGCATGTACCAAGTAGCGGTAGGGCAATTTTTTCGAGTAGGAACCGATGTCCGTGAAGCCGCACGGCTCCATCGCATCCATCACGCGGTCTTCGGGCATACGCTGGTCCATAGGGGGACCCACCGGGGTTTGCTCCGGAAGGAATTGCACAATGAACAGGTTGCTGGGGAAACGGATGCTGGCCCTCACTTTGGTGAAATAGCCTACCGGGTCGGGAATGCTAAGCAGCTGACGGGTGCAGAGCGCCACGTCCACCTCGTTCAGTGTCAGGTTGGGTGCGCCGGCCGTACCGGTGCGGATAATGAGCCGTTCATCGCAGATCCCCATCTCCTCTTTCTTCGCTTGGAGCGCTTCAATATTGCGGGGGTCATCGTCCATCGCGATCACGGTGGCTCCGGCCTCGAGCAATTTCATCGTGTAGTAGCCGTCACCTACGAAGAGGTCCGCCACGGTTTTACCGTTCACCCCTCCCATGGCCGCGAAGAGCGAATCCACTGTGTGCCAATCGTCCGGCGTGCGCGCGGGAGGACAACCCGGTTTGCCGGTGGCGTTGCTGCCGGTGGAGGAAGTCGCGCCGGTCGTAGACGCGGTGTCGCCGGTCGGCTTGTCCTCGCAAGCGGAACAAGCGAACAAGCAGGTGGCGAGGAACAAATAGTGGAAGCGCATTGGCATTTGCGATTGAAGCGCCGCGAAAATACAGGGCCTACTTGGCTGGGACCGCGTTGATCGCCTTTTCCCAGATCGACTTTCCGGCCCCATCGAGCACGGTGATGGTCAGCACGCGTTCTTTCCTGGGTCCGCTGAAGCGCAGCGTAGCGAAGTTGCGGTCGCTCACCACTGTTCCTTCCACCGCGAGTTTGTTCTCCTCCTTGGGTTCGTGCACACCACTGGTGAGCGGCGAAACGGTGAGGTCATAAAGCGGCTGTCCGTTCGGCAGGTCGAGTTTGCTCAGTACCGTGTGGTGGCGATCACCGGTAAGGAAGATCACGTTGCGCAGCCCTTCTTTGCTCAACCGGTCCAGGAGGAGCTGGCGTTCACCGGGATACATGGCATAGGTCTCGTAAACGGCGGCACTGTTCAGGAACTGCCCGCCCAAGGCCACCATCTTGAACGTGGCATCACTGTACTTCAACGCGCGGATGAGCCAGTCGATCTGGGCGTTCCCGAGCATGGTGGCGGTGTCCGTTTCCACATCCGGAGGTACGCGGAAGGTGCGATCGTCCAGGAGGAAGAAGTCCACGTCCGAATACGAGAAGGCGGTGGTTATGCCGCCCACCCCAGGTGCGGTGCGTGGAGGGTTGGGCCAGAACAGGTCGAAGGCTTTGGTGGTGAGGTCAGCATTCACGAAGCTGCCATCGGCGTCGTTCGGGCCGAAGTCGTGATCGTCCCAGATGGCGTAGTGGTGCGTACTTCGCAGCAGCCGCTGAAGCTCGGGCGCCCCGCGCGTGTGGGTGTACCGGTGCAGGATCCCGCTCCACGTGCCCCAGTCCGGTTCGCGCAGATAGATGTTGTCGCCCAGCCATAGCATGAAGTCCGGGCGCTGGTCGGCGATGCTGTTGAAGATGCCGTACCCATCGCCGTAGGGTTTGCCGGGGCGGTCATAGGCGGTTTCATTGATGTAAGTACAGCTGCCCGTGGCCATCGTGAAGTCCGGCGGATCGGATCGGAACTTCCAGAGCGGCTGTGTGCGGAAGCGCAAGGTGTCCTGGATGTCCACCGGCATGCCGTCCAGCATCACGCGATAGCGGTAGGTGTTGCCCGGCTCCACGTGGTCGGCGATCAGGTCCACGGCGAAGGCGTTCTTCACTGCGCACAGCACCTCTGCCGAATAGAACACGTTGGCGGGTTCGCTCTCCTTCCAATAGGCCATGGTCGCCTTGCACTCCCGCTTGGCCTGCAGCCAGATGACGCCTTCCATACACTCACTGTACCCCGGCATCGGGCCGCTATTGAGCAGTTGGCCGAAAAGGGGGGGCGACAAAAGACAGGCGAAGAGCGTGGAGGTGCGCATACGGCAAACCTACGCGCGCGGCTTTATACGTGATCAGGGCACGGGATCGACCACCCGGAAGAGATAGGTACCGTCTTCGATCACCCACGTGATCATCCGTGCATCCGCCGCATCGCCTGCTTGCAGGTGTACGTAGGTGCGCCATCCATCGCGCGAGCGCATGACGGAGGCGAACGTCAACTCCTCTCGGCGCAAGGGCGCGTCGAACACGTCCAACCATGCTTCCGCGGGAATGTCCACCACGGCACCATCGAGCACCAATTCCAAACGGCTCAGGCGACAGTGCGTTTCGGAAGGCGTCCAACCGCGCACTTCCACGCCTTCAAGCGTCCACCGGCCGTTCGATCCGCGTACCCATCCAGCATGCTCGAACGGCTGTGCTTCGATGCGCACCCGCAGGCCTTCGTTCCGGAATTCCAAGTGCCCCGGTGAATGCGAGAACAGCGGGACTTCCACCAGCGTAGGCGTGGTGAACTCCATGACCAGTTCCTGATAGCCGCCGAGTTCCAGGATCTCCGAGCGGATCAACGGGTCATCCAGGTCCGCGAGCGAACGGTCCTGTGCGAGGAAACCGGCGTGAAGGGGATGGGAAATCAGGAAAAGCACTGCCGCAAAGGGGCAGGCGATCAGGCGCGACATGTGTCGGAGTTTTGGCGGCTCCGTGATGATTAACGGAGCGAGTGCTCGTCTCAGTGCATTTAGTGCAAGTGGGGAGCTTCGCCCTCCGCCCCGGACTTCAAAGCTCCAGTTCTATTCGGGGGGGGCCTTGCGATAGCAATTGGTACCCTCGTAAGGTCCCGTACAGAAACCTAGCGCCCCATCCACGCTTTCCAAGGGAACCCGCGCTACCATTTCCGTGTCTAATGCCAGTTCAGGCCATTGTAACAGATCGCGGTCCAGGTCCAAGAAGAACGAATGAAACTGGACGGACAGGCCGTCAACAAGTTCCCATTTACCCCTCATGCGAAGCACAGCAGTGCCATTCGAAGCATAGACCCTTCGTTCGTAGACCCCACCGGGATGCAGCGAAATGGTATCGACGCAGTTCGTGTAGTTGTGTGCTACATAGACCCCAACAACTTCGGATTCGTCCTTGGGAAGTGTGCATCCGATGGACAACAGCACGCCTGCAGCAACCACACGGAATAGGATTGGTAATGAGGTCATGGAACGTTCACTGAAAGGAGGTGAGACGAACAAAAAAGGTGAGAGTGCTCATCTCAGTGCATCATCAGGCGCATCGGCGACATCTGCGGGTGCATACTCAGTGCGTCGCCAGCTTGGCCACCATGTTCTGCGTCATCGGCGAAGCATCCATGCCGTATGCGTTCACGAGGATGCCCTTCACATCGTGGTGCTTGGAACTGATGGCGTACACGATGCTCTGGTCCTCCGGGTCAGGCCCCGGCATCAACTTTCAAGCCGGGGTCTGCCCTCGAAGCGGTGGAACTCATCGATCTCGAACTCAGCGGGGTCCAGGTTCAACCCGCGCGCATCGCAGACCAGACAATGCTCGGCCAATGCGAGATCATCGGTGTAGCCGCGCTTTTGCAGGTCGTTCACGGCTTCAGAGAGGGTGGAGTATGAGGGCATGGGGTGAAAGTAGCGATGGGGCAAAAGGAAAGCCCCGTCGGCGACGACCGGCGGGGCTTGGTGGTACCTGCTGATCAGTTCTTCAGCGTCCGATTCGCATCCAGCATTTCCTTGATACCTCCCACGCTACTGAGCACGCCCGTGGCCTCGTAGGGGATGTATATCACCTTGTTGTTCTGGCCGCTGGTCATTTCCTTCAACGTCTCCAAGTACTTCATGGCGATGAGGTAGTTGGTCGGGTCGGAACGGGTGCCTTGAATGGCCTGCGT
>Ga0075163_10012681_pt1 | contig 10976 bp, 5 predicted proteins | sample JI1023141ADNA_FD_71478 | JGI IMG/M metagenome (GOLD analysis project Ga0075163, IMG submission 71478) | Wastewater effluent complex algal communities from Wisconsin, to seasonally profile nutrient transformation and Carbon sequestration -... | ecosystem: Engineered > WWTP > Effluent > Algae...
CCGCCGGCGCCAACGATGGCGATCTTGGGACGCTTGATCATGGTGGGCGGTGCATACCGCCGCCGGTGCCGGCTTGGCAAGCCAGAGGTCAAGGGATACCGTCGGCGGGTGACCAAGCACATCGAGACCTTCAAGTCGTGGTCCGAGTCGATCGTCAGCGACGTCTCCGCGCTGAAGGCGCTGATCGAGTCGACCGCCGAGCCCGAGGCGCGACGCCTCGCCGCAGGCGCGCTGGGCTACCTGGTGACCCGGATGGACCTGGTGCCCGACTGGGAGGGCGGCATCGGCGCGCTGGACGACGTGATGGTGCTGCGGGTGTGCGCCCAGCTGGCATCGGGCCACGGCCTGGGCGCGGTGGGCGAGGCCCACGAGATCAACCTGTCGCGGATGGCGAACGAGGCCGAGCGCATCAGCGAGTTCCTGGGCGGCGCCGCGTACGACAAGCTGCGCACCTACTGCGCCAAGCTGTCCGAGACGGCGGTGCGCGGGCGCACGCCGGCCAACGTGCTGGCCGACGCCGCGGCGCGCAAGGCGCTGTTCGCCGAGGTCGACGACGAGGTCAAGAAGACCGTGCCGGTGGTGATCACCGACGCCGCCGACGCCGAGGTGCGGCTCAAGGCCTACCTCTCCCACAAGCTCAAGTAGGGACGTTGCATGGCCTGGCGGGCCGCGGTACGACCGCGGCCTATGCGGATCCGGGGATGCGCTCTCGCAGTGGCGACCGTCGCGGTCGCGTTCGTGTCGACGCCCAAGGCCCAGGCCGACGGCAGCTTCGATGATCTGGCGCGGACCGCCGGCCGGCTCGACGGCGCCGACCTGGTGGGCGCGGCCTGGGCGCTGACCGCGGCCTGCGATCAGGGCGACGACATGAGCCAGCGGCTGTGCCGCGTCGTGCGCGATCACCGGCTGGCCGCGCTGCGTGGCGGCACCTGGCTGGTCGACGCCGAGCCGGGCGCGTTCACGATCAGCCCGTGGGATCCCGACGCCAAGGCGATGCTGCTCAACTTCACCGGCTGCGTCGCGTGCGCCAAGCCGATCGGCGGCGTCTACATCGTCAGCGCCAAGGCGCCGCCGAGCTGGACCGGCGACGTCGCCACTGCGGTGGGCGTGCACCAGGCGGCGCGGTCGTTCCCCAACCAGGGCGCGGCCGATCGCTGGCGCGCCCAGGCCGCCACCGCGCGCGGCCAGTTCGTGATCAAGCTGGCGGCGGCCAAGGGCGAGCAGGCCGGCGTCGTCACCGGCGAGGACGGCCACCGGGTGCTGGCGGTCGACATCCTCGGCTTCCGGGTGTGGCAGCCGTGCGACGGCGCCATCGTCTGCGCCAGCCCCCAGGCCGGCGCGATGCCCGCCGAGCCGGCCGCGTGCGGCCAGATCGTCGAGGAGGTCGCGCCCGATCCCGCCGCGCAAACCGCGGCGCTGCCGGCGACGCTGTCGCCCGACGATCTCAAGACCGTGCTCAAGCCGGTCGCCGCGGCGGCCCGCACCTGCTTCGACGACTACGGCGTGCCGGGCAAGGCCAAGCTGATCTACACGGTGGCCGGCGCCGGCACGATCACGGCGTACGAGCAGACCGGTGACTTCGTCGACACGCCGACCGGGCGCTGCATCGACAAGGCGGCCAAGGCGGTGACGTTCCCGGCGGTGCAGAAGGCCAGCTTCACCTTCACCTATCCGATCAACGTCCAGTGATGCGGCGCGGCTGGCTCGGCCTCGCGGCGATCGGGCTCGGGCTGGCCGCGGGCTGCGGCGACGGCGTGCGGGCGACGGTGGCGCTCGAGGTGCCCCCGGAGCTGGTGACGACGTTCGACGAGTTCGTCGGGTTCATCCCCGGGCGCGGCCTGACGGTCGCCGCCGCCGGCGAGGCGACCCCGGCGGCGCAGTACCGGATCACCGTCACCACCGATCTGGGCGGCTGCACCGAGTGCTACCGCGTCGACGGCGTGGCCGACGGGCGCGGCTGGGTGGTCCACGCCAGCGATCGGCTGGGCGCGCAGTACGGCGTGGCCGAGGTGTTCGAGCTGCTCGGCTACCGCTTCCGCCACCCGTTCGACACCTACGCGCCGGCCCGGCCGACGCCGGATCCGGCGGCGGTGGCGCGGCTGGGCGTGGTCCACGCGCCCGAGATGCGCGTGCGCGGGCTGCACCTGCACACGCTGCACCCGACCGAGGCGCTGTACGCGCTGTGGGCGCCGACCGACGACGGCACCAAGGCGCGGCAGATCTTCGACTGGATCATCAAGAACCGCGGCAACTACGTGCAGTGGGTGGCGCTCGACGACATCCTCGAGCCGACCCGCGGCGCGGCGTGGCAGGCCCAGACCGCGGCGCTCCTGGCCGCGGCCCACCAGCGCGGCCTCAAGGCCGGGCTCGGCCTGCAGCTGTTCGGCGCATCGAGCCTGCAGAACGGCTACGACCTGATCGACGACACCGCTCGGCCCAGCCACGAGCAGATCGCCGAGCGCCTGCCGCGGCTGGTCGACGGCGTGCCGTTCGACGGCTACGAGCTGTCGTTCGGCGAGTTCTTCGGCGCGGATCCGGCGACCTTCGTCGCCACCGTCGACGACGCCTACGCCCAGCTGCACGCGCTCGCGCCCCAGGCCGAGGTCACGGCGGTGATCCACGTCGGCGACTCGCCCGATCAGCGCGTCGACTACATGGGCGAGAACCTGATCTACTACTTCCTGATCAAGTTCTGCGACCCGCGGATCGTCCCGCAGGTGCACTCGGTCATGTACTACAACCTGTTCGAGGACGCCGGCGGGGCCTACCACCACGACGACTTCCGCGAGCACCGGCAGTTCCTGTTCGATCGGCTGCGGGCCCGGCTGCGCGTGCAGTACAAGCCCGAGACCGCGTACTGGGTGAACTTCGACGACTCGGTCCCGGCGTACCTGCCGCTGTACATGCTGTCGCGACAGCTCGACGTCGATCGCATCGCGGCGGCGGCCACCGCCGGCGGCTGGGCGCAGCTCGACGAGCAACTGCTGTTCTCGACCGGCTGGGAGTGGGGCTACTGGCAGAACGACCTGGCCGCGCTGCGCGCCAGCTACCAGAAGCCGACGTCGGTGCTCGATCAGCTGGTCGAGATCTACGCGCCCGATCACCCCGAGCTGCCGCCGCGGATCGTCGAGCTGGCGCTGGCCCAGCACGACGCGCTGATCGGCCAGCGCCTGGCCGCCTACCAGGCCGGGCGCGACGCGCTGAGCGATCTCGGCTACGACGCCGGCATCGTGTCGCAGCCGGATCGGATCGACGTCGACGACGTCGCCCGGCTGACGCCCGAGGCGCGGCGGGCCTTCGCCGACGGCGTGCTGGCCAAGCTCGAGGCCTACGCGACCAAGCTCGGCGCGATCGCCGATCGCACCGCGCGGCTGCCGGCCGACGATCGCTGGGCGGCCGAGGTGATCGACGGCGTCGTCGTCACCCGCCTGCGCGCGGCGTTCATCGCCGACATCTACGCGGCGGTGGTGGCGGCGGCCGACGGCGATCGCTCGCTGGGCGCGCTGCGGCTGGGCGAGGCCCAGGACGCGCTGGCGGCGGCGGCGGCGGTGGTGGCGCGGCGCCACGGCGATCGCCACGACGCCGATCTGCGGCTGGTCGAGAACAACGGCAACCCGACGCTCTACCAGTACGGCTACCTGCGGTTCGCCAGCGACCTGTGCTTCTGGAAGCGCGAGCTGGTGATGGCCGACAACGCGGTCACCGGCGCGACGGCGACGCCGCCGGGCTGCTTCTTCCCGTGACCGGCAAGCAGCGGCGGGTGCTGGCGATCGTCGCGACCGATCGCACCTTCGAGCCCAGCCGCCACGGCACCGCCGCGGTGTGGGTCGGCGCGTGCATCCACTGCAAGAGCCCGCTGACGATCGCCAACGACGGCACGCCGATCTCGGCGGCGACGATCGAGCACCTGTGGCCGCAACGCCACGGCGGCGACAACGCGCTGGCCAACCTCGCGCTGGCCTGCGGCGCGTGCAACCGCGGCAAGGGCAAGCGCCACGACACGCGCAGCAAGCGCGATCCGCAGCTCTTGGCCATCGTCGAGGCGCTCCGGGTCCGCCGCCGCGAGCGGTGGCGCGAGCCGCCCGCCGAGCTGGCGGCCCACGTCACCTGGGCCGAGGCGCACGCGCGGTGACCGCGGGCGCCGCCCCCCGCGCGCCGATCACGGCAGGATGACGAACTCGACGCGGCGGTTGGCGGCGTCGGCCTCGCTGCTGCGGGTCGGCGCCAGCGGCTGACCCTCGCCGTAGCCGACGGCGGTCAGGCGATCGCCGTCGACGCCGTGCGCCACCAGGTACGCGCGCACCGCCTCGGCGCGCCGCTGGCTCAGCTGCTGGTTCCACTTCGCCGACGCGCGCGCGTCGGTGTGCCCGGCGATCTCGATCCGCATCGCCGGGTGCGCGCGCAGGATCGCGACCACCGCGTCGAGCACCGCGGCGCTCTCGGCGGCGAGGTCGGCGGTGCCGCTCGCGAAGTGGACGCGGTCGGGGATCGCGATGTGATCGTCGACGATCGTCGCGACCACCGGCTCGGGCGCGGGCTCCGGCGCGGGCGGCGCGGGCTCGGCCGGCGGCGGCGCGAGCGGCGGCGGCGCGATCACCGCGACCTCCGGCGTCACCACCGCGGGCGGCGGCGTCACCACCACCGCGGGCCGGGCCGGGCGCGCCGCCGGCTGGCCGCTCCACCGCACGCCGGCCATCACCCGGTACGGCGCGGCGCCGTAGCCGGCGTCGAGCGCGGTGCCGGCGCCGGCCTCGAGCGCGAGGCGCGCCGACAGCCGGTAGGTCCCCGACGCCAGCACCTCGGCCGGGCGCTCCTCCCAGCCCAGCGTGCCGGGCGCCATCACCGGCGCGGGATCGTCGGCGACCCCGATCCGACCGAACAGCGCGAGGCCTGCGGTCGCCTGCGGCGTCACCTCGTAGCCGGCGGCCAGCGACCACAGCACCTCGTCGCCGACGTACAGCTCGCCGAGCCGCGCCGGGCTCGACCGCCACGCGTAGCCGAGGCCGGCGCCGACCGCGATCCGGCCGCGGCGCCAGTCGGCGAGCGCCCGGTTCTCGATCACCGTGCCGGCGTCGCCGACGAAGTTGTCGCCACCGCCGGTCGGCAGCGACGCGGTGAGATCCCAGCCGACCGCGACGGCGCCGCGCTGCCACAAGAGCGCCTTGCCGCCGACCCGGAGGTCGCCGAACGCGGCCGCGGCCAGGTCGCTGCCGTTGGCCGCGGCGTCGAAGTCGCTGCCCTGGTGCAGCACGATCGGCAGCTGGGCGTGCAGCCCGAACCGACCGAAGCCCACCGCGGCGACCAGGTCGGCGCCGAGCCGGCCCGCGACCAGATCGCCCTCGGTCGTGCACGCGCCGGTGGCCATGTCCTCGACGCACACCCGCAGCGGGGCGCCGCCGGCCCGCAGCGCCAGCCCGGCGGCGTAGCGACCCGCGGCCAGCGGGCGCGCGCTCTCGGTCAGGCCGATCGCCTGCGGATCGGCGGTGAGGACGAAGCGATCGGGGTCGAAGTCCGGCGCGTAGATCACCGTGGCCTGGGCCGCGGCCGCGGTCGCCGTGGCCGCCAGCGCGACCACGACGCCGCCGATGCAGAGCACGGGGCGCATGATCACGCCTCGCTCCGGCCGCGCCGGGCGCGCCGCCCGAGCGCCAGCGTCAGCGCCAGCGCCAGGCCGAGCAGGCCGGCGCCGCCGCCGCCACCGCCGGCCGCGCAGCCGCCATTGACGACGACCTTGGCGTCGCAGGCGTCGCCCACGCCGTCGGCGTCGGTGTCGGCCTGGTCGGGGTTGGCGAGGAAGCCGCAGTTGTCGTCGGCGTCGGCGACGTGATCGCCGTCGCTGTCGAGGCCGTCGCTGCCGTCGCACGCGTCGCCCAGCGCGTCGCCGTCGGCGTCGGCCTGGCTGGCGTTGGTCGCGAACGGGCAGTTGTCGATGGCGTTGGCCACGCCGTCACCGTCGAAGTCGTCGCCGTCGGCCGGGTCGCACGCGTCGCCGAGCCCGTCGCCGTCGGCGTCGGCCTGGTCGGCGTTGGCGATGAACGGGCAGTTGTCGTCGGCGTTGGCGGCGCCGTCGCCGTCGACGTCGCGGCCGTCGGTGGCGTCGCACGCGTCGCCGAGCCCGTCGCCGTCGGCGTCGGCCTGATCGGCGTTGGCGACGAACGGGCAGTTGTCCGCGGTGTTGGCGGCGCCGTCGCGGTCGGCGTCCTCGCCGTCGGCGAGGTCGCACGCGTCGCCGAGACCGTCGTGGTCGCTGTCGGCCTGGCCGGGGTTGGCGACGGTCGGGCAGTTGTCGGCGCCGTTGCTGGCGCCGTCGCCGTCCAGGTCGGTGTCGTCGGCGGGGTCGCACGCGTCGCCGAGGCCGTCGTGGTCGGCGTCGGCCTGGCCGGCGTCGGCGACGAACGGGCACACGTCGAGCGTGTTGTCGACGCCGTCGCCGTCGGCGTCGCGGCCGTCGGTGGTGTCGCAGGCGTCGCCCACGCCGTCGCCGTCGGCGTCGGCCTGGTCGCCGTTGGCGACGAACGGGCAGTTGTCGGCGGCGTTGGCGGCGCCGTCGTGATCGACGTCGCGGCCGTCGGTGGCGTCGCAGGCGTCGCCCAGGCCGTCGGCATCGGCGTCGGCCTGGCTGGCGTTGGGCGCGAACGGGCAGTTGTCGTCGGCGTTGGCGGCGCCGTCGCCGTCGACGTCGCGGCCGTCGGTCGCGTCGCAGGCGTCACCCACGCCGTCGCCGTCGGCGTCGGCCTGGTCGGGGTTGGCCGCCAGCGGGCAGTTGTCGGTGGCGTTGGCGCGGCCGTCGTTGTCGACGTCGCGACCGTCGGTGGTGTCGCAGGCGTCGCCCACGCCGTCGCCGTCGGCGTCGGCCTGATCGGCGTTGGCGATCAGCGGGCAGTTGTCGCTGCCGTTGGCGGCGTCGTCGCCGTCGAGGTCGAGGTCATCGCGCGGGTCGCACGCGTCGCCCAGGCCGTCGCCGTCGGCGTCGCCCTGCGCGGGGTCGGCCACGAACGGGCACAGGTCGTCGCCGTTGGCGCGGCCGTCGCGGTCCTCGTCGCGCTGGCAGCCCGACGGCGCGCCGACGCACACCCACTGATCCTCGATCGCGCAGCTCGCGCCGCAGCCGTCGCCGCCGGCGGTGTCGCCGTCGTCGCACGCCTCGCCGCCGCGGATCAGCCCGTCGCCGCAGATCGCGGCGCAGGTGGTCGGGCTGCCGGCGCAGCTCCAGCCAGACTCGATCGTGCAGGCCGCCGCGCAGCCGTCGCCATCGGCGGTGCCGCCGTCGTCGCAGGCCTCGGCGCCGGCGCGGACGCCGTCGCCGCAGGTGGTGGCGCAGCTCGACGGCGCGCCGCCGCAGGTCCAGCCGGCCTCGCCGCCGCAGGTCGCCGAGCAGCCGTCGCCGGCGGTGGTGCCGCCGTCGTCGCAGGCCTCGGCGCCGCGGATCAGGCCGTCGCCGCAGACCGTCGCGCAGCCGCCGGCGCCGCAGCTCCAGCCGCTCTCCTCGGTGCAGGTGGCCGAGCAGCCGTCACCGTCGGCGGTGCCGCCGTCGTCGCAGGCCTCGGCGCCGGCGCGGACGCCGTCGCCGCAGGTCGTGGCGCAGCCGCCGGCGCCGCAGGTCCAGCCGCTCTCGGCGGTGCAGGTCGCCGAGCAGCCGTCGCCGATCGCGGTGCCGCCGTCGTCGCAGATCTCGGCGCCGGCGCGGATGCTGTCGCCGCAGGTGGTGGCGCAGCCGCCGGCGCCGCAGGTCCAGCCGCTCTCGGCGGTGCAGGTGGCCGAGCAGCCGTCGCCGGCCGCGGTGTTGTGATCGTCGCAGGCCTCGGCGCCGGCGCGGACGCCGTCGCCGCAGGTCGTGGCGCAGCCGCCGGCGCCGCAGGTCCAGCCGCTCTCGACGGCGCAGGTGGCCGAGCAGCCGTCGCCGGCCGCGGTGTTGTGGTCGTCGCAGGCCTCGGCGCCGGCGCGGACGCCGTCACCGCAGGTGGTGGTGCAGCCACCGACGCCGCAGGTCCAGCCGCTCTCGGCCGCGCAGGTGGCCGAGCAGCCATCCCCGGCCGCGGTGTTGTGATCGTCGCAGGCCTCGCCGCTCTCGACGGTGCCGTTGCCGCACACCGCCACGGGCGCGCAGCTCGACGGCGCGCCCGCGCAGGTCCAGCCGTCCTCGATCTGCATGATGTTGCTGCAGCCGTCGCCCGACTGGACGTTGGCGTCGTCGCAGCTCTCGAAGCCGGTGACCTCGCCATCGCCGGCCACCGGCGGGGTGGTCACCTCGGAGAACGACAGGCGGTAGCGGGTGGCGGTGGCCGCGGTGATCGCGCCCAGGTTCCATTGCACGCCGATGCCGTTGTCGGTGTTGACGTTGGTGTCGAGCGAGTTCGACAGGTCGCCGCCACTCGCCGCCTCCTGGTACTGCGTGTAGTACATCGCCGAGTAGTACCGGTTGAAGGGCCGGTTGCCGGCGATGAACACCTCGTACTGGCCGGCCTTGGTCACGCCGAGCACCGACGGCTGGCCGGTGCTCGGTTGCCAGAACGCGGCGCCGTTGTCACCGCCCGACAGGTAGGTGTCGGTGAGGTGGTAGAGCTTGACCGAGGCGGTGTTGCCGCCCGGCGGCGTGACCACCACCTCGAGGTCGAAGAACACGTCCGGCACGACGTAGCTGATCGTCATCGTCAGCCGAAAGCCGGCGGCGTTCGAGACGGTCGTGGTCGAGCGGTACGGCGACCCGGGGACGCCGGTGCCGGTCACGGCCGGCTGGGACACCCCGGTCCAGTTGGTCGAGCCCTGGATGTATCCGCCCGCGCTGGTGACGGTCGTGCCCGCGGCGACGCTGACGCCCTCGGACTTGTACAGCTGCTGGGCACCCTCCCGGTAGATCTGGAAGGTGGTGTCGGGGGCGATGACGATGCGCAGGCCGTTGGCGGCGGTCGTGCCGCCGCTGGCGTTGATGGTGACCGCGGCGTGCGCGGCGGGCGTCGCGGCGGCCACGAGAGCGGTCGCGGCGACGGCGATGAGGGTGTGGCGAGTCCTGGGATTCACGAGCTCCTCCGGGGTGGTCTCCGGGTGGGTCGGCCAGATCGCGCCGCTTTCGACTCCATGTGGCGATCGCTCTCGCGGCGGGTGGTCGCGGGGCCGGTGTAGCCTCGCGAGATGGCGCGGCTCGTCTGGTCTGTCCTGGTGCTCGTCTCCTGTGGCCTGGCGTGCGGGCGGTCGTCGTCACCGCCGCCGCCGCCGCCGCCACCGCCGCCGCTCGACGCGGTCCAGCTCGCGGTCGTCGACGCCGCGCCGATCCCGATCGACGCCGGCGCGCCCGCGGTGGCCCCGGCGCCGCGCCGGCTGTGGACCGATCGCATCCCCGACGCGGCCACGCTCGAGGCCTACTCGGTGGAGATCGGCGGCGAGCGCTTCACCAAGTTCATCCTCGATACCAAGACCGACGCCATCTATTACTTCGACGTCGACGTCTACAAGGTGCACAAGGACTTCATCTTCGGCGAGCTGTTGAAGACGCCGAAGACCAAGCAGCTCAACCGGCTGGTCGACCGCAACTACGGCTACCAGAAGCCGGACTACATGATGTGCTACCTGGTGCACCACCTCGCCGCCGACGTGTGGACGCTGGCGTTCTGGGAGGGCGACAAGGCCTCGGCGGCCCACGTCCGGCGCGCCTACCAGAAGCTGAAGGCGACGTTCTACCTGGGCGATCAGGTGAAGTACCGGCCCGACTCGGACTACCAGGAGCAGATCGCGCGGCAGCTCACCGACGTCCCGGTGATCACCAACGACAAGCTGTACAAGGCGGCCAGCTACCAGGCGTTCAACACCGGCAAGGCGATCGGCACGCTGCGCCTGGTGCCGGCCGGCGTCGCCTACGACGAGCTGACCTTCGCGCCCGACGAGATCGTGATCCTGCCCGAGAGCCTGCCCGACATCACGCCGGTGGCCGGCATCATCTCCGAGACGTTCTCGACGCCGCTGGCCCACGTCAGCCTGCGCGCGCGGGCCTGGGGCATCCCCAACGTCGGGCTGCGCGGCGCCGCCGCCACCTACGCCGGGCTGGTCGGCAAGACCGTGGTGTTCGAGGCGACCGGCGGCGGCCACACGCTGCGCGCGGCCACGCCCGACGAACTCGCCGCGTGGCAGGCCCGGGTGCAGACCGCGCGCACCGTCAAGATCCCGCCGGCTGACCTCGCCGCCAAGGACCTGCGCGGCCTCGACGCGCTGCGCGCGGCGGACGCCAGCGCCTACGGGACCAAGGCGTCGAACCTCGGCGAGATCGTCCACGGCGCGTTGCCCGGGTTCCTGGTGCCGCCGGGGTTCGGCGTGCCGATCGCCTACTACGACGCGCACCTCGAGGCGGCCGGGCTGCACGCGAAGATCGCGGCGCTGCTCGCCGACGCGCGGTTCCGCACCGACGCCGGGTACCGCAAGCAGGCGCTGGCAGAGCTGCGCGCGGCGATCAGCGCGGCGCCGCTGGACCCCGCGTTCGTGGCGCTCCTGGCCAGGCGGCTGGGCGAGCTGACCGGCGGCGATCCCAAGGTCGGCGTGTTCGTGCGCAGCTCGACCAACGCCGAGGACCTGCCGGGGTTCTCGGGCGCGGGGCTCTACGACACGATCCCCAACGCCAAGGGCGTCGACGCGGTGGCGCAGGCGATCAAGGACGTGTGGGCCAGCGTGTGGACGCTGCGCGGCTACGAGGAGCGCCAGCTGTTCGGCATCGATCACACCAAGGTCTACGGCGCGGTGCTGGTGCAGGTCGGCGTCAACGCCACCGCGGCCGGCGTGCTGGTCACCGCGCATCCGACCGATCCGGCGCAGAAGACGACGTACACGATCAACGCCAAGAGCGGGCTGGGGCTGCGCGTCGTCGAGGGCAAGAAGGTGCCCGAGAGCCTGCTCTACGACGTCCACAACCGCGGCCTGCGGATCCTGTCGCGCTCTGACGAGGACACCATGCTGGTGTTCGACGGCAAGGGCGGCGTGCGCGAGGTGCCCAA
>Ga0075163_10012682_pt1 | contig 10976 bp, 15 predicted proteins | sample JI1023141ADNA_FD_71478 | JGI IMG/M metagenome (GOLD analysis project Ga0075163, IMG submission 71478) | Wastewater effluent complex algal communities from Wisconsin, to seasonally profile nutrient transformation and Carbon sequestration -... | ecosystem: Engineered > WWTP > Effluent > Algae...
GAAAGAAACCACTATGACCACCCCCATAAGCCATGAATTTAATCTCAAAAACCATATACGCGGCGTGCTCGACTTCCCCAAGAAAAATATTCTGTTCCGCGACATTTCGCCCCTGCTCGCCCACCCGGAGGCCCTGAGGCGAACACTGGATATTCTGGAATCAGAAGTCATGCGACACCAGCCCGACCTTCTGATCGGCATTGAATCGCGCGGTTTCCTGACCGCCGTACCGCTGGCGGATCGTCTCGGCATCGGCATGGTGATGGCCCGCAAGAAAGGCAAGCTGCCCGGCACCGTCATCTCTCATACCTATGATCTGGAATACGGCACCGACACGCTGGAACTCCAGCCCGACCTGATCAAGCCGGGTGCGCGGGTCGTCATCGCCGATGACCTGCTCGCCACCGGCGGCACGCTGAAAGCCACCATCGAACTGGCCCGCAAGGCTGGTGCCCATGTTCTGGCCGCTGCCTGCATCATCGAACTCGATTTTCTGAAAGGCCGTGAGAAAATTGATGTGCCGCTGATTTCTGTGGTGTCCTATAGCGATGAGACGCCCGACACCGCCGTCACGGCAGCGCCAGCGGCAAGACCGGCCCCGTAATTAAACCGCCATCCCGGGCCCCTTCCGGGGTGCGCTGAAAGAACGCTGGCGCATATCGTCAATCCGCTGAACGATGCACGCCTTCACGTCTTCGGGGGCAAAGGCATATCGGGCGGCCATGCGCGAGATATCAGACAGCGCCTCTATCGTGAAGCCGAACTCGTCGCGGGCGATCTGATACTCCCGCCCCAGCGTTGTCTTGAAAAGACCCGGATCGTCAGAATTGATGGACACCAATATACCGGCGTCATAAAGCCTGCGCAGGGGATGATCCTGATAGGTCGGGCAAAAATCCTGAAGCGCCAGAATATTACTGGTCGGGCACACTTCCAGCATGATCCGTTCGGAACGAACCTGTTCCAGCACAGCGGGATCATCGATAATGCGCACGCCATGCCCGATGCGTGTAACCCGAAAATTCACAGCCTCACGGGCATTCCGGGCATCGGCATTTTCAGACGCGTGCATCCGCACACCCAAAGGGCGCCCGAAGTCCCGCAGCACGCGTTCATAAGCGGCACGGAAAGGCGGAATATCACCGTTCCGCTCCCCTCCGGCAATATCAAGACCCACGATATAGGGATGCGGGTAAGACAGGATGATATCCGCATCGCGCTCCGCCTTGGCGGAAACCTCTGCATCCCCCGAACCGAAGGCACGCTCAAAAGTCACATTGATCCGGCTCTCGATTGAAAAATCGAGGCGCGCGCGATCCATCCCCGCAACCAGACCGTCGATCATTTCCCTATAGGGAATGGCGCAACGTACGGCCTGCGCCGGACACGCAATCATTTCAACGTAAACCGCATTCTCGGCGGCGCATCGCCTCAGGTAATCATAAGCGATGTCTTCATAATCAGCACCCGTTTTCAGGGTCGAGGCTATGCCGTAGTAAACGCGCGTAACCGAATCAAGAAAATCGGTATAGTGGTAATCGCTTCCATCAGGGGTAAACAACGCCGGGTCCAGCGAAACATGATTACGCACCGCCAGTTCACGACATTTGGCAGGCGTCATCGTGCCCTCGATATGAACGTGGAGTTCTACCTTGGGAATGGCAAGAATGTCAGGATCAACGATGATGAACCCCACACTGCAAAAGCTTAAACATTGAATCTAAACAGCATGATATCGCCATCCTGGACAAGGTACTCCTTACCTTCCTGACGCATCTTGCCCGCATCTTTGGCGGCTTGCTCGCCGCCCAGCGCCACGAAGTCAGCAAAGGAAATAACTTCGGCACGGATGTAACCACGTTCGAAATCGGTATGGATGGCGCCTGCGGCTTCCGGCCCCTTGGCCCCTTTACGCACGGTCCACGCGCGCGCTTCTTTCGGACCGACGGTAAAGTAGGTTTGCAGGCCCAGCAGCTTATAGCCTTCGCGGATGATCTTGTTCAGCCCCGGTTCAGCAAGGCCGATGGTTTCAAGAAACTCTTTCTTCTCTTCTTCGGTGCCCAGCTGCGCGATTTCCGATTCAATCGACGCGGTGATGATCACACTGCCCGCCCCTTGCGCCTTTGCCATCGCCTCGGCCTTCTTGGTCCATTCATTCCCCTCTGCCGCGTCATCTTCCATGACGTTCAGGACATACAGGACAGGCTTGGACGACATCAGCGCCAGCATCTTGAAGAGTTTTTTCTCATCATCAGCAACCTCGACCGTGCGGGCGGGTTTGCCAGCCTCCAGCGCGACCTTGACCTTGTTCAGAAGATCCAGCAGGGTTTTGGATTCCTTGTCGCCGGATTTGGCTTTTTTCTCGACGTTCTTGATCTGACGTTCGACCGAGTCCATATCCGCCAGCATCAGCTCGGTTTCCACGATTTCAGCATCGCGCACCGGATCGACCGAACCCATCACGTGAATGATGTTCGGATCATCGAAGCAGCGCAGGACGTGGATAATGGCATCCGTTTCGCGGATGTTGGCCAAAAACTGGTTACCCAGCCCCTCGCCTTTGGAGGCCCCCTTCACCAGACCGGCAATATCAACGAATTCGAGCTGGGTCGGAATGATCTTCTGGGAACCGCCCAGTTTTGCGATAACGTCAAGACGCGCATCCGGTAGCGCCACGCGCCCCACATTCGGCTCGATCGTGCAGAATGGGAAGTTCGCCGCCTGCGCCGCTGCCGTCGCGGTCAGCGCGTTAAACAGGGTCGATTTCCCCACGTTCGGCAAGCCGACAATACCGCAATTAAAACCCATAATTCTTACTCCTTTACGTCTACGGCCTGAGCAACCTTGCTCATGAATTCGTTATCTTTACCCTGCACCATCAACGGCGCATGATCTGCCACTGCTTCTATCAATGATTTCAACCAGATCAGCTCATCTTTTGAGAAGTTACTCAAAACATGATTGTGCACCATGGCTTTATCACCCGGATGGCCGATCCCCAGACGAATGCGCCAATAATCATTGGAATTCAGATGGATATCCATTGATCTTAAACCGTTATGCCCGGCATTGCCGCCGCCCTTCTTGGTGCGGATTTTTCCGGCCCCCAGATCAAGTTCGTCATGAAAAACAGCGATGCGATCAAGCGGTATTTTATAAAATTTTGCAGCTTCGCCAACGGATTGTCCGGAATTATTCATGTAAGTTTGCGGTTTGAGCAGGATCACTTTTTCGCCCTCAATATGCCCTTCCGCCATCAGCCCCTGAAACTTCTTTTTATAGGCCGGAAAGCCATACGTATCAGCAATCGCATCCACCGCCAGAAAGCCGATGTTGTGACGATTATATTCGTACTTGTCGCCGGGATTTCCCAACCCCACCCAAAGCCACATCAGCTTGCGATCCTTTTTTCAGAAAAAGACTGATCCTTTAAAGAAACACCCTTAAAAGAAGCACAGGGGCAGGAAATGATCCCGGCCCCCGTGCTGTATTCGGTAAAAGAAGTGCGATTACTTCTTCGCAGCCGGAGCCGCCGCTTTCGCGTCCTTCGCCGGAGCGGCGGCAGCTGCCGCAGCAGCTGCCGTTGCAGCCGCCGCATCAGCGGCAGCGTCAGCAGCACTGGCTTTCGGCGGCATGATCGAAGCCAGAGCAAACTCCGGATCATCATTCACCGGTTTTGCGCCCGCAGGCAGCTTCACATGAGCCAGTGTAATCGTGTCATTGACTTTGAACGGCGCAAGGTCAACCTCGATCGCTTCGGGAATTTCCGTCGCGCGGCAGATCATATCCAGGCTGTGGTGAGAAATGTTCAGAACACCCTTCTCTTTAATGCCCGGCGAGTTTTCATGATTGGTGAAATGGACCGGAATGCTGACATGCAGCGTTGTCTTCGGCGTTACGCGCAGGAAGTCAACATGCTCGACACGATCAGACACAGGGTGCAGTTGAACATCACGCGCCAGAACCAGATTCTTCTCGCCATCAACGTTCAGTTCGCACAGGTGCGTGAACATATGGCCCTTCACCCATTCTTTTTGGATGTCGTTCGCGCTGAAGGCCACCAGGACCGGGGTCTTGTTATCCCCGTAGATTACTCCAGGAAGCTTCCCTTCGCGGCGAAGCGTCCGAGCAATCCCCTTACCGGCTCGTTCTCTTTTTTCTGCCTTAACGGCATATTGTTTAGACATGGTTTTATCCTTACATAGACAAAATTAAGGAGCACCTCCAGGGGTGTGCTCCGGACGCCGTAAAAAAGCAGAAAACCCCTGCAATATCAAGGAATTTCGACTTTTCTCTTGTGTGGGGATCAATACCATAAACATTATGTATAATAAAGTTGGGAAAATTAATGGCTTTATGTAACAATAATGTCGGCAGGAGGGGATGATGTTTAATCCGAAAAACTTTTCTAATGAAAAAATAATGAAAATGGATGCCCCGGCTTTGGTCGCTGCTTGGCAGGATGTCGCCGCAGAAATTCAAGAGTCAAGGCAAGCAGGCCCTGAGATGGCAGAAATGCTTCTGGCGCCCCTCTCTGATCCGGTGATGCTGCTCGTGGGGAGAGCTTACGAGATTGGCAGAAAATCATTGGAAACAGGCGAAAAAATGGGCTCTTTCGCAACAGTTTTTAAATCGGCAACAGAAGAAGCCATCGCATTTCTAACCGATCAGGGAACCGCCAGCATGATGAAGGTCGCCGTCAGCATCGAACCTCTTCAAAAAGAGATTTTGCCGAAACTGAAATAACCCTGCTACACGAACAGTTGGGAAATCGACTGCTCGCCGCTGATCCGACGGATCGCCTCCGCCATCAACCCCGAAACGGTCAGTTGCTCGATATTCGGCGAATTCTTCACCGCTTCCGTCGCTGGAATGCTGTCCGTGATATACAGCTTTTTAATCTGGGAATCGGCAATCCGCGCCACGGCCCCACCCGACAAAACGCCATGCACGACATAGGAATAGACTTCCTTGGCGCCATGATCCATCAGGGCGGTCGCCGCGTTGCAAAGCGTGCCGCCTGAATCGACGATATCATCAACCATGATGCAGGTCTTGCCCGCAACTTCACCGATGACGTTCATCACTTCGGAAACCCCGGCCTGCTCGCGGCGCTTGTCGATGATCGCCAGGCCACAGTCCAGCCGCTTGGCAAAGGCACGGGCGCGAACAACACCGCCAACATCGGGCGATACCATCACCAGTTCGTCTTTGGCGAATTTGGTTTCAATATGGGGTATGAACACCGGCGACACGATCAGATTATCAACCGGAATATCAAAGAAACCCTGAATTTGTCCGGCATGCAGTTCCATTGTCAGCACGCGGTCAACGCCCGCCGCCGTGATCAGATTGGCAACCAGCTTGGCGGAAATCGGCGTACGGCCCCCCGTCTTGCGGTCCTGCCGCGCATAGCCGAAATACGGGATCACGGCAGTAATACGACGTGCCGACCCACGACGCAGCGCATCAATCGTGATCAGCAATTCCATCAAATTGTCATTGGCCGGAAAACATGTCGATTGCAGGACGAAAACATCCTCGCCGCGCACGTTCTCAAGAATTTCAGCAAACACTTCCATGTCTGTGAACCGTTTGATACTGGCCTTGGTCAGCGGGCAATCCAGCGACTGTGCGATAGCATCGGAAAGCGGACGGTTGGAGTTACCGGCGATCAGCTTCATGGCAGGCTCATTCCTTAAGAGAGCGGCGTTTTCGGTCATGGGCTGACTATAGGAAATCACCCCCCGCCTGATCAACCTGAATCCGGTGAAACAGGGTTGTTTTACGCCCCTGTTTTTGGCAGGCCGATTATTTCCGTATCATAATTGCCGATACCTGCCGCCCGTAATCCGGCTCCTTACGATGCGTCGAACGGCGAAAGCTGAAGAAGTCTGCATCTTCGGCGCATGTATCACGCCCCAGCGCCGCGATGCCGGGCACCCCCGCCAGCAACAAACGGCGCTGGCAATAGGCTGGCAAGTCGAACATCAAGTGCCCGGGCCGTTCCGCCGGAACAAAAAAGCGGGCGTTCTTCATATCCTGCAAAACAAACGGGTCGCGGAAATTTTCGGATACTTCATAGGTCTTGGGACCGATGCAGGGGCCAACAACCGCAGACAGCGTTGCTTTGTCAGCCCCCAGCTCTTCCATCCGGGCGACTGTGCTCTCCAGCACGCCTTTCAATGCGCCGCCCCACCCGGCATGTGCAGCCCCTATGACAGAACGCCCGTCCTTGGTATGGCCATGAAACAAAACAGGCGCACAATCGGCTGTCAGTACCCCGATCATCAGGCCGGGCTTATCCGTAACGATGGCATCGGCCTGTGGACGATTATTGACGGAATCATATGGCTGATCGGCAACGATGCAGCGATCTCCATGAACCTGATGAAGCGTCAGCAGGCGATCCGGCGTCGTATCGAAGGCATCCGCCACGCGGCGGCGGTTCTCAAGGATATTCTCAGGCTTGTCGGATGATCCCACGCCGCAATTCAGGCTGCGATACAACCCGTCGCTGACACCGCCGTTCTTTGTAAAAAAACCATGAGCGATGCGCCCCTCGCCTGCGGTAAACAGAGAGTGCTGAAGAAACAGCGTCATGGAGATATCACCAGTCTGAAGGAACGTTATTAAACAGGCGCTGAGGCAATGGCACGCCATAGAAGCCCTCAACGGCTTTCTTGTCGTACTGATAAATGATTTCAGGCTCTGGCTGTTCAGGCTGCATAAACGGCACCCCCGAACCATCTTGCGCACCCGGTTGTCCCGGGGCAACCGCATTTCCCCCCTGTTGCGGTTGAGGTCCGTTATTGGTTTTATTGACCTCGTCCGCCGCCGCCGTATACATCGCCCCGACAGTGTCAGAGTAGTACTGCTCCGGATCCTCCAGATGGTACACTTTAACCGGCGTATTCGGATCGGGCTGGTTCTGGAGCTGTGCATGCGCCTCAGCCTGAGCGAACAGCAAGCTCACTCCCAAGCCAAGAGCCATCCCCCGGACGGCGCGCTGCAAAACCGAATGCCCCATCGTCTTTAGCTGTACCCCTTACCAGTCAGAGGGAACGTTATTGAACAGGCGCTTGGGCAGCGGCACGCCATAAAAGCCCTCGACGGCTTTCTTGTCGTACTGATAAATAATTTCCGGCTCAGGTTGCTCCGGGCCAAAAACGCCGGGCATCATCTGTGCCGTAGCACCTGCCCCTTGCGTCCCCACGGGCATGCCGTTGTTTTGAGCCTGCGCGTCCTGGGGATTTCCGGTGTAATTCGATGACGCCGTGGCCGCAGCCAGCGCCTGCATTTGTTCCTGCGACGTACTTGTTGCCTCTTCGGCTGCATGGGCAACAGGAACCGCCCCCGCCACGACAACGCAGCAGATACCCGCCAAAAATATGTCTCGACCCGATTTTGCTCGCATAAAAACCTCACCCATTCTCATGATTGCGATCATAGCACAGATAATTTTGAAGAAAACACCTCTGATTTTACTCTGGTGTTACATAAAAAACACGGGACTTCCGCTTGCTTTTCTCACCGGTGGGCGGCGGGTCCGATTCGCCTTGAGAGGCCTCCTTTTCGCCTTCCGCCGGGTCCGGGGCCGCCGCATTCCCGGCGGTCACCGGCAGGGCCACAGAAGATGGCGCGGCAGAGGTCTCCGCCCGGGCAGGCACCTGCCCGCCCTCAAGCATCTTTGTAATCGCATCCAGATCAGCTTTCATCGCCGGATCGATTTTCGTCGGATCGATCTTGCCGGGCTTGTCTTTCATATACTCAGGATATGTATAGGGCACGCCCTTGGCATCCATGCAAGCCTTAACACCGACATCAGAGCGGAATATCCGCTTGCCGTCAGCACCGATCGGCAGAGGTTCACCCTGCAGATCCTGAACGGCCTGATCCTGCGGCAATGCCATTTTCACGGCTTGCATCTCGCTATAACACTCGCTCAAGGCACGATCATAGATGGCGTAAGCAGGGCTCATTATGTAAGAAGACAAACTGCCCGGTTCCAGCACCAGACGGCTTTTATGCAACTGACCGGCCGCCGCAGCCGCAGCCTCTTCCTCATCCCCATGGGCCAAGGCGGTTCCTGCGTGCAAAACCATCAGAACGCACCCCGCCATAAGAATGGCTCTTGAGAAAACATAGCTGTTGAAACGGAATGACATTGATGAAACACCTCGTCCACTCCGGAAATTATAGCACGGAATGCCCGAAGTGATTGCAGTTTGATAAATGACGCAGTATGTATATGGAATTACTTGGAAAATTGTCCCCGTAGCTCAGCTGGATAGAGCGGCGGTTTCCTAAACCGCAGGCCGGAGGTTCGAGACCTCCCGGGGACGCCAGTTTCAGTAGTTTTGCCCCCGGATAGCAACAGACCTAACTATTAGCGCCCCTTACCGGATACTCTTTCAGCACGTCTTCACACTGAGAAATAAGTGATGGAAGATAAGATTGATCAATTTCAAAAATAAATTTGTGTTCCTGTGTCATGTTGTCTGGGGTTATGGAGACCTCCATCGTTACATGACCTAATGAACCAGCCTGTAGAATAACATATAGATGTGGCTCTATACATGGCAGTTCCGCCTTGGCCACAAGGCCTTTTAAGAGCTCTCTTGAAGATGAGAGCCAATGATCTATTTCAACAACAGCAACAATAGCACCGCTGACCCAGACACTGGCTCCCGCCTCCCCGCAATGAGCGGTCACGTTCAACCAGTTTCCATCATAATAATCTTCGGACTCGGAAAATTGCCTTCCATGTATCCAGATCTGGAGACCCGCCAATTTAATATTGGGAGATTTCAGCTTTTCGATGTCAACGCGCATCTACACCCCCAATGAGCATAATCAGGTCAGGCAACACCATCAATTTGGCTAAACCGCAGGCCGGAGGTTCGAGACCTCCCGGGGACGCCATCTTCCTATTCCTGCGCCTGAATTTTCTTGATCGATTTCTGACAGACGTCATGGAAAGCACCGAGAAGCGCCCGCCCCTGATTGCCCCCGTCACCCGATATCTTTTGCGCCAGAACGAGCAGGATCGTCTTGTAAAGCAGATCGACAATCTGCACGACCTTCTTGTCGAATTTGCCGACATCTTCAAGAAATGTCAGAACCGTGCCGGCCAGCCCGCTGATCAGCGAATAATTGAACGTCGCGGCGTTGGCCTTGATATTCATGATCGGCGTCATGAATGACTCGAGAATTTCACGTTCGTTATCAGGCTTCTTCACACCGCGGGTCTGACTGATCGCTTTGCTCAGTTCATCCAGATGAGGGCGCGCAATCGGGGCGAAATCGACCTTGTTATTCTTGATGACATCCTGCGCCCTTTCGATCTTTCTTTCATCGATCGCGCCTGTACCGACGCGCCTCTGCAGGTCAAGCGAGGCCTTGATGCGTTTTATATCAGCGTCAATATCAGAATCTTTACTCATGAAGATTTATCCTCATACCCGGATCTAACTGTACTTCTCAATCGCCTTGGCAACGATCAGCTTCAGCTCTTCAGCCTTCGTGCCACCATGGTCTTTGATATTTTCGTTATAGACAACCCACATCACGTCATTATGGGCCTGAACGATAATGTGGTGCTCTTTGCGCGTCACATCGATGCGCTCTGAAAAATCGCGCAGCGAAACAGCGAAATGCTGCATCAACTCGTAATTGAATGTCGAAGCCAGATCCTTGATGTGATTGGCCGTATGGTAAATCTCCTCCATCGAGGAATTACGCAGTTCATCGCTGGATGCGGTTTTGAAATTGTTCCACGACTTTTCCAGTTTACGCAGGCTCTCCTCGACAATTTTCGGATAGAGACTTTGTTTCGTCTCGATAATTCCCTGTGCGCGATTGATCGCGCCGGAATCGATGAACCCGGCACCATCGTGCAAAGACGCGCCAGCCTTCAGCTTCAGGCGATTCACGCGATGAAAAATCTCGATCTTATCCCCGTCAGAGTCGTTCATGATATGACTTTATGTCCTCCGCTTTGGTAATACGGCGCTCCGTCCCTTTGTATTCTTCAATCCTGCGGCGGCGGTCAGGACCAAAGAAGCCGGGCACCTTCAGGAAAGGCCGCGGCTTGTCGATCACATACAAAAGCCGTGATGCCAGCTTCTGTGCCGACACCGGCTTCACCAGAACTTCATTGGCGCCGTTATCGCGCCCCGCAACCACGACATCCTCGCTGGCATAGGCGCTGCACAACACCGACGGGAGAAAACGGATCGAATCCTTCTTGTGACCACGCAACCATTTGAGCAACTCAAGGCCGTCGCCATCCGGCATCAGCCAGTCCAACAGGACAAGATCAATCTTGTTCCGCGATGTCTCGTCGGAATTGAAGAGCATGATCATTTCGCGGGCTTCGTTGCCGCTGGAGGCCTGAACGATATTTCCCACGCCAAATTCGCGCAGCATGGTGCTGATCAGGTCAGCCATAAAAGGATAATCTTCCACAACAAGTATGCGAAAAGCGCTCAGGGAATACGCCTTTTTCTGCTTGTTGCCAACGGCAGACATCTGGGTGGCTTCGACGGGTTTATTCATGTCTACTCATGGGGACTGTGTGACCTCAAAGATGATAATAAGCTGCGGTACTTTAGGAAAGTCTTAAATTTCTGGAAAACCGGTTTTTTACCGGCTTTCTGCGCTTGCCTTGGTTTACGAAAATATCTTATTGTATCAAACACATAAATCAACCCTGTCTCTTTGGGATATCTCCGCATGAAAGTCCTTGTTGCCGTCAAACGCGTGATCGATGCCTACGTTACCATCCGGGTCAAAGCCGACCAGACCGGCGTTGAAACCGCCAACGTCAAAATGTCGATGAACCCCTTCTGCGAAATTGCGGTCGAAGAAGCGATCCGCATGAAAGAGCAAGGCAAAGTCACCGAAATCGTCGTCGTCTCCGCTGGCCCCGCCACCTGCCAGGAAACACTGCGCACGGCGCTGGCCATGGGCGC
>Ga0075163_10012684_pt1 | contig 10976 bp, 11 predicted proteins | sample JI1023141ADNA_FD_71478 | JGI IMG/M metagenome (GOLD analysis project Ga0075163, IMG submission 71478) | Wastewater effluent complex algal communities from Wisconsin, to seasonally profile nutrient transformation and Carbon sequestration -... | ecosystem: Engineered > WWTP > Effluent > Algae...
AGTGATACTCTTCGCGCTTGCACCTGCCTCAGCTGTACTTCGCGTCGCCGCGCGTGCTGCCCAAGGCAGAAAAGCTCCACGGGCGCGTCGTCGTTCTCGATCTCGCGTTCGCGTCGACCATCGGCACGAGCATCTCGTTCGATCAGGTGACCAAGCCGTTCCTCGACGGACTCGGCGATCGGCTGGCGATGTGGGTCGATCACCACGACCACGATCGCCACGCCGACTTCAAGGGGGACTCGCGGTTCCGGCTATCGACCAAGGCCGAGCACGGCGCGTGCCCGGAGATGGTCGACGAGGAGCTGGTGCGCCAGGTCGGGCCGATCGACTGCATCTGCACGCACGTCGATCTCGACGGGCTGTACGCCGCGGCGAAGTGGATCCTCGGCGGCAAGCAGCCGTACGCCGGCGCCGATGACGACGCGCGCTGCGTCGACACGCGGATCGGAACCCCGGGGCCGATCGCGACGCGGATCGACCGCGCGCTGCGGGCGAAGTTTCGCGATGACCAGCTCAAGCGCGCCGTGATCCAGTTTCTGGTCAACGGCATGGGGAAAAGCCCGCACGACGACGTGATCAAGGACGCCGCGGCGCTGTTCGACAAGCGCGACAAGGTCACGCGCGAGCTGGCGACCCGATTCACGATCCGCGGGCGCGTCGCCGTCGTCGACACCCAGGGATATGCGGGCCAGTTCGACAAGACGGATCTGTCGCTGCTCGGGCAGGTCAAGGCGCCGGTGTCGCTGGTGCGCGACAGTGGGATGCTGACGATCGCGGCGAAGTTCGGCTCGGGCTGGGACTTCGTCAAGCTGTTCGAGCTCGGCGGCGGGATGCCGACACGGGTGACGATTCCCGAGGCGAAGCTCGACGACACGATCGCCCTGATCAACGACGCGCCGGAGCCGGTGCCGACGGGTGGTGGAGCCAGCGATGACTAGCGTCGCGCTGATCGCCGTGCAGCTCGAGATCAACCCCGAGGTGCTCGCGACGGGCGACGCGTATCGCGCGCACCTCGCCGAGATGGTGGCGTGCGCCGTCGAGGAGGCAGGCGAGGCCGACGCGAAATTGATCGTGCTGCCCGAGATCTCCGGACACCTCGCGCTGCTCGCCACCGCGCCCGCCGCGGCGCACCGATCGACCACGCTATCGGGCGCGCTCGCAGCCTCGGCCGTGCGCCGCCCGCTCGACGTGCTGCGCGGCGTGGCGAGCACGCGAACGCTCGCCCCCAAGCACGCGGTGCTCGGGGCGCTCGCACCGGATGGCGAGAAGTACTGGCGCTCCGTGTTCGGTCCACTCGCGCGGCTCCACGGCGCGTGGATCGTCGCCGGCTCGCATCTCCGCCTCGGCACCACCGGCGACCTGACCAATGCCTCGTTCACGTTCGCGCCCGACGGTCGCTGCGTGGCGACCACCGACAAGATCAACCTGGTGCCCGGGATGGAGGACGGGGCGCCGAAGGGGCTCGGGCTGGCGCGTGGCTCGATCGACAAGCTGCCGATCGTCGACACCCCCGTCGGCACGCTCGCGACGCTGATCTGCTACGACGCGTTCTCGTGCGCGCACACCACGCTCGAACGGTTCACGCCGATCGGGGAGCGGCTCGCGGCACGCGGTGGGGTCACGTTCGTCGCGAACCCCGCGGCGAACCCGTGGAAGTGGTTGGGTCCGTGGCCGCCGGAGTCGTCGGCAGGCTTCACCGATCCGGCGAGCCGCCATGCGACGCGCGCGGAGCAGTGGCGGCTCGAGGGGCTGCCCGGATCGCTCGCCGCGACCAGGTTCGCCCGGTTCGGCGTCACCGCCCACCTGGTGGGCCAGGTCCTCGATCTGAGGTTCGAGGGACAGTCGGAGATCCTCGAGGGCGAGCGCGTGCTCGCGCGGGTCGCGCAGTGCGACCGGGGAGGTCACGCGACCGCGATCGTTCGTGCTACGGAGGACTCATGACCAGCGGAATCGACCGCGTCGCCGACGAGCTGCTCGAGCTCTACCTCGATCCCGAGGCCAAGGAGATGCAGCACATCGGGAGCTACGAGCTGCCGAACGTCGAGCACGTCGAGCACGTGATCGACGAGTGCCGCGCGCTGCTGTTCCCGGGCTACGCCGGCCCCGACTTCACCGGCACGCGTCCCGCGCTTCGCGAATCGCTCCGCCAGCGGGTCAGCGAGCTGCGCGTCCACCTGCAGCGGCAGATCTATCGCGCGCACTTTCACAAGGAGCAGCAGGCGCTCGCGCGCACCGAGCTCGTCGAGTGCCGCGAGTGCGCGACCACGGCCGACCAGGTCACCGATGCGTTCCTCGCCCGGCTGCCCGACCTGCGCCGCCAGGTCCGGCTGGATCTCCGCGCGGCCTACGAGGGCGATCCCGCGGCCAGTGGCGTCGACGAGATCCTCGCCTGCTACCCGGGCATGTACGCGATCACGGTCTACCGGCTCGCCCACGCGCTGCTCCGCGAGGGCGCAAAGGTCATCCCGCGGATGATGACGGAGGTCGCCCACCGACTGACCGGCATCGATATCCACCCGGGCGCCGAGATCGGGCCCTCGTTCTTCATCGACCACGGCACCGGCGTGGTGATCGGGGAAACCACCCTGATCGGCGCGCGGGTCCGGATCTACCAGGGCGTCACCCTCGGCGCGCTGACGGTGCCCCAGGGCGAGAGCAGGCCGGCCCCGGGGGCGCGGCGGCATCCGACGATCGAGGACGAGGTCGTGATCTACGCGAATGCGACGATCCTGGGCGGCGAGACGGTGATCGGGAGGGCCTCGGTGATCGGAGGCAACGCGTTCGTCACCAAGAGTGTCGCCGCCGGGTCGCGCGTGCTGGGTACGCAGCGTCCGTAGGTCGGCAAACCGGGCCCCAACCCCCGAAAGCGTGTAGAATTTAGCCCGTTTCGATGGATGAGCGGACATGAGCGAGGAGTCGGCGCGCCCCCGTAGCGCGACTCGTCTGCGTGCAGAAGCGCCTCCCGGGCTGACGCTCGGCGAGGAGTCGAAGCACCGCATCGGTCGCTACGAGATCATCAAGACGCTCGGCAAGGGCGCGATGGGCGTGGTGTACAAGGCGCGAGACCCGCTGCTCGATCGCGTCGTCGCGGTGAAGACGATCAGCTCACCGCAGGGGCAGGGCCGGCGCGTGCGCTCGGCGTTCCTCGAGCGGTTCCAGCGCGAGGCCAAGGCCGCCGCGAAGATGCAGCACCCGGCGATCGTCACGATCTTCGACGTCGGCGTCGACGAGGAGTCTGGCGCACCGTTCATGGTGCTCGAGTACCTGCCCGGGGAGACGCTGGCGGATCGCCTCGATCGCGTCCGGTTGCCGCTCGCGCGGTGCGTGCAGGTCACGCTCGATCTCGCGAGCGCGCTGTCGTTCGCGCATCGCCAGCGCATCGTCCACCGCGACGTCAAGCCGGCGAACGTGCTGCACGCCGGCGACAACCGCTGGAAGCTCGCCGATTTCGGGATCGCGCGGATGCCGGACTCCGATCTGACCCAGGTCGGCATCTTCATGGGCACGCCGGGCTACTCGCCGCCCGAGGCGATCCGGGAGGGGCGCTACACGCCGCAGGCCGACGTGTTCGCGTGGGGCGCGGTGTTCTACGAGCTGCTGTCGGGCCGGATCCCGTACGAGGGGCCGGATACCAAGACCACCAACAGCTACGTGGTGAAGGGCGATGCGCCGCCGCCGACGCGCCACGATCCCTCGATCCCGGGGCCGCTGTCCGACGTCGTGATGAACGCGCTGCAGCCGAGCGATCGGCAGCGGTTCAAGGATGCCTCGGAGGCCGAGCAAGCGCTGCGCGAAGCGTGGGATCGCTGCCTGACCCAGGGACTCGTCCATCCGGCGGTGCTCGCGATGGAGGAGACCTCGCACGACAAGGCGCCGGTGCGGATGCACGAGCCGCGCGTTCGCAACGCGCCGCCACCGAAGGCGTTCGGTGACACCAACGAGGTCACCACGATCGACACGGCTCCCAAGGCATTTCTTGGGGCTCAGGCCCCAAACCCCTTCGTGATCGAGAGCAGCAAGGCCGTGCGCGGCGGCGACGACGATCCGACGCGGCTGATGGTGCGCGACGATCAGAAGCCGCACAAACCGATCACCGTGCCGGGGGTCGGCGGCAACGCGAAGACCACGACCGAGCGCATCGAGAAGAAGCCGGCCGGGCCGGTCAAGTCGGAGCGCGTCCCCGACGCCACCACGCCCGACGAGCCGCGCTTCGGCTCGAACGTCGCGAACCGCAAGTCCTCGAAGGCGATCTGGTTCGCGATCTCCGCGATCCTCGTGATCGCTGCGGCGGTCGCGGTGCTCTACTTCGCCGGCATCATCCGCTAGCTACGTCACGGCAACCGCCAGGGCCGCAGCCGCAGCGACCGCTCCGAGGGCGATGGCGACGCGGGGCCGGCGGGCGAGCGTCGCGACCCCGAACCCGACGAGATCACCGCGCGCGAACGCCGCGAGCCCGTCGTGCAGCGCGAGCCACGGGCGGTCCGCGCACAGGTAGACCGGCTCCCAGCGCTCGGGGCGCAGCTTCGCCTTGAACGCGTGGAGCCCGCGAAAGTCGTAGAGCGGCGAGCTCAGCGTGCGCGCGAGCTTGAGGAGCGGAGGGACCCCACCGGCGAGCGGGGCGAGGCCGAGCGTCACCGCGTGATCGCCGCGCGCGGCGGCGGCGCGCATCGCCGCGTCGATCAACAGCTCGCCGGTGCCGTTCGGCGCGCGGCGCTCGCGGCAGACATCCTCGACGAACAGGCGATGGCGCGCGTAGATCGGGGCGGCCGACAGGAACCCGACGAGCTCGCCGTGTTGCTCCGCGACGATCAATACGCGCTCGTCCTCCGCGCGCAGCGGCTCGAGCTGCACGAGGAAGCCCATCGGCGCCATCTTGCGCGTCGCCAGCCAGCGCGCCGCGAGCTCGACGATCTGCGAGCGCAGCGGTTCGTCCAGCGTGTGCACCACGCGCGTGGTCACGCCCTTGTTGTGGGCGCGGCGCAGCTGCGCGCGCAGCGACGGATGCTGGTCGAGGCGCTCGGTCCATGCGGCCGGCGACCAGATCGGTTGCTCGCCCAGCATCAGCGAGGGCAAGCCGCTGGCGTCGGCGAAGCGTTGCTCGCAGCCGAAGAAGCAGACGCGGCGGCCCGCGGCCTCGGCGGCGGCGGCGAACCTGCGCGCGACCTCGGCGAGCCGGTGCGCCGGGGCGATCGGCGCGCCGCCGGCGACCCACGCGGCCCCGGTATCGACGTAGGCGACGAACGCATCGGGGCCGGAGTCGAACCAGTAGGTGAAGTCGGACTCGAGCAGCTGGAACGACACCGTGGTCCACGCGTGCCCGCGCAGGATCGCGAGGGCGCGCTGGCGATCCGGGTCGAGCTCCACGCGACAAGGCTACTGCGGTCGGCGGCGGCGAGCGCGTGTCACGTCGTCGCAGCACAGGATCGGCAGTTCCTCGAGGGCCGGCGTCAGGCCAGCAGCGCGGCGACGGTCTCGGCGCACCCGCGGCACAGCGTGAAGCCGGCGCCGCCGTGGCCGTAGTTGTGGATGACCCGCGGATGGTCGAGGTCGCGCTCGAGCCGGACGGTGGGGCGGAACGGGCGCAGCCCGGTGCGGACGCGCTTCACCGGACCCACCGCGAGTCCGAGCGCGCGGGCCTGCGCGAGGATCCGATCGGTGATGGTCGGATCCGGATCGGCCGGAGCGCCGGGCGGCCACGGCAGCGAGCAGCCGCCGAGCACGAGCTCGTCGCGGCGCGGGATCGCGTAGAAGATGGCGTCGGGATCGCGGTCGTCGGTGACCGTGATGCCCGCGTCGTAGCCGCCGAGCTCGGTGATCACGATCTGGCCGAACAGCGGCAGCATCGCGTCGTCGCCGAGCAGCTCGCGCGCGCCCAGCCCGGTGCAATCGATCACCAGATCGCCTGCTTCGGCCGCGAGATCGCCGACCACGCGCTGCTCGATCGATCCGCGCAGCTGCGAGGTCAACCACGGGAGGAAGCGAGCGGGCTCGACGCGCGGCGCGGTGAACCGCCACGCGACCGGCGCATCGGTGACCGGCGCGGGCGCCCGCTCGACCGGGATCGCGGCCGTCCAGTACGGCGGATCCGAGGTCTCGCTGATCTCGTAGCCGATCACGAGGTCGACGCCGGCCTCGCGGGTGGCGACCAGCGTCTCGAGCCAGGCGCGGGTGCGGGAGGCCCAGCCGATCACGCGCTCGGGCGGGCCGACGCGATAGGGAAACCACACCGCCGCGGCGACCGCCGACGTGGTGGCGTCGCCGAGCTTGTCGGCGACCACGCGAACGCGATGGTCGCGCTCCTCGAGCACGAGTGCGGTGGTGAGCCCGATGACGCCGGCGCCGACGACGGTGATGTCCACATCGCCATGTTACCTTGGCCGCGTGGATCCGCTGGTGATCGCGATGCTCGCCGTCACGGCGTTCGTCGCCGGTACGGTGGATGCGATCGCCGGCGGCGGTGGGCTGATCACGCTGCCCGCGCTGCTCACCGCCGGGTTGCCCCCGCACCTCGCACTCGGCACCAACAAGGGCCAGAGCGTGTGGGGCTCGGCGGCCGCGCTGGTCACGTTCTGGCGAGCGGGGCAGGTCGATCCGAAGCAGGCGAAGCTCACGTTCCCGCTGGGCCTGGTCGGGTCGGCGATCGGCGCCGAGCTGGTCAGCGGCATCGACAAGGATGCGCTGCGCCCGATCGTGATCGTGATGCTGATCGGCGCGGCGGTGCTGCTGGTGATCAAGAAGCCGCCGGGGACGGGCGAGCTGGCTCGTAACTACCTCCCGATCGCGGCGGCCCTCGCGATCGCGATCGGCTTCTACGATGGCTTCTTCGGGCCGGGCACCGGCACGTTCTTGATCGTCGGCTTCGTGACGTTGTGTGGCCGGCCGATGACCCGGGCGACCGCCGACGCGAAGGTGGTGAACTTCGCCTCCAACCTCGCGGCGGTCGGGGTGTTCCTCGTCGAGGATTCGATCGTGTGGTCGATCGCGCTGCCGATGGCCGGCGGCCAGCTCCTCGGGGGAATGCTGGGAGCGCGGCTGGCGATCAAGGGCGGCACCAAGCTGATCCGGCTGGCGGTGCTCGTCGTCTCGGGTGCACTCGTCGCGAAGCTGGTCCTGGATCTCGTCGCCGGGTAAGCCTGGGGTTCTGGCCGAAGTTGTCGCTGGCGGGGGTGGAGGGACGTTCTGTAAGAAGGGGGGAACGGTGCGGCGGCAAGCAGTCAGATACGCGATCCAGCATCCAGTCGAGCTGGTGGTGGCGAACGATCGCCATCACGTGCACTCGCAGGACGTGTCGCGCACGGGCCTGTTCCTCGGCATGACCGGCGCGATCGCCGTGGGCACCGCGGTCAAGCTGTCGATGACCGGTGTCGATCAGCGCCGCCTCTACACGCGCGGCACCGTCGTCCGCGGCGACGTCACCGGCGTGGGCATCTCGCTGCGCCCGCCGTGCGAGCCCGCCGACGAGATGTTCGGCATCGGCATCGAGCAGCTCGTGCGGCGCTGCACCGCCACGCAGCACACCCGGCCGTCGAGTCAGCCCGCGTCCCTCGCCGGCGATCTCTCGATCATCGGGCTCCCCGCGATCCTGACGATGCTCGAGCAAGAGCGCCAGACCGGGCGGCTGATGTTGATCGGCGAGGCCGTGCTCTGGATCGACATCTCCGAGGGACGCATCGTCGATGCCGGGATGGCCGAGGTGATGATCGCCGCGCACGCCGCGGTGATGATGGCGCTCGATCAGAAGCGCGGTCGCTTCGAGCTCGTGCCGTGCGAGCCCGAGAGCACGCTGGGCCTGATGCCGATCACGCACCTGCTGCTCGAGCACGCGCGGCGCGCCGACGAGAGCGGCAGGTTCCGCGCGATCAGCGCGTAGTCAGGTGCCGGGCGTCGCGCCAGGTCCCGGCGACGATGGCGTCGCGGACCACGTGCGGGCGGATGTCGTGCTCGGCGAGCCGATCGATCGGCAGCCAGTGCTGCGCCAGGTGCGGCTCGCGGCTCTCGATCGCCACGCGGTCGAGCACGACCTCGAAGTAGTGCTCGAGGTTGTGGATCAGCCGGCCGGCGTGCTCGAAGCAATTCTCGACGACGAACCGATAGGCGCAGCTGACGAGCCGCGCCGAGGTCTCCTCCTCGAACTCGCGGCGGAGCCGGCTCTCGAAGCTGTCGCCGACCTCGTACTCGCCGCCGACGAACGCGTAGCAGGCGTCGGGCTCGTCGGTCGGGCGCTGGACCAGGAGCTGACCGTCGACGATCACGATCGCGCGGACGCTCGGCCGGACCACGTTGCGGCCGGCCACCGCGGCGAAGAACTCGTCCTGGCGGGACACTAGCGCTTGGCGGCGCGCAGATCGCGGACGAGCTTCGCCTGGCCGTCGGCATGGTAGCTCGACCGCACGAGCGGGCCGGAGACGACGTGCGTGATGCCAGCGGCGAGCGCGAACTGCTCGAGCTCGGCGAACTCCGTCGGGTGAACGTAGCGCTCGATCGCGAGGTGCTGCTTGCTCGGCGACAGGTACTGGCCGAGCGTGAGGATGTCGAGGCCGAGCCCGGCGAGCTCGGTGATCACGGACTCCACCTCCTCGCGGGTCTCGCCGAGCCCGAGCATCAGGCCTGTCTTGGTGACGGCGTCGCGCTTGCGGGCGTGCTCGAGGATCTGGTAGCTGCGCGGATAGCTCGCCTGGACGCGCACCTGCCTGGACAGCCGCGGCACGGTCTCGAGGTTGTGCGCGAACACGTCGGGATCGGCGTCGAGCACGACATCGACGAGCTCGGTCTTGCCCTTGAAGTCGCCGGCGAGGATCTCGAGCGTCATCGCCGGGCAGGCCTGCTTGACGCGCGTGATGGTCTCCGCCCAGTGCGCGGCGCCGAAGTCGGCGAGGTCATCGCGATCGACGCACGTGATCACGGTGTGCTCGAGCGAGAGCCGGCCGAGCATCTCGGCGACCCGGCGAGGCTCGTCGGGATCCGGCGGCAACGGGCGGCCGGTGGTGACATCGCAGAACCGGCAGCTCCGGGTGCAGATGTCGCCGAGGATCATGATCGTCAGCGCCCGGCGGGTCCAGCACTCACCGATGTTGGGGCAACTCGCCGATTCGCAGACCGTGTGGAGCTGCAGCTCCTTCACCATCGCGCGGAGCTCGAAGTACGCCGGCTTGCTCGGCAGCGTGGCGCGGATCCACTCCGGGTGACGGCGGCGAACTGGCGTGGGCTCGGCTTGACCCACCACCGGCAAGTGCACGCGATCCGAGGACATGGGGCGTAGATACCTCGGAATCGCGCGAAGTCACAGCCGATCGAGGATCTGTACCGGTGCAACCCCGGCGGCGACGTCGTGGAGCGAGGCGCGCCCCACCTCGTGGCCGTCGCGATCGACGATCACGTCGTCGCCGGCGGCGGCATCGAACCGGATCTCGATCTCGACATGCCTGCCCACGCGGGCGGTGATCGCCTCGAGGAGCTTCGAGGTCTCGACGGCCGCGCGCGCCTTGTCCCGCTGCCCCGCCGGCGAGTCCATCACGTACGTCATCAGGGCGTGGCGAACGATCACCCGCGTGACGGCCGCCGCCTGGTTTGCGACCACGGGTGGGCGCGGTGGGCTCGCGCAGCCGGAGAACGCGAGGGCGAGCCAGATCCAGCGAAAGCTACGCGACCGCATGCCGATAGGACGTCCGGCGGAGGCAGATCCATTCAGGCCGTTACGCAGGCCTTACACGGCTACGATGTTCGTGATGCAGATCGCCCTCCTGGGTGGCGACACGCTCGCCGCCGCTGGCTTCGAGGTTCCACGGCTATCGCGCTGGCAGCGCTTCGTCGACAGCGGGGAGCTCGCGCGCACCCTGACGCACACCTGCTTGCTCGTGAAGCCCCGCGTCGACCTCGGCTATCGGCTGGTGCTCGCGGCGGGCGCTCTGTCGCTGGTGATCTCGATCGATGGAGACGAGCACGTGATCCCGATCGAGGCCGAGCCCGACGCCGGCGGGTTCGAGCCGCTCGCGGCGATCTTTCGCGCGATCAACGCCGTGGTGGCCGCGCGTGGCGAGCAGCTCGTCCTCGTCGAGGTGCGCCGGAGCTATCGCGTCGTGTTCGTCGCGCCGAGCCGGCTCCCACCCGACGTCGGCTGGTACGTGGAGCTGTGCGTCGTCGACGTCGCGGCACCGGCAAGTGACCAGCCGCCGGCCGCGCTGGCGCCGCTCGACGCGCAGCTCGATCAGCGCTTCGAGCTCGATGGCAGCTTGCCCGGGCTGGTCGCCGCGTACGTGCTGCGGATGGCTCGGTTCGCCGGGATCGAGCACGCCGTCTGCGAGCCGCGCTGGCATCAAGAGCCCGGCGAGCTGACGCTGACGCTGTCGGAGACCCTCCCCACCGGCGGTGGGTGGAGTCGCACGGTCAGCGTGCCGTACATGCCGGAGCTCGACGTCCAGCCGATCCTCGACGCGATCAACAGCTCGCTCGAGCAGAGCTCGCGACGGCTCTATCGCGTCGCGCGGTCGCCGGATCGGATCGAGGTCGCGCTCCTCGACAAGGTCACCGCCGCCGAGCTCCGCCAGCGCGGCGATCTGATCGAGCATCCCGCTCGCGACGTGCTGCGTGCGCTCGCCGGCGCGGGTGTCGAGCTGCCGGCGCTGAGCAGCACCTGGGAGCACGCGATGTCGTGGGTCGGCCACTGCTTCGGGCAGCTCGCGATCCTCGCCGACGGCATCGTCGACCTCGCGGTGGCGGTCGCGAAGGACGAGGAGGTCTCGATCGCGTGGACGATCGCCGGGCGGACCACCACGCTCGCGTATCTGGCGAGCCTCGGATCGCGCCCGCTCGTCGAGGTGTTTCCCCAGGTGATCGGCGATCTCAATCGGCTCCTCCACGAGGCCGGCATCGCGCACCGCTACGTGGTGATGACGGGCGCGCCGTACTTCTACGCGCATCGGCTGCTGCTGCTCGATCCGAGCTGGCTCGCGATCGTCGCGCGGTACCGCCAGGTGCGC
>Ga0075163_10012686_pt1 | contig 10975 bp, 12 predicted proteins | sample JI1023141ADNA_FD_71478 | JGI IMG/M metagenome (GOLD analysis project Ga0075163, IMG submission 71478) | Wastewater effluent complex algal communities from Wisconsin, to seasonally profile nutrient transformation and Carbon sequestration -... | ecosystem: Engineered > WWTP > Effluent > Algae...
CAGGGCGTGCGCGTGATCGACCGCTGCAACCTGACCATTCTTTTCGAGCCGGGTCAGGACGGTCTGGCGGAGTTCCTGGCCGGCCAGCAGGTGGAGGTGGTTGCGTCGCTGCCCTGCTACTCGGCCACCAACGTGGACCGCCAGCGCGGCGACGGCGTGTTCGACAAGAGCATCACCGCCCTGCAGCAGCTCAATGCGCTGGGCTACGGCCAGCCCGGCAGCGGCCGGGTGCTGAACCTGGTCTACAACCCGCAGGGCGCGTCATTGCCGCCCGACCAGAAGGTGCTGCAGGCCGACTACAAGCGCGAGCTGTTTCAGCACTTCGGCATCGTCTTCAACGAGCTGCTGGCGCTGACCAACATGCCGATCCAGCGGTTTGGCTCCACGCTGGTCTCCAAGGGCAGCTTCGACGCCTACATGGACCTGCTCAAGGGCAGCTACCAGCCGCAGAACCTGGCCGGCGTGATGTGCCGCAGCCTGGTCAGCGTGGACTGGCAGGGCTGGCTCTACGACTGCGACTTCAACCAGCAGCTCGATCTGCCGCTGGGCACCCGCGGCGTGCGCCGCCACCTGCGCGACCTGCTCAGGACCGATCTGCAGGCGCAGCCAATCCGCGTGTCCGGCCACTGCTACGGCTGCACCGCGGGCCAGGGCAGCAGCTGCGGCGGTGCGCTGGCGCACTGAGCAGGCCCCATCGATCGTTTGGCGATGACGCAGGGCCCACAGAACACGCCGGGGCTGGCGGTCGTCATGCCGGTGCTCGATGAAGCGGCGGGCATCGACGCGGCCTTGATGGCGCTGGCGCCGCTGATGGCGCGCGGCGTGCGGGTGGTGGTGGCCGATGGCGGCAGCGCCGACGACACGTTGGCGCGCGCGCGGCGCTTCGACGGCGTCGAGGTGATTCAGGCGCCGCGCGGGCGCGCGGCGCAGATGAACGCCGGGGCGCTGGCCGCAACAGGCGATGGCGTCCTGCTGTTCCTGCACGCCGACACCACGTTGCCGCCGGACGCGGATCGCCTCATTGCACAGGCGCTGGCCGGCAGTCAACAGGTCTGGGGCCGCTTCGACGTGCGCATCACCGGACGGCCCCGGATGCTGCGAGTGGTGGCGGCCTGCATGAACGCGCGCTCGCGCTGGAGCGGCATCGCCACTGGCGACCAGGCCCTGTTCATGACGCGCGCGGCGTTCGACGCGATCGGTGGCTTTCCCGAGCAGCCGCTGATGGAAGACATCGAGATGTCGAAGCGACTGCGAACCTTGTCGCGCCCGGCCTGCCTGCGCGAGCGCGTGATCACCTCGGGGCGGCGCTGGGAGAGCCGCGGGGTCTGGTCCACCATCGTGCTGATGTGGCGCCTGCGCTGGGCCTACTGGCGCGGTGCCTCGCCGCAGGTGTTGGCGCGGCGCTACGAATGACGAAGCAAGGCGTGCATCCACCGAACGCGCCGCGCGTCGTGGTCTTCGCCAAGGCACCGTTGCCTGGACGGGCCAAGACGCGGCTGATCCCTGCGCTGGGTGCGGAGGGCGCCGCCCGGTTGGCGCGGCGCATGCTGGGCCACGCGCTGGCGCAGGCGATGGCTGCGCGAGTCGGCGCGGTGGAGCTGTGCATGAGCCCCGGCCCGGAGGATGCGGCCTGGCACGGGGTCGAACTGCCGGACCGCGTGCAGTGCACCGACCAGGGGGAGGGCGACCTGGGTGCGCGCATGGCGCGTACCGTGCACCGTGTGACGACCGGCCCTCACGGCCATCCTGTGCTGTTGATGGGAACGGACTGCCCGGCGTTGACGGCTGGGATCATTGGCGAGGCCGCAGCGCAACTGGCGCGGCACGACGCGGTGCTGGTACCGGTGGCCGATGGTGGGTACGTGCTGCTGGGCCTGCGGGCGGATTGCCCGGACATCTTCCGCGACATGGCCTGGAGCACCGCTGTCGTGGCTGCCGAGACCCGGCGCCGCCTCGCTGCGCTCGGCTTGAACCTCTGGCTCGGCCCGACGCTGAACGACATCGACGAGCCCGCCGATCGGGTTCATCTGCCTTCAGAGTGGGAATTCTGAAAGAAAACCGGCCGTTCCCAGCGTCAAATGGTCGTTATCTGCTATTGTTTATGTAGTGACGCGCCAACGGGACGGCGTGTTGTCGTTGACTTGGCGTCTCGATGGATCGTTTCCGTCATCCGTTTGGGGTGCTCAGGCCCCACCGGCGCAGCCAGGGCTTGAGCAGTGTGCCGTCAAGCGACCAGCGTCCGACGCCAAAGATGGCCAGCGCGGCGAGCAGCACACCCCAGGTGACATGCTGTTGCAGGGCGGCCGGCGCGATCTCGCTCAGGCTGATCACCGCGACGACATTCATCACGGACAGACCCAGCGCCGCAAAGCGCCCGCCCAGGCCGAACAGCAGCAGGACGGGCAGCACCAGTTCCCCGCCCGTGCCCATCACGGCTGCCACGCCGGGCGACAACAGCGGCACCTTGTACTCGTCACTGAACAGCGCCAGCGTGGTGTCCCAGTCGCGGATCTTGGTCAGGCCGGAGCGGAAGAAGGCCTCGGCCACGTAGCCGCGCGCCAGCAGGGCGGCCAAGGGCTGGGTGTTGTCCAGAAGGTGGGTGAGGCGCTGCCACAGGGACACGCCGCGCTGCAGGAGAGGGAAGCTGGACATGGTGTTCCTCGGGGTTCAGGGGGTGGATTCAAGCGGACCGGTGCCGAGCACCAGACCCTGGGTCACGGCGTCCGGCAGCCACTGACCGAGATCGAAACCGGTATCGACGGCGAGGGCCTCATTCAGGCTCGCCAGCAGCGAACGGCCGCGCACCACGGCCTGCAACAAGGCCGCTTCGGTACGCGTACAGGCGGCAATGCGCGGGCGCAATCCCTGTCGCCATACCCTCGCGCATTCGGCCGCGCGCGCCTGGACCCGCCCGGCGGCGACGGCCAAGGAGGGATCCTCATGCAGGTGCGCTGTCACCAGGCTGGCCACGGGCCAATCACTGATGATCACCGCCGTGCCCGGGGCCAGACGCAGGGTGAAGGTGGCAGGGTCCGCCTGGGTCAACATCGCGAACGACGCGGGATCGGCGGCGGCATCGGGCACACCGGCGGCGCGGTGCAACGCCCACTCCACGCGGGCCACGTCAGCCAGGTAGGGCACATCGGCCAGTTGCGGGTTGTGGTCGACGAATGCAGGCAGCGCATCGCCCCAGCAGGCCAGATCGCCGCGCACGGGCGGATGGTGGTGCCAGAGCTCGCACGCCATCGTGGCAAAGCTGTCGCCTCCCACCAGCGCGGCGACCACGGGGTAGGCCGCTCGCAGGGCCCGCTCAGCCAGGTCATGGCCGTTGGCCTGGTAGGCAGCCAGCCCCCGTGCCCATGGCGAATGGACCCGGTTCCTGAGCGCCGCCAGCGCGTCGACGGCCTGGGCGCTGCCCGGCAGGGCCAGCAGCGTGCCCAGCAGGGCTTGTTGTTGCTGTGCCAGTACGTTCATGCCAGCGCCTCCACCGGCGCGCTTGCGCCGCTGGGGGTGGGCCGCAGCGCCGCTGTGGCGGCTTCGCGCGCGCGCGTCGCTTCGTCGAGCAGCACGGCCAGTTGCGGCACGCCGGTGTCCCATTCGATCAGGGTGGGCACGGCGCCAAAGCGCGCGATGGCGTGCCGGTACAGCATCCAGACCGCTTCGCTGACGCGGCTGCCGTGGTCGTCGATCACGATGTCGCCGCAGTGGACGTGACCGGCGAGATGGATCTCGGCCACCACCTCGCCGGGGATCTGGTCCAGCCATTGCCGGCACGCCTCCAGCGGCGCGCCAGGTTCGCCGAGCAACTGCGCATTCAAGGCGTTCACATAGATGTTGTTCACATCCACCAGCAGGCTGCAGCCGGTGCGCTGCGCCAGCGTGGACAGGAACTGCGTTTCGCTCATGTCGGCGTCCTGCCAGCGCAGGTAGGCCGACAGGTTTTCCACCGCGATGGGGCGCCGCAGCCGGTCCTGCACGCGCTGAACGTTGGCGCACATGGCGTCCAGCGCTTCCCGGCTGAAAGGCACCGGCAGCAGGTCGGCCGCATGCACGGTGGCCGGACCGGTCGCGCCGGGAAGTACGCCGCGCGCAAAGCTGGCGTGGTCGCTGATGCGCACGGGGTCGATCTCACGCACCAGGCGCGCGAGCTGGTCGAGATGCCACTCGTCGATGCCGCTGGCCGACCCCAATGACAGGCCGACGCCATGCAGGCTGACCGGGTAGCTGGCGCGGCCCTCGTGCAGCACGGCACGCGCGGCGCCGCCCGGCGCGAAGAAATTCTCGGAATGGACTTCGATGAAGTCCAGGGCCGGCTGCGTCTCGAGCAGTTCAGCGTAATGGGGATGCCGCCAACCGATCCCGACGGCGGGTGCGCGCGGCGAGGGCGCGTCGTGGCTCACGGTGGCGGACTTCATGATGCGGGGTCTCAGGACTTTTTGGCGGCAGCCTTGGCTTCGTCTGCGCTCAGGCCGCCCATCTGCTTGCAGGTTCCGGCGGCGACGTATTTCCATTCGGTCTTGTCGTTGTCGACCTTGGACTGGCCGGCGCACGAATGGACACCGGCGGTGTTGGCGCAATCGTTCTGGCCGGCCTTGGCGATGCCGTAACACTTTTCCTTGCCCGAGCTCTGCGCCATCGCGGGCGTGGACAGCAGGGCGAGGGACACCAGCGACGTGGCGGCGGCGGCAATCATGGCATGTGGGTTCATGGGAAAACTCCTTGGTCAGGTGGTTGAAGATCGGTTGAAAGAACCAGAAGCTGCGTCAGGCCTGAACCTGACATCGGCTGCTGGTTGAGGGTTCGTCCGGTGGCGGGCTGGTTTCTTACAGGCATCGCCGAAAAATTGTCAAAGAAGATCGGCGATGCGATCCCAGGCCTCGGCGGGAATGCGTCCGGTGTAGCTCTCGACCACCTTGCCGGATTTGTCCAGCAGCCAGGCCGAAGGCAACTGGGCCGGACGCTTCTCGCTGGCCTTGTAAGCGGAGTTGCCCGCCCAGAGGGCCACGGGGCGATGCTGGGAAGGCGCGAGCGTGGCAACCAGTTTTTCATAGTCCAGAGCATCCTGTTCGCGCCGGTCGAAACTGATGCTCACCAGCTCGAAGGGCTTGCCGTTCCAGCCCTGGGCGTTCGCACGCAGTTCCGGCATCTTGTCGCGGCAGACGGCGCAATCGGTGGACCAGAACAGCACCAGCACCACCTTGCCGCGCAACGCGGCAAGATCAAACGGGGCGCCGGTGAGGGTCTTGCCCTGGATCGCCGGCGTCTCCGAGGCGGGTTGCTGCGCCAGGGCAGGATGCGGCACGAGGGCCAGGGCCAGCCCCAGGGCGAGCAGGGCGCGGGTGATCAACGAGGGGGACATGGAAGGCTCCGGTTTCATGGGTTGGGCCCAGCTTGGTCGCACGGCCGCCAACTTCCTTACACTGGTCGCCTGTATGACGGATGCCGACGCCAGCCCCTTTGACCAGCAGGTCGCATCCCACCGCGACTACCTGCTGCGTTTCGCGCGGCTGCAGCTGCGCAACGAAACCTGGGCGGAGGATGCGGTGTCGGAGACGCTGCTGGCCGCGCTGAGCAAGCCGTTGTCGTTTGCCAACCGTTCCCAACTCAAGACCTGGCTGGTCGGCATCCTCAAGCACAAGATCATCGACGCCTTGCGCCACCACGGCCGCGAGGTCTGCGTGGGCAGCGGCACCGATGACGAACAGGAAGACCCGCTGGAGTCCATCGCTTTCAAGGCGGACGGGCATTTCGGGGAGAGTCCCGCCGAATGGGGCAATCCCGAGCAGGACCTCAGCAGCCGGCAGTTCTTCGAGATCCTGGAGGCCTGCGCCAGCAAGCTGCCTGCCAGCCAGGGGCGCTTGTTCCTGATGCGCGAGTGGCTGGAGCTGTCCAGCGAAGAAATCTGTAAGGAACTGGACCTGACCGCGACCAACCTTTACGTGCAACTGCACCGCGCCCGCCTGCGCTTGCGCGAATGTCTCGAACTGAACTGGTTTGCCCACCCCCGGGCCACATGATGTCGTCCTACCCCTTCAAACGCACCTGCAAGGAAGTCTCCGCGCTGCTCATCGCGCGCGAGGACCGCGAGCTGCCGCTGCAGGAGCGCGTGGCGCTGCGCCTGCACCTGGCGATGTGCCAGGCCTGCCCGCGTTTCGAGCGCCAGGTGCTGACCATGCGCAACGCGATGAAGCAGTGGCGCCAGTACGCGAACGACCCGGGCGACGAACGCTGAACCGCGCGGGCATTTGCCGGAGCGCGACCCGAACGGCATCGCGCCGCACTCAGGACAGCAGGGCCTGCGCGAACTCGCGCGCGTTGAAGGTCTCCAGGTCTTCGAGCTTTTCGCCGACGCCGATGAAATAGACCGGAACCGGCTTTTCCCGCGCGATCGCGCACAGCACCCCGCCCTTGGCGGTGCCGTCAAGCTTGGTGATGATCAGGCCGGTCAGCGCCAGCGCCTCGTCAAACGCCTTGACCTGTGTGAGCGCGTTCTGCCCGGTGTTGCCATCGATCACCAGCAGCACCTCGTGCGGGGCCGTGGCATCGGCCTTCTGCACCACGCGTTTGATCTTTTTCAGCTCCTCCATCAGGTGCAGCTGCGTGGGCAGACGCCCGGCGGTGTCGACCAGCACCACGTCCTTGCCACGCGCGCGCCCGGCGCTGACCGCATCGAAGCTCACCGCGGCCGGGTCGCCGCCCTGCTGGCTGATGATCTCCACCAGGTTGCGGTCGGCCCAGACGGCGAGCTGCTCGCGCGCGGCGGCGCGGAAGGTGTCTGCCGCGGCCAGCAGCACGCTGGCGCCCGAGGTGGCGAGGTGCTTGGTGAGCTTGCCGATGGACGTGGTCTTGCCGGCACCGTTGACACCCGCGACCATGATCACGGTGGGCCCGTGCTGGCCGTTGTGCAGGTTGTCGGGGCGGTCGCCGACGACCAGCACCTTCTGCAGGGGCGCCAGAAGGTCGGTGATCGCGTCGGCCAGCAGGCCCTTCACGGCCGCCGGGTCGGTGGTCTTGTTCTCCTTCACGCGGCGCTTGAGGTCGGCCAGCAGGAATTCGGTGGCCTTGACGCCGGTGTCGGCCATCAGCAGCGCGGTCTCCAGTTCCTCATAAAGCTCGTCGTCGATCCGCGTGCCGGTGAAGACAGTGGCCAGGCTGGAGCCGGTCTTGCGCAGGCCGGCCTTGAGCTTGTCGAGCCAGCCTTTGCGCTCGGTCGCGGCGGCGGCGGGTGTCGGCTCCGGTTCGGAAGCGGGGGCTGGCGCAACCGCAGCCGCAGCTGCAGCGGGTGGCGGCGTGGAGGGCGCTGGCGAGGGGAGGGTTGCGGCCACGGCGGGCGCAGGCGGCGGCACCGTTGGCGACAGTGTGGGCGCGGGTGGCGTTGGGGCGGCCCCGTCGGCAACCGGTGCGGGGTTCGTGCCGGACGGTGGGCTTTGCGCGTCCGAAGGGGCCTGGGCAGGCGCTTCTGGATTCACAGGCGCGGCCGTGGTCTTGCTCCACGGCGGCGTCCACCAACGCGGGCGGGACGCGGTGGACGATTCGGCGGCCGCAACGGGTGCGGCGTCTGGCTCGGCGGCGGGGGCCGTCGGCGCGGAGGTCATTGCTGGTGCCAGCGGCTGCGCGGGTGCGGTGGCGTCGGCCGGGGCGGCGGCCGGGGCGGCGGCCACCTGGTCGATGGTCGGGGCGACGGCAGGTGTTTCGGTGGCCGTCTCGGGTGAGGGCGCAGGGACCGCGGGCACCTCGGGCCGTGCTTTGGGGGCTGCCGGGCTAGCGTCTAACCCGCCGGCCAGCGGGGGGGTGGCCGCAGCGGGGGGGGCCTCAGCGGCTGGCGCGACCACGACCGAGGGCCCGGCGGTGGGCGTGTCGGGCGCCGGAGCGCCCTCCACAGCGGCCGGCACCGCGTCCGGCGCGCGCTCGCCGACGGGCGCTGTCGGCGGCTTTTTCCTGAAAAAACTGAACATTTGGGCGTTTCTAGAATCAAGCCCATTCTATGAAACGATTCTTCACCCTGGCCGCCCTTGTCGCAGGCCTTGCCATCGGGGGCCCGAGCCTGGCCCAGACACCCGCCCAGCCTTCCACGGCTGCCGCCAATCCACCGGCGCCATCGGCGGCTGCGGCCGTCAGCCGCTTCACCCTGCCCAACGGCCTGACCGTCATCGTCAAACCGGACCGGCGCGCGCCGACGGCCGTGCACATGCTGTGGCTGCGGGTGGGAGCCATGGACGAGGTGGATGGCACCAGCGGCGTGGCCCATGTGCTGGAGCACATGATGTTCAAGGGAACTCCCGATGTGAAACCTGGCGAGTTTTCGCGCCGGGTGGCGGCGATGGGCGGGCGCGAGAACGCGTTCACCTCGCGCGACTACACCGGCTATTTCCAGCAGATCCCGGCCAACCGGCTGGAGGATGTGATGAAGCTGGAGGCCGACCGGTTTGCGCGCAACCAGTGGGCCGACGAGGAGTTCGTCAAGGAGCTCGAGGTGGTGAAGGAGGAGCGGCGCCTGCGCACCGAGGACAACCCGCGTGCCTTGCTGTACGAGAACCTCAATGCCAGCGCCTTTCACGCCTCGCCCTACCGGCGCCCGGTGGTGGGGTGGATGAGCGATCTGGATGCGATGACGCCGGGTGACGCGCGGGCGTTCTGGCAGCGCTGGTACGTTCCGGCCAACGCTGCGGTGGTCGTCGCTGGAGACGTCGATCCCCAGGAGGTGCTGCGCTTGGCTGAAAAATATTACGGCCCGATTCCCGCGCGTGCCGTGCCTGCGCGCAAGCCGCGCGAGGAGCCGCAGCAGCAGGGCCTGCGGCGCTTCGAGTTCAAGGCCCCGGCCGAGCAGGCTTATGTCGCGCTGGCCTTCAAGGTCCCGCGCCTGACCAGTCTTGAAGCCTCGCCCGAGAACGATGACGCGCTGGCGCTGACGGTGCTGGCGGCCGTGCTGGACGGCTACAGCGGCGCGCGGCTGGACCGCGCACTGACCCAGGGAGCGGACCGGCTGGCCGACAGCGCCGGCGCCGGCAACGGCCTGATGGGGCGCGGCCCGCAGCTGTTCACGCTCGACGGCGTGCCGGCGCCGGGAAAGACCACCGAGCAGGTCGAGGCGGCGCTGCGTGCGCAGGTGCAGCGCATCGCGCGCGAAGGTGTGAGCGAGGCCGAACTGGAGCGGGTGAAGACCCAGTGGGTGGCCAGCGAGGTCTACAAGCTCGACTCGGTGATGAACCAGGCCCGCGAACTCGGCAACCTGTGGGCGCAGGGCCTGCCGCTGGACACCGGCGAGCGGCTGATCCAGCGCCTGCGCCAGGTCAGCGCGGCGCAGGTCCAGGCGGTGGCCGCGAAGTATTTTGGTGACGACCAGCTCACGGTGGCGGCGCTGCGGCCCCAGCCGCTCGATCCGGCCCGCAAGAAGCGCGCACCACCCGCGGGTTCGCGCCATTGAAGGGGATGCCATGAGAAGTACAAAAATGAGAGCTGTCAGAGACCTTTTGACGCTGGGAATGGCCGTTTTTTGGCTGAATCTCGCGCAAGCGGGCATTCCCATCCAGCACTGGACTCAACCGGGCGGCGCCCGGGTCTGGCTCGTGGAGAGCCCGGCCATCCCGATGGTCGACGTGCAGATCGACTTCGACGCCGGCGGCCGGCGCGATCCGGCGGACAAGGCCGGCCTGGCTTCGGTGACCGCCGCGATGGTGTCCAAGGGCGTGGCCGCGCGGGGCGCCGACCCGGCGCTCGATGAAAACCAGCTCGGCGAGGCCTGGGCCGATCTGGGCGCCTCGTTCGGCGCCGGTGCCGGCGGCGACCGGCTGAGCTATTCGCTGCGCTCGCTCAGCTACCCCGACCTGCTGGAGCGAGCTGCGGCGCTGGCCGCGCGCCAGCTGGCAGAGCCTTCGTTTCCTGAAGCCATCTGGCAGCGCGAGCGCGAGCGCATCGCCGCCAGCATTCGCGAGGCCAATACGCGACCGGCCACCCTCGCCGGCCGCGCCTTTACCCAGGCCGTCTACGGCAGCCATCCGTATGGCTACGAGATGACTGAAAAGACGCTGGCCCGCATCACCTTGGCGGACATGCGCGCGCAGCAGGAGCGGCTGATCCTGCCTTGCCGGGCGCGGGTCAGCATCGTCGGCGCGCTGAACCGGCAGCAGGCCGATGCGCTGGTCTCGCGCCTGCTGGGCCGTCTGCCGGCGGGCGACGTGGTCGCCTGCGCGCCCCTGCCCGCGGTGGGCGAGGTGGCGCAGCTGCAGGCTTCAGCCGAGCGGCGCATTCCTTTCGATTCGGCCCAGGCGCATGTCCTGATCGGCCAGCCCGGCTACAAGCGCGACGATCCGGACTACTTTGCCCTGCTGGTGGGCAACTACACGCTGGGCGGTGGCGGCTTTGTCTCGCGCCTGACGCAGGAGGTGCGCGAGAAGCGTGGTCTGAGCTACAGCGTCTACAGCTATTTCTCGCCAGGACTGCATGCGGGCGCGTTCACGATCGGGCTGCAGACCCGGCCTGACCAGGCCACGCAGGCGCTGAAGGTGTCGCGCGACGTGCTGGCCGCCTATGTGGCCGAAGGCCCGACGCCCGAAGAGCTGAAGGCCGCCAAGGACAACCTGATCGGCGGCTTCGCCTTGCGGCTGGACAGCAACCGAAAACTGCTGGACAACGTGGCCAATATCGCCTGGTACGATCTTCCGCTGGACTACCTGGACACCTGGACAAAGCAGGTGGACCGGGTCAGCGCGGCGGACATCCGGGCGGCCTTTGCCCGCAAGCTGCAGCCCGATCGCATGGTGACGGTGGTGCTCGGGGGCGCGCCCTGAGTCCTTTGGGGCGCAGGGGGCCGGGTCTCGGCCCGGCGGCCGACTCACTTTCTCTTGCTTCGCCAAGAGAAAGTAAGCAAAGAGAAGGCGAGCCGGGCGTCCGGTCCGCTGCGCGGTGCCTTGCGCTGCTCGAAACCGGCGGGAGGCTCAGAAACTCGGGCCTGCGGCCCTCAGACATCTGAGCCTCT
>Ga0075163_10012688_pt1 | contig 10973 bp, 7 predicted proteins | sample JI1023141ADNA_FD_71478 | JGI IMG/M metagenome (GOLD analysis project Ga0075163, IMG submission 71478) | Wastewater effluent complex algal communities from Wisconsin, to seasonally profile nutrient transformation and Carbon sequestration -... | ecosystem: Engineered > WWTP > Effluent > Algae...
GAAAAATCGAAGTATTTGGAGGTGAGGGGGGGAGGGTTGAAGGGTTGAAAGGTTGAAGGGTTGAAAGGTTGAAAGGTTGAAAGGGTGAAGGGTTGAAGGGTTGAAGGGTTGAAAGGTTGAAGGGTTGAAGGGTTGAAGGGTTGAAGGGTTGAAGGGTTGCTGCCAACCAACAACCAAGAACCACCAACCGGCAACCAAGAACCACCAACCAACAACCAACAACCAAGAACCAACAACTGGCAACCAAGAACCAACAACCGAAAACAAGGGATTAATTGACTTTTCATCTCGTATTTGTAATGAATTTGGAATCCGGATTCCATAACGTTCAATCGGGGACTTTGATACATTTGTACATCTTTGCGTTGCCCAAAAATTTTATTCACCAATCAAAACACCGCACATGACAACACAGGACAACCACCATGAAAACATGCCCGGCGATGAACCGGCACAACAGGCCGATACGCAACCAACGGATACCGCACCGGAACCACCCATCTGGCAAACCGGCTGGGCCACGCTCATCATCATCGGCCTGAATGCCGCCGTTTTTCTGCTCATGGCCGTCAAAGGCGTCAACATCATGGCCCCGGAAACGCAGGACCTGGTGGACTGGGGCGCCAACTACAAACCGCTCACACTCAACGGCCAATGGTGGCGCCTGCTCACTTCCTGCTTTTTGCACATCGGCATCCTGCACCTCGCCGTCAACATGTACTCCCTGCTCAGTGTCGGTATCCTGCTCGAAAACATGCTGGGCCGGGCGCAATACCTCATTGCCTACATCGCCTGCGGACTGGCCGGCAGCGCTGCCAGCCTCTGGTGGCACGAAGCGACGGTGAGCGCGGGAGCCTCCGGCGCCATTTTCGGTATGTTCGGCCTGTTCTACGGCTGGGTTACCACCTCGCACCGGCTGTCGTCGGCCGAGAAAAAAGCCCAACTCGCCAGCGCCGGCACCTTCCTTGCTTTTAACCTTTTTATGGGCCTGAGCGGTCGCATCGACAATGCAGCGCACATCGGCGGCCTGGTCGGCGGCATCATCATCGGCCTGCTGGTCAGCAAATGGCACCATGCCGGCCGATGGATTCCGGCCCTCACCGGCAGCGTGGCCACCCTGGCGCTGGCAGCCGTTCTGATCGCCAACTCCAGCAGCGCCGTCATGTCTTTCGAGAACAAAATGAAGGAGTTTTCCGTGATCGAGGATGCTGTGCTCAAGCAATGGGCCGATGCCCAGGTCACCGAGGACAAACAGGAATCGGCCCGCAAATTCGAGGCTTGTGCCGCTGAATGGGCCAAAGCCGTCGCCATCGCCCGGGAGGTGAACGAATACAAATTGCCGGACAACATGCACGCCTTCACCGTGCACCTGCTCAACTACTGCGAACAACGCGGCGCCTTGCTCGGCCTGCTCCGGCAGTCGGTCACCGACGATTCGCCCGCCGTGCAACAAGCCATCGACTCCGTCAACTTTGAACTGGAAAAGGCCAATATCCAGATCGAAAAGTTGACGAAATGACACGGGAGCCTGAATAAAAAAATCCCGCACGGACACACCTGGCGTCCTGCGGGATTTTTTATTGCAACTTATTTTGGATATCAATTGCTTGCCACCACATTGTATTCTTTGGCCAGGTAGTTTTTTACCCAGTCGGTGGTGACGGATTTGGGTCGTTCGAGCGGCAGGCCCAGTGCGCGCGCCCAGCATTGGGCAGCCAGCACGCCGAGGGTGCGGCTCACGCCGAACAACACGGTGTAGTAGTTGTATTGCGTCAGTCCGTAATGAATCAACACAGCGCCGGAGTGTGCATCCACGTTCGGCCAGGGGTTTTTCACCTTGCCGAGGCTGCTGAGGATGGGCGGCACCACGTCGAATATTTTCCAGACGATCTTGACCAGGTCGCTGTCCTGCACGTTGTCTTCGCAGAACTGGCGTTGAGCCATGAATCGCGGGTCGGGTTTGCGCAGCACGGCGTGGCCGTAGCCGGGGATGACACGACCGCTGGTGAGTGTGCTTTTTACGTATTCGGCGATTTGTTCGCGGCTGGGTTTGGAGGTGCCGAGGGTATCCACCATTTTTTGTATCCAGCGGATCACTTCCTGGTTGGCGAGGCCGTGCAGGGGACCCGAGAGGGCATTCATCGCTGCGCTGAGCGCCAGATAAGGGTCGCTCAGGGTAGAGCCGACTAATTGGGTGGTGTGCGCCGAAGCATTGCCGCCTTCGTGGTCGGCGTGGATGGTCAGGAAAAGGCGCATGTATTCCTTGAAGCCCTCGTCGTCGAAACCGAGCATGTGCGTAAAGTTGCCGCCCCAGTCCAGCGAAATATCCGGCAGTATCTGTTCGCCGTTGTGGTACACCCGGCGGAAAATGTAGGCAGCGACGCGCGGCAGGCGGGCCACGAGGTTCATCGTGTCCTCATAGGTGGCGTCCCAGTATTCGGATTTGTTCATGCCCGTGGTGTAGCGCTGCGCAAACACGCTGGTGTTTTGCATCGCCATGATTCCGACCGACAGTTGGGTCATCGGGTGGGCATCGACCGGGAGGGCATCGATGGCGCGGAATACGTGTTCCGGCACATTGGCGCGGCGCACCCATGCTTCCGTGAGCCATTTTACCTGTTCTTTGGTGGGGATTTCACCGACCAGCATGAGCCAGAACAGCCCCTCGGGCAGCGGCTCTTTGCCGTTGGCAGCGCGGGGCAGTTTTTCGCGCAAATCGGGTATCGAAAATCCTCTGAAACGGATGCCTTCTTCGGCATCGAGCAACGACGGTTCCCAAATCATGCAGGTGATGTCGCGCATGCCGCCGTACACCTGTTCGAGCACAACATCATCTACTTTCTTGTCGCCGTGTTCTTTGAGCAATTCCTTGACCTCTTTGGTGAGCGCCTGGGCTTTTTCGAAAAAAAGTTCTTTTAATTGGTCCATACAATATAGTGTCTGGAGGGTTATGGCAAAATTTGAGTGTAAAGGTATGACTTTCGGGGTTTTTCGGGTGTTTTTGAGGAAACATAGCACAAAGGCTTTGGTTGCTTAATACGCCCCAAAATACCTTCTTAAAAACCATTCTAAAGCCAGCAAACCTGCCAGCAGCGCAAAAATCCATTTCAGATTGATGAGCGGGTTGGTTTTGGTGGTGTGGTACATCACGGGCTTCACCGTCTGGTTGGCTTTTATTTTTTCGGCAACGGAGGCTATTTGTGCTGCCGCCACCGTTTCGCCGCCGTATTTGGCGCTCAGTTGACGGAGTACAGCGTGGTTGGCCGTTGTTTCGAACAACTCCAGTTGAATGGGTTGTACGCTGAATTTTCCTTCAAAAACGAGGTTTTGCCCGTTGAAATTGGTGGTAGCCTTAAAATTATAATTTCCTGTCGGAAGGATACCGGCATTCAGCGAATAGGCCTTGCCCAGTTTGTTGAACGTGTAGGTGAATTCCTTGCCTTCCCGGTTGCGGATGCTCATGGCCACATCGGGATCGTTGGTGAGCTCGTAGTTGTCGTTGTACAGCTCGCCCCCAAAAGTCACCGGTTCGTTTTCGTTGAAAATGCTCTTGTCGAGCGTGACGCGGAATTTGCGCTTGTCCTCTTTTTGTGAAAGATACTGCACGCATTTGCCCACCAGTTCGTTGAAAATGTCGTTGTTTTGGTGTTGTAGAAAATCGAACAGCCGCCAGCGCCACAAGCCTTCACCGAGAAAAATGCCCGTTTTGACGCCATTGGTTTCGCCGAATGCCAGCAAAGGCTGGTCGGTGTCTACCTTGCCGATGCGTTTCCACAGCAACACCTGCGCCTGGGCCGTCGCTGCGAAGGTGCCGAATGCCGAGGTGATCGGGTTGAACCGGGGGAGTTCCTGCAACACGGCGGGGTTGAGGGTGAAAGCAGCGAACTGGGTGGAAACCTTGCTCTGCACATCATCGCTTTGGTTGCCGTCGCTCTGGATGCTCACCAGTCCCTGGGCTTTCGCCAATGCGCCATAGCCCGTTTGCATGCCTGCGACGAACAGGCGCGGGATGCGCTTTTCGTTCATCTTGTTCAGAATGCCGCCGATGTCGTTGCCTGCGGAGGGCAGGTTGTGCAATACGATAAAATCGTATTTCAACACATCCAGAGCGGGATCGCTGGCCATGGCGACACTGACCTGGTAGTTTTTGTTGGACTCCAGCGTCTGGCGGATGGCGCTGATGTCGGGGTGGGGGCTGTTGGCCAGCAGCAGGATTTTCTGGCGGGCGTCCAGCACGTCGATGAATATTTCCTTGCGGTTGTTGGCGGTGGAAGCCTCACCCGGCAAACCGGCCACGCTGATGGCATACTGCGCCACGCCCGGCTGATCCGCTTCGATGATGACTTCTTTGGTAGTAAAAAAATCGTTGCCCGAAATCGTGATCGGAATGCTTTGCAGCGCCCGCACCTGGTCGCCGTCGATTTTGCTGATGTTGAGCACCGTCTGCTGGCCGCCGCAGTTGGCCGCCGCCACATCCACCTGGAGTGTGAATCGGTCGCCGAGGTAGGCGATTTTGTTATGGAACACCCTTTTGACCAGCAGGTCTTTTTTCGGCGTGGTATCGCCCAAAGCCACGGTGTACACCGGTGCGGCGAGTTGGGCGTCCGAATAGGCGGGATTGCTGCCTTCGTTGTAAATACCGTCCGAAGCGATCACTACGGCGCCCAGGTTCTGCCCTCCGTACAGATCATAAACGCCGCGCAACAATTCGGAGAGGTTGGTCACCTTGTCGGTAAATTCAAAATTCACCCCTTCCCTTACCTGGTCGCCAAAGGCGAGTTCGTGTACTTCGTAGTTTTCGGCCAGCCCGTCGCGCAATGCCTGCCAGTTCTGTTTGTATTGTTCCAGCGCCTCGCCCTGCATATCGGCAATGGCGCTTTCCGACTGGTCCTGGGCCAGCACGACGACCGGCTTTTTGGTTTCGGAAAACAGGCTTTTGAGCAAGGGCGAAAGCAACAGGGCGCTCAGCAGCGTGACCACCAGCCAGCGCATGATACCCAGCCATATATGCAGCCGGGGCGACTGTTCGCGAAAAGTGGTATCGCGGTAATACAACAAAGCGGCATAGCCTGATCCCAGCAGCACACAAAAAATCAAAAACCAGGCGGGGTATTGAAACGAGAGGTTGAGCATGGAGAAATTCGTCATTAAGGCCGTTGAAGTTATCCGGGCGCCCGGCTCAATTTTTTGAGCCGCAAAACCCTGAAATCTATCAACGACGAAGAGGGACGCAAATTTGAGGAAAATGTTGCGAAACGAAGGCGTTGCTTTCGACTGAAAACGCCCGGATGCTCCCGGAAAACCGGGAGAACCGGGATTTTTGCAAAATCCCGTCACTTTCGGACCTTCCGGCATCCTGAAAATTGCCAACTTGCCGAAAGTTTTTTCAAAATCTTGCCAACCGATACCATGAGACAAACCACTTTTCTACTCTCTGTTTACCTAATTTTGTCGGCTTTTTCGATGCGGGCCCAGGGTTATTGCTCCGGCGACACCGTCGTATTCACCGAACCGGGGCACCCGGTCGATTTTGCCGACCTCGTTTACAAAACCGCTCCGCAAATTGACGAATGGAATTTTGACGTGCCCGAAAACCTGCGCCTCCGGGTTTATTATCCCACCGATTTGCCGGCCGGCGAAAAACGCCCGCTCATCGTACTGGTGCACGGCGGCTACTTCATCTGGGGCAGTTACCTCGATTTTGATGCGTTTGCCAAATTGCTGGCAGAAAAAGGATTCATCGCGGCTACCGTGGGCTACCGGCTTTGCAAACGCGGCGATTGCGTGATCGCCGCTTCCCTGAACCTTCCCTGCCAAATCAGTTGGGGCTATTCGTTCCAGCCCAGCGCCTATGTGGCAGCCGTGGACGTGAACGACGGTATCCGCTGGCTCCAGCAACACGCCGATGATTACCACATCGACCCGGAGGCCGTAACGGTAGCCGGCCACAGCGCCGGAGCTTACACGGCGCTCAATGTGGCATTTCTGGATCAGGGTGAAATTCAGGAAGAGATGCCCAATGCGGGCGTTTATGGCAAATACCTCGGCGAACCCCTCGATCCCGTCAGCGGCATCCGGGCCTGCGTCCCCATGGCTGGCGCTTTTGTCAACCTCGACTGGATCGACAGTTCGGAAATTGAGCAAATCTCGGTCGGTATCGTGCACGGCACCAGCGACGGCGTCGTTGACTACGACGAATCGGTGGCCATACCCTGTTGCCAAACCTACAGCGCCATCGTACACGGCGGCTGCGATGTGGCCCGGCGCGTCAAAGCCCTGGGCGGCAATTACTACCTGCTCACAGGCGACGGTTTCGGCCACGATATCGGTGAACCGCTGCTTTATGATGCCTTGTCGGTACAGGTGCCGGCCTTTGTGATCAAAACCGTTTTGTGTGAGCAGGCCATTCAGAAACAATGTGTTGTAACACGATCAACACCCTTGCCGATGTGCCCGGGCAACAATCCGAACCTTGCTTCAGCGCCGGTTTGTGATGTGGACCCCGTCACCTCGCTGATCACCACTCCGGTGATAGAAGCGCCGGACGCACAGGTCGATGCAGCCCTCGAACTGCTGGTGTATCCCACAGTCACAACCGGGCGGGTGCAGGTGCGCGCCATGGCGCCCGAAGCCGGCGACACCTGGCAACTGACCGTTTTCGGGATGGATGGCCGGGTGCAGCGGCAAACCCGGCTGGACGTGTCCGGGCCGGCAACCATTGAACTGGACAATCTGCCGGCGGGAACCTACAGCCTCTTTTTCCGGTCGATGCAGAACGGCAAAAGCGGGGTGCTGCGGGTACAGAAACTTTAAAATGCTTTTTTATGAAACCGATCCATCAACTATTTGCCCTGGCGCTTGCTGCCATCACCGGCTTCACCTGTGCGCCCAATTCCGCCGGTCCGGCGCCCGATCTTGTGTTTTTCAACGGCAATTTTTTTACGGCCGACTCGCTGCAACCCCGGGCGAGCGCCCTGGCGGTGCTGGACGGCCGCATCGTGGCTGTGGGGTCGGATGAAGAGATCAAAAAACTGGCGGGCGAAAAAACCGGGCGTGTAGATTTGAACGGCGCCTTTGCCATGCCGGGCTTCATCGAAGGACATGGGCATTTCGCCAGCCTGGGCCAGAGCCTGTTGAATCTCAACCTGTTGAATTCTAAAAGCTGGCAGGAAATCACCGGCCTGGTGGCCGAAAAAGCCAAAACTGCCCGGCCCGGCGAATGGATCGAGGGGCGGGGCTGGCATCAGGAAAAATGGACGGTTTCGGCCGGCCCGACGGTGAACGGCTATCCCTATCACGATGCACTCAGCGCCGCCGCTCCCGACAACCCCGTGGTGCTGTACCATGCCAGCGGCCACGGCCTCATCGCCAATGAAAAAGCCATGCAACTGGCCGGCATTTCCCGCGAAACCAGCGACCCCGTCGGTGGCCGGGTGGTGCGCGATGCAAATGGCAATCCGGTGGGTGTGTTTGAAGAAAACGCCATGAACCTGATCGAAAAACCTTTCGGCGACTGGAAAAACCGGCGCAGTGAAGCGGAAAAAGTCGCGGCGTTTGAAAAAGCCGTTCAACTGGCTTCCCGTGAAAGCCTCGCCAAAGGCATCACCTCCTTTCAGGATGCGGGCAGCGATTTTTGGGAAATCGGGCAGTTCCGGCGCATTGCCGAAGCGGGCCAGCTCCCGCTCCGGCTCTGGGCGATGATCAGCCAGCCTAAACCCTCCGATTATGGCCGGCTCGCCGATTATCCGCAGATCGGGCTCGGCAACGACCATTTCACGGTCCGCGCCGTAAAGGCATACCTCGACGGTGCGCTCGGTTCCTACGGCGCCTGGTTGCTGGCGCCCTATACCGACAAGCCCGACTCCTACGGCCAGAACACCACGCCGATGGACAGCATCGCGGCTGTGGCGGCCGCCTGCCGGCAATACGGTTTGCAATGCTGTGTCCATGCCATCGGCGACCGCGCCAATCGGGAGGTGTTGAACCTTTTTGAGGCAACACTGGGCGGCAATCACACGGTGCGCTGGCGCATCGAACACAGCCAACACATTGATCCGCAGGATATTCCACGTTTTGGAGCACTCGGAATTGTGGCGGCCATGCAGGGCATCCACTGCACCAGCGACGCGCCCTTTGTCGTCAAACGCCTCGGCGTCGAACGCGCCCGCCTCGGCGCATACGCCTGGCGCAGCCTGATCGACAGCGACGCTCACCTGGCCAACGGCACCGATGCACCGGTGGAAGACGTGGATCCCTTGCCATGTCTTTACGCTTCCGTCACCCGCAAGCGCGCCGATAGCGGTTTTGAGTTTTTTCCCGAACAAAAAATGACCCGGGAAGAGGCGCTGCTTTCCTACACTTTGTGGAATGCATACGCGGCTTTCGAAGAGAAAGACAAAGGCTCGCTTTCGCCGGGTAAATACGCCGACATCGTGGTTTTGTCCAAAGATTTGTTGCGCTGTACGCCAGAGGAAATTTTGCAGGCGAAGGTGTTGCAAACCATCGTGGGCGGCAAGGTGCAGTACCGGGCGCAGTGAATGAAGGTTGTTAAAAATCTACTTCCAGCAGTGTCCGCATTTGCCGCTCGTTGAGGCTTTCTGGCAGCAAACGGAAAAAAGTATTGCGCAGCCCGGCCAGCCAGGGCTGGCTCAACTGGGCGATTTTGCCCAATCGCCAGGAGGTGTTCACGATGAAATGTGTGCGCCGGAGCCTGCGGCGTTCAAAGGCTGCAAACGCGTCGGCGGGATCGCTGTGCCTGGAGAGTTCCTCGGCCAGCACCACCGCGTCTTCAATGGCCTGGCAGGCGCCCTGCCCCAGGTTGGGTGTGGTGGCATGCGCTGCGTCGCCGACCAGCACCACGTTGCCGAAGGCAAAATGCGGAATGGGTTTCAGGTCGATGATATCGCTCCAGATCAGGTCGGTATCGCAGGTGTTTTCGAGAATATCGCCCACGGATTGGTGAAAATGGCGGAAAGTCTTTTGCAGATCGGCCACTTTGAATTGGCGCAATGCCGGGTCGTTTGGTGCAGCATTGACACAGGCAAACCAGTAGATTTTGTTGGCTGCCAGCGGCACGATGCCGAAGCGCCCGTCTGTTCCCCAGGTTTCGGATGCCACTGCAAGGCCTGCCAGGTTTTTGGGCATTTCAATTACAGCCCGCCAGCAGGTATAACCCGCAAAACGGGGCTTCGACTGCGGCACCAGCTGGCGCCGGATGGCGGAATGTATGCCCTCGGCTGCGATCAGGTAATCGGTAGCGTGGGTGCTGCCATCGGCAAATTGAATTTGGATTTGACCGTTTTGCAGTGTTTCGAAGCCGTCGGCGCGTTTGCCGGTCATGACCTGGCCGGGTTCCAGTTCGGATAACAAGGCCTCGTGCAGTTCGGAGCGGTGAATGGAAAAATTGTGCAGCCCGTATTTGCGCCCGATTTGTGCCGCGTCGGCGGTGGTCATGGTGCGCCCCTGTTGGTCGAAGATACTGAACTGTGGCAGCAAGCGGCCCCGCGCGATGATTTTGTCGGCGATGCCGAGCCACTGGTATGCTTTCACGGCATTGGCGGCCAGGAGCAGGCCCGCTCCCAGCGGTTTGATCTCCGGTGCTGCCTCAAATACAGTAGCCCGGATGCCTTTTTGTTTTAAAGCGATGGCGGTGGTCAGGCCGGCAATGCCGCCGCCGAGAATGGTGTATTGTTTCATAAAATTGGCATTTATCACAGGACAAAGGTGGCAGCCAACACATGTGCGACTTGTCGTAATTTGCGCCAAAATAGTATCCAATCGCGCCAAAAACTGAACTGATATGCAAAGACCCAACATTTGGGCCGGGATGCCCCTCATTCGCAATATCGTGTTGGTCGCGGTAAGCCGTGGCGCGGATTTGGCCGCCATGTGCCGCACCATCGGCATCACCCCTGAAATGCTTGAGCGCTCCGACGCTTTTGTCGATCTCGATCAGAGCATCCGGATTTGGGAGGCGGCCATGGGTGCTACCGGCGACCCGTTCCTGGGCCTGCACATGGGCGAGACTACCTCGCCGGGTTTGGCCGGGATGCTCGGGTTTTTGATGGAAACCAGCCCCGATTTGCTCACCGCCTTCCAAAATGCGACCCAGTTCAACGGTTTTATTTCCAACATGACCCTTTTCTCGATGGAAGTGCAGGGCGATGAATTGTATTATTTTGTGGAACCGCTCGAAGCATGGCGAGTCGCCTCGCCCGAAACCGCCCGGCAGGTGGTGGACCATTCTGCTTCCGCATTTGTACACATTACCAAACTGCTTTCCGGCAAAGCCAGGTACCCGCTGCGGGTTTCGATGCGATTCCCGAGGCCGGCCGATACGAAAGAATACCTGCGGGTGCTCAAGACAGAACCCTCGTTTCAGCAGCCCCGCAACTGCCTGGTTTTCCGGCTGCGCGATCTGCAACTGCCGGTTATCGGACACAATCCGCAACTCAATCGGATGTTCCGGGATCTTTTGGAAAAAGAAATTGCCAAAACGAAGGAGAATAACGCGTTTTCCAGCGAAGTGCGCCGTGTCATTTTGCAAAACTTCACTTCTACCGTACCGCAACTGATCCAGGTGGCCGACTTGCTGCACAGCACTCCCCGCACCCTTCAACGCAAATTGCAGGAGGAGGGCACCTCCTTCCAGCACATTGTCGAATCCGTCAAAGCCGAACTGGCCATCGGGATGCTGAAAAACCGCGCGCTGACCGTCAACGAAGTCGCCTACCGGCTGGGTTATGCCGAGCCGAGCGTATTCCGGCGGGCTTTCAAGAAATGGACAGGCAAGAGCCCGAAAGGGTACCAGTAAGCCGGATGCTGCTTTTGGTCAAGTCATGCCGGATGTTCAGGCTTTGTTGCGTGAATCGTGAAAATGCTTTTTAAAAGTATTTTGGAGTCTGGGAAAAACGAAAACCGCTCAAATGGGCAGGCGTGCTAACTAAAAATCCAAATCGTCATCTGTTCGCCAA
>Ga0075163_10012689_pt1 | contig 10973 bp, 6 predicted proteins | sample JI1023141ADNA_FD_71478 | JGI IMG/M metagenome (GOLD analysis project Ga0075163, IMG submission 71478) | Wastewater effluent complex algal communities from Wisconsin, to seasonally profile nutrient transformation and Carbon sequestration -... | ecosystem: Engineered > WWTP > Effluent > Algae...
TGCTGACACTCCTGGCTTTCTTTCCAAAAACCATGGTAGCACTCATCCCCGCCCGCATGAATGTACTTTCCAGGAAACAGGCTGGCCACTTCTCCAAAAATAGTATCCAAAACCTGATAGACCCTTTCATCCGAGGGATTTACCATATTTTCTACCAACATTTTAAAAGTACCATTACCGTACCATTCAGCAAACTTAAAACCACAGCTTACCATCTTTGCTTCCTTTTTGGTGGAAAGCTCAGGAAAGGCTGTAAGCAAGGCCATTGAATGGCCAGGCACATCAATTTCAGGTACAACGGTAATGTGCCTTTCAGCTGCATACCTTACCACCTCTCTTATTTGTTCCTGTGTGTAAAAGCCTCCATAAGGAGTTGGTTCTTCAGGACGCGGCGCCGGACGACTTCCAAATTTGCCTGTTCTCTCAACTCTCCAGGCTCCTTTTGCTGTAAGTTGCGGGTAAGCCTTTATTTCAATTCGCCAGCCCTCATCATCGGTTAGGTGCCAATGGAAAACACTCAACTTGTAGAGTGCCATTCTGTCAATAAATTTTTTAACATCATCAACACTAAAAAAATGACGACTCACGTCTAACATCAAACCTCTCCATTCAAAAGCGGGTTCATCTTTGATAGAGCAAAAAGGCATTTTAAGCACTGCTTTGGGATTAACAGGTATCATTTGTAAGGCAGTTGCTATTCCTCTGAATACTCCAACTGGTTTGTTGGCTGAAATACTGATTCCATCCTCATTTACCTGAATTTCATATGCTTCATCCGCATTTTCTACTGATGTCTTTTTTAAAGAAATAACAAAATCTTTGTGTTTTTTAGGCTTATATACTGCGTTTTTATCTACCGTATAAGATCTGCTTTCCAGGGCTTGGGTCAAGTAATGGGCTTCTGATTTAAAATGGTCATCAAAGAGATGGATGCGCACATGTTTGGATACTTTCAACTCACCCGCTCCATAGGTCAATTGTGTAGGTTTGGGAATTATGGCATATTGGCCCCTGATAGTAAGTACACCTATCAGTTGGATTACCAGCAATATAATAAGTCTATTCATCGTTGTCCTGATTATTTGAATTATTGTCATCTAGTTGTTGTGTAAAATGTTGAAAAATCATTTCCGCATTCTTTTTACCGGCGACGGCTTCTATTTCTTCCCGACTTGACTCTCTTAGCTTTTTTACTGAGCCAAAACTGGTAATTAATTTCTGGGCCGTTTTTTCACCAATGCCGGCAATGGAGGTGAGCTCGCTGTTAAGGAAATTTTTGGACCTGAGATCTCTGTGGAAGCCAAGGGCAAATCGGTGCGCTTCGTTTCTACAGTGCTGAATTAACTTCAAAGATTCGGACTTCTTGTTGATATAGAGAGGAATGGGGTCTTCCGGAAAAAAGATTTCTTCCAATCTTTTGGCAATACCTACCACTACCAGCTGATTCAATATACCCAGCTCATTGAGGCTTTTTACTGCGGCGCTCAGCTGCCCCTTACCACCATCAATGATTACCAAATTGGGCAGGCTTTGTTTTTCTTCCAGCATTCTCGCGTATCTTCTGTACACCACCTCTTCCATTGAGGCAAAATCATTGGGACCTTCAACCGTTTTAATTTTAAAATGTCTATAGTCTTTTTTAAAAGGCTTCGCATTTCTGAACACCACACAACTTGCAACCGGATTAGTCCCTTGGATATTAGAGTTGTCAAAACACTCAATGTGTAGTGGCAAATCCTGCATTCTTAAATCGTTTTTAAGTGTAGTAAGGATTCTTTCTGCAGGAGATTGTTTGTTTTTCCTTTCCGTTTCGCTTTTTCTTTTTTGTGTAATATAGTAATCCAGATTGCGTTGCGAAAGTTCAATTAACTTTCTTTTGTCGCCAATTTTAGGCAAGGTTACCATGATTTCATGCTCCAAAACAACCGGGTAGGTTGTGGCTACTTCAGGGGCAATTGACTGATACCTTTCCCTGATAACCGGGATGACAAAATTGAGCACATCAATGTCTTCCTCTTCCAGTTTTTTCTCTATCTCAACTGTATCTGTATTGATCAGCGCTCCATCAACAATTTTCAGGTAATTGACAAAGGCCATCTTTTCGTCGGACCTGATGGTAAAGACATCTAAATCCTTAATCGAAGAACTCACGACGGTGGATTTTGCCTGGTAATCTTCCAATAATGTCAATCTCTCTTTGTATTGTTGGGCCAATTCAAAATTTAACTCTGTGGCCGCTTCTGCCATCTGACTCAGCATATATTCTTTTACTCTGGCAAAATTACCTTTCAGAATATATTTGATCTGATCAATCTTGTCATTATAACTTTTTTCAGTTTCCAGCCCCTCACAAGGTCCCATACAATTTTTAATATGGTATTCAAGACAAAGTTTGAATTTGCCTTGTTGGATATTGCTTTCCGTTAAACTAAATGCGCAGGTTCTGAGGGGAAACAACTTTTTTACAACATCAAATATTAGTTTCACCCTTCCTTTAGAAGTATAGGGCCCAAAGTAAGAGGATCCATCTTTGATCACCTTCCGTGTAAAAAACACCCGTGGAAAACGTTCGTTTTTTATTACTATATAAGAATACGATTTTCCATCTTTAAGACTTACATTATACCTGGGTTGAAACTTTTTAATAAAGGTATTCTCCATGAGCAGCGCATCATGTTCGGTCTCAACAATGGTAAACTCTATCCTGTTGGCATTTTTAGTAAGAACCCTTGTTTTAAATGCGATTTGTTTTTTATCACCAAAATAATTCGACAACCGGTTTCTTAAATCTTTTGCCTTTCCTACATATAAAATAGTATCCTCTTCATCCAAAAACCTATATACCCCGGGTAAATGAGGTATGGTGTCTACCATATTTTTGAAATCTTCAAGCGTCATGCTCGTCTTCCTGATATTGGATGCCGTCGATGATGAGTTGCGCAGTCAGAGGATTGGTAGCCAGTGCTACATTGTGAACATCACACACCCTGAGCAGCATTTGTACATCGGGTTCATGGGGGTGCCTGTCTAGTGGGTCTCTGAAAAAGAAGACGGCATCTACATCACCGGTAGCCACTAAAGCGGCAATTTGGGCATCACCTCCCTTGGGGCCACTAAGCAATCTGGTTACTTCAAAACCTTCTTTTGCAATATGCCCACCAGTAGTACCCGTGGCATAAAGTTTCAAACCCTCCAGTTTGATTTTATTGCGCAATACGAATGAAACCATTTCCGGCTTTTTACCATCGTGTGCAATTAGTGCTATTGTTTTTACAGGTGCATTCATCATTAGTTGATACCTATTATTTTATGGGTTTGCAAACTGAGTTTCCACTGGGGGTGAGCCAGACAATGTTTTACACACAGGTTAATATTTTCACTTTGGTGCTCATCATCCAGAGGCTGCAGATAAAAGTGATCAAAGTCAAGCATTTCAAAATTTGAAGGAACATTTTCAAGTTGAGGAAATACCAATTTCAACTCATTGCCTTTTGTAATTACTAATTTTTCACCGGCCTTCGGACTTACACAAACCCAATCAATGTGTTTGGGCAATGGTAGGGTACCATTGGTTTCTATGGCAATTTCAACTCCCTTTTCATGTAGTTTGTCAATTAAATTCTGATCCAACTGCAGCGCGGGTTCCCCTCCGGTAAAAACTACGAAACAAGGGGTGCCCTTAGGAAATTGGTGACAAATGGTTTCAACCAGTTGGTCAACATGATAACTTCCACCCAATGGGCCATCGGTTCCTCTGAAATCAGTATCACAAAATTTACAAATTGCCGACACTCTGTCTTCTTCTCTACCCGACCAAAGATTACAGCCTGAAAACCTGCAAAAAACAGCGCCTCGGCCTGAGTGAAATCCTTCACCCTGTAAAGTGTAATATATCTCTTTTACTTTGTACAATTCTCTGCGCTTATTTGTTGGAGGTAATTTTGGCTGTGGCCTCTATTTCCACTAGTAATTCGGGGTTGATCAGTGCAGTAATTCCTATCATGCTCATAGCTGGCCTTGCATTGCCTATTGCTGCTGAATGGGCTTCTGCTACCTTTTGCCAATTATCCGGAAGATTAACTACAAAAATCCTGATGCGGGTAACATCCGTCAGGCTTGCCCCCATTTGATGGAGGGTCTCATTGATAATTTCATAAATTCTGACTGTTTGGTGAAAAGCATCAAATGGTGCATGTACCTCTCCGTTTTTCACAGAAGTGGTACCAGATATCTCGATGGTTTCACCAGATTTAACCGCTCTGGCATATCCTATGGTCTCTTCCCAAGGTGCGCCTGAAAAGTAATGTTGTATCATGGTCAAAAGAATTTAAGCTATACTACAAAGATACACATTTTGCACCATCAGAGGGGCGAACTATAGCTTGTCAATAAACGGGAAAATTGATTTAAACTTTGGACATTTAGATCGACTTCACCGTGGAATGTTTTGATTTTACCACAAAAAACCTTTTTCATTCCGAGTTTTTTTCCAAATTCCATATCAGATTGGCTATCACCAACTATTATAGACTTGTCGAAATCTATGGAATTAAAGTCATTTTTTGCCTGAAAAGCCATGCCCGGACCAGGTTTACGGCAACTGCAATCTTCACCAGCCAGGTGCGGACAATAATAGATTGCATCTATCCTACCATGGGCATTTTCAACTTCCGCAAGCAGAAACTTGTGGATCCATGATAAATTTTCCTCTGTCATCAGACCTTTACCTATGCCTTGCTGATTGGTGACGATGAGGATGGTAGAGAACCAATCTTTGAGAACGAACAATGCTTCAAGAACTCCGGGCAAAATTTCAAATTCATTCAAGGCCTTGACATAATTGTTGTGCAATTTGCGATTTATGACACCATCTCTGTCCAGAAATAGGGTCCAATCGCTATTCACCTCGGCTAAAAAATGCTCATTTTTGACACTCATGATGTGGGTAAAAGTACAAAAAAACGGGCCATTTAACCAAATCTGGTTGAGAAGAATAGGGCATTCAATAATTTCAAACTCCTATCGTTATTCTATCAATTTCTGTATATTTACACATCATCGTTTTTAAACCAACTTCAAATGAGAAAAAATTTCAGTCACCCGGTTATTTTGATCTTTATAGCCTTCTTATTTTTTCATGTTTCTTGTAGTAAAAAGAAAAATAACACAGAAGATTTACCTCTTGGCTGGACTGCGGTAAATATTGAAAACTATGTGTCAGAATACAGTCCATTAAGAATATCCACTTCTGATCCCATTATGGTGAGATTTGCCAAAATTCCAGATCAACTGGTAGCCAGTCCCGACAACGAACTCCCATCAGGCATTGCCAACATGGATCCCATTGTAAATGGGAAGTGGGTATGGCAGGATGCCCTAACCCTGGTATTCAAGCCAGATCAGTCTCTGAGTTCCAATCAGCGTTACGAAGTTACTTTTGATTTAAAGAAGTTATTTAAAAATGTCCCTGAAAATGAAGCAAAGCCGGTGCTTGCCATTGCAACGATAGAACAACAACTTACGTTGTCGCATGAAGGTCTGGAATACCTTACCGACGAAAATGGAAACACCATTATTCAGGTAAAAGGGTGGGTTAATTGCCTGGACAATGCAGCAAATGCTGACATTGAGAATTCCTTAGAAGTGTTTCAGGAAGGCAATAAAGGCTTAGCACTTAAGTGGGAGCACCTTACGGGTAAAGAGCATACTTTTTTCATAAGTGGAGTTAAAAGATCTGAAAAAGAATCCATGCTTGAAATCAAGTATGATGCAACAGACCTGGATAGTGATTTCAAGGGGAGCAAACAATTAAAAGTAGTTGGTCTAAATGATTTTGTCTTTCTCGAAAGCAAAGTAAACAGAAATGGTTCAAAAACCATCGACTTGATTTTTTCAGATCCTCTGGATGAGAACCAGGAAAAAAAAGGGTTGGTTACCGTAATAGACTGGGAAGAAGAAGTTGCCTTAGACATCAATGGCAACAGGCTTACCATTTATCTTGAACAATATCCCGGCAATGATTTGAAACTGGAGGTTGCATCGGGTCTTAAAAACAAGAGTGGAAAAATTTTGGGACAGGTGTTGTCCTCAGGATTTTCTTTTTTGCCAGCTAAACCGGAAGTAAAAGCCTTAAGGAAGGGAGTGATCATGCCGGAAACAGAGAAAGTATGGTTTCCATTCCAAGCTATAAATTTAAAATCAGTTGAAATAGAAATTACAAAAATTTACCAATCCAATGTGTTACAATTTTTGCAATACAATGCCCTGGATCAACATTATGATTTGAACCCTGTAGGCAAAATTATGTTCACGGGAAAGGTAGACCTCACTAAAATTTCTCCTGCCAACAATGAAGAAAAATGGCAGAAGTACACTTTGGACTTAAGCAGGATGGTAACCGTAGATCCAGGATCTATTTACAATATTGAAATTCGTTTTAGCAAGGATGATGTAATCAAGCTGGAATGTGAGGCTCCAAACAATGAAGGAGAATACGGAGACACTTACTATGATGATGGTTACTATGATGAAAGTAATCCATGCAGGCCCTATTACTACTATGGAGAACATTTTATCAGAACCAACCTTTTTTCTACCCACATAGGATTGCTGGCAAAAGGAAGCAGAGATCAAAAATCATGGACACTTTTTGCCAACCATCTTACTACAGCAGCAGGTCTAAGCGGCACTGAAATTACCTTGTTCGATTTTCAAAAACAAGAAGTAGGCAAAGGGGTAACAGATGCCAATGGATTGCTCAATATAGAATGCAAAGATGCTCCCAGTTTTGCCATGGCAAAAAATGATGGTAAATACGGATATTTAAGTCTTCTAGATCATTTTGCCAATTCCCTCAGTGATTTTGACATCAATGGCAAAGAATTGAAAGAAGGACTCGATGCGTTCATATATGGCGAAAGAGGAGTATATCGACCCGGAGATACCATGTTTGTGAGTGTCATGTTATTTCAACACAACAAAAAAACAGGGCCTGGCTTGGATGCCCAATTACCAATTAAATTCCAGGCAGAAGACAGTAGGGGTAAAATACAGTTTGAAAAAAACCTGACCGAAAACATTGACCATCTGTATCATTGTAAAGTACCTACCTCAGCCGCCAGTCCGACCGGTAATTGGAAGTGGATTATTTCAGTGGGCGGTGAAACCTTTTATAAGTCGGTTAAAGTTGAAACCGTTAAGCCCAACAGACTCAAAATCAGATACAAAAACCTACCCGCTAATATTAAATTATATCAGGAGCCTACCCTTGCCTTTGAATCTAACTGGCTGCATGGTGCATCAGCAGAGGGCCTGAAAGCAGAGGTTGAGGTAAGCTGGAACGACAGAATTCAAACTTTTAAAAACTTTCCTTCTTTTAGTTTTGAAGATCCTGCCAGAGGGTCAGATTATTATCCAGAAAAAATGTTTTCGGCAAACCTGGATCAAAACGGAAGCGGGACCTATCAGTTAAAGCAAAATCCTTCTTTTCTGCCAGCATCAGGACTGAAAGTTGGTATTAAAACCAAAGTGTTTGAAAAATCAGGAAATTTTAGTGAAGATTATACTTCCGCAGATGTTCATCCTTATACATCCTATGTAGGAATTAAAATTCCTGAATCTGAGTGGGGAGGTCATTATCTAAAATCAGGCATTCCACAAAAAATATCAATGGTTGTGCTGGATACCGATGGAAAGCCTGTTGCCAATAGAGACATTACCATTGGGCTTTACACAGCAGAATGGAATTGGTGGTATAACGAATCCAATTACAATCTTTTAAAGTTTAATTCATCTGATCACACAGGAGCTGTTAAAACAGCCAGGATAAAGACCAATGGAAAAGGAATGGCGGAATGGAGTGATGTGTATGAAGACTATGGCAACTACCTCATAAGGGTTTGTGATGATGAATCTGGTCACTGCACGGGTGGTCTCTTTTATACCAGCAAATGGGGAAATCCACCCAGTCATGGGGAAGCAGCCCAGATCATTAAATTAAGTTCAGACAAAGAGAGCTACAACACAGGTGAGAAAATAAAACTCAGGATTCCGAGTAATGAAAAATCAAAAATTCTTTTGAGCATCGAACAAGGCAATCACATTATCTCTTCTCAATTGGTAGAAGGTAAAGCCAAAGAAACCGTGGTAGATATACCCGTATCTCCAGCAATGGCCCCCAATATTTTTTTACATGTAAGCCTTCTTCAACCCTATGCCAATACAGCCAATGGCCTGCCAATAAGAATGTATGGGGTATTGCCTGTTAAAATTTCCGACCCGGCTCGCATCTTACACCCGGTAATAGAGGCCCCTTCTACACTCAAACCCGACGAATCCTTTACCCTAAAAGTAAAGGAACAAAACAATAAACCTATGGCCTATACCATAGCTGTAGTGGATGAAGGACTTCTCGATCTCACCCGTTTTAAAACGCCCAATCCCACAGACCATTTTTTTGCAAAACTTGCTTTGAGCATTGATACGTGGGATATGTACGATAAAGTAATGAATCCATATGGCCAGGAGTTTGAAAACCTGTTTACAGTTGGTGGAGATGCTGACAACCTCAATCTGAATTCAGTCAAAAAGGCCAATCGTTTTGTGCCAACGGTAAAATTCCTTGGTCCTTTTCAGAGCAATGGAGGCATTGCCACTCACAATCTTAAAATTGAAAAATATGTAGGTTCTGTTCGCATTATGGTAATCGCCAGAAACAACGATGCATTTGGAATGGCAGAAGCAACACGCCAGGTCAAAAAAGATGTAATGATCCAGACTACCCTACCCCGCATTCTGGCGCCTGGCGATGAATTTGATTTGGGTGCAAATGTATTTGCCATGGTAAAAAATCTGGGCAAAGTCAATGTTAGCCTTGAGGCAGATAAAAGTTTTTTCACAACCGGAAATCCAAACAGTTCGCTGACCTTTGAAAAAGAAGGAGATCTGCTTAGCCAATTTGGAATAAAAACTGGAAACTCTTCAGGAATAGCAAAAATCGGAGCTAAGGCATCCAGTGCAAAAATGTCGACCAAAGACATGACAGAGATAGAAATTAGAAATCCAAACCTCCCTGAAATCAGGGTACGGGAATTCAAAATTGAAGCGGGACAAAAAGTAAATTTACCTTTGGATTTATTTGGAACAAAAGGCAGTCATACAGCACAGCTTGAAATTTCAAATATGCCTTCGCTCAACTTGAATTCACGGTTACAGTATCTAATCACTTACCCTTACGGGTGTATTGAACAAACTACTTCTGCTGCCTTTCCTCAATTGTATGTTGGTGATATTATTCATCTATCACCCGGGCGACAAAAAGAAGTCAATCACAATATTACAAAAGCTATTCAAAGGATAACGGGATTCCAAACACCATCAGGAGGATTTGCCTATTGGCCCGGCAACAATACATCCGAAGACTGGGCAAGTACTTATGCCGGCCATTTTTTAATTGAAGCCAAAGCGCAGAATTATTTTGTTTCTGAAAAAGTATTGAGCAAATGGTACGCTTTCCAGAAAAATCAAGCCAACAAATACAATTCAAATTTTGATGGTGACCATACTGCTCAGGCCTATCGACTTTATACCCTGGCAAAATATGGGAAACCAGAATCGGGAGCGATGAACAGATTGCGGCAAGCAAAAAATCTGACTGCCCCTGCTGGCAATACCCTGGCAGCTGCTTTTGCGCTTTCTGGTAAAAAACAGGTAGCTACAGAATTGTTAGCCAAAGTGGCAAAACTCAATGTTACCAATCAAAAAGAAGAATATACCTATTACACCTATGGATCGACCATGCGCGACATGGCACTAAAAGCAGAAGCGCAGATGCAGTCTGGCCAGACAAGCCAGGCCTTAATTACCATTAAAGCCATTGTTCAGGAACTCAACAGCAACGGATGGTACAACACCCAGGCCATCAGTCATGCACTTCTGGTGGTAGAGAAATTTTACAAGGGAGCCGATAAAAAGGGTTTAATCGTCAATTTGGCCTACAATGGCAAAACACTACCAGCCATCAATACCAACAAAAGCATTGCTGTTTCTGAAATAGCCATCAATGAGTCTACCAATCAACAAACGATCACACTTAGTAACGGAACCAAAGGACCTATTTATGTAAAAACCATTATTAAAGGCATACCAGGCATGCAGCAAACCTTACCTGCAAGTGCTAAAAATGTACAATTATTTGTTTCCTATGTTGACAACGGAGGAAGGCCTATTGACGCAAACAACCTTGCACAAGGGCAAAGTTTTATTGCAAGAATAAAAGCTACTAACCCGGGAACATTTGGAACGAGATTGGAAAATATGGCCCTGACTTTTCAATTACCGGCTGGATGGGAAGTAAGCAATGAACGACTGAATGGTAGTATGGCTGCAAATACTAAATTTGAGTATCAGGACATTAGAGATGATAAGGTGATTACATTTTTTGATTTGTATAAAGGTAGTAGCACCACTATTGAAATACCGTTAATAGCTACCTACTCCGGAGTATTTTATCAAGCACCTGTTACCATTGAAGCCATGTACAATAATGAAGTTTATGCAAGGATTCCTTCAGCCAGGGTTAAAATTATAAAATCAAAAAACCAAAATGATACCCAGCTTCAATAAGTTAAACATTTGATTTGAAACTTCTGTCGGCTATTATTTTTGTGGGATTTTGGGTTTTCGGATTTGTAAAATTTAATCCAGATCGACTCTTTCAACACCCATTAAGCACAGCTGTATATGACAGTGACCAACAATTAATGGGGGCCCGGATAGCCAAAGACGGTCAATGGCGATTTGGCAAATCCAAGGTTGTACCTTTAAAATTTGTTACTGCCTTACTTTACTATGAGGACCAAAGATTTTATCAACATCCTGGCATTGACGCCCGGTCTTTGCTGGCATCTGTCTTAAGTCAATTGGGTAATGGTCCTGTAAAAAGGGGGGGCAGCACCATCTCGATGCAGGTTATG
>Ga0075163_10012690_pt1 | contig 10972 bp, 7 predicted proteins | sample JI1023141ADNA_FD_71478 | JGI IMG/M metagenome (GOLD analysis project Ga0075163, IMG submission 71478) | Wastewater effluent complex algal communities from Wisconsin, to seasonally profile nutrient transformation and Carbon sequestration -... | ecosystem: Engineered > WWTP > Effluent > Algae...
ACCATCTGCGTGCAGGACATCACCGCGGTCAACGGGCTGGCAGAACCCGGCGCTAACGACGGTCCTTGGCTGGTGAGCAACACCAACGATCCGCGCGTGCTTTCCTTGAGCGGTATTCGTGACCTGCGCACCACGTGGTCCGTGCTCGATGCCCTGGGCCGCCAGGTGATCGCTGGTTCCGGCATGATCGGTCCGACGAAGGCAGCCATGTTGGAAATGAACGCATGGCCAGCTGGCACCTGCACGCTCATCCTCTCAAGCGAAGGAGAGCGGATGTTCAAGCGCATCATCCTGCCCTGATCAGGACGTACTGTTCGCAGGCCGCTGGATCCCCTTACGGCAGCTGCCGTGTTCGCGTAGTGTTCGGCGTGATGCTCCCCACGTTGGTGAGGATGATATCTCGGTAGTTGACGGAGCCGGTGTATTCGATCACGCCATCGAGGTTGGTATCGAACCGGTCCTGCGCGCCGCTCCGGTCCACCCGCCTACTCAACGATGAACGTGCGGGTGAGCGGCAGGGTGTCCTTCCCGGTAAGGATCAACATGTATGAACCCGCCCGTAAAAGCTTGGGGAAATCGATGCGCAGTTGGCCGTGATCCGCGGCGCTGGTCCGTCCGGCATGCACCTGACGGCCCTGGGCATCCAGCACGCGCAGGGGCGTGCCAGGGGCAATTCCCGGGTCTTCCCACCACAAAGTCCGGCCATCATTGGGAACGGGGTAAATGAGGGGGTACTCGGGCTTCGCCACCAGCGCGGTCTGCGCGGTGGAGATGTCGTAAGCGAAGATGCGCGCGATGCCATTGCGGCCAACGTCGTTGTAACTGGCGAAGCGCCCCGCGCAGATCACCTTGCCATCGGCCTGCATCGCCATGGCGGGCACGAATGACGCGTTGCTGGCTTCGTAGAGGTTGGTGGAGAATCCATCGCTGACGAAATCCGGGTCGATGGTGCCATCGGGCAGGAAGCGGGCGATGCCTTCGCCGCTTGTACCGCTTACCGTGTAGAAGGCCCCGCTCACGAGGATACGCCCATCGGGCTGCACGATGAGGGCGGCGGGTTCGGCGGGCAGGCCACAGAACCCGCAGTCGGGGGCGAAGGAGGGGTCGAAGGCACCATCGGGCATCAGGCGCGCGATGCGGTTCTGGTCCATGCCGTCCACGTCCTCGAAAAAGCCGGAGCACAGGATGCGTCCGTCGGGCTGCAAAGCGATGTCCAGCAGCAGGTCATTGAACAGGGAGTCCGCATCGAAAGAGGTATCCAGCGTACCATCGGTGTTGAGGCGGGCGATGTTCATGCGCGGCAGGCCTTGCACGCTGTTGAAGAAGCCGCCGATGAGGATCTTCCCGTCGGGCTGCAGGGCCATGGCGTTCAGCAGCACGGTGCCGGTGGATGAGGTGAAGGCATTGGTGGCATCAAAGCCGGCATCCAGGGCACCATCGGCCTCGATGCGCGCGATGCGGTAGCGGGGCACGCCGTTGTAGCTGGCGAAGTACCCCATGAGGAGGATCCGCCCATCCGGTTGCAGGACCATCCGCTCGACCCCGCCGGAAGGCCCCGTGCCGGTGATGAAGGTGTTGTCGACCTCGCCGTCCGCGAGCAGGCGCACGAGGTTGGGTTGTGGCACACTGTCGAACAAGGTGAACTGCCCCCCGACGAGGACCCGGCTATCGGCCAGAGGCAGCAACGCGTTCACATTGCCCCAAGAAGGGGAACCCCATGCTGGCCCGTCCCCCGGGTCGAATGCGGGGTCCAGATCGCCGTTGGGCTGCAAGCGTACGAGGCCACGCCGCACCACGCCGTTGAAGATCTGCGCACCGCCGACAAGGATCTTCCCGTCGCCTTGCACGGCCACGCAAGTGGGTTGCGTTTCGAACCCGGAAACGGGATTGAAGGCGTGATCGCGCGCACCGTTCGGCGTGGTGCGCATCAGATCCGGGCAGCGCAGGCGGTCGTAGGCGGTACTGCCGACGAAGAGGAGGGCGCCATCGCTCTGGCGGGCCACACCGAGAACATCGCTGGTGAAACCACGACCGCTCTGGAAGGTGGGATCCAGCGCGCCGTCCGACAGCAGACGCGCCACATTGCCCGTTGGTGCACCGTTGTAGTCAGTGAAGTCGCCCACGGCCACCACCCGTCCATCGGGTTGCAGGAGCAGATCGTTCGCCGGCCCATCGAAACCGGTACCCACGTCGAAGGTGGCATCAACGGAACCATCGGCGTTCACCCGGCCGATGCCGTCCATGTCCGGGTTGTTCTGGGTGAAGGAACCGGCGATCAGCACCTTTCCGTCCGGCTGCAGGGCGATGGCCCGCACCTCCCCTTGCTGGGACGTACCGGCGGGGCCGGTGAAGGTGAGGTCCTGTGTGCCGTCCGTGTTGAGGCGCACGATGCGTTTGGCGCCAATAGCGGTGAAGGCACCGCCCACGAGGATCTTGCCGTCCGGCTGCACCGCGATGGCGCGCACAGAACCGTTGAAGAGCGTGCCGGGATCGAAGGAGGGATCGAGGGATCCGTCCGCCTCGAGGCGGGCGAGGTAGGCGCGCGGGGTGCCGTTGTAGGTGGTGAACTCCCCGCCCACGAGGATCCTGCCATCGGGTTGCACAGCGATGCGGCGCACCAATTCATCGAAGCCGGAACCCTCATCGAAGGCGGGATCGATGGCGCCGCCCGGCGTCAAGCGCAGGATGCCCGTGCGGATGAGCCCGGCTTCACTGGCCGTGAACGAGCCGCCGGCGAGCACGGACCCATCGGCCTGCGGAGCCAAGGTGAGCAGCTCGCCGTTCATGCTGAGCGCTACATGGAAGGAGGTATCGCGCAAGCCGTTGGGCAGGGTGCGCGCGATGTTGCGGCTCTGCACGGCGTTGTAGTAGCGGAAGCCCCCGCCGACGATCACCTTGTCATCCGGCATCACGGCCACACACCGGGTGGTGAGGATGTACGGACCCTGGCCTTGCCCATTGCCCACATCCCCCACATTGAAGGCATCGTCGTTGCTGCCGGCCACCTGGGCCTGAGCGGCCGTGGTGGCGAGCAGGAGAAGGAGGGAAAGATGCTTCATGGGAGTTGCTGCGTTCGTGTATTGTTCGGCGTGGTGCTGCCCACGTTGATGAGGATGATGTCGCGGTCGTTGGCGGCACCGGTATATTTGATCACGCCATCGAGGTTGGTATCGCGGCGGTCGTACACGTTGCTGAGCGTGTTGTTGGGGGTGCTGCCTCCGATGGCGAGGATGATGGGGTCGCGGTCATTCCCGGTTCCCGTGTAGCGGATGGTGCCGTTGCCGGTGGCATCGCCGGGCCAAAGCACCTTCTTGGAGCCGGAAAGCCCTTGGGCACTGGACCCATAGGTGGGGGTGGCGGTGCTGGTAAGGTCTACGAGTACAGCCGTGCTGGAGAGCGCGAAGGTTGAGGCGGTCATGGCCCCCAAATGGTTGCGGTGGCGAATGGAAACCCGGTAGTTCCCCGGGGGAACATTGAAGGTGAGGGCTGAGAGCCCATCAGTGGAAACCACATCCCCATCGCGCTGGATGAGTGCGGGTCTACTGGCCAGCACACTGAAAGGCAAGGTGGTAGCGCGCAGTTCCACCACCACCCAATCCACCACCGCATTCGCCCCGGTAGCTGCGAGGATGGGCGGGGTGATGCTGTTGGCTCCATGCGACCCGGTGAACATATAGCCCGAAGCGGAGTACGGCTGTTGGAGCGGGATCAGTCCGGCAGCGCGCAGCGGGTCGTTCATGAGGTTGTTCACAACGGGCACCCCGCCGAGAAGAGCGCGTACGTTCAGTGCCACCTGCTGGGGCGAAGGGTCCACCACGGTGAATGTGTGCGCAAGGCCTTGGCAATAGACGGGTGAAACGAACGGTTCACCGGGGTTACCGATCTCCAGGGCATAGGTACCGGGCACCAGCCCTGTAAGCACCAAGCGCGGAGGTGCGGCCTGGTAGATATCCCCGATATCTCCCGAGGTACCCGGATCAGCGATGTCCGTTCGATGGAGCCCGTAGTCGAGGTCGGGGTACTGGAGCACATCGCCTGGATCCGAAGCGTTGTCCACCAAGGTCACGGTCGCCGTTCCGTTCGGGTCGTCCCATACGATGGAAGCGGTGCTGAACTGGTCGGCTGGTGCAAGCCAGTAGATACAGTCGTTGTTGGAGAACTCGAAAGCACAACCGTTCGCGTCCTGTACATAGAGCGAACTGTAGCCACAGGCGGTCTGGCCTTCCGGTACGAGTGTGGGCAGGTCCACGGTCCATCCGTTACCGGCGGTGGTTTCACTGAAGGATCCACGGCCCGCTATCTCATAGGTCACGTTGTATGGTGCGGTTCCACCGGACCAACCGGCCCATTGGTGTTCGATGATGGACGCCCCCGCACACTCCACGTACACCCCCGCCGAACCGGTGAGGTCCTCACACTGGGCGGAAACGTGGGAGGTCCCGATGAGATAGCTGGCGAGCAAGGCGAAAGAGCGGTTCGTCATGGCAACTGCTGGGTTCGTGTACTGTTCGGTGTGGTGCTGCCCAGGGTATTCAGGATGACGTCGCGGTCGTTGGCGGTGCCGGTGTATTTGATCACGCCATCGAGGTTGGTATCGCGGCGGTCGTAGACGTTGGTGATGGTCGCGTTCGGTGTGGTGCTTCCTACGGCGATGAGGAGGGGGTCGCGGTCGTTACCGAAACCGGAGTAGCGCACCTGTCCGTTGCCGGTGGCATCGCCGGGCCAGAGGCACCACGTGCCGTTCACTTGGATGCGCGCGTTCGTTCCGTACGAAGTGCCACTGCGGAAGTCAATGGGGTTCGGGATCGGTTGCTCTTGGAGGATCACGCTCGAGGCGGTCATAACGCCCAGGTGATTGCGGTGGCGGATGGCCAAGCGCTTGGGGCCGGACGGCAATACACCGAAATTCACGTACCGATCACCGTCCGTTTCCCTGACCTCTCCGTTGCGCAACAGCAGTGCGGGTTTCGATCGGACGACGGGGAACGGCGGCGTGTTCGATCGTACCTCCAACACCACCCAATCGACAATGGCCGATGAGCCAGTGACCAGGAGCGCTGCTGTGGGAAAGGACGTGCCTGCCCCTGCACCGATGTACGTGTATCCCAGGGCGGAATAGGGTTCAACGGTGGGCAGAACGCCTGCTACGCGAAGATCATCACGCATCAGCCCATTGGTGAAAACCGCTCCCAGAGCTGCACGTACGTACGCATTGCCACCGCAGTCCCCCGCGTTGATGGCGAAGAACGAAGACGCGTACACTTCGCTGCCGGGCCAAATAGCCCAGCATTGCACCCAGCTGTTGGAGCCATCGTTGCAAGCCAGCTCCGTGGGGATGATCTGCAAGGCGTAGCTCCCCGTGCTCAATGGTTGAGCAAAGCGGTAGGTCTCCGGAGATTCCTCGATCCAGTCATCGGCGAAGTTCCCGGTGAAGACGGTGGGTACGCCATCCACCGTCCGGGTCAGTTCATAGGTCAATCCGGTGCGATCGCAGATCCCTGAAAAGGTGCTGACGGTCATGCGCAGGGTCGTGATGCCCGTTACGCAGTTGGTGGACCACTCGATGGCGGGTGTTGGGTGGGTATAAAGTGCCGGTGCGGGATCCGCTTCATCGTTCGCAGTGCAGCCCTCCGCATCGGTCACTTCCAGCTGGACACCCCAAGAGGTGCCTGGATAGCTCTGTGTCCCGGTGGTGGCGATGGTATTCACATCGATGATGGTGCCATTGATGTTAAAGGCCAGTACCTGGTAGGGAGGCGTACCCCCGTCGATCGCATAGGATATCGTGAAGCCTCCGCACTGGGCATCAAAAGCCGTGATCTGGGCGGTCATGCCGCATTGGGCCCAAGTGGTGGAAGCGACCACGGCGAGGATGAAAAGAAGCGAGAACCCTTTCATGGCAACTGCTGTATCCGTGTATTGTTCGGCGTGGTGCTGCCCACGTTGGTGAGGATGATGTCGCGGTCGTTGGCAGCACCGGTGTATCTGATCACGCCATCGAGGTTGGTATCGCGGCGGTCGTAGACGTTGGGCACGGTGTTGTTGGGGGTGCTCCCGCCCACGGCGAGGATGATGGGATCGCGGTCATTGGCGGAGCCGGTGTACTTCAATTGCCCGTTCCCAGTGGCGTCGCCGGCCCAGAGCAGCCGTTTGGTGCCGACCTGAACCTGTGCATTCGTTCCAAAGGTGGTGGTGGTGGAGCTGGTGAAGTCTATGGTGGCCGGAACTGTTGAGAGCGGGACCGGGGCAGCCGTCATCACCGCCAAGTGGTTCCTGTGGCGGACGGTGATGAAGTAGTTGCCGGGCGTCGCGTTGAAGTTGATCGATGAGACACCGTCGGTCCGAACGACGTCCCCATCCCGTTGCAGCAGGGCAGCTTGGGAGGCGAGCACACCATAGGGCGCATTGGGCGAGCGCATCTCCACGAGCACCCAATCCACGATAGCGTTGGTTCCCGTTACGGCGAGCGCCGCCGGGGTGGTTTGGGCTCCCGGATCCTGTGAAACGACATACTGGGCCTGCGAATACGGTTCGACTATTGGGACCAGCCCGGCAGCACGGAGGTCATCGCGCATGAGACCGCTCGGCTGATCGTACGCACCGGCCAGCAGGACCTTGATGGACAAAGGCAGTGGAACGTTTGTGGAGATGAACTCCCATAGATCATTCGTGTAACCACCATTCGCCGAACCCGTTGCCGCAAAAACGCGAGCGCCCGTGCTTGCACCCTTCGCAAAATAGCGTGCACCACCCCCATAGGCCGCTTGGCCCTGCCAGCTGTCGGTCACTGGATCGTATCGTACAAAAACAGCGTCCGTGCTGGAATTGGCGTTCTGACCAGAGCCGATGAACCCGAGACCGCCCATACTGAAAGCGAAGGCGCCATTGCGTGGACTCGCTGGTACCGAGGCTCGCGCCGTCCATGCATCAGCGACGGGATCGTAGGCCCACAGGTCGTTCAGGTTGTACCCGGTGGTGGGTCCGTTGATCCCGCATGCCACATAACCGCGATCACCGATGCTGAAAGCCACGGCCCTTGACCGGCCCAAGCCGGGGACCGGTGCGCGTTGCGACCATTGATCGGCATCGGGGTCATAGCACCAGATGTCCGCGTACTTGTTGCCGGATCCTTCCCCGGTGCCCACGTAGGCGCGGTTGCCCACAGTGAATGCCACGGTGTAGTAACGTGGAGAACCAGGGAACGATGCACATTGCGTCCATGTATCGCTGGCCGGATCATAGCGCCAGAGGTCATTGAGGAAGTTGCTGGAAGTCACGCCCCCGCCGACGTAACATTTGCCGCGCAAGGAGAAGGCGAACGCCGTATGGCGTTCGAGCCCGGGAAACCCGGAACGCTGGGCCCATGCCCCGGTCGCGGGATCGTAACTCCACCAATCGCCGAAGCTCTCGAACGAGTTGATGCCCGTGCCGAAATAGCACACACCGTTCGCGCTCGTGGAGACCGCGTTCGAACGGCCGAGGCCGGTGAGGTTGGCTTTGCGGGTCCAAGTTCCCCCGCCGATGTCGTAGCGCCAGAGATCACCCCGGTAGCCCGAGCCTTCCCCACCGACCAGGTAGAACGCGTAGTCCAGCGCGAAGGCAGCGGCCCCCCGGCGCACGAAGAGAGGTTCATCCGCCAATTGGGTCCAGCTGTTCAATATCGGATCATAGCGCCACAAGTCGTTCTCGATGGAGCCCGATTGCGCTTCGCCCGAGGCGAGATAGCCTTTGCCGTTGACGGCGGCCACGGCCGCACGCGTACGGCCACCCCCGGCAAAATCAGCGCGCTGCGTCCACACATTGGTGAGGGGGTCATAAGACCAGAAGTCCGACTTTCTGCCATTCCCATCATTCCCTGTGCCAACGTAGCCGATACTGCCTATGGCAAAACCAATGGCGTCATAGCGCGCGGTGCCGCCGAAATCCGCTCGCTGGGTCCAACTGTCCAAGGCTGGATCGTACTGCCAGCAATCCCTGAAGAGAGTGCCGTTCCAAGCGGTCAATCCGGCACACAAATAGGCTTTGGTACCTATGGTGAAAGCGACGGCATTGTACCGTGCCCCGCCTGGGAAGGCCGCCTTGGTTGTCCACGTATCCGCCACAGGGTCGAACTCCCAAACATCGGACAAGGCGCTGGTGCTGTATCCGGTACATAAGTAGCCCTTCCCGCCAACGGCGAAGCCGACGGCGTAAGAACGGGCCGCGCCCGGGCACGGAGCCTTCTCGGTCCATGTATCCTGCGCCGGGTCATACTCCCAGACATCGCTGAGCGGTGTACTGGTATAATAACCTCCGACCACATAGCTCTTCCCCGCGATCGTGAAGGATACCGCGTTCGCCCGAGCGGAAGCCTCCCGCACGCTCGGAGTGGAACGACCCAGGGCATTGCGTTGCACCCATGTGTTCGGTTGCCCCTCCGCCCGGAAAACGAACGTTACGAAAAGGACAAGGGGCCCGACGAGGCTGGTGAGGCGAGGGGGAGTCAGCATCCGCATGTAACTGTTGGTGACCAGATCATGATCCGTCCTCGATGAGACGTATGGAAATCACCCGGTTGCCCGAAAATACCGGGTCGGCGTCAGCGACCAGTCATCCTATCGGATGATTCCGCGACTTGTTGCCAACTTCGGCCGCCCCTTGTTGAACCGAGGACCCGCAGAACAGAGAACCGCAGAACCGCAGAAGTTGCGGAACCCCGAACCCTGAACCACGAACGCATTCGCCCCATGGCCAAGATCCTGATCATCGACGACGAGAAAGCCATCCGCAACGCTTTGCGGGACATTCTGGAGCACGAGAAGCACGTGGTGGACGAGGCCGAGGACGGTGCGGCCGGATTGGAGAAGGCCAAGAAAGGCAGCTTCGATGTGGTGCTCTGCGACATCAAGATGCCCAAGCTCGATGGGCTGGAGTTCCTGCAGAAGCTGATGGCCCACAATGACGAGATCCCGGTGATCATGATCAGCGGCCACGGCACCATCGACACGGCGGTGGACGCGTTGAAGAAGGGCGCCTTCGACTTCATCGAGAAGCCGCCGAACATCAGCCGCATCCTGGTGGCCGTGCGCAACGCGCTGGATCGTGGAAGTCTTGTTCAGGAGACGAAGAGCCTGCGCCAGAAAGTGCAGAAAGAGAAGACCGGCGGCAACCGCATGGTCGGCGAGAGCAAGGCGCTGGGCGAGATCCGGGTGATGATCGATAAAGTCGCGCCGAGCGATGCGCGCGTGCTGATCACCGGTGGTAACGGCGCGGGCAAGGAGGGCGTGGCGCGCATGATCCACGAGAAGAGCGCGCGGGCCTCAGGCCCTTTCATCGAAGTGAACTGCGCGGCGATCCCCAGCGAGCTGATCGAGAGCGAGCTCTTCGGCCATGAGAAGGGATCCTTCACCAGCGCGATCGCACAGCGCAAAGGGAAGTTCGAATTGGCCGATGGCGGCACGCTCTTCTTGGACGAGATCGGTGATATGAGCTCTTCGGCCCAAGCGAAAGTGCTGCGCGCCTTGCAGGAGAACCGCATCACCCGCGTGGGCGGCGACAAGGACCTGAAGGTGAATGTGCGCGTGGTGGCGGCTACGAACAAGGACCTGCGCAAGGAGATCGAAGCCGGGAATTTCCGCGAGGATCTCTACCACCGCTTGAGCGTGATCCCGATCCATGTACCCGCGCTGAAGGATCGTTTGGAGGACATTCCGTTGCTGGCCGAGCACTTCATCCAATTGGTCTGCAACGAGCAAGGCATCGCGCCGAAGAAGATCAGCGATAAGGCGGTGAAAGAATTGCAGAAACTGCCGTGGACGGGGAACGTGCGAGAGTTGCGGAACGTGATCGAGCGGTTGGTGATCCTGAGCGATAAGGAGATCTCCGAGAGCGATGTGAAGACATATGCGGTACCGAAATCCTCATAGTGGCGAGTGGTGAGTGACGAGTGGCGAGTCTGCCGACGCAGCTGCCTCATAGAGGCGAGTGACGCGTGGCGCATCTGCCGACGCAGCTGCCACTCTTCACGCTACGTGCTACTTGTCACTCACCACTCGCCACTCACTTCAAGAACCAAGGAGTCGTCAGATTGAACCAGAGCCCGAGCAACGCCATTGCTCCGGGTAACCGCATCAACCCGCCAGACTTGTTCTGGATGTACTTGCGGATCAATCTTCCTGACTCGTCCTGCAGGCGGAGCATCTGGTCAATGGCCTCATCCGGGAAATAGCCGCACCGCCTCGCCAGGATCAGCATCGAGCAGACCTCGTTGCACGAGCCTTTCGCGATCCACAGGTACTTGAGCTGGTGCCGGTCGCTTGGCATTTCATAGCCTTCCGCCAGGTTGTTGCAGATGGAAAGTGCAGCGCGGAACAACTGGTCGCGAAAGCCCCAATTCTTGTTCTCGGCGAGCGCCTTGTCGACGGCGACGTTCAGTTCCATCGCCTTCTGCCAAGCAAGCGAATCCTCGAAGCTCCGCATACCCATAGCCGTAGTGGTTGGTTCCAACAAGTCTACGAAAGCGATGAAGATGCTCGCGCGCTTCGTCCGCGCAGACTCGCTACTCAAGTAGCAAGCCCCTCGCGGCAACAGCAATACCCGAAGAAGTTCGCGCACTGCCTCCGCCCAGACTCGTCACTCACCACTCGCAACTCGCCACTCGACCCCCAAGCCACTCGCGGCGCCGTTATAGCTCGAACGCCTTCTTCACCGTACCCAGCGCGTTCAGTTCCTCCCAGGGGAAGAGCTTCACGGTCACTTTGGCGCTCTGGCCGGCGTTGTTGAAGGTCTTCGTAACCACCTTGCTTTCGCGGCCCATATGGCCATAGCTGGCGGTCTCGCTGTAGATGGGCGTGCGCAGGGCGAAGCGCTTCTCGATGAAGTACGGGCGCATGTCGAACTCGGGCAATGCGGCGATCTTCTTGGCGATCTGGCCGTCGTTCATTTTCACCTTGGCGGTGCCGTAGGTGTTCACGTAGAAACCGACGGGCTTCGC
>Ga0075163_10012691_pt1 | contig 10972 bp, 6 predicted proteins | sample JI1023141ADNA_FD_71478 | JGI IMG/M metagenome (GOLD analysis project Ga0075163, IMG submission 71478) | Wastewater effluent complex algal communities from Wisconsin, to seasonally profile nutrient transformation and Carbon sequestration -... | ecosystem: Engineered > WWTP > Effluent > Algae...
ACTGTCCCGACCTGGTGCGCCGCATCGTGCAGGGCTCGGCGCTGCGCGGCGATGAGCCGGTGGAGGTGGGCGACGAGGTGCTGCCGCTGCGCGCGGCGCTGACCTACCGCCTCGATTGCGTGGGGGTGGATCGCAAGCTCGTCGAGCTGGCGGCCCGCTCGGCACACCCGCAGGTGGTGGCGCAGTTTGCGGCGCTGGCGGCGGATGAGGCCGCGCGGCGGGTGTGGACGGAGACCCACCACGTCATCGATCTGGTGGAGTCGGCGTGGATGCGGCCTGATCCCCAGGCCCTGGTGAAGGCCCTCAAGCCGCTGGGATCGCGGTTGTACTCCATCGCCTCCAGTCCCCTCGCCCACCCCGGCGAGGTGCACCTCACAGTGGATGTGGTGCGCTACGAGATGGGCGGGCGCACGCGCAAGGGCACCTCCTCCACCTTCATCGGCGAGCGGTGCGGGCCCGGGGTGCGCGTGCCCATCTTTGTGCAAAGCTCCAAGTTTGGGCTCATCGACGACGACGAGGCGCCCATCATCATGGTGGGTCCGGGCACCGGCATCGCGCCCTTCCGCGCCTTCCTCGAAGAGCGCGCCGCACGCCGGGCGTTGGGCTACACGTGGCTGTTTTTTGGCGCCCGCTCGGCCACCACCGACTTCCTGTATCGCGAGCAGCTCGCCGCCTGGCAGGCGTCGGGTGTGTTAACCCGCTTTGACACCGCCTTCTCGCGGGACCAGAGCCAGAAGATCTACGTCCAGGATCGCATGCGCGAGCATGGTGCCGATCTGTTCGCCTGGCTGGAGGCCGGGTCGTGCTTCTATGTGTGCGGTGATGCGAGCCGCATGGCCAAGGACGTCCACGAGACGCTGCTGGAAATCCTTGGATTCCATGGGGATTTGGACCGCCAGGGCGCCGAGGCCTACCTGGAGCGCATGCAGGCGGAGGGGCGCTACCAGCGCGATATCTATTAGAGGGTGCTGTGTCGGGTGCGTCGAGGCCGCGGTGAGCTAGTTGAAATCCAACACACCGGTGATGCCCTGGCCGCCGGTGGTCACGCCGATGCGGCCCTGGCCGGCGTTGGCCGCCGAGTGCACACGCATCACATCCACGCGCGGGCGGAGCTGGGGAAAGAGCAGCGCTGGGTTGCCGATGAGCTGGTCGGCGTCATCGAGCAGGCCCGACATCGCGCGCCCGGTATCGGTGTTGATCCAGGTCAGAATCCAGCCCCGCTGGGTGCCGATGAGGCCGGGGTTCAGGGCCGGCAAGGCGCGCCCCACGTCGGACAGTGGCCCAAAGCGAGCGACCTGGGTGGTGACCCCAAAGTCCTGAAGAAACACGGTGTTGGCCAGCTTGAGGGCCAGCCGACCGGTGCCGCGGAACTGGGTGGCGCTCATGTCCTCCACGGTGGCCCGCAGGTCGGTGCTGATCGGCACGATAAGACCGCCGTCCAAGTCGAAGTACCAGCCGAGCAGCCCCGCAGCATCGTTGGCGGCAAAGAGGGCGAAGCCATCGCTGAGGGCCACCACCACCGGCCGCACCCCCGGGGCCATGCCGCTGGCCAACTCGAAGGGGCCCGCCAGGGGCGCTCGACCCGCAGCGGCATCGAAGGCCATGTAGGACAAGCGGCCGCGATCGGTGACCCAGGCCAGCATGAAGCGCCGATCGGTGGCCGCCACCGCCACCACACTGGGGCTGCCGATGGGCTCCGAGCCGCTGAACACCTGCCCACCATCGGCCGCCCGGCGCGTCCAGGTCACCACTGACTGCACGATGCGCTGACCCGATCCCACCACCACAAAGCCCGGCTCTGCGATGGCCATGTCGACGTCGGTATAGGCGACGGTGGCATCCCCCACCTGCCGCGCGGCGGCCCCCACGATGAGGGTGACCCGGGCCGAAGCCGGGTCGGCGCCGCTCAGGTACGCGGTGGCCATCACGCCGCCACCACCCACCTGCACGGCCACGGGCGTGCCGGGCACCACGGGATCGAGCGGGACCTGGCCTGCGCCCACGCTGATGCCCCGCTCACAGCCCGTCTGGGCATCGCCGTCCACGTCTTGCCAGCCCGTATCGCAGGCGTTCAGGCTGCAGGCGCCGTCGGCGCAGGTGCCGGTGGCATGGGTGAGAATGCACAAGGCATCGCTGCCATCCAGGGCGCGATCCACCTGGCCGTCGCAGTCGTCATCGAGGCCATTGCACAGCTCAAAGAGCGGCTGGGCGCCGCCGAGGCAGGGGCCCCACCCGCCCGGGAGGCAGCGCTCGACGCCGGGCTGGCAGATACCCACGTCGCTGCCGCAGGCCCGCTCGCGCACTTCGTCCACCGCGCCGTCGCAGTCGTCGTCGAGGGTGTTGCAGTCCTCCTCTTGCGGCTCAATGCCGCCCACGCAGGCGCCGGGCACGCCGTCGGTGCACGTGCGCACCCCGGGCATGCAGATGCCCTCCACGCCGCCACAGGGCTCGGCTTCCAGGCCCTCGTCGGCGCCGCCGTCGCAGTCGTTGTCCTGGCCGTCGCAGGTCTCTGCCACTGGCTGCACGCCGCCGAGGCACTCGCCCCAGGCGCCCTGGTCGCAGGTTTCGGCCCCCAACTCACAGGGGGCGTTGGCCACACCGCAGGCCCGGATGAGGGCCTCGTCCACTGTGCCATCGCAGTCGTCGTCCACCGCATTGCACTGCTCGTCGGTGGGCCCGATGGCGCCGTCACACAAGCTCCAGGTGCCGCCCAGGCAGAGCTCCTGGCCGGGCACACATGCGCCCACGGCGCTGCCGCAGGGGCGCACGAGCCCCTCGTCGGCCAGGCCGTCGCAGTCGTTGTCCACCCCATCGCACAGCTCGTCGATGGGGCCCGCCGGCTGCACACATGCGCCGAAGGCGCCTTCCATGCAGGTCTGAGTACCAAACGCGCACACATCGGGCGCGGGGTCGCAACCCTGCAGGACGTCCTCGTCGAGCACCCCGTCGCAGTCGTCGTCTTCGGCATTGCACTGCTCGGGGCTGGGCCCCTGGCCGCCTTCGCAGGCACCGAGCACCCCATCCATGCAGCGGCGCAGGCCCGCCACACAGGCGCCCTCGTCGGTGCCGCAGGGCAGCGTCACGTCCTCGTCGGTGTTGCCGTCGCAGTCATTGTCCAGGCCGTCGCAGGCCTCGACGCCGGGATCGATCGTCCCCTCGCATGGGCCAAAAACCCCATCGGATCCGCAGACTTGCGTACCTTCGCTGCACAAGCCCTGGTTGGTGCCGCAGGCCTGAATGCTGCCGAGTTCGCAGGTGGGCGCCGCATCCACGCCCTGGTCCACGGCCGCGTCCTGGCCGGCATCGGGATCCACGCCGACGTCCACCACGCCCCGGTCCACCCCCCGGTCGGGGGGCGGCGGGCCTTGGTCCAGTATGGCCATGTCGGGGCCGGCGTCCGGCGGCCGTTGGCAGATGCCCTTGCACTCATCCCCAAGGGGTCCGCTCAAGTCGAAGCTGCTGGACGTGCAAGCGCCCAGCACCAGACCGATGACCCACCAACCACTTGTTGCGCGCGTCCGCATTGCTCTCTTCGTCCCCACGGCGTGGGCTGCACCCTACCAGCAACGCCACTTTGCCGCATGTCCCTTTCGCCCCTGGGTGCGGGCGCCCGGTTTGCGGGCTGTCGCGCGGTTCAGGCGGAAAATGGAGTCTGATCCGCCACTTCCAGCGCTGGTCACTCCGTCGGCGCGTCGATGACCTGCCGCGCAATGGCAAAGGAGAAGCCCGCGCGGGCCAGGGCGGCGAGGTCCTTCTCGCGGCGCTCAGCGCGCTGGGCCCCATCCAAGCGGAAGGGCCCCAGGCGTCGGCGCTGGGCCAGGCGCCGGGCAGCGGTCAGCTCGGCGCCCTCGGGACCCGCCTCCCCGTCCGCATCGGCAACCGCCAGCGCCTCGTCGGCGACGGACCGCTCCACCCCGCGGGTGGCCATGGCCTGCTGGACCGCCCGTCGGGAGCGGCCGCGGTTGCGGAGGCTGGTGGCGAGGCCCCGCGCGAAGGCGGGATCGTCCAGCAGGCCGCGCTCGGCGAGCCGCACCACCAGCGCGTCGATGGCGGGCACCAACACCGCGCGATCCACGGTCAGCCCGCGCATTTCGGCGCGGCTGAGGCGCCGGAGCAGGACACGGCGCAGGTGGGCGCTGGAGGCCGCGAAGCGGCTCAGGTAGGCGAGGGCGGCCGGCTCGAGCTCGGCCACCGTCGGAGGCTGGGGGATGTGCATGGATCTGCTGTACGGCGCGGCCGGTCGAATGTCCAGGCCACCCTCTCGCGTTTGGCCCCCGTGCGCGCTACGTTGGCGCCCCGTTTTGCCCCCCAGGAGCCGCCGTGATTCGTCTTGCCCTCGCCCTCGTCGTCGCGCCGCTCGTCGCCCAGGCCGCGCCCCCCGTCTGCACCGAGCCCGCCGAGCCCGCCCCCCAGATGAAGCTGGCGGTGGTGGCCGGCAAGCCCATCACCCGCGCCGATGTGGATGTCCAGCTGGGCGACGCGCTCTGCGCCGAGCGCATGGAATATGCCCGTAAAGTCCACGAGATGCGGACGCAGGCCCTGGAGAGCCTGGTGGCCGACCGCCTGATCGAGATCGCCGCCAAGGCGGCCGGCGCCCCAGACGCCAAGGCGTGGCTGGCCGCCGAGATCGGCAAGGGTCAGCAGGCCCCCACCAACGACGACGTGAAGGCCTTCTACGACCAGAACCAGGACAAGATGGGGGGCCGCGCCTTTGAGGAGGTCGCCCAGCCGATCGCGGCGTACCTGGCCCAGCAGGGTCAGCAGGCGGCCTATGCCAAGATCCTGGACGGTCTGAAGGCCACCCACAAGGTGGAGACGCTGCTGCCGCCCTTCCGCCTGCCCGTGGACGCGACCGGCCCGAGCCAGGGCAACGCCAAGGCCACCATCACCATGGTGGAGTTTGCCGACTACGAGTGTGGCTTCTGTGCACGCGCCCGGGACACCGTCAAGGCCGTCCAGGCGAAGTACGGCGACAAGCTGCGCCTCGTCTTCCGCGACTTCCCGCTGGAGTTCCACGCCAACGCGCGCCCGGCCGCCATCGCCGCCCGCTGCGCCGCGGCCCAGAACAAGTTCTGGGAGATGCACGACGCCCTCTTCGCCAACAGCCAGGGCCTGGGCGATGCCACCTACAAGCGCCTTGCGGGCGAGGTCGGGCTCGACGCGGCTGCGTTCGACAAGTGCGTGGCCGATCCGGCCACCGCCGCAGCCCTGGAGACGGATATGCTGGCCGGCCGCAAGGTGGGCGTCTCAGGCACACCCGCCTTCTTCATCAATGGCATCTCCCTCAGCGGCGCCCAGCCCTTGGAGGCCTTCACGGCCATCATCGATGCGGAGCTGGCCCGCGGCAGCAAGTAGGCCCGGTTCCGCGCACCGTGGCGCGAAATTCGGGTTTAATTTCAGCATCTTGGCCCCCGTTCGAACTTGTTCGACCCGCCACTCGAACCCCCATGATGGTGCCCTGACCTCGCAATCCGCATCCTGAAGCCACCCACTCAAGGAGGCGTCATGCGCGATAGCAGGCTTGATTTTGGCCCCACCCAGGCATCAGTCGCCCGCGAGATGCTGGGTGAGTCGACCGCTCGCCGGCCCTTCCTGGCGTTTTGTAAGACGGAGGTTTCCTTGGAGAACCCCGCATGTGCGTTGTGCATCGCGCAGTACCGCGCCCAGCCCGACATGCGGCGCGCCTCCGCGATCTACAACGTGTTTCTGGAGTCGGATGCCACCCAGGCGGTCAACGTCAATCGGACGCTCGCGCTGAACGTCAACACCAGGCTCATCCGCAACCAGCTGTCGCCCGACCTCTTCGACGAGGTGGATCTGCAGGTCCTGGTCAACATCAGCGACACCTACTCGCGGTTTCAGTTCACCTACGAGGGCATGGCCATCACCCAACGGCACAACTCCACCACCATCCGGGGCCGCCATGTCGAGGTCATCGGTGCCCTGAGTGGCCTGGCGCGCAGCTTTAATCGCAATGCGGGCTACACCAGCACTGCCTACAAGCAGCTCAATGGCTATGACTTCACATGGCCAGCGGACTGGGACGAGGCCCTCCACTGGATCAAGAATGCGGGCTTCAGCCCCTCGATCATGGAGATGTAGCGGGGGCAGGGAGCGCGTACGGTGGTGCCGCAGGCACGCCGCTTCGCCCATGCTTGGACTCTCAGGGCCCTGGCCAGATAATGGACGAATGCAGACGCCCACGCCGGTGGAGATCCCACCCACGCCCGACGAAATGAGCCGCCTTCGGGCCTACACGCGCGCCCGCATGGCCATCTGGACGCCCAGGCTGGGCGCGGTGTTTGGGGCCTCCGCGCTGGCGTGGTGGCCGCTGGATGCGTGGGTATTCACCGGCCGCCCCGATGTCCGCGCGGCGCTGAGCCAGATGCGCCCAGCTGTGATCGCGGTTGGCCTGGCGCTGGTGCTGATCGCCTGGCGCACCTCGTGGCTTCGGCGGTGGCCCGATGGCATCAGCCTGATCGGCGGGCTGGCGCTGGTGGTGATCACCAGTGCGGCCATGGGGCGACTGGGGACCCGGGATGCGACCTGGTTTCACTACCTGTACTTCCTGCCGAGCCCCACTGTGCTCCTGCTCTGGCCCCTCCCGGTGCGGGTGGTGGCGATCCTGGGTGTCGTGGTCGCCGCCGTGGGGAGTTTTCTGTCCCAGGCGCCGGACTTGCTGGTGGACCCCATGTTTTGGGCAAGCGTGAGCTTCCTGGTCTTCGTGGCGGCCCTGTCGGCCTTGCTGGGCCACCTGCTCTTTGGGCAGATGAAGATTGCCTTCGTGCGCGGCGAGCGCCTCGCGGCCAGCAAGGCGGCCTTGGCCCACCTCTCCAGCCAACAGGCGGAGGAAATCGCGAAGCAAACCGAGGACTTGCGCCGCCTCGCCCGGCGCAGTGTGGAGGCTCGGGATGCCGAGCGGCGCGCCGTTGCCCGCGACCTGCACGACAGCCTGGGGCAACAACTGGTGGCCCTGCGCTTCGGGGTGGCGGGTGTGCGGCGAGGTGTCGCCGAGGTGGAAGCCCTCGACGTCCTCATCGACAGCACGGCCGACACGGTGCGCCGCCTGCTCTCGACGCTCCGGCCTCGGCTGCTCGATCAGCTGGGGTGCGCCGAAGCCCTTCGGGCCCTGGCCCGCGAGACGGCCGAGCGCGCCGGGCTTGAGGCGGACATCGACGTGGCCGCCCAAGCCGACACGTTGTCCGCGCCCCTCCAGGGCGCCCTGTTTCACATCTTGCTGGAGGCTTTGACCAACGTGGAGCGCCACGCCTCGGCCCGCACGCTGCGGGTCCACCTTGCCCTCGGTGACCGCGTTGAGCTCGTCGTTCAGGACGACGGCGTCGGCCTGGGGGATGACTCCGGCCCGGGCCTTGGGCGCCTCGGCATGCGCGAGCGTGCCCTCGCCGTGGGTGGCCAGGTCACCTGGCACTCGCCTCCCGGCACCACCCTGCAGGCCACCCTGCCCCTCCTCGGTGAGTTGCACTCATGATTCGCATTGTGTTGGCGGATGATCATGCCATCGTACGCGAAGGTCTGCGCGCCCTCCTCAACGCCGAGCCCGACATGGCGGTGGTGGACACCGTGGAGCGCGGCCTCCAAGTGGAGGCGCGTGTCGCCGAGCACCTGCCCGACGTGCTCGTGCTCGATCTGGGCCTGCCGGACGTGAATGGCGCCGAGGTGCTGCGGCGGGTGCGCAGCTCCAGTCCGGGGGTGGCCGTGGTCATCCTCAGCACGTGGCCGGAAGACCACTTCGCCCTGCAGCTCCTGCGCACCGGCGCGGCCGCTTACCTGCACAAGGTGCGGCGGCCGGAGGAGATCATCACGGCCATCCGCAAGGTGGCGCAGAGCGGCGGTCGCTACTTGACCGACACGCTGGCGGAGCTGAGCCTGCTCCACAGCAGCGAGCGGCCGCCCCACGAGCTGTTGTCGCCCCGCGCGCAGCAGATTTTTCGTTTGCTGGTGAGCGGCCGAACGGTCACCGAGGTGGCGGCGGAGCTCGATCTGACCACCAGCACGGTCAGCACCCACGTGGGGGCCATCAAGGCCCGGTTGGCGGTGGGATCAGTGGCCGACATCGTGGCCTATGCTTCGCGAGCGGGCCTGCTCAGCGCCTGAGCAGGGTGCTTAATCCGGGCCAACCGGCTGAAACCTCTGCACATTTCCTGGGCAGCGCTCCAGCGTCAGTCGAGCTCAGCAGCGCGCAGCATGGCCCGCACGTCGGCCTCCGTGGCCGGCCGCGGCGCCGCCCGAACGGCGCGGGTGCGCTTGGGCTGGCTCTGGGCCAGCGCCGCCAATGGGGGGTGGTCGTAGCCATTGCCGTCGGTGTCGATGAAGACCGGATTGCTGAAGGCCAGCGGCCGCGCCGTGCGGCTGTGGATGACGGGGAACATGGAGGGGCCGTTGTCGCCGTGTACCACGACGATGACGTAGGCGTCCTCGGTGAGGCTCAGCGGGACGGTGATCGTGGCCTGGCGGCGCGCGTGGCCGGGGGCCACCTCCACCAGCTCAGCCTGATCCCAGTCCACGGGCACGGCCGCGGTGGGCGGCAGAACCTCGTCTGAGGGCTTGCTGCCGTCGGTGGCGATCCCCTCGGAAACATTGGAGAAAACCTGAACCTCGTCGATGTGCATCCAGGCGGGCGTCTGCAGGTGTACCCGCACTTCGGCCTCGCCGGGGGCCATGCTGAGGGTGTCGCCAGGGCCCGCCGTCGCTTCACCCGCCACCACCTCCACACGCATGAAGGGGCCGCTGGTGCCCACCAACCGGCCCGCGTTGACCGCGATGGCCACCTGGTGGGGATCAAAACCCGCGACCGTGTCGGCGCCAGGGGGCAGCTGCACAAACGACCGCGGCGTGCCCGCCTGGGTGGCCAGCCGCTTGTGGGTGTCGCTCACGGCGGTGGCCGTGGGGTGGAAGCCGCGGCCGGTCATCTGCAACCACCAGCGCAGAATCTGCCAGAACTTGGGGCGGCTGAGGCCATTGTAGAGCTCGAAAGCGGTGAAGCCCTCATCCCACAAGCCGGTGTCGCCGGTGACGGGGTCGGGCTCAGCCGGGGGCAGCCGGAAGATGGTGGGGTCGGTGGTGCTGATGCCCCGCAACACGTCGGCGCCGGTGGCGGCAAAGAAGCCGCTGTTGGGGTGGTTGACCTGCACCACCACATCCGCCGGGTTGGCGGCCTTGAACCACTGGAAGATCTCGCCCGGCGTCTTGCCCGGGCCCGTGCCACCCGCCCAGTCGAACGCGCCTCCGTTGGGCGAGTTGGCCTGCCGGGTGACGGGGTAGCCGTTGTAGTGGCCATAGTCGAAGGTGGTCAGCTCCAGGCCCACCATGCTCGCCAGCTCGGCGCCCGCCCCCAGGGCGGCGATGGTGGGGGCGAAGTCGGTGATGAAGTCGTGGTCGGTGCTCACCAACACATCGACGCCTTCGCCGAGGAAGGTCAGGACGCGCTGGTCGTTGGGCACCGGGCTGTCGGGGGAGTTGATGGCGTGCACGTGGAAGTCGGCGGACAGCGTGCCCTCCGTGTCGATCACGGGCGCGATTTCCGCTTGTAATTCAACCACTTCGCCGGGGCCAAGCACCACGGGCTGCCCCCCCGAAGTCAGACCATCGGGCGGCCAAACCGACCATGTGATGCCACGGCTGGCCACCACCGTGTAGCGGCCCGGGGCCAGCGGCAGCGTCAGCTCGCCATCCACGCCGCTGAAGGCGATCTCGGCGGTGCCTTCGATGGGCCCATCGAGGGTGACATCCCGGTCGGCGGCGGTGGGTTGGTTGGGGCACTCGCCATCGCACAACACGGTCACCTTGCCCGCGGTGGGCCGGCCGTCCGGTCGGCGCAGGTGCACCCGCAGCGTGGCGCGCGGGCCCATGGCCAGGTCCTGGGTGAGGTCGGCATCAACCGCCACCACCACGCCGGGTTGCTCCACGGCGGCGCGGTCGGGCGACCAGGCGCGCAGCTTGACCGCGCCGGTGGGCACATCAAAGGCGTAGCGGCCATTGAGGCCGGTGCGGGCGAGCGCCAGCGTGTGGCCCGCCGCGTCGATGGCGCTGACCCGCGCGTTGGTCACCGCGCCGTCCGGGCCGAGAACGGCGCCACTCACCCGGCCCACCTCGCGGCCCAGCACCGCCCAGGCGGCGTCCACCATCGGCGCCGGATCGGCGCCCGCGACGAAGTGCCAGTGGTCGAGCAGGTGGGTTGCCCCCGGCTCGAGGTGGGCGATGCCGGGCAGCCCCGGGTGGGCCGGCGGCCGCGCCAACAGCGTGGGCAAGAGCTGGTCGTTGCCAAAGAACACCGCAGCCACGCCGGAGACCGTCACGTAAGAGCCACCCCGAGGGGCCTCAAAGACGAGCCGGGGATCGGGCTTCTGGACGTAGAGGTGCCCGGCCGTGGGCGCCAGGAAACCCAGCATCACCAGCGGATCGGGGTTGAGGGACTCGGCGCTGAGTCCCTGGTAGCCATTGCCACCGAAGGGCCCGTAAGGATTGAAAAAATCCGTCTCGCCCCCGGAGTCGATCAGGTGGCCCACCGGCGTGTGCACCGTCTCGCCACCGTCGTTGCGCAGCGCAGTGAGCACGTGCACGCCGGTGTCGCCGGGGCGCAGCACATAGTAGACCGTCACCGTCAGCGGCTGGATCGCCTCCGTGGCAAAGCCGATTTGCAAGGCGCCGCCGGCCAGGCCATTCAGCAGGCCGACAATATTGATGAAGTCGAGCAGCTCGAGGTGTCCCGTGACGGCCAGCACCGCCGCCCGACCGTCGCTGCCGTCGTTGACGATTTGGTAGAGGTCGGGCGCAAGGGTTTGGGCGAACTGCACAAAGAGGCAGGCCTCGCCCAGGGCGTCCTGGCCGGGTTGATTGTCGGGCCGCCGAATGTCGCCGTCGACGAGGTTGCCGCCGTAGGGGCAGGCACCGATCACGCGAGCGGCCTGCTCGACCACGAAGCGTACCTTGCCGTTTTCCAAGACATAATCGC
>Ga0075163_10012692_pt1 | contig 10971 bp, 7 predicted proteins | sample JI1023141ADNA_FD_71478 | JGI IMG/M metagenome (GOLD analysis project Ga0075163, IMG submission 71478) | Wastewater effluent complex algal communities from Wisconsin, to seasonally profile nutrient transformation and Carbon sequestration -... | ecosystem: Engineered > WWTP > Effluent > Algae...
AGTACATCTTTATCAGTCCACCAGCTTTGATAGTAGTAATAAATATTTTTCGGGAAGCCGCACACATCCATAATACCGAAATGAGAATTAATATTAGGCCATTTGTAGGGAGTTGGTTCACCACGATAATCAAAGCCCGTCCATACAAAACCACCAAGCCAGTAATCATTGGGTGCCGCTAGCTTCCACCAGGTTTCGGCTGTACTTGCCCACCAGGGAGCAAATACATCCTGATCCTTTAAATATGCCATGATGGAATCATGTTCCAGCACAGCTCTTGTTGAAACGGTGCTTCCCATTTCTGTACCTATTATTGGTTGGCCTGGATGGTCTTTATGATAATCTGCAACAGCATATTGCCGGTAATTAAAGCTTCGCACAGGAATGACTTCATTTACACCAGGAAAAACATTTCCCAGATCAGCGGCATAAGTACATGTTCTTGTAGGATCTAATTGTTTTAGTTTGGCAATAAATGTTTGTGCAATCCTTTTACCATGAGATGTTGTGTGAATCCATCCTTCTTCATTACCGATACTCCACATAAAAACACTTGCACTGCTTCTGTCTCTTTTTACCAGGCGTTCAAATTGGTCCATGTATTCAGCACTGCTGTTAAGCAATCGCTGTTCAGACATTACCAGCATTCCTAAGCTGTCGCATGCATCCAGGAGTTCAGGTGTGGGTGCATTATGACTGGTTCTATAGGCATTGGTGCCCAGATTTTTTAATAAACCAATGCGGTAGTATTGCAGGTAGTCTGGTAGTGCAGAACCCAGTCCGGCATGATCCTGATGATTATTGGTACCGTAAATTTTGATATGCTTCCCGTTTAAGAAAAGACCATTTGGCTTTATCTCAATGGTACGGAAACCAAATCGGATTTTCTTTGAATCAATCGTTTTATTATTTGCTTTTAATTCAACCACCACACGATAGAGATATGGATTTTCCAGCGACCAAAGTGTAGGATTATTTACCTGAATAATTTGTTTTGTTGATTTCTCTTCATTGCTATTGATTTGTATCTTTTGCTCTTTGGCTGAAATTATTTTATTGCCTCCTCTGTCGGTTAAATAAGTATGCAATGAATAGGTTGATGATCCATCATACTCATTCCTGAGCGTTGTTTCAACTGTGAGTGCCGCTTTACCATTGCTAATATTTGCATATGCAAACACACCATCCGTTGCAATATGTGTATTGGGGTATTTGTTGAGCCAGACATGCCTGTAAATACCAGCACCTTCGTAAAACCAGCCTTCATACTGGGTTGCATCAACCCTTACAACAATTACATTTTCTTTATTGTAATTAATATAATCGGTCACATCATAATTCACACCTACATATCCGCTTTTGTTATTGCCAACAAAAAAACCGTTGATCCAAACATTGGCATCACGAAAGATGCCATCAAACTGCAATTGAAAACGCTGGCCCGAATCACATTTTTCAACCACAAAATGTTTACGATACCATCCAATACTGGTTGCTGGAAACAAGCCACCAACAGGTTTGTAGCCATGTGAGAGCACATCAAAATTATCGACATTTACAAAGGGCAATTCAACTGCCCAATCGTGAGGCAGGTTAAGTGTGCGCCAGCTACTGTCCTGAAAATCTGGGTCAATGGCCGTGCCTGCTGCTCCGCCGGATTTTGAAAAAATGGTTCGAATACTGTAGTTGAAATCTTTTTCAGGATTAGCTGCGTGACCAAAAGTAAATTTCCAATCGTTATCAAAATTGATATGTTGTCTTTGAGCAAAAGATGAAAACGAAATAAACTGTAGTAAAATAAATGTAAGTAAGTTATATTTTGGTTTGTGCATTTTTGTAAAAGTTGTTTTATGGTTTCAATTTATATCAAACAGGAATTACTTATGTTCTATTGGCACCAACCGATATGAAACCAGTCCGAAATCATTGCCATTTACAAGCTTTGTTTTCCAGACAATCTTTTTTTTCTCTTTGATAGCCTGTAACATCAATTCATTTATAAAACCGGGGCCATATTGCATGGCACCAGACATAAAATATTGAAATGTTTGTCCAGACATTTTAAGATAAGTATCCACTGCATCCGATTCAAAAAGCATGATCAAATTTAAGATCAATAAATATAATTTAAATTATAGGTATAATTGCAATTGTTTATGGCATTCATCAAGTATATAAACCGGCTTACAGACTTTAGTGCGGCAGACATCACCAGGATGGAACTGGCCGCTAGCATACACAAACAATCAGACAATATTGAATTCAAGATTGTTACATATGACCATGAAAAAGTGATTATACAGGTTGTGCAGGGCAAGAATCTTACCGGCGTATACCACTCATTAAAGCGGCTGATCGAAATCGTTCATGAAATTTTTGACCGGTTTTTCCCCGATAAAAAAGTATTGGTACACCCAATTCCTTTTAATGATAGTCCGGTTAACAAGGTTACCATTAACTGGATAAACAAGCAACTGCAAGAAACCAACACAAAACTCAAACATATAGAAAGAGAAACGGGTATCAGTAAAATTGCTTTACATGATATTCTTTCTGGCAAAACTGCTTTATCACAGGAAGTGAAGGCCTTTTTTTATTATTATTTTTTGAGTAAACTTTAATTAATATCAGCAAATGTTTTAAATCAAATGACGAACTTTTATTTTTTTATACTTTTTGCCCATCCCTAAAACAATTGCAGTAGGATTCTTAATAATGAGTTCGCCTTTTTGCAAGCCTGCAATAGCTTGTTTGATTTCTTGAAATTCGCTACCTGAAACGCCGAACAAATCTTTTATTACACCATCATTAATTGATTGCTGCTTCATGATGAGAGGATATTGGGCATTGGCATAAAAATCAAAGTATTCACTCTTGTAACTATCCATGTTTTGTGTAGCAAGAATTATGCTCAAACCCTTGTTTCTGCCCACTGCAATCAAGTCACGCAGTGGTTTGTTGTCAAAGCCCAACATGTAGTGTGCTTCATCAATTATGGTAAAGTGCCTCAACTCAACACAATCTTCATCTACTACTTGTTTTGCCAGTTTCTCGTAGATAGTATTGAGTTTAGAAACAATGAAATAAACGATAGCCTTTGCTATGGGACCATCCTTAGGAAAGGAATCCATTTTAACAATATAGCTTTCCTTTATCAAATCGATTCTGTCTTCGGTAGCAAACAAATTATTCCTAATCAATTGCTTTAGTACCGACTTCACACTATCATCCTTCTGTCTATCTTTTTCAATTTGTAATGCTGTGTATTCTCGTAAAATTAATTCGAAGGTTACAGGCAAATTTGAAGTTCGCTTGTATGAATTTATGATAGCTTCCGAAAGACGGTTACTCATATTGGCACTTATTGATGCTCTATCAATTGCACAAAGTGCATTAGCCAATTCGGTTGAGTAAAGGTTTATTTCATTCTGTGCTTTACCTGTAAAGTCTTTGAATGGTGTAAATGGCAAAGGAGAAAGAATAGGGTCAAGTATGGCACCTCTATCTGTTTCAAAAAGAGAAAGCCAGGAATTATTAGCAGGATCTGAAAATTCTCCTTTGTAGTCAAATAACAAGAAATTTACAGGATAAGGACTTTCAATAGAGAGTGTCCTAATCTCATTCAGCAACACTGCTAACAAATTCGATTTCCCTGAACCCGTTGTGCCAGCAACTAATATTTGGGTATTCGGTATATCTCTTCCATTCAAATTAATTGTTGCAGGAATATCATCTTCATAACTGCCGATATTCAAATTAAGAAAAGGAATCGCACCTGCTTTTCCACCCCTTGCCGTGGTGGTTGCATTTAACAACCAGTCCTCCAACACATCATCTTTCAGTAAAACATCTTTACCCCGAAGTATTTCAGCATTTATAATTTTACTCTTCAGAACTGTATTATCCCAATCTACAGGCAACCCATGATAACGCATTTTCAATAAGGCAGAATAAGCGTTACCCAGATTATGTAATGTGAATAGCGTTTCAAAAATCCTATTGCTGGTTTTTGAAAGCTGAATTTGTTCAATTGAATTTAATTCCCGCTGTTCCTTATTTGATAGTCCGGCCAATAAACAAATACGCATTATTTTATTTCCGTTCAGTGAAACCGGCTTCTGTGTGGAAGTGTATTTTCCAAGATTGATTCGCTGCTCTATCTTGTTGCGTATTTCATGCAGCTCCTCCATCAAGCCTTCTGCCTGCCTTATATTTTGTAAGTTTATTACACTCATAGCTTAATCATTTAGTGTTATACCAAAGTAACCATCTGTAACATCCGTCAATTGTCTTTCCCTATCACGTTGCAATGTGAACGACTTCGAAATGAACGGCTGAATTTTTTCAAGGTCTTTACCAATTCTAATTTCACTGTCAGAACTTAACAGAATGGTTTGCTGTGATAAATCAGGGAAATAGTTTTCTAACACAATGGCACGACTTGTTTCATCCAACACTCCCATCACAGTATCAATCATTACCGGAGGATCGTAATCACCAAATTCGTGTAATGATTTAAGCAGCACCTGAATGACCACTTGTTTTGATGCAGTATTTAATTGGCTTAGATATATTTCGTTACCTGCCTTATGGAAAATTTTGAAGGTTAAATCTTTCAGGTTTTCTGACAACTCAACCCTGTCAATCACATCCCGGTAAGCAGCCAGATTGATATTCAAATCCTGCTTCATTTTTAACTCTATTTGCTGCTTTTTTACTTTCAGCAACCGATTGGCGACATCTTCAAAAAACAACTTCAACTTGCCCAGTGCTTCATATTTCGGGTCAGGTTCCTGGCTTGTCTGAATATCGAACTGATGTAATCTTTTTTCTATCTTAACAATTTCTGCTTTTGTATCAGCAATCGCTATTTCCAATTTCTTGATGTTATTTTCATTATCCTCATAAGCTTTCAGCAATACGTAATCACGGCCTGTTATCTGAGCCTTCATGTTCTCGATTTGTGTTTCGAGCATGGGAATTTGATTCAGGGAAACATTCAATTCTACCTGCTGCTGATTCAATGATGGAAAGACATTAGTGGTCTTTGTATTTAATAATCCTTCTAAAGCCTTTACTTCTGAAAATTCGAGAAATTCGTATTGGTCATGGGCTTGTACTTTGGTTGAAGAGGCCATTACGTAATCTACCAACTCGGGTACAGTTATTTCCTTCAGCACCAAGTTGTTTTCCTTTAAATACTGTACAATCGTTTTGCTGATCGCTTCAATTTGTTCCGGAAGAATGTTACTGTTCTGCTTCTGTTCCTTTTCACTTTTAACCTTTAAAATCAGGTTTATTTCAGACTTAACAGCTTCAATCAATTTCGGCAGACAAACATTCAACTCCATTTCTTTCACAAACTCATCCAGTTCATCCCGGTAAATACCTTCCTTTTTACGGATGTTTTCAATCTGTAACTTGGTTTGCTCAATCCTATTTTTGATGGTGATTTCCTGATTTAAACCACTTTTGAGATTATCGTAAAGTTCTTTATTAGAAACTGCATATTGCAGGGCATCCTGCATTTGTGTTTCATATTGAGCCAAAGTTTCCTGATGCTTTTTCTTCTCGTCTACCAACTGTAAATATTCCAGCTTCTCTTTTTCAACATTCAAACGCTGGGCTGTGTATGCCTGAAAAAGAGACTCAGCACTCTTGCTAATTTGCATATACTTATTGAAGCCCATTACATTCTCTATATTCTCTTTGATAACCCTATTGAGCTGGTCTTCCTTCAGTAGGTTACCTGCTTCCATTGCATCAAAAAGGAAATAGCGACTTAACTCCTGAGGAAGATTAGCCTTAATGATTTTACTTACCTGTGCTTCCTGCTCTGCTCTTTGGGCCGGTGGCGTTGCCGTTCCATACATAAAGATGGTTCCATTCATGTTGAGCTTAACGCTTTCCACAGGGTTTCCAGAAGGGTTCTGCATGTATGTTCTGGTTAATACATATTGCTGTTCTTCATTTAAAACCTTTCCTGAAAAGTGCAGCTCCAGCAAAATCTTCTCTTCTTCTTTACCTAAAGCACCCGCATTGAGCAACTCATTAAATTGCTTAGCTGTATGAATGTGCAAACCGTATAATGCCCCGTAAATGGCTTCAAACAAAGTGGTTTTACCACCACCATTTGCACCACCAATTAAAATAATTGGCTTATCCTGCTCAACTGATATATCTAAATCGAGATTAAGATAGGTCTTGAAGTTTTTTGCTTTAATTCGTTTTATCAGCATAGCAGTTATTTTATTTTAAGCAGTGCTTTTTCAATTATCTTTTCAATGGCTTTTTCATCCATATCCTGATTGCGGATTTTCTTTTCATGAAACTCCTTGAGTAAATCTTCTTTTACCCAATCAAAGTCAAGTTTGTGTTCTGTGCAAAGCACTTCAATCAAGTCCATGTCTTCCTTTCGGATGCCATAGTGAACGAATGTTGTGTCTAATCCTTTTTTAGCCATGATTTATACGGTTTTATTTGCCAATGCAGGATCAAACGAAATCCAACCTGTTGTATCCTTTGCACTGGTTATTTTGTTGTCACAGTATTTCCAAACTCCTTCACCCTTCGGCACAATGATGCCTCCTAACAAATTTTTTCCAATTGCATTCTGAGTTGAAATGTACTCATGCAAAGCATTGTGCTTATTGCAGAACTCTGGGTCTGAATCAAGGGTTTTGGTGTCAAACAAAGCGATTGGCCCATTCTTTAGTTTTATCACAAAGTCTATATAAAAGCCCCTGGTAACGCCTTCTCTATCTTGATAGACTACAGCAAAGTCTTCTTTGTTTTTATCACCATTCTTATACCACCAATCAATGTGTTGTTTATGAGATTCGAGAAAAGCTACAAACTGCTTTTCTGGACCACTTGCCGATTTATATTCATAAAAAGGCTCCAAAACATGTGAATCACCCGGCTTTTCAGTATAGTAATCATTATACATTTTCTCAGCAGGTACATCCCATTCATTCTGTTCTACCCGCTTCGTTGCCATTGCTGCCTTTTGTTGTAATAAAAGCTCGTGTTTTTCAAGTGCTCTGTCTATCACTTCAATGAAACGGGATTTATTTTGTTCAAACAGTATTATTTTAACTGCTATAAATTCGTTCATTGACAAATACTCTTCAAAGAACATTTTCAGGGCTAATTCCAATACCGGTGTAGAGTCAATCTTCGCATAGCTGCCGGTATGATTGCGGCAGAATTGACGAAACAGAATATCGAGTTCGGACTGTGTTTTGGCAAACTTTTCCATGTCGTGTACTTGTGTGGCACCTACTTCTACCGCTAACTGCACATCTTTAGGTATTTTAATTTCGATATTGTTTACATCCAGTTCAATGAACTTTGCTTTCAGCTTATCGCCATTGTAATGGTATAAACCTCCTGAACCTGACTTTTCAATATCAAGCGTTACTCCGAAAAATTCTTCAGCAGCTTCATACAAGCATTTTCGGAATTTAGAGCCCAAACGATTACGGGTTAAACGGGTGTTGATGTAGTAAGATTTCAGCGACACAGTATTGTAATGCTGGATACGCATAGCTTTATTCTGAACAATGTAATCCATATCATCCTGAACAATGACAATTTGGTCTTTACTCAAATCCGTGTACACATAACCATTATTGAGTGAAGCATCAGGATAATGCTTTTGCTCAGGCATACGCAGTATGCGCCCCACGGTTTGGATGGTAAAGGTTTCCTGTTGTATTTCCCGGAAGATTAACAATACTGCAGCACGGGGACAATCCCAACCCAATGAAATGGCCTGCTTAAACAGTAACACATCAACCATGCTGTTGGGCTTTTCTATATCCTCCAGATTCGTCTTTTCATTACTAAGCCAAACTGCAAGGCGGTTGTTTTTTGTGGTAATACCTTTTACTTCGAGCCAGGTGGTTACTTCTTCTTTTATCTGGATGTCTCTTACACTTTCTGTTTTAGAATCATTAGGCAACTGTATCAGCAAAAGGGGATTAATATTTACTCCCAGCTTTTGGTAAGCTGCTGCCAATTCTTCTTTCTTTTTTAATGCCAGTTCCATAAGCACCTGTTCCAATGAACGACCTTGCTGGTTGTGAGCATCCAGTTTGGGGTTCAGCATTACACCCTGTTTTATCATTTCTGCTTCAACCACATCACCCCGTTTTATGGTAAAGCCATAATCGGAAGTATATAATGGAGTGGCCGAAACATCAATCTCAATCTTTGCATAAATTTTTTGCAATAATTCCTGCGCTGCTTTACCCTTTGCGGCAAACAAATGAGCTTCATCCAGTATTACAACAATTTCAGTATCATGCAGCCTTGCCTGGTTAATATAACTGATCAGCGTTTTATCACTTTCGTTTTCTTTAATGTATAAATTGCCTTCCTTATTTATTGATTGCCAGTTCAGGAACAAGACTTCATTAGGTTTGATACGACCATCTGTAATGTCTTCAAATTGGATTGGCTTGATGCTTCTTAATTCTGCAAAGTAGTTTTTCAATGCATTGAAACTTTGCAAATGCAATTGATTGGGTGCAATCCAAATAAAAGCCACCTGCCTCAGCGGAATGTCCAGTTTATCGGGCAATTCTTCGCAAAGGCGATTTAAGTAGGCCGCCATTGTTACAGTTTTACCGGCTCCGGTAGGTGCTTTGAACACCATTTTCTGCCTGGCAGTTGGTGCCTTTAATAACTTGAAGCTGTCTTTAACCAGACCCTCTACTGCTTCCTGCTGGTATGTTTTTAGTTCAATCATGTGTTTGCTGTTTGCCAGATTTTCTCGTTTTGCCAATCGGGCGGAAAGCCCATTTCTTTTTCCTGTAACAGGGGGCAGTTCTTCATCAGTTCTATTAACTTATCCCTGAAACTGTGTTGCGGACTAATAATATTGAGTATATACTGCATACAACAGATATATGCATATACCTTGTATGGCAGTATCTGCTGATTTTGTATGAATGTGTAAACAGGTTTTCGAGGAAGTTTCAGTTGGGTCATCCTGCGGTTCCATACCCGGCTATGGTGGGCACAAATATTTCGCAACAAACTGAAGCACCGCATCCAGTTAGCCAAAGTATGTACATCCTTCAAACCAAAATGTCGGGTGATTCTATCCTTACAAGGTTCATCATTGCGCAGGTTGGAAAATAATTTTGATAAAAGCCCCATACTGCTTACCTCCAGGCTCATCCAGGCCGGTGGTTCTTTAGGATCAGTGTAAGTAGTACGGTAGTGATCAATAAAGGTTTCTTTACTTCGGTCAATTTCTTTTTGCAGAGAGGCTATATGTTCTGCAAAAAAGACCGGGTTGTTGTACAATGCTGGTTTCAAATGCCAGTAAGCACCATGAGCTATTGCGTACTCATAAATAATTTGTGTACGCAGGGCAATTTCAATTTTTTCAATAGCGTTGAATAGTAGTAAACGCAGCTGCCTGTCAAATACATACAGCCGCATGATTTCTTCAAAGGATACAGGTTTGTTAAAAGGATGATGAGGATTGTTATTATCCTGAAATGGATAAGTATAAGCCCGGAGGCGGTAGTAACTGATGTTGGAAAGATAATGTGATGCCTTTTGCTCATCGGCAAAATGAAGTCCCCGCTTCTTCAGCGTAGCAACCTGGTCTTGTATGGATATGGGTAACTTAGTGTACTTCATGCAGCTGCATTTTTACGTTACCCCTATAAAAAGCGAAAACCTGCCAAAGTGTGCATCGTGGAGAGGCATGGCAGGTACTATTGTCTGCAAGATACGTTTGGACAATGCTCATTTCCAAGAATTGGGGCCTGTTTTTTTTCATGCCGGGTTAATTTAACGCTGTTTAAACAGATCTACTGGTTAATTATTTAGCTGATTTTCAACTTCCTCAGCCGTTGGTTCCTCCAGTTCGGGTACTGGCTGCTTTTTACGCTTAGGCAGCACATGCTGGTAAGCTTTGTATATGGCATCGGGCAGGGCACAGAGGGTGACGTAGGGCAGCACTTCTTCAAACTCCTCGGTGTAGGGGTACTGGCCGTTGCTGAACACATATACTTTAAACTGCGCTTTTCTTTCTTTATCGGCAACTACTACGGCTTGTATTACCTCTACCATTTGCTCAATGACATCCTCATCGTAAATCACCAGCAGGTATAAACTGCCCTGCTGAAAACAGCGGACATAGGTAGCGTTTAAGCCATAATCACCAATTTGCTTTTGTTCAGAATAAATATCTTCTTTAATGCAAAGGAGTTCGGTTGCGAGGCGGGCAATTTCTTTTTTGTTTTTTATGGAAGGTTCACGGCCTACAAATTCGCTTTTATAGTAACGCAGGTTATTGCGTGAAAGGCCTTCCATCTTTTCTCCTTTAGTATTTGTGTAACCTTGTACTACCCTTTTATTGCGTTCGTAGGTTACATCTTCACAAATATTGTTTTCATTATTGGTAACTAAAATACATTGGCGATTGCCCCCATCTTCGGCATTGAGCTGCATGGTGGCATGAAGAGTTGTACCGGAGCCGGCAAAAAAGTCCAATATTCTTGCGTTCATGGGATAAATAAGCTTTAAAATTCTTTTAAGCAATTTTGTTGGCTTTGGCGTCGTAAAAAGATTTGTTCCAGAGAGTATATTATTAATCTCTGCTTTTGAAGTGCGATTACTTCCCACATCAGAGAAAGTCCAAATTGTATCGGGAGGTCTTTTAGATATGTTCTCTGCATAAATTCGAAAATAAGGAGTATATCCATTCTTCCCTTTAGTCCAATCAATCCTATAAAACTCGTTTTTTACTTTTTCTCGTGACCACCTCCAAGCTCCGTCGGAGCCATCTTTTCGTTTTGGATAAACTTCACTCCCATCCGGTGCTATAATTGGATAATATAATGCAGGACGTGCCTCTCTAGTTTCACCTTGCCCCCCCATAGCCCTTAAAGGCTTTGTGTAATATCTTCGACCGGTTTCGTCAATGCGATTATAATGATCTAAATC
>Ga0075163_10012693_pt1 | contig 10970 bp, 5 predicted proteins | sample JI1023141ADNA_FD_71478 | JGI IMG/M metagenome (GOLD analysis project Ga0075163, IMG submission 71478) | Wastewater effluent complex algal communities from Wisconsin, to seasonally profile nutrient transformation and Carbon sequestration -... | ecosystem: Engineered > WWTP > Effluent > Algae...
GGCTGCGGTACAGGTCGGTCTTGGTGCGCTTGGCGTACCCGGTCTCGGTGATGGTGACGACGACGTCCTCGCGGGCGATCAGATCCTCGTCGCTGACCTCGCCGTCGGCCGGCACGATCCGCGAACGCCGGTCGTCGCCGTACTTGTCGGCGATCTCCTTGAGCTCGTCGCGGACGATGGCGCGCTGGCGTTCCGGCTTGGCCAGGATGTCCTCGAGGTCGGCGATCTCGGCCTCGATCTTGGCCAGATCATCCACGATCCGCTGGCGCTCGAGGGCGGCCAGGCGGCGCAGCTGCATATCGAGGATGGCCTGGGCCTGGATCTCGTCGACGTCGAGCAGGTCGATCAGGCCCTGGCGGGCGACGTCGGCGTTCGCCGAGGCGCGGATCAACGCGATCACCTCGTCGAGCGCATCGAGTGCCTTGACCAGACCGCGCAGGATGTGGGCCCGCTCATTGGCCTTGCGCAGCCGGTAGCGGGTGCGGCGGATGATCACGTCAAGCTGATGTTCGACGTAGTAGCGGATCATCTGGTCCAGCCGCAGGGTGCGGGGCACCCCGTCGACGATGGACAGCATGTTCGCCCCGAAGCTGGTCTGCAGCTGGGTGTGCTTGTAGAGGTTGTTCAGCACCACCTTGGCCACGGCATCGCGCTTGAGCTCCACCACAATGCGCAGTCCGACGCGATCGCTGGACTGATCCTCGATATTGGAGATGCCGGTGAGCTTGCCGTCGCGGACCTGCTCGGCGATCGAGGTGATGAAGTTGTCGTGGTTGACCTGGTAGGGCAGCTCGGTGATGACGATCGAGGTGCGCCCGCGGGAATCCTCCTCGATCTCCACCACACCGCGCATCCGGATCGACCCGCGCCCGGTGGTGTAGGTGTCGTTGATGCCCTGGGACCCGACGATCAGACCCGAGGTCGGGAAGTCCGGACCCTTGACCCGCTCGCAGCAGGCGGCCAGCGTGGTTTCCTCGTCGGCCTCATGGTTGTCCAGGCACCAGTACACCGCCTCCGCGAGCTCACGCAGGTTGTGCGGCGGGATGTTGGTGGCCATGCCGACGGCGATACCGCCGGATCCGTTGGCCAGCAGGTTCGGGAACCGGCTGGGCAGCACGGTCGGTTCCTGCACACGACCGTCATAGTTCGGGATGAAATCGACTGTCTCCTCGTCGATTTCACGCAGCATTTCCATGGCCAACGGGGTCAGCCGCGCCTCGGTGTTGTGGCTGACGAAACCGTTGGTGATGAATGCATGGTCGTCGGTTTGCACTCGCAGGCTGTAGACCGGCTGCACACCGGCTTCGGTGACACTTGCCACCCGTGCGTAGTAGAAACGGCCGTCGGTGAGATCGGTTGCCACGGCGCGGACATCCGGATCCGCGATATGGGAGAGGATCTCAGCCCCCCCGGTCCGCCAACGCGATACCCGGTCGATGTTGTGCTTGCGCAGCCACTCCTTGTCGACCCAGCGCCCGCCGCCATGCCTGCGGATGAACTCGCCGAGGCCCGGGACGAAATCGCGATCCAAGCCGGCCGCGACGGTCGGCAAAGTGCTGAGAATCTCGCGGAGCTTCTGCTGCTTGGCGCCCCCGAAACCGACCTGGGCGGCGAAGGCTTCCGCATGCCCGCGATTGGTGATGACCACCTTGTGCTCGCCGGTTGCGTGCCGATAGCGATGTGACACCACACCGAACTCGAGGAGCAGCTGCTGCACGTCGACTGCCAGTTGGCGACTACGCGTCGAGTACGAAATCTGAATGGTGTTCCGCGGCAGGCTGGAGCAGGATCCGTCACCCTCGAACAGCGCCTGCAGGAAGGACCGCTTCACCCCGGTGGTCGAGTTCCACAACCATTGCGGCACAACCTTGGTCGCGGAACGCTGATTGCACAGCTCACCCAGACGCGACGCCCTCAAGGCCGAGACGTTATGGATATCGAGCTCATGCAACAACGACCCGGACGCAATGGTGCGCGAAGACAGGTACCGCGGTCCACCGATGACGGCGTCATAGGCCGCCACCACGACATCGAAGAATTCACGGTCCAGGTTGTTGAATCCGGCCCGGGTCTCGGAGACGAATCCCTCGCTGATGAAAGCGCCGGCGAGCAGCCCCTCCATCACGGCCAACCAATCGTCGGATCCGAATTCGGTCGCCGGGGTGCGCTGCAACGCGACCACGTCTCCGGGACGGATCTCCTCGGTCAGCTTCCACAGCAGCGTCGGAACCCCTGCGACGTCCACGAGGCAGAGCAAGGGGTGGTTGGCGGTACCGGTCACCGAGAATCCTTCATCGGTGGTCACCGTGAAGGTTTCGTGGTCCCCGGAATGGAAGACGCGGTCCACCGACGCCGGGTTGCCGTGTCGATCCAAGACCTTCAGATCCACCACGGCATCGGTGTTCGGCCGCTGCCCCGCCACGATGCCGTCGATGCGTACCGACTGTCCCATCGGCAACCGGACCATGGAATCTCCGGTGACGCAGTAGCGCATCGCGGCCGGCGGATCGTTGCCCGGGGAGCCGAAGTTGCCCTGGCCGTCGACCAGCGGGTAACGCAACGACCACGGCTGGGCCATCCGGACCAGGGTGTCGTAGATCGACGAGTCGCCGTGCGGGTGATAGTTACCCATCGTCTCGGCCACCGATCGTGCCGACTTCGCGTGACCGCGGTCGGGCCGGAAACCGGAGTCGAACATGGCGTACAGCACGCGGCGGTGCACGGGCTTGAGGCCGTCGCGCACCTCGGGCAGTGCGCGCCCGACGATGACGCTCATCGCGTAGTCGATGTAGCTGCGCTGCATCTCCTGCTGGATATCGACAGGCTCGATGCGGTCGCCGGCTTCGTCGCCGGGCGGCAGTGTGGTGTCAGTCATGAATCAGTCCTAGGCCCCAAATATAGAAGTGGACGTTAAACATCAAGGAAGCGAACGTCTTTGGCGTTGCGGGTGATGAAGCTGCGTCGTGCCTCGACGTCCTCGCCCATCAGGATCGAGAACAGCTCGTCGGCGGCGGCGGCATCGTCGAGGGTCACCTGGCGCAGCACCCGCACACTGGGATCCATGGTGGTCTCCCACAGTTCCTTGGCGTCCATCTCACCCAGACCCTTGTACCGCTGGATACCGTCCTCGGGATTGATCCGCCGGCCCGCGGCGCGCCCGGCCTCCAGCAGACCGTCGCGCTCGCGGTCGGAGTAGGCGAACTCCGGTTCGGAGCGCTGCCATTTCAGCTTGTACAGCGGCGGCTGCGCCAAGAAGATGTGGCCATTCTCGACCAGCGGCTTCATGAACCGGAACAGCAGGGTCAACAACAGCGTCGAGATGTGCTGGCCGTCGACGTCCGCGTCGGCCATCAGCACGATCTTGTGATAGCGCAGCTTGGACAGATCGAACTCGTCGTGAATGCCGGTGCCCAGGGCGGTGATGATGGCCTGGACTTCGGTGTTCTTGAGCACCCGGTCGATGCGGGCCTTTTCCACGTTGATGATCTTGCCGCGCAACGGCAGGATCGCCTGGAACATCGAATCGCGGCCACTCTTGGCCGAACCGCCGGCCGAATCACCCTCCACCACATACAGTTCGGACTTGCTCGGATCGGTGGACCGGCAGTCGGCCAGCTTGCCCGGCAACCCGCCGATATCGGTGGCGCTCTTGCGGCGCACCAACTCACGCGCCTTACGGGCGGCGATGCGGGCCTGCGCCGAGGAGACCGCCTTGTTGACCACGGTCTTGGCTTCGGCCGGGTTGGCGTCGAACCAGTGCTGCAGTTCCTCGTTGCAGATCTTCTGCACGAACGACTTGACCTCGGTGTTGCCCAGCTTGGTCTTGGTCTGGCCCTCGAACTGCGGCTGGGACACCTTCACCGAGATCACCGCCGCCAGGCCCTCCCGGATATCGTCACCGGTGAGGTTGGGATCCTTGTCCTTGAGCAGCTTCTTGTCCTTGGCGTATTTGTTGACCACCGTGGTCAACGCCGAGCGGAAGCCCTCTTCGTGCGTGCCACCCTCATGGGTGTTGATGGTGTTGGCGAATGTGTGCACCGACTCCGAATAGCCGGCGTTCCACTGCATCGCGATCTCGACCTCGTGGCCGGGGCCCCTGCCGTCGAAATCGATGACGCTGGGCTGGATCGCGGTTTTGGTGCGGTTGATGTGCTTCACGAAATCGACCAGACCGCCCGGGTAGTGGAACACCCGGTGCTTGACCTTCTGCGGCGCCGCGGCCTCGGCAGCCTTCGCCTCGGCGGACTTGGGTGCCTCGGCATGGTCGCTGACCACGTCGTCGACCACCTCCTCGGGCGCGACGCGCTCATCGGTGAGTTCGATGGTCAGACCCTTGTTCAGGAATGCCATCTCCTGCAGGCGGCGCGCGATGGTCTCGAAGTCATAGGTCGTGGTCTCGAAGATGTCCGGGTCCGCCCAGAACCGGATCGTGGTACCGGTTTCCTTGGTCTTCTCGCCCTGCCGCAGCGTGCCCGGCACCGACTTGTCGTAGGTCTGGAACCACTCCGAACCATCGGTGCGGACGTCGGCCTCCAGCCGGGTCGACAACGCGTTCACCACCGACACACCGACGCCGTGCAGACCGCCGGACACCTGATAGGCGCCCTCTTCGAACTTTCCACCGGCGTGCAGCACCGTCATGACCACGTCGATGGTGGGAATGCCGGTGGAGTGCATGGCCACCGGGATACCGCGGCCGTCGTCGGTGACCTGGACGCCGCCGTCCTCGAGGATGCGGACGTCGACCTTGGAGGCGAAACCGGCCATCGCCTCGTCAACGGCGTTGTCCACGACCTCCCACACCAGATGGTGCAGGCCGCGCTCGCCGGTGGAGCCGATGTACATGCCGGGGCGCTTACGGACCGCTTCCAGGCCCTCGAGGACCTTGATCGACTCGGCACCGTATTGATCTTGGGCAGCCACGTTGGACGCGTCTCCTTGGGGTTCGCGGAAGGCGGTTGCGTCACCGCCTGCAAAGCTCCCCACAGTCTACCGTGAGACACCGTCAGGACTTACTTTGTAGGGGCGTTTTGAGCCAGCTGATCGCGCCGTGCGCGGAATTTCTGGGCCATCGGGAGGTCGGGACGCTCCAGCAGCTCGTTTTCCGGCGTCTCGACGGCCTCAGGCCTCCGCTATCCGTAGGTGTCGCGCGGACCGCGGCCGGGCACGCTGCGGTTGCCCTTCCGCCAGGACGGTGCCACCGGACCCTGGATCTTCAACGACGTGACCACCCCGTCGCCGACCGCGGCTGCGATCTTGGCCAACAACTGGGCCTGCACCATCCGGAGCTGGGTGGCCCACGCCGTGGATTCCGCCGAGACGGTGAGCACGCCGTCGCGCAGGCTGGTCGGCACCGCATGGTCGGCGATCTGATCCCCGACCACCGTCGCCCACTGGCCCAGGACCGAGCCCTCGGCAACCTGTTTGGACCAGCCGCGGGACTGGGCCAGGTCTCGGGTGGCGGCACTGAACGGCTGCGGATCACGCACATCGGGTCCGGGGCCGGACCAGCGCCGGCGCCGCCCGGCGGCCGGGGCGCGACGCGCCGGGGCCACCCGGCCACGCCCGACATCCTTACCCTGACTGCGCGCGGCACCGCGGGCCTCCTCGAGCGCGCGGCGCACCATGTCCATTCCGGTCAAGCCCGCCAGATGATCCGGGGGGCCCGCTGTCTCACCATCCGTACTCACCCGATCACCTCCGAAATCCGTCCGCTGTCATCATCGCGCATCCCGACCGTGATACGCCGCACATCCCAATCCGCCGGCAGATCTTCCGGGACCGCGGCGGTCACCAGGACCTGCTCGGCGGACGCCGCGACGCTGGCCAACGCCTGACGCCGTGCGCTGTCCAGTTCGGCGAACACATCGTCGAGCAGCAGCACCGGATCGGTCCCTTCCTGGCGCAACAACTCATAGGCCGCAAGGCGCAAACCCAGTGCCATGGACCAGGATTCACCGTGGCTGGCGAAACCTTTGGCGGGCTGCTGACCGAGGCGCAGCTCCAGATCATCGCGGTGCGGGCCGACCAGGCAGACCCCGCGCTCCAGCTCCGCGGAACGTTTACGACTCAGTTCGTCCAACAGTGCCGCCTCGTAGACCGCCGGGTCGACGGTGCCCGCGCCGGCCTCGGCCTCCACCATCTCGACCGAGCTGCGATAGCCGATGGCTGCGGGACGCGACGCCGGCGCCAACAGCTGGTAGGCCTTCTCCACCTCCGGCGCGAGTTGGTTCACCAGGTCGACGCGTGCCGAAATGAGCTGTGCACCATGGGATGCCAAATGTCCGTCCCAGGACTCCAGGGTGTCGAGCATCGAGGAGTCACCGCGGTGGCGCGCCGGGCCCGCCGACTTGAGCAGCGCGGTGCGCTGACGAACGACCTTGTCGTAGTCGGCACGCACACCGGCGATGCGTGGCCGCCGGGTGGTGGCAACTTCGTCGAGATACCGGCGGCGCTCCGCCGGGTCGCCTCGGACCAGCGCCAGATCCTCCGGGGCGAACAACACGGCCCGGAGCACCCCGAGAATCTCGCGGGGACTGCGCACCGGCGAGCGGTTCAACCGGGCCTTGTTGGCCCGGCCGGTGGTGACCTCGAGATCCACCCCGAGTTCGCGTCCTTCATTGACGACGATGGTCGAGATGACCGCACGCTCGGTACCGGCCCGGATCAGCGGCGCGTCGGACGCCACCCGGTGCGAGCCCAGGGTAGACGAATACCAGAGTGCCTCAATGAGATTCGTCTTGCCGTATCCATTGGGTGCAACAAATACGGTGTGTCCGGGCTCCAGTTCCAGGTCGACCCGCGGCCACGACCTGAAGTCCGTCAATCCCAGATGGCGTACGTACAAAACTATCCGGATTCCGAAATCCGCTGCACCGCATGCCCACCGAACTGGTTACGCAACGCGGCGACGGCCTTCATAGTCGGCGAATCTTCTTGTCGGGAGAGGAATCTGGCGAACAACGATGCGGCGATACCCGGTACCGGCACGCGCAGCCGGATCGCTTCCTCCACCGTCCAACGGCCCTCACCGGAATCCTCGGTGTACCCGGTCAGACCGTCCAGACCCGGATCTTCCTTGAGCGCCTTGGCCAGCAGCTGCTGCAGCCAGGACCGCACCACGGTGCCATTGGTCCAGGCCTGGTACACCGCCTGCGGATCCTTCACCAGGTCCTCGGCGGCCAGCAGCTCGTAACCCTCGGCGTAGGCGGTCATCAACGCGTACTCCACACCGTTGTGCACCATCTTGGTGAAATGCCCGGCACCGACCGGGCCCGCATGCACGAAGCCATCGGCCTTGTCGCCGGGGGGACGCAGGGTGTCGAAGATCGGCATCGCGCGCGTCACATCTTCGTCGCTCCCGCCGACCATCAGCCCGTAGCCTTCGGTCAGGCCCCAGATGCCACCGGACACGCCCGCGTCGATGAAGGAAATTCCCTTGTCACCCAACAGTTTTGCGTGCGGGCCGTCTTCGGTGTAACGCGAGTTGCCACCATCGATCACCAGATCTCCGGGCTCGAGGACCTCGGCGAGATCGGCGATCGTGGTACGGGTCACCTCACCGGAGGGCACCATCACCCAGACGACGCGTGGTGCGGGCAACGCCTCGGCGAGGGCCGCCAGTGACGGCACATCCGTCACCTCCGGGCGAGGGTCGTAACCGATCACCTCGTGGCCTCCCGCACGCAGGCGTTCCCGCATGTTGAAACCCATTTTGCCCAGCCCGATCAAACCGAGTTGCATATGCGAGCATCCCTCCGCGACGGTCGGCCGGTCAGCCAGGAAGGCGCACCGGCATCAACAAGTAGACATAGTCGGTCTGCGCGGCGGGGAACGGCCCCGTTGCGCCGGCCTCGACACCATTGTCTCCCGCGGGACGCAACACTGCGGGTCGGCTCGGTGTCGTGAAGCCGAACGTCACCCGCTCCGAGCGCAACGAACCCAGACCGTCGGTCAGATAGGTGGGATTGAAGGCGATGGTCAGCGGATCACCGGCGAAGTCGACCTGCAGGTCTTCCTCCGCGCGGCCGACATCGTCGGCACCGGCCGACAGCCGCACCCCGTCCTCGGTGAATTCCATCCGCACCTGAGCGCCCCGGTCGGCGACCAGTGCCACACGCTTGATCGCTTCGGTCAGTTCGGCGACACCGACCGTCGCGACCGCCGTGTGCTCGGTCGGCAGCAACTGACGGAACTTGGGGAACTCCGCATCCAGCAGCCGGGTCGTCGTGCGCTTGCCGTTGCTGCGGATGCCGAGCAGGCCTTCCTTGCCCACCGCCGCGCCGGCACCCAGCGCCAGGTGAACTTCGGTCCCGTCGGTGCCGGTCTTGGCGGCCTCCGACAAGGTCTTCGCCGGAACCAGGACCGCGGCCTCGACCCCGGCCGAATCCGTGGACCAGGTGAGCTCGCGCACCGCCAACCGGAATCGGTCAGTGGCAGCCAAAACAACCTTGTCCCCGGAAATCTCGACGCGGATACCGGTCAGCATCGGCAACGTGTCATCACGGCCGGCGGCTACGGCGACCTGGCCGATCGCCTCGCCGAACAGATCAGCGGAGACCACCCCGGTCTCGTCGGGCAGCGCGGGCAGCGACGGGTAGTCCTCGACGGCCATGGTGGGCAGCGAGAAACGGGCACTACCGCAGCTCAGCGAGACCCGGGTCCCTTCGACGCTGACATCGACCGGTTTGGCCGGCAACGATCGGGTGATGTCCGAAAGCAACCGCCCGGACACCAAAGCGCTACCCGGAGAAGCGATTTCGGCAGCAACACGGACCTCGGCGGAGGTTTCGTAGTCGTAACCGGAGATGGTCAGACCGTCGTCGGAGCCTGTCAGGAGCACGCCGGCGAGCACCGGAACGGTAGGCCGGGACGGCAGGCTGCGGGCAACCCACGCCACCGCATCGGCAAAATCCTCACGTACCAGACGGAACTTCAAATCGGTGAGACCAACATTCGTCGTCACCACGTCCATAACGTCCCTTCGATCTACCGCGTCAACCAGCATCAACGAGCGGATTCCCCGTGTCACTCCGAGCGTAGTCGCGAACTGGTCGACGATCGCACCGGCGTATCGAATCACCACCGTAGAGCGTTCGACGCGAACTTGAAAGCGGTTCGCGCGTCGAGCGCGCAGCGCTGGAGCGTCGGGGATCGGGTGGCTTCGTGCTCTGTCCCCAACAGCCTGCTTTTAAAAGAGGAATCTCCTAGAGATAAAAGCAACAGTAATAGGTCCTGTGGAAGCTGTGGATGACGGCCGCTCGGTGCAGGTGGCGGGCCCGGGAGGGGTGTGTGCAGCCTGTGGAACAAGCCCGGGGTGATCGGGCGGGGTTGTGGATAACAACCTGATTGTGGAGTGGACAGCCGGTTGACCGGAGGTTTCTCCCAGGTTGTGCACAGCGGTATCCACACGGATTTTGTGTGACGAACGGTGCGAACGGGACACAAGTTTTTCGCAAAGATTGTCGCCGGAACGACTCGAGAACGTCGCTCAGCGCTTGGAGCGCTGGCGGATCCGGGTGGTGAGTTCCTTGACGTGATCGAAGATCTCGCGCCGCTCGGCCATTCCGTCGCGGATCTTGCGTTCGGCGTACATCACCGTGGTGTGGTCGCGGCCGAACGCCTCACCGATACGGGGCAGGGATAGATCGGTGAGCTCGCGGCACAGATACATGGCGATCTGGCGGGATTGTGCGAGGGCCCGGGTCTTACCGGGGCCGCGGAGCTCTTCGATGGTGGTCTCGAAGTACTCGGCGGTGGCGGCCATGATGGTCGCGGTACTGATCTGCATGGTGCTGGAGTCGGAGATGAGATCGCGGAGCACGATCTCGGCCAGCGATTTGTCGATCGCGGTCTTGCTCAGGGACGCGAACGCGGTGACCCGGATCAGGGCGCCCTCGAGCTCACGGATATTGCGTTCGATGCGGCTGGCGATCAGCTCGAGAACGTCATCGGGCACGTCGAGACGGTCCATCTGCGCCTTCTTGCGCAGAATGGCGATGCGGGTCTCCAGCTCCGGGGGTTGGACATCGGTGATCAGACCCCACTCGAAACGGGTGCGCAGCCGGTCCTCGAGCGTGGCCAGCTGTTTGGGGGAGCGGTCCGAGGAGATGACGATCTGCTTGTTGGCGTTGTGCAGCGTGTTGAAGGTGTGGAAGAACTCTTCCTGGATACCGTCCTTGCCTTCGATGAACTGAATGTCATCGACGAGCAGGATGTCGACATCGCGGTAACTGCGTTTGAAGGAGGCCTTGCGGTCGTCACGCAACGAGTTGATGAAGTCGTTGGTGAATTCCTCTGTGGAGACGTATTTCACGCGCATGCCGGGAAAGAGGCGTTGCGCATAGTTTCCGGCGGCATGGAGCAAATGGGTTTTGCCGAGGCCGGATTCACCCCAGATGAACAGCGGATTGTAGGCCCGCGCGGGCGCCTCTGAGATGGCCAGTGTGGCGGCATGGGCGAACCGGTTGGACGCACCGATGACGAACGTCTCGAAGGTGTAGCGCCGGTTGAGGCTGACGGCGTTGGCTTCCGGCGGCGCCGGCTGGGCCCGATTGAAGTACGTCGGCCAACTTGCCTCGGCGCTGGCCAGTGCTTCGCCGTCCTCGTCGACCTCTTCGGTATCGGGTGCCGACGGGTATTCGGGCTCGGAGTCGGTCTCGGGCTCGGCGGCATCCTCGGGACCGGGTGTGGCGATTCGAACGCCGAGCTCGATGCGTTGGCCGAGCTGTCGGCTCAGTGCGCTGACGATCGGTTCGCGGAGGCGTTCGATCTCGTTCTGGACGAAGGCCGAGGGCACCGACAGCAGTGCGAATCCCTCGGTGATGACCAGAGGTTTGACGAGTTTGAGCCAGGCTCGCTGCTGGGCGGTGAGAAGTTGCTCACGCGGGCCGCCGTTGACGGTCTCTCCGAACGGGGTTTCCCCGTTGAGTTCGGAAACGACCTTGTTCCAGACCGTGACGAAAGAAGAA
>Ga0075163_10012694_pt1 | contig 10970 bp, 12 predicted proteins | sample JI1023141ADNA_FD_71478 | JGI IMG/M metagenome (GOLD analysis project Ga0075163, IMG submission 71478) | Wastewater effluent complex algal communities from Wisconsin, to seasonally profile nutrient transformation and Carbon sequestration -... | ecosystem: Engineered > WWTP > Effluent > Algae...
CCCCCCCCTCTAGCCCCAAGCCGAAGATTTTGAAGGATTGCCTGTGAACCGTATTGCGAAGCTGGGCCTGATCGGCCTGACCGTGGCCGTGTCGGCCTGTTCGGTCTTGGACAACGACAAGATCGACTACAAGAGTGCTGCCAAAGGCACCACGCTGGATGTACCCCCCGATCTGGTGCAACTGTCCAAGGACTCCCGTTATGTGGTGACCGGTGGCGTGGCGACGGCCAGCGGCTACCAGAGTACCCAGGCGCAGCCTGCCACCTCCTCCACGGCCGCAGCCACCCTGGGTGATGTGCGCGTGGAGCGGTCCGGCGGCCAGCGCTGGCTGGTGGTGAGCCGCCCGGCTGATAAGCTTTGGGACCCGGTGCGCGAGTTCTGGCAAGAGAACGGCTTCAACCTGGCCACCGACCAGGCTGACCTGGGCATCATGGAAACCGACTGGGCCGAAAACCGCGCCAAGATCCCGCAGGACATCATCCGCAGCACCATCGGCAAGGTGTTCGACAACCTCTACTCCACCGGCGAGCGCGACAAGTTCCGCACCCGCATGGAGCGCAACGCCAGCGGCGGCACCGACATCTTCGTGAGCCACCGTGGCATGCAGGAGGTCTATACCAACCAGAGCAAGGACAGCACCATCTGGCAGCCCCGCGCCACCGACCCGGAGCTGGAGATCGAGTTCATGCGCCGCCTGATGGTGAAGCTGGGTGTGCCACAAGAGCAGGCCAAGACCCAAACCACCGCAGCCACAGCCGCTGCTGCACCGGCGGCAGCCAAACTGTCCACCCAGGGCAATGTGCCGGTGCTGCAGATCGAAGACGGCTTCGACCGCGCTTGGCGCCGCGTCGGGCTGAGCCTGGACCGCACCGGCTTCACCGTGGAAGACCGCGACCGCAGCCAGGGTGTGTACTTTGTGCGCTACGTAGCCCCCACGGCCGACAAGAAAGAGCCCGGCTTTTTCAGCAAGCTCTTTGGCTCCAACACCGCCATTGCACCGCTGAAATACCGCATCGTGGTGAAGAGTGAAGGCAATGCCACCGTGGTGTCGGTACTGAACGCGGCAGGCGCGCCCGACAGCTCCGCTGACGCGCAGCGTATCCTGCAGGTGATCGCGGACGATCTGCGCTGAGCACCCCTTCCCTCCCCCACGATCCAGGTGCCTTCGGGCACCTTTTTCTTATCCAACTTCTTATCCAACGACGGCACCGGCCCCATGCTGCGCTTCAAGAACCTCGGCAGCGGCAGCACGGGTAACGCCACGCTGGTAGAGGCACGCAGCGGCGCAGGCACGGCCTCACGCCTGCTGGTGGACTGCGGGCTGGGCATCCGTATCCTGACCCAGCGCCTGGCCCAGGCGGGGTTGGTGCCGGGGGAGCTGAACGGCATTTTCATCACCCACGAACATGCCGACCATGTGGGTTGTGTGCTGTCGCTGGCACTGCGGGCGCGTATTCCGGTGTGGATGAGCCGGGGCACCTTCATGGCCATGGGTGAGCCGGACTTCGACGGCCTGCTGCGGCTGGCGCACGACACGGAGCCCTTCACCGTGGGTGACCTGCTGCTGAACCCCTTCACCGTGCCCCACGACGCACGCGAACCGCTGCAGCTCAGCTGCACCGACGGCGACACCCGTCTGGGCATCCTGACCGACCTGGGCCACGCCACGCCCCATGTGCTGGCGGCGCTGCAAGGCTGTCACACCCTGCTGCTGGAGTCGAACCACGACCCGGACCTGCTGGCGGCATCGGGCTACCCCGCTTTCCTGCAGCGCCGAATCAGCGGCAACCTGGGCCATCTGGCGAATGACGCCGCCGCCGGCATCGCGCAGCAGCTCCGGCACCCCGGCCTGCGCCAGGTGGTGGCCGCCCACCTGAGCCGCCAGAACAACCGCCCGGACCTGGCCCAGGCCGCACTGGCGCAGGCCCTGGGCTGTAGCGCACAGGACATCGCCGTGGCCCATCCGCAGGACGGGACGGACTGGATCACGGCCTGAAATAAAACACCCCCCATGCTGCTTCGCAGCTCACCCCCTCTTTGGCCTTCGGCCAGAGGGGGGCGCACCCAGCGGCCTGGCAAAGCCAGTTCCGCGGGTGCCCTGGCATGGCTTGCTCCGCAGCCATTCGATGGGTGGGGCACCCATCCCGCGCCCAACAAAAAAGCCACCTTGCGGTGGCTTTTGGTATCGACGGCGGGGTGAACCCGCGCGGTCAGATTACTTCTTGGCAGCGGCTTCAGCAGCGGCCTTGGCAGCGTCAGCGGCAGCCTTGGCAGCGTCGCCAGCGGCGTTGGCAGCGTCAGCAGCAGCACCGGCCACGGTACCAGCAGCCGTACCCACGGCAGCGCCAGCAGCGGAAGCAGCGTCGGTCACAGCAGCAGCGGCGGGAGCGGGTGCTTCTGCAGGAGCGGGAGCAGCCACGGGAGCGGGTGCGGGTGCAGGAGCGGGTTCTTCCTTCTTGCCACAAGCGGCCAGAGCAGCGGCAGCAACCAGAGCGGCGAGTACGAGCGACTTATTCATTTCAGATTTCCTTGATGGACGGACAAAACACTTGGGAATGCCACAACGCCCAATTGCTCAGTGCTGTGGTAGAGCTGCGCCTCAGCGCTTTTTTGACTCAGACAAGGATTATATTGAGTATTCGTCAATACCCACAAACACCAAGAATCCCCTGTTTGTCAGAAAACGGCAAGATGTCGCAATTTTGCACTGCGGCCCAGAGGCGGCAGCCCTTTCTAGAGGACGCCGTCTACAAGCCGAGGGTGGTGGCCGGAAAACCCGCCGAGCTGCGCAGCAGGCAGTCGTCCAGCGTTTCCCGCAGCGCCACCTTCCTCGCGGGCCCATGGCCCGCAACGCCCCGGCTCCACTGCACATCATGGCGCTGCAGGCACCAGGCGTCGGCCCACAGGGCACTGGGGAAGGACAAGGGGTCATCGGTGCGGCAGCGCCGGCAGTCGATCAGATGCGACCAGGTCTGGCGCCACGCCACAAAACGCGCATGGTGGCGCACCAGCCCGTCGTAGCCCACCGCCAGCATGGTGAACTGCCTGCCCACACGGGCCCAGGCATGGAGGGACTCAACCACCGCCGCTTCGCCCAGGGGCCAGTCCTCAAAAGATGCGTCGCAGAGCACCAGATGGCGCCAGCGCTGCGCCGCTGCACAGGCCAGCGCGTCGCGCACCTGCTGGCGGAAGGCATCACGCCCGGCAAACGGGCCCTCCAGCAAACCGGTGACGGCGGGGGCCGGGGCAGCGTCGCTGCTCATGGTGCAGCCTCGCCGCCTTCCTGCAGCCAGCCGGCCTCGTACCAGGACTGCAACAGGTCCCGGGCGGCGCTGCTGGCGCGTGCCAGCGTGGCCTTGTCCAGGCGGCCCTGGTCGGCCAACTGGCGCATCAGGGTGGCATCACGCCCCGCCGCACGGTAGGCCTCGCCGTTGATGAAGATGTGGTGCGCGTCGTAGGCCATGCGGGTGCGGCGGTCGAGCATCACGGCGGCCAGTGGCTGGACGGCACCCTCCTCATCCACCGGCTCGAACCAGACATTCTGCTTCGGCTCGGTGAGGTATTCACCCAGCACCCGGGCCAGGGCCAGCGGGTCGTCCAGCGCCATCTCGACCGCCTCGCGCGCAAAGGTCTGCAGGTCAGCGGGCAGGTCACCTGGCCGGTCCACGGCGGGCTGCGAGGGGTCGCGGTAGAGGGTTTCGGGCGCATCGGCCAGGTCGTCGGCCAGGCGCAGCAGCAGTTCACGCGCCAGTTCGCCCCGCTGGGGTGAGCGGAAGCCGATGGAATAGGTCATGCACTCGCCTTCGGCAATGCCGTCGTGGGCGTAGCGCGGCGGCAGGTAGAGCATGTCGCCCGGCTCCAGCACAAATTCCTCTTCGGCCACGAAGTTGGAGAGAATCTTCAGCGGCACATCCGGCTGCAGCGAGAAATCCTTCTGCCGGCCAATACGCCAACGGCGCTGGCCATGGGCCTGCAGCAGGAACACGTCGTAGCTGTCGAAATGCGGCCCCACACCCCCGCCGTCAGTGGCGTAGCTGATCATCAGGTCGTCCAGCCGCGCCTGGGGCACAAAGCGGAACTGCTGCAGCAACTGGTGCACCCGGTTGTCGAGTGCGTCCACGCCCTGCACCAGCAGGGTCCAGCCGCCCTGGCGGAACGGCGGGATGGCGCGGCGCTGGAGCGGGCCCTTGCGCATACGCCAGCCGCCCGGCGCTGTGGATGAGTGGGTAGGCAACTGCTCCACCAGCCGGGATTCGACGCCCTCCTGGGCCGCCAGGTCCACCAGCTCGGCACGGTCCAGCAAGGGCTGGAACTGGGGGATGGCCTGCCGCACCAGCAGCGGCTTTTTCTGCCAGTGCCGCTTCATGAATTGCTGCGGCGTCAGACCGCCCAGCAGGGCGAGGGGAAGAGAGGTGTCCATGGGGTCGTGGGTCCGGATTTCGGCAAGACGGAACGGGCACTGCCCAAAGCAGGCCCGCCAAACTGCGACAATTCTCCTATGGAAATCACATCCCCCTGCGTTGTTGCACTTACCTGGACCCTCAAAGACACCTTGGGCGAAGAGCTCGATGTGCTGGACGAACCCGTGGAATTTCTGGTTGGCGGTGCCGACCTGATCGAAGCGATCGAGCAAGCCCTGATGGGCCACACCACCGGCGACAAACTCGACCTGCACCTGGAGCCCCACCAGGCCTTTGGCGACTATGACGACCAGTTGCTATTCCTGGAGCCCCGCACGCTGTTCTCCGCCGACATCGAGGAAGGCATGAGCTTCGTAGGCACGGCCCTGCCCGCCGGCGCCAGCGCACCCGCCACGCCCGGCGCGCTGTACACCGTCAGCACCCTCTACCCCGACCATGTGGTGCTGGACGGCAACCACCCCCTGGCCGGCATCGCCCTGCGCCTGAGCCTGCAGGTGCGCGACGTGCGCGAAGCCACGGTGGACGAAGTGGGCAGCGGCTCGGCCGGCACTGGTTTCTTCCGCGTGCAAGCCCCCGGAGGCACCCGCCTGCATTAACCCCGGCAGCATGCACGCTGCCCAGTTCCTTCGTCCCACGGATTCGGCCATGCCCCAGACCCCTTCGCACACCCCGGACCCGGTGGTCCGCCAGGTCACCCTGATGCAACCGCTGCAATGGCTGGGCCTGGCCTGGCGCGACATGGAACGCGCGCCGCTGCCCGGCCTGCTGCATGGCCTGGTTTTCACCGCCGTGGCGGCGGTGGCCCTGCTGGTCGCCCGCCAGCATTTCTGGCTGCTGGCCGGGGCTTTTTCGGGTTTCCTGCTGGTGGCGCCTATCCTGGCCACGGGCCTCTATGCCATCAGCCGGGCACTGGAGCAGGGAAAACGCCCCGGCTTTGGCGCCGTGGTGGCGGTCTGGCAGTCGGGTGACCGGCGGCTGATAGGCTTTGGCCTGCTGCTGGCGCTGGCGGGCACCGGCTGGGTGCTGACCTCGGCGGCGGCCATCACCCTGCTCTCGCCCCGTGCGGTGGTGACCCCCATGGATTTCATCCGCGAGGTGATGCTGGCCCGCGACCACTGGCTGTTCGAGGCCTGGCTGCTGCTGGGTGGGTTGCTGGCTGCGCCGGTGTTTGCGTCCAGCGTGGTGGCGATTCCGCTGCTGCTGGACCACCCGAAGGCCACCATCCGCCAGGCGGTGCTGGTCAGTTGGCGCTGCGTGCTGGCCAACCCGGTGGCCATGGCCTTCTGGGCCACCCTGATCATGCTGTTCACCCTGCTGGGGCTGGGCTCGCTGATGCTGGGGCTGATCCTGGTTACCCCGATGCTGGCCCACGCCAGCTGGCATGCCTACCGGGATCTGGTGGAGCCCGCAGCCCCTGCGACCAAGGCAGTCGGAGGCCGCCAGCCATGATGTTCGGTTTCACCGAGGCGCAGATCGCCCAGTTCGGCATGACCTTCGGGGTCGGGGCCTTCATCCTCTACATGCTGTTCATCATCTTCAATCTGGCGATGGAATCGAAGGCGGGCAAGTTCGGCACTTTCGTGCTGTTCCTGGTGCTGGCCTTCGGCATTCTGGGCTTCGTCGCGAAGAATGTGATTGCCTGGATTCTGGGGATTTAACCCCGTCCGGTAGAGCCGTAGCCACCCTCGCCGCGCTCCGAGGCGGCAGGGAATTCATCCACGATGTTGAACTGTGCCTGCACCACCGGCACGATGACCAGTTGGGCCAGGCGCTCCATCGGCGCCAGGGTGTAGGCCACGTCGCTGCGGTTCCAGGCGCTCACCATCAGCTGGCCCTGGTAGTCGCTGTCGATCAGCCCCACCAGGTTGCCGAGCACGATGCCGTGTTTGTGGCCCAGGCCCGAACGCGGCAGGATGAGGGCGGCATAACCCGGGTCGGCCAGGTGGATGGCCATGCCGGTAGGCACCAGCTGCCAGGCGTTGGGCGCCAGCGTAAGGGGAGCGTCCAGGCAGGCACGCAGGTCCAGGCCGGCGCTGCCCGCCGTGGCGTAGGTGGGAAATTGCTCCGCGATACGCGGGTCGAGGATCTTGACGTCGATTTTCATGGTGCGCAGTGTGCACCAAGACGCATCAGCGCCCTATCGCCAGGGTAGCCAGGCGCACGCCGATCTCGGCCACCAGCTGGCGGGCCAGGGTGAGCTTGGGCGCCGGGCCCAGCTCTGTTGCGCGCTCGGCATCCACCAGCAGCAAGGCGTTGTCGTCCTTGCCGAAGGTGGCCGGGCCGATGTTGCCCACCAGCAGCGGCACGCCCTTGCGCAGGCGTTTGGCCTGGGCATTGGCCAGCAGGTCCTGGCTTTCTGCCGCGAAGCCGACACAGAACAGCTCCCCGCCACGCGCCCGCGCGGACTGCGCCACCGTGGCCAGGATGTCGGTGTTCTCCACGAACTGCAGCTCGGGTGTCTTACCGCTGCCGTCCTTCTTGATCTTGTGCTCGGCGGCCTGGGCGGGGCGCCAGTCGGCTACCGCGGCGGTTGCTATGAATATAGAAGCACCATGCGCCCGTGATTCCACCGCCTGGAGCATGTTTTGTGCTGATTTCACATCCACCCGGGCCACACCACGTGGCGTGGGCAGGTGCACCGGGCCAGCCACCAGCGTGACCTCGGCACCCGCTTCACGCGCGGCGCGGGCAATGGCGAAGCCCATTTTGCCGCTGGACAGGTTGGTGATGCCCCGCACCGGGTCGATAGCCTCGTAGGTCGGGCCGGCCGTCACCAGCACGTGCTGGCCAGCCAGGGGTTTGGGCTGGAAGAATGCGACCAGGTCCTCCAGCAGCTCGTGTGGCTCCAGCATGCGGCCGTCACCGGTCTCGCCGCAGGCCTGCGGGCCGTTGCCCACCCCGAGCAGCACCGCACCATCAGCCGCCAGTTGGGCCATGTTGCGCTGGGTGGCGGGATGCAGCCACATCTCGCGGTTCATGGCCGGGGCGATCAGCAGCGGCACCCGGTCGCGTGGCCGGGCCAGGCACAGCAGGCTGAGCAATTCGTCCGAACGCCCCTGCACCAGCCGGGCGATGAAGTCCGCGCTGCAGGGCGCGATCAGGATCGCGTCGGCCTCGCGGCTCAGGTTGATGTGGGGCATGTTGTTGGGCTCGCGTGTGTCCCACTGCGAGCCATAGACCGGGCGGCCCGACAAGGCCTGCATGGTCACCGGGGTGATGAACTGCTCTGCCGCCTCGGTCATCACCACCTGCACAGTGGCGCCCTGCTTCACCAGGCCCCGGCACAGCTCGGCCGACTTGTAGCAGGCGACGCCCCCGCTCAGGCCCAGAACGATGTGTTTTCCAGCCAAATCCATGCCCAGACACCTTCCATGCGAATGATTGCGCGCCAATGTAGCAGAGCCCCCGGCCGGGCGACCCCCTCGCCACACTTCTATAATCTCGCTTTACCACCTCTCGGGACGCTGGCACGATCTCCAGCGCCCGGCTCGACATGACCAAATTTGTCTTCGTCACCGGCGGTGTGGTGTCCTCCCTGGGCAAGGGAATCGCCTCCGCTTCCCTCGCCGCGATTTTGGAATCGCGGGGCCTCAAAGTCACCCTCATCAAGCTGGACCCGTATATCAACGTGGACCCGGGCACGATGTCGCCCTTCCAGCACGGTGAGGTGTTCGTCACCGACGACGGCGCCGAAACCGACCTGGACCTGGGCCATTACGAGCGTTTCATCGAAACGCGGATGAAGAAGACCAACAACTTCACCACCGGCCGGGTCTACCAGACCGTTCTGGAAAAAGAACGCCGGGGTGACTACCTCGGCAAGACGGTGCAGGTGATTCCGCACGTCACCAACGAAATCCAGGAATACATCAAGCGCGGCGCCGGCATCGGCACCGACGACGCGGTGGACGTGGCCATCGTCGAGGTAGGCGGCACGGTGGGTGACATTGAATCGCTGCCCTTCCTGGAGGCCGTGCGCCAGCTCAGCCTGAAGCTCGGCCCCAACAACGCGGCCTTTGTGCACCTCACCTACCTGCCCTGGATTGCTGCGGCCGGTGAGCTGAAGACCAAGCCCACCCAGCACACCGTGCAGGAGCTGCGCAAGATCGGTATCCAACCCGACGCCCTGCTCTGCCGCGCGTCTTACCCGGTGCCGACCGAAGAGCGCGAAAAGATTTCGCTGTTCACCAACGTGCCCGAATGGGGCGTGATCAGCATGTGGGACGTGGACACCATCTACAAGGTGCCACGCATGCTGCACGAACAGGGCCTGGATGGCCTGATCTGCGACAAGCTGCGCCTGAACACACCACCCACCAGCCTCAAGCGCTGGGACCAGCTTGTGTATGAAACCGAGCACCCGCAAGGCGTGGTCACCATCGCCATGGTGGGCAAGTATGTGGACCTGTCCGACAGCTACAAGTCGGTCAACGAAGCGCTGCGCCATGCCGGCATGAAGAACCATGTGCAGGTGAAGATCGAGCACCTCGACTCCGAAACCATCGACGCCGCCGATGCGGCCGGCAAACTGGCCAAATACGACGCCATCCTGGTGCCTGGCGGTTTTGGCGTGCGCGGCGTGGAAGGCAAGATCGCCACGGCGCAGTTCGCCCGCGAGCACAAGGTGCCCTACCTCGGCATCTGCCTGGGCATGCAGGTGGCCACCATCGAATACGCCCGCCATGTGGCCGGCCTGCAAGACGCCAACAGCACCGAGTTCGAGCCGGCCACGCCCCACCCCGTGATCGCCCTGATCACCGAGTGGAAGGACGCCGACGGCACCATCAAGAAACGCGACGAGAACTCCGACCTGGGCGGCACCATGCGCCTGGGCGCGCAAAGCTCGGACGTGGCCCCCGGCACCCTGGCCCACAGCATCTATGGCGACGTGGTGACCGAGCGCCACCGCCACCGCTTCGAGGCCAACGTGAACTACCTCGACCAATTGCGCCAGGCTGGCCTGGTCATCTCGGCCCTGACCCAGCGCGAGCAGCTGACCGAGATCGTCGAGCTGCCCCAGGCGGTACACCCCTGGTTCATCGGGGTACAGTTCCACCCCGAGTTCAAGTCCACGCCGTGGAACGGCCACCCGCTGTTTAACGCCTTCATCAAGGCGGCGGTCGAACACCAGAAAGCGGCGAAAGCCTGAGAACGTTGTGACTGGAGCCCCCATGCAACTGTGCGGATTCAAGGTCGGCCTCGACCAGCGCTTCTTCCTGATCGCAGGCACCTGCTCCATCGAAGGCCTGCAGATTTCGCTGGATGTCGCCGGCCAGCTCAAGGAAACCTGCACCGCGCTGGGTATTCCGCTGATCTACAAAGGCTCGTTCGACAAGGCCAACCGCTCGTCCGGCACCAGCCAGCGCGGCGTGGGGCTGGATGCCGGTCTGAAGATCCTGGAAGAGGTACGCCGCCAGTTGCAACTGCCTATCCTGACCGATGTGCACGACGCATCCCATGTGCATGAGGTGGCCAGCGTGGTCGATGTGCTGCAGACGCCGGCTTTCCTGTGCCGCCAGACCGATTTCATCCGCGCCGTGGCGCAGTCGGGCAAACCGGTGAACATCAAGAAGGGCCAGTTCCTCGCCCCTTGGGACATGAAAAACGTCATCGACAAGGCCCGCGCTGCCGCAGTGGAAGTGGGCCTGTCCGAAGACCGCTTCCTGGCCTGCGAACGCGGCGTGAGTTTTGGCTACAACAACCTGGTGGCCGACATGACCAGCCTGGCCGAGATGCGCAATTCCGGCGCGCCCGTGGTGTTTGACGTCACCCATTCGGTGCAGAAACCCGGCGGCCTGGGTGCTGTCAGCGGTGGTGCACGCGACATGGTGCCGGTGCTGGCGCGGGCCGGCGTGGCGGCGGGTGTGGCGGGCCTGTTCATGGAAACCCACCCCAGGCCCGCCGAGGCCTGGTCGGATGGGCCCAACGCCGTGCCGCTCAGGCACATGCGGGCCTTGCTCGAAACGCTGGTGGCGCTGGATGGCGTGACCAAGAAGAGCGGCTTCCTCGAAAACAACTTTGCCTGAGCAGCCATGCCCCTTGCCTACCTCATCGTCGAAATGCAGATCTCGGACCCCGAGCAGTACAAGCAGTACATGGTGGTCGCTCCGGCCGCCGTAGCCGCGGCCGGCGGTGAATACCTGGTGCGCGGTGGCCGCCACGAAACCCTGGAAGGCGACTGGCAGCCCGCACGTATCGCCATGCTGCGCTTTCCCAGTTTCGAGCAGGCCAAGGCCTTCTACGACAGCGAGATGTACCGTCTGGCGCGCGCCAAGCGTGATGGCGCCACGGAGTTCTTCAACATGATCCTGGTCGAGGGCGTCGCTGCCCCGGTCATCTGAGTTCGTCTGATTAAAAAACCATCGAAAGTGAAAGCATGAGTGCAATCGTTGATATCGTCGGCCGCGAAGTTCTGGACAGCCGCGGCAACCCCACCGTGGAATGTGACGTTCTGCTCGAATCGGGTGTGATGGGCCGCGCCGCCGTGCCCAGCGGTGCCTCCACCGGCACCCGCGAAGCCGTGGAACTGCGTGACGGCGACAAGAGCCG
>Ga0075163_10012695_pt1 | contig 10968 bp, 8 predicted proteins | sample JI1023141ADNA_FD_71478 | JGI IMG/M metagenome (GOLD analysis project Ga0075163, IMG submission 71478) | Wastewater effluent complex algal communities from Wisconsin, to seasonally profile nutrient transformation and Carbon sequestration -... | ecosystem: Engineered > WWTP > Effluent > Algae...
CCGCTAGCGGTATGGGTGTGGCTGCAAGCGCAGCGCATCGATGCGCTCGTGCGCCGCGTGGCTGAACTCGAGCTCCAGCTGTTCTCATTGCGCTCGGGTACGCCGCCAACCGAAGCGCCTGCTCCAGCCGCGCCCGCCGCGCCGCAAGAAGAGCTGCTGCTGACGGAAGCCATCCCCGACGACGTCCTCGTGTTGGACAATCCGCTCCCGGAAGCGTCCAACGATCTTGAGCAAACGCCGGCGCCGCAACCGACCGCCCAACCGCAGAAGCCTCGAATGGATTCGCCGCTGTTGCTGGACGAGGCGATTGCCGAACCACCGCGATCGGAGCCAGAGCGCCCCACTCCGCCTCCGACATCACCACGACCGGAACAGCCGCCTCTGCGGCTCGACCGATGGTTGGCCGAAAAAGGCCTCGCTTGGATCGCTGGCATCGCGCTCGCAATGGGCGCGATTTATCTCGTTTCAATCGCCGCGCAGTCCGCGTGGTTTACCGCGCCTGTGCGCTTGGCCAGTGCGCTTGTGCTCGGCGCGATCATTCTAGGCGTCAGCGAATGGACACGCCGCATCGGTATCGCGCGTCCGCCTGGCCATCCGCTCGTCTCGTCACTGCTCGCTGGCGCGGGCGTTGTCGTCTTCTATGCCACCACCTGGGCCGCGCACGGCATCTATCAGTTCATAGACTGGCCCGCCGCAACAGCACTGCTCGCGCTTTGCGCGCTCGGCCTGATCGCGCTTTCCTTCCTGCACGGTCAAGCTCTCGGCGTGCTCGCCATTGCACTCGCGCTTCTTGCGCCTGCACTCGCCAACGCACCGATTTGGCCTTCGACAGCACTGACTGCTTATGTCGCACTGGTTGGCGCTGCCGGCTTTGCGTTGGCGATGTTCAAGCGCTGGGCTTGGGTCGCGATCGCCACGATTGGCGGCCTGTACTTCTGGTTCTTCGCGGCAATCACCGCGGACGATGTGCGCCGCGCATTGGCGCTGGTCAGCTTCGCCAGCGTCGGCGGCGCATTGATGATGCTGCGCGCGCCGGTCGCCGATGAGGCCAAGACCGGGCTGACGTGGACCACGATCAACAACCTTGCCCCGGGCGTTGCGATAAGCGTCTCAAGCGCGCTGCTGATTTGGGCGTGGATGATTGTGGCGCCCGCGCCTGATGGCCGCGTAATCGGCCCTGGGCTCATCGGCCTCTTCCACGTTCTCCTCGCCAGCTACGCCGTGAACGAACGCAAGGCAGCGCCCGCGACGTTCGCGATTGCAATCGCCGGTTTGGCGCTAGGCTTCATCGCGTATCTGCGGGTGCGTGGCATCTACGCGCCGCTGGGCGCTGACTTCTATCCGATGATCCTGATCGTAGCGTTCTTCGTGATCCCGTTCTCGCTCTACGCCAATCCGCATCACACCGGCCGCGGGCTCGTTGCTGCATCGGGTGCGATTGGCGCCGCGTTACTAACGGTGCTGGCCGCATCTTCGCGCCCTGATTGGCATTCGCTCCAAGCGTGGGCGCCTCTGTTCTCCGGCGCAGTGCTTTCGTTGACCGCTGCCTGGTGGTCGGAGCGTTCGGCCCAGGATCGCAAGACCGACAACGCGATCATGTGGTGGGCCGGCGCTGGCGCGGTACTGATGCTAATCGGCGTGGAATCTTTGTTCGCGCCGGAAGTGCGCACCCTCGGTCACGCCGCTGTCGCGCTGTTGCTGTGCGTTACCTTGGTGTGGCGCGGCTGGCGCGTGGCGGGCTGGGCCGCGTTGACGGCAGCCGCGCTCTCAGTAGCGCATGCACTCTCACCGACCCTGATCGGTATGACGCTTGAGAAGCAGCTGCAGTTGTGGGCTGGCCTGCTCACTTTCGCGGGCGCTGCGCTCCTGTTGTTCAGCGCCTCCACTGTGGTTCGACGCAGCAATGACAATGTCGGTATCGCGGAGGCGCTTAGTGCTGCGGCGGTGATTGCAGCTCTCACTGGCGTAGGCGTCGCGCTGCACTGGCTTGCTAAAGGAAACGCGCCCGGTGTCGCGCTGGATGAGTTCACCGAAACGTCGCTCCGCGTGCTTGCGCTCATGGCGGCGGGCCTGACGTTGCTGCCGCGCATCCACGAAACGCCCGGACCAATCGGCGCATGGCGCGGCCATGTGCTGCTGTGCTTGGGTCTGCTCTACGCTGTATTCGTTCCCGGCATGGCGATTAACCCGTGGTGGGGCGGTCCTGGCCGCGCCGTCGTCAACGGCCTCGCCATCTTCAATGTCCTCGCCATCGCATTCGCCGCTCCCGCGGCTCTGGCGTTCTGGGCGGCGAACCGCCTCTACATGCGCCAGCGCTTGTTCGCGCGCATCTACGCGATCGCCGGCGCTCTACTGACCTTGATGTGGCTGCTGCTCGAGATCCGCCACGCGTTTCACAACGGCGAAATGGCGGCGCCTGAGCACGGCCTCTTCGAAAGCGCCTGCTATGCGCTTGCGGTGCTCGCGTTTGCGCTGGTCGTCGCGATCGTCGCTAGAATGCGCGTGAAAAAAAACCCGCATCGGCCGTTTACGGAAGATCTGATGCACTCGATGCGCGCGGTGAGTTGGGGTGCTCTCGGCGTTGCGGCATTCATCATGCTGGCGGCTGAGCACCCCATCTGGGGCATGCACAACAGCCAAGCGAGCAACGCTTTCTCGACCATGCTTGCCGTACTGGCGCAGCTTGTAGCGATGATCCTGACGCTGTCGCTGGGCCGGGCGCTCTCCGTCTCGCGCGAACCCGAGCCAACACGCTTTGCAGCAGCTTCAATCGCGGCCTTGTTCGCGTGGAGTTTCGGGCATTGCGTCATCGGCTGGCTGCACCATCGCGGCTACATGGACGACAACTTCCCTCCAGAGTCGCTTGAAGGCTTGGCGCATACGCTTTGGACGTTGATCTTCGTCATCAGCGCGGCGCAGCTGACACGCATCGTACCCGGGCGCGATACGACACGCGCCTATCTCTACGATCTGCAAGCCATTTTGTCGGCCGCGATTTGGCCGGCGCTGGGCTTCGGCGCTCTCGGTCTGTGGTTATTGTTTAATCCATGGTGGGGCGCGTATCCGGCAGAACCGCAAAACGCGGTTGGGGCGGCCATGGTGCTCGCGGCATACCTCGCGGCTGCCGCGTTGAGCCATGTCGCGCCCGATGTGCCGCATGTTCGCGCGATGAAATGGATGGTGCCGGCGTCAACGGTGGTGTGCGCGGCGCACATCTTCGTAGCGGCCACGCTCACGGTGCGCTGGCTTTATCACAGCAACGACATGGCCGAGCCTGGACTAGGCGATGTTGAGCTTTGGATTTACTCAGCTGTGTGGGCTGTGTTCGGCGCTATCGCGCTCGGCCTTGGCACGATGCGCAACGATCCGGTGGTGCGGTGGATCGGCCTCGCAGTGTTCGCAGCAACGATCGTGAAGGTGTTCTTCGTCGATACGGCCCAACTCTCCGGCGTGATCCGCGCGGTCTCTTTCCTGGGCCTCGGCGCGGTTGCAGCGGCTGCCACGTGGATCGCGCGACGCAATAGCCCGCCGCCAAGCCCTGGCGATCTTGTGACGGTTACGCCAAGCGCGCGGCGTGAAAGGCGACGTGTTCGGAGACGAAACTCGCAATGAAGAAGTACGAGTGATCGTACCCGTCTTGACGGCGAACCGTTAGTTTCTGGCCAACTTTGCGCGCGGCCTCTTCCAGCAATTCCGGCTTCAGCTGTTCGCTTAAGAACGGATCGGCTGTGCCTTGGTCGATGAGAATATCATCGAACGCCGCAGCTTTGCCCGCTTCGATCAACAACGCTGCATCGTGCGCATGCCAAGCATCGCGGTCGGAACCAAGATAAGCGCCAAACGCCTTCTCGCCCCATGGGCATCGCGTCGGCGATGAGATCGGCGAGAATGCGGAAACGCTCTTGAAAAGCTGCGGGTGACGCATCGCCAAAGTCAAAGCGCCGTGGCCGCCCATCGAATGGCCGAAAATCGAGCGACGTGGCGCCAGAGGAAACGCTGCCTCCACCGCCTCGATCAGGTCGCGGGTGAAGTAGCTCTCCATTTTGAAGTGCGGCGCCCAAGGCGCTTGCGTGGCGTCGACATAAAAGCCGGCGCCTTGACCCAGATCGTAAGCCGGATCATCGGCAATGCCCTCACCGCGCGGCGAGGTATCTGGCGCGACGATGGCAACGCCATGCTGCGCGGCAGCTGCATAAGCGCCCGCCTTCGTCGTGAAGTTATCCTCGGTGCACGTCAGCCCCGAAAGCCAGATCAAATACGGAAACGGCCCAGTGCCCGGTGGGGTGAACACCGAAAGACGCATCTCCGTGCCGGTGGAAGCGCTGCGATGAGAAGTATACGCAAGCTCACCACCAGCGACGCGATGCGTCTTAGCAATCTGCATTATTGCGCAGGCCGCGCCTGCGGCTGCCGCGCCGGCATACGCTCCATATCGGCAAGCGCGCGCTCGATCGCTGGTGCGATCGCCGCGCGTTCTTCCGGCGTAGGCTCACCTTGTGTGAAACGAAGACGCAACTGACGGTCAGCGATTTCCAGCACAGCGATGCGCCCGCTACTCCGAATGAACAGCGGCACGCCCAAATCGGTGATCACGCGGTGATCAATGGAGCCAATAAAAATGGAAGTGCGATCGCAAACCACAGCGTGAACGGAACCCGGAGGCGCCGACAGCGGCGGCGTGGCCTGCAGGATCGAATAGCCTGGGATCGGAATGTAGGAGACGTGCTCCGCGTCCGTGATTTGAAAGACGCCGCACAGTTCAACAGGCTGCGGCGTCTGCTGCGCCAGGGCAGGCATTGCTACACAGGTGAACGCAAGCGCCACCGCTAAGGTCCGGATCATATCGTCACCCTCTGCCCTGCTCAGGGCCTCAGCGTCCCACCGCTGCGGCTGTCCTATCCTGGCCGAGCGACCTCAAGCAACGCTCCGTGGCACAAATGCGACCGTCAGCGCGGGCGCGCGCCTTCCTGGGCATATTCCTGCATCAGGCGGCCGTAGTCCTGCCGCGCGGGCCAGCGCTCGAAGCTGTGCTTTGCGCCCGTAACAGCGCCGGGCAGCTTTTCAGCTGTTTGGGATTCAACGAATGGGACCACCCAGCTCGCGTCTTCGAGCATTGTGGGCCGAAAGTTGAGAAAACCCATGGCGGTGAGGTTCGGGCTCGTTGTGTATAGCCAGCTCAGGCAGTTGGGGCAGTAATGATGCACGCTATCATCGCGATGCAGCCCGCCGATTTGTGTTTCGCCTTTAACTTCAAAGCCCGCCGCCGGCAGCATCAGCGTCAGCGAATACGCGCCGGACGTAAGCTTCTGACAGCCAGTGCAATGACACGCCATCGCAATGGCCGGCGGCGCGGTGACGCGCATCTTCACTTTGCCGCAAAGGCACGACGCGTTCCAGGGCAGTTTCCAGTCTGACGTCAATAAACAATCACGCTGCGGATGCTCTCGCCTTTGTGCATCAGATCGAAGGCGTCGTTGATCCGCTCCAATGGCATCGTGTGCGTGATCATTGGATCGATGGCGATTTTCTTGTCCATGTACCAGTCGATGATCTGCGGCACGTCGGTGCGCCCGCGCGCGCCGCCAAAGGCCGTGCCCTTCCAAACGCGGCCAGTGACAAGCTGGAATGGTCGCGTCGCGATTTCTTTGCCGGATTCGGCCACGCCGATAATGATGCTCTCGCCCCAACCGCGATGGCAGGCTTCCAGCGCTTGGCGCATGACGGTGGTGTTGCCGGTGGCGTCGAAGGTGTAGTCAGCGCCACCGCCGGTGAGCTCCACGAGATGCGGCACGATATCGCCGCTGATGGTCTTCGGATTAACGAAGTGGGTCATGCCGAACTTGCGGCCCCACTCTTCGCGGTCAGAATTGATATCGACGCCAACGATCATGTTGGCGCCAACGAGCTTCAGCCCTTGAATAACGTTGAGGCCGATGCCGCCCAAACCGAACACGATGCAATTGGCGCCAGCTTCGACCTTCGCCGTATTAATCACCGCGCCCACGCCCGTAGTTACACCGCAACCGACATAACAAGCAGATTGAAACGGCGCGTCCTTGCGGATCTTCGCGACGGCGATTTCAGGTAGCACCGTGAAGTTCGAGAACGTGCTGCATCCCATATAGTGCAGCACCGGCTTTCCTTTGTACGAAAAGCGCGACGTGCCGTCCGGCATCAGACCCTTGCCTTGCGTGGCGCGGATCGCGGTGCAGAGATTGGTCTTCCGCGAGAGGCAGCTTTTGCACTGCCGGCATTCCGGCGTGTAGAGCGGAATGACGTGATCGCCCGGCGTCACGCTGGTTACGCCCGCTCCGACTTCACGGACAATGCCCGCGCCTTCGTGACCGAGGATCGCAGGCCACGCGGCTTCACTGTCGAAGCCGTCCAGCGTGTAAGAATCCGTGTGGCAAACGCCGGTTGCTTTGATCTCGACCAACACTTCGCCCGGCTTCGGGCCTTCGAGGTCGAGTTCAACAATTTCCAGAGGCTTCTTCGCCTCGAATGCAACCGCCGCCCGTGTTTTCATCGCACATAGCTCCTTCGCGCGCGCTTATAGCGCGACGGAGCAGCGATGCGCGGAGAAAATTAGCCGCCAGTCTTCCGAGATGGAGGCTTGCGCGTCGAGGGCGTCTTCGAGGAAGCGGCCTTACCGGCACGCACCTTACTTGGTCCGCGCGCCTTCTCTTTGATCGCAGCCAAATTGCTAGATTTCATTGGCCGATAAGGAACGTTGCGCGCGAACGCCAGCGCACCCTCTGTGATCTCTTTGCGCGTCGCTGCATCCACATGCTTGCCCAAGCCGGCAAGCATGTAGATCGCCTCTACGGGAACGAGCGCCGCGACGGTTCGACCGTAACGGTCGAACCCAATCACGGCATTGTCCACTTGAGCCGTTTCGAGAGCTTCTGCGAAATTAGCGCGCGCTTCCGACGTGGAAAGAACCGGCGGTCCTTTCGGTTTGCGTGCACGCGTTGCCGCTTTCTTGCGATGCTCTCGGACGGATCTCATGTGAAGACCTCTTCCTCTAGCGCGCCGAATAAATTCGGCGGCCACAGAACCCCGAATAAATCGTCCGCCCAGGGCAATGGCGGTTCGTCCCAGATCCAAGAGTTGAGCTTGAGTCGCGGAATTATCGAGTGACCCGCGTCGCTAGCTTCAAGACTCCCGGATGCGCTGAACGCTTCAGGGGCACGCTCTCGTTCCCACGTTAAGTTTTTATGAGTCGCGAGCGAAAACACCTGAGCAATGCGCGATGCTTGTACAACTGATGCAACAGCACCACGCAAATCATGCAACACACTACCGCATGCGCGGCTAAATCGTCTCATGTGTACGATGCCGCGAAGTAAGCTTGGCTTTCCTCTACGCCAAGACTGCGAAGCCTCATAAGCAACGTTCTGCGATAGCAGTTTAAGTTCCTCAAAAGCTAAATTGTACAACTCGCTAACGACACGCTTCACTTCGTTTCGCTTCTTTCCCTTGGCCTGCGGAGGCTTCGCTGCGTTGGAGCGCCCATTTGCGCCGCCGCGATTACGGCGGCGCCGCGGGCCGATATATTCGGGAGGCGCGAACGATTGGAGCCGGCGCAGCGTGGGCGGCAGATCGTCGTCTGGCGTCGGACCGACTGCCGGCAGCAGTTCGTATTCGCGTACTTTACTATAGCGCAGCGGGTCGCACGGCTTCAGCACAAACCACAGTCCGTCGACTTCGAACGCGCGCCACCAGCGGGAGAGATTGATCGCAGGCACATTGCCGATCTGCACAATGTGACCGCACAGCAGCCGTTCGGACTCATAGATAAGTTCGTACGCGATCTCCTTCACCATCGGCAGGTAACCAGGCTCGCGGTGAGCCATGTGCAACAGCGCCGCCTCGCTCACACGCAAGGCAAACTCGTCTGATTTTCTTCTCCCCGGCACTGCATCCTCCCGCCCCGGCTTCCGCGCCGGCCATTGCGTTTCGTTGAGCCCCTGAGGCGTGTTTGCTACCTCCGGCTGAGCGTCATGCTGCTTCTGCGCAGACTTTTTGGCTCCAGCGTTCTTTTTCGGCCTCTCCTCTACCTCTGACTGAATCTGTTGCGTGGCCCGCGATGTTTGTTCACTCTCCTCTGAAGCCGCTTTTGCTTTGTTTGATGGCGCTTTCTGCGGTCTGAGTGTCATCCGAATTGATCCTGTGTGCCGCGCTCCGCTTGCGGTTTTTCTTGACAGACAGGATCAGAGCGCCGTTTTGTGCAACGCGTCAATTGATTCACAAATATGAAGTTTTGTACGAGTTAGACAAAATAGCTTGACCGCCTAGATGGCCAAGAAATTTTTCGGCGCGCTGGTTTCGCGAACGTGAGAAAATCGCTCAGGCAGGCGCGCGGAGCTAGGCTCAAGTTGGAGCCACACGGCGCGGCGGCGCGTTAACATTCGAATGTGCGCACGTCCTCAGCCGGCCGGCTTAAAAGGCCCTCAAAAATTCTTTCGAAATCAGGGAACGGACTCGCCCGGCGAGGGTTCTTCACACGGCGCCGACCTACTCCCCCCGCCCAGGCGCCACCGCAGCACGGGCCGGATCGATAGATCCGGCCCACCTGCGTTTTGGGAACCTTAGTCTCAGAGACCCATAAAATGGCTGGCGATCCCGCCAGTGTGCGTCCATGCGTGCAGCACCCAACCCGGCTGTTCAGCCGTCTTAGGGGCGATCTTCTGGCCTTCGTCGACTGCCAGTCCGTAGGTCCATGAACTCGAGGGCGCGACAATCACCGGCGCATGCGCGGCTTGGCCGAAGGCAACGCGGTGATGGTGGCCACAAATGACCCGCAGCACCTGACGGTGACGGGCTACAACGGTGGCGAATTCTTCGGCGTCCAGCAGGCCGATCTTATCGAACAGCAAATCGTGCGTCAGGAACGGCGGATGGTGCAGAGCAACAATCGTCGGCTTAGTGCGCTCTACGGACAGCGCGGATTCCAGCCACTCGGCGCCTGAGCGGCGCAGCAGACCGTGGGTCTCACCCGGTACGACGTCGTCGAGCGCGACGATGCGCACCGGGAAATTCTCGATCGTGAAATGCAAAGCGCCGTCGCGCGGCAAATACGAATGATGCGGAAACGTGCGCCGTATGCGCGCCCGATCGTCGTGATTGCCAGGCATCAGGTAGAGCGGCGCAGGCGGATCTGTGATCGCTTCGGCGAGCAGGGCGTACTCATCTTCGCGCTCATCATTCACGAGATCGCCAGTGAGAAGGATAACGTCTGCGCCGTAATCCTTTGCCTGAGCCATGGCGCGCTTAAGCTGCGCAACAGCTGCGCCGCCATCATCCGCACGGATGTGGGTGTCAGAAATCTGCGCGAGGCGGAACGTTCCGCTCATGTGCTCCCAGCCCCAGCTTCTTAGTGCGTTTCCCTGAACGCCACATGAAGCAGCGGCCGTGCGCCGTCTGTGCCCTCGGTCACACTACCGACAGATCAATTCAACGAGCGCGCAACCCGGAAACCAAGACCTTGCGTGCGCGATGTCGCCTCCGTCGAACGACGGGCGGCGGCGCGCAGCACCGGCGCTTGATCGTTGTAGCTGCCGCCGCGATAGACGCGCCGGCGGCACTCGTCCGCCTGCACCGCGACGCCGTCGATCGGCGCCAAGTCGTAGTTTGCGGCGTAGCAATCCTCGACCCATTCGCTCGCATTGCCGTGCATGTCGAAGAGATTGAAGGCGTTGCCGGTGTGTGCGCCGACGGGCGTCGTTTGGCGTACGCGGAACGTCGCTTCAGTTTGCGTCACGCGCGCACCGAATGCGTACGCCTCGGCCTGACCAGCGCGAGCAGCATATTCCCATTCGGCTTCACTCGGCAGCCGATACTGCGTGCCACCCGCCTGCGCATTGAGCCAATTCACGTAAGCCTGCGCATCGTCCCACGACACGCCCGTCACCGGGCGATCGCCACGGCCCCAGCCGCTATCTGGCGGCGAATAACCGTTGCAACCACCGCCCGCGAGACATGCGTCCCACTGCGAGAACGTCACTTCGTATTTGCCCATCGCGAATGGCGCGACAGAAACTTCGCGCTGCGGACCTTCATCGCGGCCACGGCCAGGTTCGTTGTCTGGCGAGCCCATAACAAAAAGGCCGCCAGCGAGCACGGTCATGTCCGGGCAACCGTTGCAATCGCTGAACGTGTAGCCCGGCACGCGCTGCGAAGACGTATCTTCCGCTGGCGACGCAGGCGTTTCGACCGGCGTCGCTGCCGCTTGTTGCACTTGCGCTTGCTGTTGGTCTGCAGCGGGCTGAGGTCGATTGCGCCAATACTCCATCCCGATGCCGTAGAGTTGCGGGCTGAAATACGCGAGCACGGCTAAGACAGCCGCAGCGACGGCCATCGAACCAACGCGACGTGACGAGCGCATGAACTTCTGACGCTTCGAGAGAATCTCGAACGTCTGCACGCGTTGATCAATGTTATCGAGCGGCTTCTGGCCTTTCGACTGGAACGCACTCTGCGGCGAGTTGCGCGCCATCGAGCGAAATTCCGACGACACGAGCGCCGTGCCTGGCTCTGCAAGTTCTTGCAGACGCGCGGCGACGTTGACGCCGTGGCCAAGCAAGTCATCGGTCGAGGTGACGATCACATCGCCAACGTGAGCGCCGACGCGGATCGGCGGTTCGCCTTTGGGCCGCTTATCAAGCAGTTCTTGAATCGCGCCGAGCGCTTGGCCGGCTGATGCGAACTCGAGCATGAAGCCGTCGCCCGCCGTGTTAAACAAACGGCCGCCATTGGCGATTGCAACGCGTTCAACACGCGCACGCAGATTTTCGACCTTGCGCGCCGCATTGCGCTGATCGCGCTCCGACATGGTTGAAAAGCCGACGATGTCGATCGACACGATCGACGCCAAACGGATAACGCGCTCTTCGCCCGCAGATTGATCAGTCACAGCCTATTCCCCACGCCAGCGAGGATAGGCCCCTCGCCGGGACTTATCCAGCC